>Ga0326597_10010551_pt1 | contig 12293 bp, 11 predicted proteins | sample RVTome_12_FD_203789 | JGI IMG/M metagenome (GOLD analysis project Ga0326597, IMG submission 203789) | Soil microbial communities from uranium-contaminated site in the Upper Colorado River Basin, Wyoming, United States - RVT100D185 | ecosystem: Environmental > Terrestrial > Soil > Contaminated >... | reverse complement strand
CGTCGCGCCGACGCCGGGAGGCGTTGGTGCGACGCATCTTCCTTGGCGCGGCGGTTCTTTCCATTCTGATCAGCGCCGCCATCGTGCTCTCGCTGTTCGGGGAAGCCGGGGCCTTTCTCGACAAGATCGATTTCAGCCAGTTTTTTGCCGATGGTTGGTTTCCGCGCCGTGGCCGTTTCCAAGTCATGGCACTCGTCGCCCATTCGGCGATCATCACGGGAGTGGCGGTCTCTGTGGCAGTACCGCTTGGTCTCGGCTCGGCGATTTACCTATCGGAGTACGCTCGGTCACGAACCCGTCGAGTCCTAAAGCCAACCCTGGAAATTCTGGCCGGGGTACCGAGTGTGGTTCTCGGTGTGTTCGCCTTGAATTTCATCACGCCCCAGCTTGTTAAGCGTTTATTCTCGACTGCTGAAACCTCGAACCTTCTCGCAGCCGGTTTGGGTGTGGGCATCTTGATCGTGCCTCTGGTTGCTTCGATTTCCGAAGACGCCATGCGAGCGGTTCCAGACTCGTTACGGCAGGCTGCTTATGGATTGGGATCGAAATCGTGGCACGTGAGTCTGCGAGTGGTCGTCCCAGCCGCGTTATCAGGCATAGTGGCTGCGATAATCCTCGCCATATCTCGAGCGATCGGAGAGACGATGGTGGTGGCATTGGCTGCCGGTAACGCCGGCATACTCTCCTTCAGCCCGCTTGAGGGCGGTATTACCCTAACCGGGGCCATCGCCGCACTGGCGATCGGCTCAGATCAGGTGGCGGGCGACAACGCTGCGTTCCAAAGCCTGTTCTTCGTCGGTTTACTATTATTCGTCATGACGTTCGTGTTGAACGTCATTTCCGAACGGGTTGTACGTCGCTATCGGCAGAGGTACTAGCGATGGCGACTCGCGGCACACCAATCACGGCAGATCTGGTGAAATCGGCTCTCGAGGGTAAGCGGTTCAACATTGCCGACTCCCTCTTGGCCGGGGCGCTGCTCATAAGCCTTTTTTCGTCCCTCTTTGTTCTGATAACCCTTCTCGCTGACACCCTTCGCACGGCCCTCCCTGTTTTTGCCGAACGGGGCATGGATTTCGTTACATCCTCACTGTCGGCGGATCCGTCGAAAGCCGGAGTCGTCCAGGGAGTTCTGGGGTCGCTGGCTTTAACCGGATTCGTAGTGGCAGTAGGTTTTCCGCTGGGCGTGTCCGCGGCGATCTACCTTGAGGAGTATGCCGAGGATAATTGGTTCACCCGGCTCATTACCGCCAATGTTCGTAATCTGGCAGGCGTGCCTTCGGTAGTCTATGGCATCTTGGGATTGGCCCTGTTCGTCAATCTGCTGGGGGGGCTGACAAATGGACGCACCGTCGTCTCAGGAGGGTTGACCCTCACAGTCGTCGTGTTACCGATCATGATCATCACTACTTCTGAAGCCTTACGGGCTGTTCCTGAGACAGTCCGGGAGGCTTCCTATGGGGTGGGCGCAACCAAGTGGGAAACGATTCGTCATCACGTCCTACCCATTGCGCTCCCGACCATTCTGACGGGCACCGTTCTGACTGTGGCCCGGGCCTTCGGCGAGTCAGCGCCGCTGTTGCTCGCCGGGGCCCTGGTTACCAATTTCTTTCAGCCTTCGGCGGATGCATCTGTGGTCCAATTGATAACCGATGAACGGTATACGGCCCTGCCGCTTGTTGTGTTCAACTGGGCTCGGCAACCGCAGCAGGAGTTCGTCCAGCTCACCGCCGCGGCCGTCGTCGTCCTGCTGGTTCTCTTGTTGAGCGTTAACGCCACGACGATCCTCCTGCGAGATCGTTTTGAGACGAAATCGCAACGATGAAATCGCCAACGACGAAATCGCCCACAATGAAATCGCTACCGATGAACTCGCTACGATGACGAGCCGTATGTCCGCTCACGGGCTATCCGATTCGATGGATCCCCAACCTGCCGGTCTGGTTGACCCGGCCACCGGGATCCTCGTGGCCGAAGATCTCACAGTGCATTACGGGTCGTTCCCGGCAGTGCGGGACGTTTCAATGGCAATACAGCCGAACCAAATTACGGCGTTGATCGGTCCGTCGGGTTGCGGAAAGTCAACGATGTTGCGGTGTTTCAATCGGATGAACGACCTTATCGGAACGGCCACGGTGACTGGACGCCTGACATACCACGGCGTCGACTTGTACTCACCTGAGGTCGACCCTGTCCAAGTGCGACGTCACATCGGAATGGTGTTTCAAAAGCCCAATCCGTTCCCGAAGTCGATTTACGCAAATATCGCTTTCGGAGCCAGAATCGCTGGTATTAAACAGGGGCTGGACGAATTGGTGGAAGAGTCGTTGACGAAAGCAGCGTTGTGGGAGGAGGTCAAGGATAAGCTTCACGAGTCGGCCAACGCTCTGTCCGGGGGGCAACAACAGCGCCTCTGTATAGCGAGGGCCATCGCGACAAGTCCCGATGTCGTATTGATGGATGAGCCGGCCTCGGCGCTCGACCCGATCGCAACGCTCCGTATCGAAGAGCTGATGACCGAGCTGAAAAAGGAATACACCATAATCGTCGTCACTCACAATATGCAGCAGGCTGCGCGGGTTTCCGACCGGACTGCCTTCTTTAATGTAGCGATATCTGATGACGGTCACCGCACCGGTCGTCTGGTGGAATTCGATGACACGACCACGATTTTTACGAACCCGCGCGAGAAATCAACGGAGGACTACATCACGGGGAGGTTCGGATGAACGATTTTCGACTCAGCTTTCATGAGCATCTTGATGGCATGGTCGATGAAGTCGTGTCGATGGGCATGTATGCCCGTGACATGGTCCAACGCGCCGGTCGAGCTCTGGTGAGCCGGGACGGGCTCGCCGCTCAGCAAGTGATCAATGATGATGACCCGCTTGATCTACGGTATTTGAAGCTGGAAGAAGCCTGGCTGCAAACCATGGCCCTCCAGACCCCGGTGGCAGGCGATTTGAGACTCATGTCGGCGGTTCTGCATAGTGGCCATTCCGTTGAGCGCATTGGTGACCAGGCGGTGAGTACCGCCGGAGCGGTTCGTGCGACCATCGGGATGCCATCCCAACCACAAGTCCTTGCCACAGTCGCCGAGATCGTCGACCTCGTGTGCCCGATGGTTGATACCGCCCTCTACTCCCTGGAACGCCGCGATCTCGATCTTGCCATGTCGGTACCAATTATGGGTGGACCGGTTGAACGGCTGGAACGATCGATGTATGGACTGGTCGGCAAGTGCCGGGAAGACGAAGATCAACTCGAATGGGCGGTTCGGATGACCGTGGTGGCCCGCAACCTGGGACGGGTTGGGGCTCGGGCGGTTGACATCGCCGAACAGGTGGCGTTTCTTCTCTCAGGAGTGTTCCGCGAGTTCACATCAGAGGACTGGGATACGGGCCCCACTTGATGACCGCCTCGCGGACCGTTCTGATCATCGAGGATGAGCCTGCCCTGTCGGACGCCATCAGATATAGTCTTGAGCGAGAAGGATATGTGGTCCTGGTGGCAGACGACGGTTTGGCGGGCCTTGAGCTGGAGCGAAGAACCAGCCCGGACCTGGTCCTCCTCGATTTGATGCTGCCGTCGCTGCATGGACTGGATGTCCTTCGATCTCTACGTTCGAGATCGTCGGTACCGGTGATCGTTGTGACAGCCAGGGACGCAGAAGCCGACAAGGTTGCCGGCCTTGAGCTCGGAGCGGACGACTATGTCACGAAGCCGTTCTCGATGCGAGAACTGGTTGCCAGAGTCGGAGCCAACCTCCGAAGATCAACGATCGCAATCGGCTACGACGAAGTCATCCTGGTAGGGGGCGACGTCGAATTGGATGTCGGCAGGCATGTCGCAACTGTTCGTGGGATCGTGGTCGATCTCCGCCCCAAAGAGTTCGCCCTCCTGGAGATGCTCATGGAACGAAACGGGAAACTCGTTACCCGGGATGATCTTATCGCCGAGATATGGGGATATGACTACTTCGGGGACACCAAAACGCTTGACGTTCACGTCAAACGGTTGCGTTCCAAGATCGAGCAGGACCCGAAAAAACCCGAACACATCGTTACCGTGCGCGGTATCGGGTACAAGTTCCTCATATGAAAAGCGGTCTCGGCACAAAGCTGGCGATCTCATATGTTCTCTCCGTCGTAGTTGTTTTTGTGATCACCGCGGTCTTCATCGACCAGGCCGCCCGGTCAGGCTTTATCGAGGAGTTGACCACCAGCACCCAGGCGCAAAGTCAAGCGGTCGCCGTCGCCCTGGGAACCGGCCCGGTCGATCGATCCGTCAAGGACCTCGCTGAAGCCCTCGGGGTACGGATCACTGTGATTGACGCCAACGGCGTTGTTGAGGCGGACTCAGCCGCTGACCCGACGACCATGGACAACCACAGTGATCGCCCTGAGATCATTGAAGCCAGGGCACAAGGTATTGGCACCTCGACGAGACTCAGTCAAACCGTTGGACAAGATCTTCTCTACGTGGCCGTTCGTGATGGAAATCGTGTCGTGCGGTTGGCCGTCCCCCTTGAAGAAGTACGGGAGAGGATGTTCCCGGTTCGACTTAGAGCCATCCTTGGCGCGGTGGTGGTGTCGGTAGCCGGCGCGGCAGTCGTAGGGGTCGTCAGTCGTCGAACCGAGCGGCTCATGCGGGCACTTACCGCATCGGTCACCCAGATCGCCGCCGGTCAATCAGCTGAGGACGTGCTCGCCGGAGGTGGGCTGGAGAGTTCACCCGAGGTATCCGACCTGGCCGACGCCGTCCGGTCCATGTCGGATCAGATTCGCGCCAGGGTCGGGGAGCTTGAAACCGAACAAGACCTGCGTGATCGAGTACTGGAAGCCTTGGACGAGGGCGTGTTGCTGTTGAGGGGTACATTGGTCGACTATGCCAACCCGGCCGCCCGACGGATGCTGGGCTCGTCGCTATCGGCCGATCGACAGCTGCGCAACCAGGCGATTTCCAAGATGGCGCCTGAGCGGGCTGCCCCCACCCGGATGGCGTTCGGAGCCAGGCTCGTCGAGGTGGTGGTGGAACCGTCCGCCGACCAGTCCGTCGTGGTCTTGCGCGATGTGACCGATCGGGTCCGTACCGAGTCGATCCGGCGAGACTTTGTGGCCGACGCATCGCACGAGCTGAAGACCCCGGTTGCGGCGATTCGTGCGGCGGCGGAGACAATTCAGACAGCTGCCGAAGACGGAGACATGGCGGCGGTAAGCCACTTCAGCATGCAAGTCGAGGCGAGTGCCTTTCGGCTGGGCCGGATCGTGTCCGATCTGCTTGATTTGTCACGTCTCGAGGCGCGAGATCTCGACGTGGGGCCGACCGATCTCGCAGCTCTTGCCTTGGAGGAGGTCGCTTCGGCGGAACTCGACCATCTGACCGTGACGGTTGACCTGGACCCTCTGGTGATCCAGGGAAGCCCACCGGATGTCGCTCTCGCCTTCAGGAACCTGCTCAGTAACGCCGCCCGACATACCGACGCCGGTGGAACCGTGCACGTGGCGGTGAAGAACGAAGGGGACGAGGCCGTCGTCTCGGTAACCGACAGCGGGTCTGGCATCCCGGCGCGGGATTTGCCGAGGATCTTTGAGCGGTTCTACCGCGTAGATACCGCCCGGTCGCGCCACACCGGAGCGACCGGTCTTGGCCTGGCCATCGTCCGCCATGTTGCCGAGCGCCATGACGGACGCGTGGCGGTGGAGAGTGAACTCGGAGTCGGATCAACGTTCCTCATCCGGTTCCCACTCCCGACCAGTGGACTTGGTGAGGTCGACCATGACTGATCCACACGAGGTAGGGTCCCACCGTGACCGTCCCCAAGCTTCGTAAGGCTCTTCAGCGAAATCCACCGGGATTGTCGTTTGAACGCGAGCACTGGGATCGGGGGCGAAACATCGTGGCCGGCATCGATGAGGTGGGTCGCGGCTCGTGGGCCGGACCGCTCACTGTGGTAGCGGCAGTGGTTCCCCGTGAGCGTCGCGTATACAAGGTCCGGGACTCGAAGATGCTCTCTGAAACTGAGCGAGAGTCCATATTCGAACGAATCGACGCCTGGGTTGACGCCTGGGCGGTCGGGCACGCGTCGCCAGAGGAATGCGATTCACTCGGGATGTCCGAGGCGCAACGTTTGGCGACCCGCCGGGCGCTCGGGGGTCTTCCGGGGGAGGTCGATGCGGTGCTGGTCGATGGCAACTGGAATTTTGTTGGTCATCCGCAGACCCAGACGATCATTCGCGGCGACTCCAAATCTCTCTCGATCGCCGCCGCGTCGATCCTTGCCAAGGTGACCAGGGATCGCTTGATGCGATCTGCATCCGAGCACTACCCGGCCTATTCGTTCGATGACAACAAGGGGTACCCATGTCCGCGCCACAAAGCGGCGCTGTCCTGGTATGGCCCATCGCCGATCCATCGTAAGTCCTGGGTTTTTATGGACCACCTACCGTGGAATGGCCTCGATCGCGTCGGCCCGCAGGATCGCCTCTTTTGATTGACCCCCGGACGCGGAGTTCCTTTCCCACGGGCAACGTTCTGCGTGGATGGGCGATAGAGTGACTTGCAAGACGACGAGGGTGATCAATGGCGGACACGTGGGTATTCGATTTCCAGGACGGCGACGCAACCGATAAAGGCGCGTTGGGAGGCAAAGGGGTAGCTCTGGCAGGCATGACCCAGGCCGACCTGCCAGTTCCGCCTGGTTTTACGATAACGACCGATGCTTGTCGCTCCTATCAACAGCAAAGCGTGTTTCCGGACCTCATGTGGAAGCAGGTCCAAGAAGCTATCGGTCGGCTAGAAACCTTGACCGGCAAAGAGTTCGGTTCGGACAAGAACCCGTTGCTGGTTTCGGTACGGTCGGGAGCAGCGGCCTCCATGCCCGGGATGATGGACACGGTCCTCAACCTCGGTATCAATGAGCAGGCCAGAGTAGGTTTGGCTCGGCTGACCGGTGACGATCAGTTCGCCTGGGACTCGTATCGCCGATTTGTGACGATGTTTGGTGAGATCGTTCTTGGCGTGGCTCCAGACCGGTTCGAGGGTGCCGTCAAGGCGACTCTCGAAATGAACAGGTGTGACACGCCGGGCAATTTGCCTGCCGACGCACTTTCGGGTTTGGTTGACCGTCTGAAGGCGATCGTATACGGCCAGTCCCGACACGAGGTGCCTGACGATCCCTACGAGCAACTGCGACTGACGGTTGGGGCCGTCTTTGACTCGTGGTCCAACAAGCGTGCGCAGGATTATCGCAATCTGAACGGTATTCCGCACACCTTGGGAACGGCAGTGAACGTTCAAGCGATGGTTTTTGGCAACAGCGGCCCGAACTCCGGGACAGGAGTGGCTTTTACTCGCAACCCCACGACGGGCGAAGCTCACCTATTCGGGGAGTTTCTTCCCGATGCTCAGGGCGAGGATGTGGTCGCCGGCCTGCGGACCCCCCTGCCGATCGACCATATGGCTGAAACGTTTCCTGAGGCGTATGGGCAACTCGTCGAGATCGCCGGGCGACTTGAAACTCGCTACGGCGATATGCAAGACCTTGAGTTCACCGTCGAAAACGGGAAGTTATGGATGTTGCAGACCCGTTCGGGAAAGCGAACCGGTCGGGCGGCAGTCAAGATTGCCGTAGATATGGCCGCCTCCGGTCTCATTGACGAGCGCCAAGCTCTCCTGCGCGTCTCGGCAGATCAGCTTGAGCAGTTGCTACACCCTCTAGTTGATCCGTCGGCCGAGGTGGAGGTTATCGGGGTGGGTTTGCCTGCCTCACCAGGGGCGGTATCGGGTCAGATCGTCCTGACGGCTGATGCGGCGGTGGATCTTTCCGAAGCGGGTACGCCGGTAATCCTCGTGCGCCACGAGACAAATCCGGACGACTTCCACGGCATGGTCGCCTCCCGGGCGACCCTCACTGCCCGGGGCGGTGTCACTTCACATGCGGCCGTCGTAGCCCGGGGCATGGGCAAGTCGTGTGTCGTCGGGTGCTCGAACATGCGGGTCGACTTCGAGAAGGGACTGGTTCGCTTCGGCAATGTCGTTTTGGCAGCCGGGGATTGGATCACAGTTGACGGCAACACCGGCCGTGTGCTGGCCGGACAGGTTGCGACCATCGAGCCTGAGACCGATGAGGACTTCGACGTTCTCATGGGATGGGCGGACAGTCACAGAAAGCTCGGCGTGCGGGCCAATGCGGACACACCAGAAGACGCCGCCGAGGCCAGGCGATTGGGCGCCCAGGGTATCGGACTGTGCCGGAGCGAGCATATGTTCTTTGGTGAGGAGCGCATCGCGGCCATGCGAGAGATGATTATGGCCCCGAATGAGGTTGCCCGCCGCGAAGCGCTTGCCAAGTTGGAGCCGTATCAAACCGCTGATTTCGAAGGCATTTTCACCGCAATGGATGGGTTCCCCGTGACGATCCGCCTCCTCGATCCGCCGCTCCATGAGTTCCTTCCCAATGAACAAGATCTGGCGAGGGAACTCACCGACTTGAAGCTCCGCCTTCGTCTGCTGAACGGGTTGGATGAGATCGATCGATTGCTGGAGGAAATTCACGATCGTGAGGTCGTGATTGCCCAGGTGCAGCGCCTCGCAGAGGAGAACCCGATGCTCGGTCATCGAGGCTGTCGACTCGGCCTGACGTACCCCGAGGTGACCGAGATGCAAGCCAGAGCGCTGTTTACGGCGGCGGTGCGGTGCGTTGACAGGGGAATCACGGTCATGCCTGAGGTTATGGTCCCGCTGGTCGGGTTTGAGCCCGAACTTCGAGCCCAGGCAGAGCTGATCAGGTCGGTGGCCGAAGAAGTGTTCTTGTATCACGGGCTTAGGGTTGAATATCTGGTTGGCACCATGGTTGAGTTGCCGAGAGCTTGCTTGAAAGCCGATGAGTTGGCGACCGTGGCCGAGTTCTTTTCATTTGGTACCAACGACCTCACCCAAATGACGCTCGGCATGAGTCGTGATGACTCGAGCCGCTTCTTGCCAGGGTACGTTCAGCGCGGGGTCTTACCTGCTGATCCCTTTCAGACTCTCGATATCGCCGGAGTCGGCGAACTGGTGCGGATCGGTGTCGAGCGAGGGCGGGCTCAACGTCCCGATATGAAGATTGGAGTCTGTGGCGAGCACGGCGGCGATGCCGCTTCGATTGCTTTCTGTCACGACGTCGGTCTCGACTACGTTTCGTGTTCAACGTACCGGGTTCCGGTCGCGAGGCTGGCGGCTGCCCATGCCGCCCTCGCCGCCCTTGCCTAGACACGCTCAGGTACGGTCCCATGAGGAGGGGTTGATCGTGAATTACGACCACATTGTCATCACTGAGACTGAGGGCTACACCAGGGTCGAGATGGCCCTTCCGGATCGCCGTAACGCCCTGTCCGAGGCGCATCTGCGGGAGCTACTGTCGGCCTTCGAGACCATCGGACTGTCGAAGGCACGAGGAGTGATCCTCTCCGCTCAGGGTCCGGTCTTTTCGGCAGGGCATGATCTGAATGAAATGGCCGCTCAGGATCTCACCGGAACGAAGAAGATTCTTGGGATCTGCTCAGATGTGATGCAAGTCATCCAATCGATTCCCCAGGTTGTGCTTGCCCAGGTCGAAGGGTTGGCAACGGCAGCCGGCTGCCAACTTGTCGCGTCGTGTGATCTCGCCGTGGCGGGGGAGTCCAGTCGCTTCCAGCTTCCCGGTGGTCGGGGTGGCTGGTTCTGTACAACCCCTGGTGTGGCGGTGGTTCGGGCCATCGGGCGAAAACATGCGCTGGAAATGCTTCTTACCGGTGACCCGATTGATGCCGCGACTGCGTTGGCGTGGGGACTGGTCAACCGGGTGGTACCCGATGATCAGGTGCCCTTCGCCTCCGAAGAGCTGATGGCGAGAGCCACCAGAGGAAGCAGCTTGTCAAGGGCCATCGGCAAGCAGGCGTTTTACCGCCAAATCGACATGGATCTTCGCACCGCGTACGATTTTGCAACCGAGGTGATGGCGAGTGCGTCTCAAACTGACGACGCTCGGGAAAACGCCGCCGCGTTCGTCGAGAAACGGAAGCCGGTTTTCACCGACACCTAGCGGACAGGGGAAGACGATGGATTTCATCACGGGGTACGTACTCGGATCGAGAATGCTCGGAAAGCAGATTGGACTGGCGGCTTCGGCCGACTCCTTTGCCCCGTCGCTGTCCTCCGAGGCGGACAAGCTCGCTGATCGGGTGCAGCGGCTGTCGCTGGTAACCGAAGCTCTCTGGGCGTTGCTTGAAGAGAACGGCTACACCCGCCAACAATTGATCGCCAAGATCGAAGAGATTGATCGAGCCGACGGGTCTGTGGACGGCCAGGTTATCCGGCCGCCACTTCGATGCCCGAGCTGCGACTCGGCCGTATCGGTTGGAGCCATGCTGTGTCAGTTCTGTGGCTGGGAGAACCCGGACGTTGATCCGCTGGCGGCCTTCTAGGTCGCTGGCTGCCAGGGAGGGCCGGACAGGTATTTCCAACCGGCATCAGGTAGCAAGGCAACCCCGGTTCCGCCGCTCTTCTCCAGTTCCAAACGGGCGGCGTGAATGATCGCCCCGGACGATGTGCCGACAAAGTAGCCCTCTTCGTGCATGATCTCGCTGACTGTCTGCTCAGCGCGGGCTCTGGCAACCTGGTAACGGTCGTCCACCAGCGAGAGGTCGGCGACGGGCGGTTGGAAGGGGTCATCCTGACTGCGCATCCCCCCGATAGGGTCGTCAACGAACGGCTCAACAGAATGAACCTTGAGGTTCGGATAGGCTCCCTTGAGGCCGCGGCTGTTACCGGTCAGCGTCCCGCCGGTACCGTAGGCTGCAAAGAGATGGTCAGGCGGAGTGCGTAACGGCCACTCGCGGACGATTTCGACAGAGGTCCCGAAGAAGTGTGAGTACGGATTCCACCGATTACCGTACTGATACGCCATGTGGCCTTCTCCGGCATCGACCAGTTCCCGGGCTCTGGCGATGGCTCCGTTTGGTCCGCCCTCGACTTCGATCAGTTCTGCCCCGTAGGCACGGAGTAGGTCCTTGCGCTGTTCGGTAGCCGTACTCGGAAGGCAGATAACCATCGGATGCTGGTTGATGAGCGCCAGCCTTGCCAGCCCGATCCCCGTGTTGCCAGAAGTAGCCTCGATGAGCGGCTTGCCTGGCGGAAGATACCCGTTCTGTTTGGCATTGTAGAACATGAACCATGCCGGCCGATCCTTGATCGATCCGGTGGGGTTGTACCACTCGAGCTTTGCGAAAAGTCGCGTCCCGCGCGGCGCCATCCGGTGGAATTCGACGAGCGGTGTATTCCCGGGTTTCATACACGAAACCTAGTCGGGATCGATGGTTGTGCCGTCTGACGTCTGAGCGACGGCCGACCGCCAGCTCTGATACCCAAACCATCCAAGCGTTATGAGAGCCAGGGCGACCAGCAGGTGGATTCGCCAGCGGATGGTGGATCGCAGCCGTTCCAGCACGTCGGCCAGATCGCCCAGTCGACCGTCGATTTCAGACTCGAGATCTTTCGCTCCTTCGAGGCGCCCGCGCATGGAGTTGATCTGGTCGCGGTCGAGAGGTGCGTCCTCGGCCAGGAGAAGTGTGGCGGTGTGCGCCGCTTCAATGATGGTTCCGCGCAGGCTGATCACGTCAGGCGTAATGAGACGGTCCGGCGGGCGCCCCGACAACAGGCCCAGCGTATCCAGCCTGGCGTCCAGGTGGATGGTTCTATCGAGTGCCTCGGACAAGCCGAACTCAGCCGAGGCGGTGATCGTATTGACCTGAACGGTCAGTTGGCGACGAGCCTGGGGCTCAAGTACGACTGATCCGGTTGGATCAGCGGCCAATACCGAGAACTCGATAGCGGCGAGGGTGCGGCCGATCAATCCATTGATGTCCCGGAGGGTCGCACGCCCTTGTTCGGCGTCCTCGAGGGCTGCGGTGTGTACCCGTTGGACCGTTCGTTGCAGTTGGAAGTCAGCGACGATGCTCGCAGCCGCCAGGCTCAGGGCCAGGGTGACTCCTAGCCATCCTCTCCAGGTTTCGCTTAGACGACGCATCACATGGACACTACCTTTACCGTTGGAACTGCTTGTCGCGGTCCGGCGCGGCGATGGATCGTCGTGTGGATTCGCTAGCTTGCCGGAGGTACGTCGGCGCGGAGGCACAGCATGGGCAATTCGGTCATCATTGATACAGACCCTGGCCAGGACGATGCAGTGGCACTGCTCCTGGCGCTCGGGTCTGGCCTGGATGTTCTCGCCGTCACGGTGGTGGCAGTCAACGTAACGCTCGATCTCTCAGTCA
>Ga0326597_10010550_pt1 | contig 12293 bp, 12 predicted proteins | sample RVTome_12_FD_203789 | JGI IMG/M metagenome (GOLD analysis project Ga0326597, IMG submission 203789) | Soil microbial communities from uranium-contaminated site in the Upper Colorado River Basin, Wyoming, United States - RVT100D185 | ecosystem: Environmental > Terrestrial > Soil > Contaminated >... | reverse complement strand
GAGCAAAGTAGGCTTGGGCGTTGCGCGGGTTGCGTTGCAGGAGCCGTTCGTAGGATTTGATTTGATTGTCGGTGGAGAAATTCTGCGCGGGCGCCGGCGCCGCACCCAGTCCGACGATCATGATAGCCGCAAGGAGCGGGATCTTTATAGATTTCATAAGTTTCATCCTCGGATAGTCGGCGAAAGCGGAGGGAGACCCGCGTCTCCCTCCGCCCGTGCCGGATCGTTTACGGTTCGTTACAAGGAACGCCGCCGGACTGCACGCAGTCGATGTGACGGCGGCCACGGCCGTCATAGGGCGTGGGCAGATAGGGAAATTCCTTGGCGACGCCGTTCGAGGTGACGTCGAGGCGATTGCCGGGAATCGCGCCGTAGCCCGGCCCGTCGCTCAGACCTGCGCCGGGCGCGCCGCCCAGGAAATTCACGCCGTCACCGGTCAGCGCGGCAGTGTAGAGTGGGCCACCGACGACCCGGATGGCAATGTCGGTCACGTCGTCGTTGGGCCTTCGGCCATTGGGAAATCCCGCTGCATCGCCGGCGAGCCCGCCGAGCCGTTTCTGGTTCTCCGGCTGCGCCGGCGCGACATTGAGGTTCAAGCGCAGAAGCTCCGAGCAAGGATTTCCACAGTTGTTTCCATTCAATGGTTGACCGGGATATTTGAGCAACAGGCCCATCAGATCGGTCCGTGGTGTTGCCGTGACCGGAAAGCCAAAGATGAGCTCCAGAGCCTGGGCGATGGACGGGTTCTTGTAAAACTCCTGGAACTGCGCTTCATTTTCCGGCTCCTGGGAGTTCCAGCGATCCTTGGCCGGCGTGTCGATAATGAGTTCATTGACGAGCGGGTTGGCCAGGCGTGAAACTTGGACCCACGGGCCGTTGGTGTTCGCCGTGCCGTCGCCCTTAAGCCGTTTCACTTTCTGCCGGGCGGTGGAGGCATACATTCCGATCACCGGCGCGCTCGTTTCCTCAGCGGACTTGCCATCCTTGGTGATCCGATTGATCGGCACTTCGATGGCGATGCTATTGACGTTGGTGCCGCTGAAACGATTGACACCGAAGGGGTCGCGGCCGTCGTCGGCATCCTCCGCCGCGCTCAGCAACGGCGGGAAACGGCGCAGGTTAGCGGTGTCGAACACCGCGCCCAAATCGATATAGAAAGTTTCCGCCCTCTGACCGGCGAATACCTTGATACCGGTGGCGGCATCGGTGTAGATACCCTGCGAGGCTAAGTCTTCATAACCCTCGATCGTCGCCGGTCCGACGTTCGACGGCACCGCGACGAGGTTCCGGCCCTGGAATAGCTCTGTCCGTTTCTTGCCGCGCACTTCGGTCACCGTGTAGGTTTGACGCCGGGTGATTCCTTCGGAACCGGCGCCATCGAGCTTGGTGATGCCCTGCAACGCCGCCACCGGAATATTCGGGTTACCCACGTAGGCGAGCGGAAACAGCAGGGAACCGAAGATCGGGCGCGTTTCCGTTTTGAACCGGAACTCATAAACGATATCTTCGGCCTTGCCGTCCTGGTTGTTGTCGATGTTAATGGCGTAAAGAATTTCATCGTCGAAGTTGAAATAGTTGGGACCGTCGGCGGGGTCCTGTCCCGGAATGACGTTCATGATGAACACCGCCTTGCTGGGATCCTGCCAACTGCGGAAGGCGTAGGTATCGGTATTGTCCGCCGCCGGATCGAGCGCGATGAGCGGCGCTTCCCTGTGGCTTGCGGCCCGGATGACGGGGGCTGTTGTTGCTACCGTCATGAGCGCCGCCATGAACATGGCGACTGCTCGGCAAATTGGATTTTTATTAATAGCGTGCATTTTTCTTTCTCCTCTTTCGGTTAATGATCTCTCCTCTTAAGACAGGCCGGGCTGGTTACCCAGCCCGGCCTGCGCTGCATCATCGCGTTAGCGCCGCGCAAACCGCTCCGGAAATTGCTTAGTGATCGCCGCAGCCAGTGGATCGGCGATCATTCCCATGTGGCCCGCCGCGGTGCGGATCGCCATATAACTCTTGCCCAGATCGCCGCTCGCCTGGGCGTCGATCACGTCTTTGAGTGTCAAGACGTGGTCCTTCACCAAACCGGCGACAACCTCTTTCGGTAGATTCGGATTCGCCGACGCGAGAAACGCGCCGAAGTCCTGGGTGTACTGGACCAAATCGTTGACCGCCTGGTTTTTCTTTGCATCATCCTTGGTCGCCACGCCGACGGTGTAGTCAACGACGAAGCCGATATGCTTACGCCACAAGGGTAGGAACGCTTGCTCCGCCCCGGCGCCGTACACCGAGCCGATCGCTTTGGAGATGTCGATGGAGTTCCCATCCAGCGATCCGGCGGCGGCTTTGAATTCCGCGTCGCGCCCTCCCAAAGCCGCGCCGGTGGCCGCGGCGGCCAAAAAGACATGCTCACGAAACAACGAGTTCAGGCCTGTTCTGAGATCCGAACTCATGGCGCTGTGATCGGCCATGGCTGCCGCCGCGTTGGTGCTGTAGCCCAAACCAAGCAGCGCAACTAACGCTGTCATTGCCGTAAATTGTTTGTATTTACTCTTCATTTTCTTCTCCTCCTATGATTTTATTTTCTTGGTCACGGTCATTTCCGACCCGCTAAAGAACCTCGATCTCTCCTCGCATATGCTCGTGGCGGTCGCAGTAGTAGCTGTATGTCCCAGGCTGAGTAAATGTGAAGCTGAAGCTCATGCCTTTGCCATCCAGAGGCGCGTCGAAGCCGCCGTCTTGCTTCTCGAGAGTGACGGTGTGGAAGATTTCGTCTTCATTCACCCAGGTCACCGTCGTTCCCGCCTTTACCTGAATCCGCCCCGGCTGGTACTGAAAGAGCTTGACCATGACGCTGGTTGCTGTCTCGGACTGTGCAACCACAGTTTCACCGCGCTCAGCGGTGGCGGCATTAGCCTGAGAAGCATCATCACACTCCTCATGTGCCAGCACCGATTGGCTCCCGGCTAGAATCACCGCCGTCAAGATTCCCAAATTGACCCAATACCGCTTCATGTTGCCTCCTCCTTTTCCATTTTGAGTTGAACCGTTCATGATCTTATGATCTGAGATACGGTGGGGATTGCGCATTTGGATTTCCGCCTAAGCAAATTTCTCCCTGAAAAAAAAGTTTTCTGAGACTAAATCCAAAAGCCCCTGCCGTTCGTATTATTCTAGATATGATTGCGATTTGCGCTGTAATCCAAGGTGGGCTAATATGGCGCGGCTTGTAGGGTGACCACGTGGCTCATGAAGAATGGCTAGAGCGGGCAGAGTGTTACGCCATAAGCGCCTTTGACGGCGGAGAGCTGACGCAGTTCGAAGCTCATCTCTCCTCCGGTTGCCCGCTTTGCAAGGCAAAGGTCAAGGAAACGGAGGAGATGCTTGTCCAACTTCCTGCGTCGCTGGAGCCACTCGCGCCTTCAGACAGCGTAAAGACTCTTATTTTCCAGCAGATCGATAAGGAAAAACCGGACTACCATTTCGTTCACGCCGCCGAAGGCGAGTGGCAGGAAATGGAGCCCGGAGTTCTTGCCAAAGTCCTTTATATGGATGCTGTGCGGCAGCGCGTGACCGCTCTGGTCCGGATGGAGCGGGGCTCCCATTACACAAATCATCGCCACACACAGACCGAGGAGCTGCTTGTTTTGGAGGGCAGCTGTTATTGCGGCGGGCGGCTGCTTCGCGCCGGCGATTACCACCGCGCCGAGGCGGGAAGCATTCATCTCGATACCCACACGGATGAAGGTTCGCTGTTGATGGTCATCACTTCGGCGCAAAACGAAATGTTCGCTTAGAGGATGACGCAGGTGAGCGCTCAGTCCATTAACCAAGCGGCCTACCTGATCCAGCAAGTCGCCAAGCAAGATCGCGAGGCCTTCAGCCAGCTCTACGATCGTAGTTCTTCCCTGGTCTTCTCCCTGGCGATGCGCATGCTCAAGGTCCGCTCCGACGCCGAAGACCTGCTCCAGGAGGTCTTCGTCCAAGTCTGGCGTCAAGCGTCCAGCTATAGTGCAGACCGCGGCAGCCCGGAGGCGTGGATTATTAATATTGCTCGCAGCCGGGCAATCGACAAAATCCGTTCTATACGTAGAATGGAAAAGAGCTTCGTGCTCACCGACGATCCGGCCCGCGCGGAATCGAGCGACAACGTCGAGTCTTCGGCGGCAGAGTCCGAAGTTCGATTGACGATGAACAGCGCCCTGGGAAATTTGCCGGAGGCGCAACGTAAAGTTTTGGAGCTGGCCTATTTCGACGGTTTGACGCAGACAGAAATCGCGCAGCGGCTGGCGGAGCCGCTGGGAACGGTTAAAACCAGAATGCGCTCGGGCATGCAGCGTCTAAGAGAAATACTGGGTTCACGGGCGGCTTAATACCGAATGACACACGAAGAGTGGCTTGAAAAAGGTGAGATCTACGCGCTGGGGGCGTTGGACGGCCAAGAACAAAAAGAATTTGAGGCGCACCTCCGCGCCGGCTGCGCCATTTGCGAGGCCTATGTGCGGGAGACTCGCGAGACGCTGATGTTGCTTCACCGGACGCTCGCTCCCCTGACGCCTCCAGCGTCTGTAAAGACCCGTGTTTTAGATGCCACTGCGCTCGAAAGAGTTGCGTCCCTTACCACGAAACCACGACCAACCTCGAGGCGCTGGCAGATAATCACCGGCACCCTAGCCGCCGGCATCGCCGGCTTGGTGATTGGCGGCGTGTTTTACCGCGCTTACTACGAGCCGCGCCATAGGGTTTCTACGGCGGTGGTCAATCTCTTGCGCGATCCGGCGACACGTGACCACCTGCTTTATGGAGCCGGGCCTACGCCGACGGCAAGAGGCCGTTTTCTCTGGAACGAATCCGGCGAGGGCCATATCTTTGTGAGCAATCTTCCCGCGGCGCCTGAGGGCAAGATTTACGCTGTGTGGACGATCACAAAAAGCTCGGCGCCCCGCTTCGTCGGCGCCGTGAAAACCGACGCCCTGGGTCAAGGCGGCTTGCACATTAACTCGCCGCGCAGCGATCATCCCGTCGAAACCTTCGCCGTCACCCTCGAACCGGCCGGCACCACGGCCGCCCCCACCGGCCCGATCGTGCTCGCTTCGTCAAAGTAAGTACCCCTGGATTCTTGATTCGCAACGCCCTGCCGATTCGGCGGGGAGACCCTGGCTTTTCTCTTTGACAACAACAAGTCCTGCGGTAAGGGTTAGCTGCATATAAACGGTCACGGAACCAATTGCCTTGCTATGACTTGCCCCCGCGTGGGGTAAAACTATGTTTCGAGACATGGATTAAAATTCAGCATCGTAAAACCCACGGAACGAAGAAAACGACAGGGGAAGGTACGAGGTAGTATTTGAGTATTAGGCAACAGTTTTATAGGTTCTTCAGAGCATCCTGTTTATGGAACTCGCGATCGATAGCAAAATAACACTCAACGACGGTCACGTGATCTCTCAGCTCGGGCTGGGCATGTGGCAGACTCGCGCGGGCACGACATGTGAAGCAGCGGTGCTTGCCGCGCTGGAAGCGGGGTATCGGCATATCGATACCGCGTCGATGTATGGCAACGAGGAGAGCGTGGGCGCCGCCATCAAGATGAGCGGTTTTCGGCGAGAGAACATCTTCGTCACGACGAAATTGTCGAACGCTGATCATGAAAACCCCGAGCGCGCGCTGGATACGAGTTTGCGCAAGCTCAACTTGGATTATGTGGATCTGTACCTGATCCACTACCCAGTGCGCGAACGCCGGCAAAGCTGGAGCGTCCTGGAAGGGTTGCAGGCGAAAGGCAAGGCGCGCTCGATCGGCGTCAGCAACTTTACCATCAGGCATTTGACCGAGTTACTCGCCGAAACGGATACGGTCCCCGCAGTCAATCAAGTGGAGTTTCACCCCTATTTATATCAGCGAGACTTATTGGATTTCTGCGCGGCCAAGGGCATTGTCATCGAGGCATATAGTCCATTGACACACGGCAAGCGACTGAATGATCCGAGACTCGTCGCGGTCACCAAGGGATACTCAAAAGTCGGACTGCAACCGGCGGCCCGCTGGCCGCAACTGCCTCTTATGCAGAAATTCTCCCGCCGCCCTGGAATCAGATCGACGGCACAAATCCTCATCCGCTGGGCACTGCAACACCGGTTGGTGGTTATTCCGAAATCGGCCAAACGCGAACGTATCTTCGAAAATGCCGATGTTTTTGATTTTGAAATTACCAAAGAGGATATGCAGCTCCTCGATGGGTTTAATGAAAACCTCCGAACCTGCTGGGACCCGACCAACGCGCCATGAGCTTGGATGTTTCACCACGCTAAACCTGACACTTCCATAGGAGAGACAAATCATGGACATGATTGATCGCCGGTTGTCTGAAGAGCAACGGCTGATGCGGCAAAGCTGCCGCGCTTTTGTGAACGACAACGTCAGCCCTTTTATCCGCGCCAACTGGCAGCGCGAGTGGTTAATGGAGCCGGACCAGCGCCTGCCGCGCGAGATTCTCGAGGCGGCCGACCGCATCGGCATCCGCACTCTCGGTGTCCCTGAAGAGTTCGGCGGCGTGCAGGTCGATGCCGCCACCGAGGTGCAAACCTTCGCGGTCATCGCGGAAGAGATCGCGCGCGGCGATTCCGGTCTCGCCGACAAACTGGTGCAGAACTGGAAGGTTTCCGTCCTGCTGCGCAACCTCGCGCCGCGCCATCTCCAGGAGCGCTGGTTTCCGCGCCTGGTCGGCGACCCCAGCTTTCTCCTGGCGCACTGCCTCACCGAACCGCGCGGCGCGTCGGACCGCTGGCTGCCCTACAACGTGCCCGAGGCGGCAATGCAAACGAAGGCCGTGTTGGACGGCGACGAGTGGGTGATCAATGGACGCAAGCAGTTCATCAGCAACGGCTACGACGCGAGCCTTTATGCCGTTTATGCCAACACCAAGCCCGGCGTCGGCATGCTCCAAGGCACATCGAGCTTTCTCGTGCCGCGCGACACGCCCGGCCTCACGGTCACCCGTTGCAACGAGACCCTGGGCGGCCGCTTCATGAACAACGGCGAGATCGTCTTCGAGGACTGCCGCGTGCCCAAGGACCATTTGCTGGTCGAAGGCGATGCGCTGGGCAAGGCCGCGGTCTATTTCCGCCCGGGCAAGATCGTCCAGGCGTCGAAGAACCTCGGTGTCGGCGTGGCCGCCTTCGAGCGGACTTCCGAATACGTGCAGAACTATGTCCAGGGCGGGCGCATACTGATCAAGCACCAGGCGGTCGCCCTGCGGCTCGCCGACATGGCAACCAAGCTTAGCGCCGTACGCGCGCTGTTATGGGAAGCGGCGCGCGCTGTCGACGAGGGCGCCGCGGACGCCGACGCACTTTGCAATATGGTCAAGCTGTTCGCCTCGGAGGAGATCTTCGAGATTTGCAAGCACACCATGGAACTCCACGGCGGCAACGGCGTGATGCTCGACTTCGGCATCGAGAAGCTCTTCCGCGACGCCGCGATCTTCCTGCATATGGACGCAACCGCCGACATTTCCCGTTTCAAGATCGTCAAGGCGATGTTTCCCCATACGGCGGGGGCCTACGCCGGACCGGAACAGTGACAAGGCAACCGCTTCGACCGCTGAGCGACGGACCTGAGGATCGTTCCATCTCGCGCCGGTGACCGGCCGTATCTGGAATCAATTCCCCGTCTGATTGCGCTCGCTCCGGCAGATTTGATAAAGATTCTGGACGGGGATAATTGGCAGGGAGCCTGTTCTCTTTTGTTCTCCGCAGATGAAGTTCAAGAATCCTTTCCGACGCCTACAATTCCGGCGAACTAGATGGCGACTGTCAAGCAGGCTCCTAGGGGCCGAGCTGGCGGTCATTTTCGTTGCCTGGGTGGCTTACGTTCTTTTCGGCGTTGCCATAGTTTCCTTCATCTATCACAAAGGTCTCTTCACACCACTACAAACGGCCGCCGAAAATCCATCGATGGTGGCTCATTATGTCGAGCGGGCGGATCAGCTTGTTCTGACGCTCCTCGCGGCTGGCCTGTTCGTGATCGCTTTGCAGACGACGATTTTAAGGCTCTGGGAACGCGCGCGCGGCAGGGCCCGGACTTTACCTATTTCATCCCGCGCCCGTCCTATAGTCTCAGGCCGCCGTTACGTAATTCTTGCTTTGCTGGCTACTGTGGTCGGGTGTTCCCTGAGCTTGGGGATTTTGGCCGCCTCCAACCGGTTGTTCGTTCACCGTCTTGCTGTCTGGAAGGAACTCGATAAACCGTCGGTTCAGGATCTCAGGTTGCCAGCGCTAGATGAACGACAGGTCATCAACCTGGGCTGGGCCCATCACCCGGATTTGGGGCCGCTCAGCTCCTATATGTACCGTTCGATGGAGAAACCCGCCGGTACCTATCGGATCGGCTTTTTCGGGGACTCTCAAACCGAGGGTGAGGAAACCGGCCCGGGGCACGACTACCCGTCATTTTTGCAGGAACAGCTAAAGGAGACGGGTGAAGGCAAATTTGAAGTGATCAATTTTGGCGTGCGCGGCTATGGGATGCAGCAGGCGTTCCTGATATACGAGTACCTGGGCAGGCGCTACGATCTCGATGCGGCGATCTTCATGCCTTTTCTGTGGTGGGATGAACGCGACAATACCTTCATGCTACATGGTTACGGTCCAGCAATCCATGCGCGCTACGTCCTGGCGGGAGACGGATTTCGTCTGGTGGCGATCGATGAGGCGACGCGCCGCCAAGCCATCGAGAACTACTATAGCCTCCTGCCTCCTGCCAAGTATTGGAGATACGATGCCCATTCCGCGAATCTCGTGACCACATTCGCCCGTTCGGGCGACCTGCCTCGGCTCAATCCGTTCTACTACGAACTCTGGAGAGGCTACGCCGCCGAGCTGCCGCAGCTCTATTCGATGATGTTTGCCAAGGCAGCCAAACAAACCAAGAAAGTGATGGTGGTCGGAAACGACAGCTTGATTGAATCTCTTGGGAATAGCGACGACCGCGGCGTCGCCGTCCTCAAAAGTCGACTCAATACCAATTCTTTCCTGCTTCTCGCTCCCGAAGCCCACTTGTCGGCCCTTGGAAATCAAATGCGCGCCGCGGAGATCTCGGAATGGATTACTGGACAGAAGCTCCCACTCCGGGTGCCGACAATTTCGGATTCCGACTATAGGCCGACAGGAGAGGAAGAGATCCTGTCAAGAATCTCGTTGACGGAAGTCTCCGATGCCTGGATCGAGATCGAGGGGCGGCCGGTTGCTGGCTTATTCATGCATGCTCCCGGTGATCCCTCTTGGAGGTTTTCGAATAAAGTCGACTTGGGACAGCTGGGAATCCGCGGTATTATTCAGCTTCGGGGCGGAGAACAACTGCAACAGCCGGTATTTGTACCTGCTGATTTTCCGGTCCAGGACGGTGCGCCGCTGGAGGTTCGAATCTCCTCTGCTGGAGCTATCACCACGATGCCGATAGGAACCGTCGATTGCGTTGCGAACTCGCTGTGCCGTATCCGCTTCGCAACGGCCAGTGATGTCGGTCAGGTCCGGATCGAGCGGGATGGATGGCAGTTAGAGTTCAACGGCTACCGGGACGTGTCGGTGCGAAATGGGTATTTCGATGGCATGGACATTCTTGTGTCGGGCCGGCCGATCCTACGAGGGCAACGCCAAATCCGTTTTACGGACTTAGTCCGAAGGCTCGTCCTCGGTCGCTCCCCGAAACTGTTCATCAATAAATTCGAATTGAAGCCACTTATCGCGGATTATCTGTTCCTTCGTGCGGAAGCCGGTCACTACGTCAATCCGATGACTATGCGAAGCAGTGGTCCGATTCGATTTGGCCTGCGCCGGAAGGACGGTACCGTGCTGCGTCTGGGCAGCTTTCTGCAGTATGCAATCCCCTGAAGGTTGTCCTCGCTCCTGCGTAAAAACCGAAATCAGTGCTGATGTGGGCGCCGGGGGCAGCCCCGACAATCTTAGCAATCTTTCCTGACCCGCGAGGGGCGTCTAAAAGGCGGCAGGCGTGATGCTCGACTTCGGCATCGAGAAACTCTTCTGCGACGCCGCGACCTTCCTGCACATGGATGCGACCGCCGACATTTCCCGTTTCAAGATCGTCAAGGCGATGTTTCCGCATACGGCGGGAGCCTACGCCGGACCGGAATAGTAACTAAAGAAACCGCACCGGGCTCGCCTCGTCTCGTTGACATCATTCTCCGTTGTGGATAATCTCCCCCCGCAGTCACGATATTACCCGGCTCAGAGCCACTACGTCTTTGGTTGTACCGGCGGGGCACCAGCGAGTGACTGCGGGGAGCGAGTTCCGAGTATTCTGTTGAATCCACCAGATAGAAAGTTCCGATCAAAAGTTAAGGAGGCGACAATGTCATCTATTCTTAAGATCATTGCATGCGCGATACTTGCTGTAGCGATTTTAAACGGGCCAGCACAGGCCCAGGAGCAAAAACCGCCGCCGTTCGCAACCACCAAGGTCGAAGGCACTGATAACGTCCACGTCTTCCGCTACGGGAACCACCAGGCGATGTTCGTCGTCACCAAGGACGGCGTGATCGCCACCGATCCCATCGGCTACGGCCGCCCGCAGGCGGTGACCACGTACGTTGACGAAATAAAAAAGGTCACCGACAAGCCGATCAAGTACCTGATCTACAGTCACCACCACTACGATCACATCGCCGGCGGGCAGCCGTTTAAGGATGCAGGCGCGAAGATCATCGCCCACAAAAGGGCGAGGGAGCGCCTCGCCATTCTTAAGGATCCGGCGACGCCGTTGCCCGATGAAACGATGGATAAGAAAAGGACACTCAAGCTCGGCGGCACCACCATCGAGCTGTCCTATCTTGGACTCAACCACTCCGACAGCTCCATCGTCATGCGGCTGCCGAAAGAAAAACTTATCTTCGCGGTCGACTTCCTCCCGGTGGGCTCTGTGCCCGGGCGCGGCATGATCGACTTCTATCCGCTCGAAGCGGAGAACTCGATCAAGCAGGTGCTGGCGATGGATTGGGAGCGCCTCATTCCGGGCCACCCCGGCCCAGGTGGTCGGCTGGGTACCAAGCAGGACGCCCAGGATCAGCTGACCTTCCTGCAAGACGCCTCGGAAGCGGTGAAGGTCGCAGCGCGGGAAGGGAAATGCTGGGATACGGTGGAAAAGGAGCTGAAGCTGCCGAAATACGAGAAGTGGCCCGGCTACGAGCGAAACCTGCAATTCGTGCTCAGGCGCTATTGCGGTCTGTGGGGTCGCGGCACCTAAGCCCATCTGTCGCGCGGGATTTGTGTTTCGAGCGTAGTACGGCTTCTACGTTTCCGGAATTCCGGAAACGTAGAGGGCCGTTTGCATCGGGTAAGCGGGGGTTGTGCAGCAGAGCTTCGAAGTCATGAACGAATTTTGTCCCTCATGCTGTTGCTCACGCTTGCCGCCTCGCGCCTAATCATTATACTGTTCAGGCCGCACGCCGGCCCGTGAAGATTTCTTCTCCGCTTGATGGCGCTTATCGGCGAGGAGCTTTTGCTTCGCGCGGCGCGAGCGCTTTCTCTTCTGCCGGCGAATTTTGGCAATTTCCTGCTGCTCCGCGGATTCGGCGCCTCTTAACTTCGTTTCGATCTTGTCCAGTAGAATTCTTCGGGCCAAAAAACGATTGAGCGCCTGGGAGCGCTCTTGTTGGCATTTCACGCGGATACCCGTGGGCCGGTGGTGCAGCACGACGCAGCTGGAAGTCTTGTTGACCTTCTGCCCGCCGGCACCCGAGGAGCGAACAAATTGTTCCTCGATATCCTGCTCGCGCACGCCCAACGCCTGCATGCGCTCCAGCAGGGATTTTTCTTTGCCGGGCGAAACTATGTTTAGAGCCATCATTTAAATTCTTTCCTCAGAAATGTTGGACAAAACGACTGCGAGAAAATTTATCGCGCCAAGCACGCCCTGAGCCGAGTCGAAGGGACGCCAAGGCGCAAAGTGACACTCGGTGTCATTTCGACCGAAGGGAGAAATCTTGCTTAGATCCCTCGCATTCGCTCGGGATGACGGACCTCGGCCCGTCACTTGGCGTCTTTGCGTCTTTGCGCGAGCCATCTCTTTTCCGATTTTGTAGCGTAAAACTCAACCGAGAATTTCAAATATGTTTGGTTAGTGTTTAGCATAGCACGACTCCCGGAACGAGGACGACAGCGAATAAGACTAATTCGCGAGACCAGAACGGCAACCTCGTTTTGCGTAGACCATCCATAATGAGGGTGGACCGACTCGAACGGCTTCTGACCGCATCGGGGTAGCTAAGTCCCAAGATATTTGGA
>Ga0326597_10010547_pt1 | contig 12294 bp, 13 predicted proteins | sample RVTome_12_FD_203789 | JGI IMG/M metagenome (GOLD analysis project Ga0326597, IMG submission 203789) | Soil microbial communities from uranium-contaminated site in the Upper Colorado River Basin, Wyoming, United States - RVT100D185 | ecosystem: Environmental > Terrestrial > Soil > Contaminated >... | reverse complement strand
CGTCTCGGGCTGCGTGGCCGCCCCGCTGCCGTCCCCATCCCCCGTGCGCTCCGCGGAGCGCGCTTCACCGGCCGCCGTAAGCCCGTCGCCGGCTCCCGGGCCCCCGGGCGAGCCGACCTGGGCGCGCGCCGCCGACATCCCCACACCTCGCAGCGAGGTCGCGGCGGCCGTCTTCCGCGATGCGATCTACGTCGTCGGCGGCTTCGGCGGACCCAACGTGGTGGAGCGCTACCTGCCCGCCTCGAACGCGTGGCAGCGCGCGCCCGACCTACCCATCGCTGTCGATCATCCGATGGCCGCGGCCATCGAGGAGGGAGCGTTCGCCGGCGTCTACGTCATGGGCGGGAACTCCGGAGGCACGGCCACGGCGAGGACCTTCCACCTCGCCGGGGGCTCGAGCGCCTGGCGCGAGCTGGCGCCGATGCCGGCGCCGCGCTCGGCCGGGGCGGCGGTGACGCACCAGCACTTCGCCGGATCGGACGCTCCATTCACGCCCCCGAGGATCTACGTCGTGGGCGGGGCCTCGGGCGGCCGGCTGGCGACGGCGACGCTCGAGTACGACCCGGCGACGGACCGCTGGTCCTCACGCGCTCCGATCCCCACGCCGCGCGACCATCTCGCCGCGGCCTGGCTGGGGGGCGTCTGCGCCGTCGGCGGCCGCGAGCTCTCCATGTCGCGCAACCTCGCTGCGCTCGAGTGCTACGACCCGGCGACCGACTCCTGGCGCCGGCTTCCTGCGGCGCCCACGCCGCGCGGTGGCGTCGGCGCAGCCGTCGTTGACGGCACGCTGTTCCTCATCGGAGGTGAGCAGCCGTCCGGGACGTTCGGGGACGTGGAGGCCTTCGACATCCGGACGGAGCGCTGGTCGCGTGCCCCGGACCTGCCGACACCGCGCCACGGGACCGGCGTGGCCGCGTACGGCGGCAAGGTGTACGTCATGTCGGGGGGCCCGGCGCCGGGCGGAAGCCAGACACCGGTCTGCGAGGTGCTGACCGTCCGCGAGTAGGCCTACATCCCCGTGAGCGCCTGCCAGGCCATGCGCACTCCCGCCAGCGCGATCACCAGCGCGAGCAGGCGGACCAACAGTCCCGGGTGGGTCCGCACGCTGACCCACGCGCCGGCGGGCGAGGCCAACACGGCGCCGACGAGCACCACGGCGGCGAGCGGCAGGTCGAGCTGGGCGGTCGCGGCCTTCCCGACCAGCGCCGCCACGGCCGCGAACAGGCCGATGCCCAGCGAGGTGCCGATCGCGGTCCGCACCGGTATCCGCAGCAGATACACGAGCGCGGCGATGATGAAGGAAACGGCGCCGATGCCTACCATCCCGCCGAAGAATCCCAGGCCCGCGGCGATGCCGACGGCGAGCGGCACGTTCACGTGCAGGTCGTCCACCGGCTGGGCCGGCCCGCGCTCGGGCAGCGTGAGCGTGACCGCGCCCAGGAGCGCGAAGGCGGCGAAGACGCCGATCAGCAGCCGGTCGGGCATGGCGCCGCTGGCCAGCGCGCCCGCGAAAGACGCGAGGGCCGAGGTCGGGGCCATGAGCCGCACGATGCGTAGCGAGACGTTGCCGTAGCGGTGGTGCCGCAGCGCGCCGATCACGCTCGCCGAGATCGCCTGGACCACGGAGAGCCCGGTGATGATCTTGACCGGCAGGATGGGCGCCCCGAGCAGGCCGGGCCCGTACAGCAGCGCGGGCGTGAGCACGACCCCGCCACCGATCCCGAGCAGCCCCGAGAGGAAAGACGCGACGAGCCCCGCGGCGGCGGTGATGTAGACGTCGCTCACACGGCCGCAGCGTAGCCGCCGAGATGGTCAGGGCGCGTGGACCATTACGCTTCCGGGCCGGTGGATCCGCTCGACCTGCATTCGCGGCTCGCGACCGCCGTCACGCTCTATCTCGCCGCGCTGGGGGTCTGGGGCCTGTACCTGGGGCTCGTCGGCTCCGGGCCGTCGCCGTCGTTCCGGGGCGCGCTGGTCATCGTCGAGGCCGGGATCGTCGTTCAGGGTCTCGCGGGCGCGCTGGTGTGGGCGGAGGGCGGCCCGCCCGAATGGATCCACGTCCTCTACGGCTTCGCGCTCGTCCTCGCGCTGCCCCTGGCGTTCACGGTCGTGCGCGAGGGCTCGCCGCGCCGCGCCGCGCTGACGCTCGGGCTAGCGTCGTTATTCGCCATGGGCCTGGCCATCCGCGGCATGACCACGGCATGACCTTCGAGCGGCCGGTTCTCGTCGATCCGCGGCCCGACACCTCGACAGCCGCGCTGCAGGCGCTCGCGCCCGGCTTCGTCTACTGCAACGTCGCCGGCAGCGGGCCGACCTTCCCGGTGGCGCAGCGCGCGGCGGAGTCCGCGCGGCGCTGGCTGAACGAGGTCGGGATGTTCTCGCACGCGGGATACGACGCCTACAACGCCTGGCTCGCGGAGGCGCGCGCCGACCTCGCGGACCTGATCGGCGACCCGGACGGCGCCGCGCGCGTCGCCCTGATGACCTCGGCGACCGAAGGCCTCAACGCGCTCGTTCTCGGGCTGCGCGTCCCGCCGGGCTCGCTGCTCGTCACGACCGCGGAGGAGCACGGTTCGGCGCTGATGCCGCTCCACCGGCGGCGCGAGCGCGGCGACCGCCTGCGCATCGTGCGACACGACGGCGACGCGGCGCTGCTGGCCGGCATCGAGCGCGCCCTGGCTGACGGCGCGCGGGCCCTGCTCATGTCGCTCGTGTCGTGCAAGAGCGGAGACGTGCTCCCGGTGCGCGAGGCCTGCGCGCTGGCGCGCCGCGCCGGCGCCGTCACCATCGTCGACGCTGCGCAGGCCCTCGGCCAGGTCCTCCTCGACGTGCGCGAGCTCGGCGCCGACGCCGTGGTGACGCTCGGGCACAAGTGGCTGCACGGGCCGCTCGCGACGGGCGCGGTGTGGGTGCGCGACCCGGAGCTCTTCACGGCGGAGCGGCTGGGCTGGCGCTCGCAGAGCGAGTTCCGCGTCGACGACGGCTACGTGCTCCAGCCTGACGCCACTCGGTTCGAGACCGGTACGATCGACGCACCCGCGTTCGTCGGCCTGCGGCAGACGCTCGCGGTGCACCGTGCGCTGGGGGCCGTCGTGGCTGAGCGCATCCGCGCGCTGCGCGCAGGCCTGCTCGAGCGTCTCGCCGACCTGCCGGTCGACCTGCGCTCGGACCCGCGCGCGCCGACCGGGATCGTCGTGATCGAGCCGCGCGCGGCCGAGGCGGCCGGTATCGTGGGTCGCATGTGGACCGCCGACCGCGTGGTGGTCAAGCACATCAGCGAGCAGGGGGTCGTTCCGAACGCGATCCGCATCTCGTTCTGGGCGCTGCACCGCCCCGAGGACCTGGACCGCGTCGCGTCGTCGCTGGCCGCGCAGCTCGCGGTGCCCGCATGAGGCCGCTGCAGGGCCAGGTCGCGATCGTCACCGGCGGGGCCCGTGGTCTCGGACGCGCCTCGGCCGAGATCATGGCCGCGGCCGGCGCGGCCGTCGTGATCGCGTCGCGCAATGCGCCTGAGCTGGACGAGGTCGTGAAGGCCATCCATGCGTCCGGGGGCAAGGCCCTGGCGTACGCCGCCGACGTCTCCGACGAGCGCCAGGTCCAGGAGCTCGTGCTCGGCGCCGAGCGTTGGATCGGGCCGGCCACGATCCTGGTCAACAACGCCGGCGTCCTCGACCCGATGGCGCCGCTCGCGCGCACCGACGCCACCGGCTGGCTGCGCCACATCGCGGTCAACGTCGGCGGCGTGTACCTGTGCGTGCGCGCGGTCCTTCCGGGCATGATCGAGCGCGGCTACGGCCGCGTCGTGAACATCTCCTCGAGCGCGGCGCGGCGCGCCAGCGCGGGCTGGACCGCCTACTGCGCGGCCAAGGCCGCCGTCGACCAGCTGACGCGCGCTCTCGCCCTCGAGATCGAGGACAGCGGCGTGACCGCCTGCGCCTTCTACCCCGGGTACATGGACACGGCGATGCAGGAGCGCATCCGCCGCGCGACCCCGCAGGAGTTCCCGCGCGTCGAGGAGTTCCGCGAGCTGCAACGCCATGGCAAGCTGCGCGACCCGCACGAGCCGGCGCGGGCCGTCGCCTACCTTGCCTCGCCCGGGGCGCAGCGCAACGGACAGATCGTCGAGTTCGCGGACGAGGACCTGCGTCGCGAGGTGGACGCCTTCCTCTCGGAGACGGTCGCCGGCTAGCCTTCGGCTCAGCCCGCGCTGTAAGACACGCGGCATTCGCCGCGGCTGTACATCGGGGCAGAGCCTTCGGCTCAGCCCGCGCTGTAAGACACGCGGCATTCGCCGCGGCTGTACATCGGGGCAGAGCCTTCGGCTCAGCCCGCGCTGTACGCGCGGCGCTTGGCGATCGCGCCGCGCAGCAGCTTCTCGGTCCCCGCGGGATCGCCCTGCAGGCGCCGCGCGATCTCAGCCTCCGGCCGTCCGATCAGCCCGCAGTTGGGGCAGTCGCCCATCGGGTCGAGCCGCGTGTGGCAGTTGCTGCAGTGCACCTCGAACGCCCCGTGCGGCTTGAACAGGTCCAGCGAGCGCGCCTCGGCCATGGCGTCCGTCACTACGCTCATCTCCTTCTATCCGCTCGCGAGCACCACGGACTTCTTCTCGAGGTAGCCCTCGAGAGCCTCGATCCCGTGCTCCTTGCCGTATCCGGACTGCTTCACGCCCCCGAACGGGAGCTGATCGTAGGCGACCTGGATGTCGTTGACCCAGGTGTAGCCCGCCTCGAGCTGCTCGGCGGCCTTGCGCGCTTTGGCCAGGTCCTTGGTGAAGATCGAGGAGCCCAGGCCGTAGACGGTGGCGTTGGCCTTGGCGATGGCCTCGTCGAGGTCCTTCACCACGAACACCGGCACCGCGGGCCCGAAGACCTCCTCCGTGGCCATGCGCGAGTCCTCGGGCACGCCGGCCAGCACCGTCGCCGGGTAGAACCAGCCCTTCTCGAACCCGGCGCCCTCCGGGCGCTCGCCCCCCGCTAGCACCCGCGCGCCCCGCTTGACCGCGTCCTGCACCTGAGCCTCGACCTCCGCGCGCTGGTGCTCGGTGTGGAGCGGGCCCATCTTGGTGTCCGGCGCGAACTGATCGCCCATCTTCCATTCCTTCCGCGCGCGGTCGCTGAGCTTGCTGGTGAACTCGTCGGCGACCTGCTCGAAGACGAAGATGCGCTTGACCGCAAGGCAGGCCTGCCCGGCGTTGAAGAAGCGGCCGATGGCCGCGGCGGCCGTGGCGCGCCGGATGTCGGCGTCGTCGGCCACGATCAGCGGGTCGCTGCCGCCGAGCTCGAGGGTCACGCGCGTGACGTTCCTGGCCGCGAGCTGCATGATCCGCTTGCCGGTCTCGGTCTGGCCGGTGAAGGCGATCTTGTTGACGCGGGGGTGCGACACCAGCGCGTCCCCGATCTCGCCGCCCGAGCCGTGCACGATGTTGATCACACCCGGCGGGAAGCCCGCCGAGGCGATGGCCTCGACCGCGCGCTGCGTCGCGAGCGGCGTCGTCGAGGCGGGCTTGAGCACGACGGTGCAGCCGGCCGCCAGGGCGGGGCAGAGCTTGTTGGCCATGAGCGTCAGTGGGAAGTTCCACGGCGTGATCGCGACCACGACGCCCACGGGCCGGCGCATGGTGATCCCGAACTTGGCCGGGTCGTCGAGCGGCACGTAGTCACCGCGCACCTTGTCCGCGAGCCCCGCGAAATACTCGAGGTTCTCGGCGATGCGCGCGGCCTCGAGCTTCGCGTGCGCCAGAGGCTTGCCCTGCTCGAGCGCGAGGAGCCGCGCGACCTCGCCCTCGACCTCGCGCATCTTCCGCGCGGCCTCGTGCAGCAGGCGCGCGCGCTTCGACCCGGGCATGGCCGACCACGCCGGGAGCGCCTTCGCCGCGGCGCTCACGGCGGCGTCGACATCCGCGGCGGACCCGCGCGGGACCTCGCCGACGGTCTCGCCGTTGGCGGGGTTGCGCACCTCGATCGTCTTACCGGCCTTGGCTCCGACCAGCTCGCCGTCGATGAGCATTTGGACCTCCTTACGCGCTCGGCCTTCGGCCTCGCCGCATCGCTTCGCTCTTAGCTCGCTCGCGCTGGCAAAGCCGGACGCTCGCTCACGCCTGTCCAGCTCAACGCGCTCGGCCTTCGGCCTCGCCGCATCGCTTCGCTCTTGGCTCGCTCGCGCCGGCAGAGCCGGACGCTCGCTCACGCCTATCGCGAACGCGCTGGGACATATGGTCCTAGCATTCCGGCGACTCTGCAGGGGAGGTCGTGCATGCCCGCTGTCCGCCTCGAGAAAGAGAAGGTCGTCGGCCACCTCATCCTCGACCGTCCGCCGGCCAACTCGTACGACAAGGCGTTCCTCGACGACCTCTCGGCGGCCATCGACGAGGCGCGCTTCGACTCGGGAGTGCGCGCGATCGTCGTGCGCAGCGCTTCGGAGAAGTTCTTCTCGGCGGGCGCCGACGTGAAGTGGTTCCAGAGCACGGACGCCGAGCAGCAGTTCATGTTCGTCATCCACGCGAACGAGGTGATGTCGAAGTTCGAGCGGACGCCAAAGGTCGTCATCGCCGCGATCAACGGCCACTGCCTCGGCGGCGGACTCGAGATCGCCCTCTGCTGCGACGCGCGGGTCGCCGCGGAAGGCACGTACAACATCGGACTGCCCGAGGTGACGCTCGGGCTCCTGCCCGGCACCGGCGGCACGCAGCGCCTGCCGCGGCTGGTCGGTCGCCAGAAGGCGCTGGATCTCATGCTGCTCGGCGCGCCGGTCCAGCCCGCGCAAGCGAAGGAGATCGGGATCGTCGACGACGTCGTGCTGCCCGACAAGCTCGTTGCGACCGCGCAGGACTGGGCCGAGCAGTACGGCAGCGGCCCGACGCTCGCGCGCGGGTGGATCAAGCTCGCCGCGGCGCTCGGGTCCGGGATGCCGTTCGCCGACGCGATGCTCTTCGAGCACGCCGCCGTCGGCCGGCTCTTCGCCTCCGAGGACGCGCGCGAGGGCTTCGCCGCCTTCGCCGAGAAGCGCAAGCCCGTCTACAGGGGGAAGTGATGGTGGCGCCGATCTGCCGCCACCTCGGGACCATCCAGGCCGTGACGCCCAGGACGCCGGACGGCTGCGAGGAATGTCTCGCCAGCGGCGACGAATGGGTGCACCTGCGCCTGTGCATGACCTGCGGCCACGTCGGCTGCTGCGACGATTCGCGGAACCGTCACGCGACCAAGCATTTCCGGGCCACCGACCACCCCATCGTCCGGTCGTTCGAGCCCGGAGAGGAATGGCTGTGGTGCTACAAGGACCGCGTGGGCTTCGAGCCGGCGAGCGAGGCGCACCCGTAGCCGTGGCGACCGTGATCGTCACGCGCGAAGAGCCCATCGCGGTCGTCCAGCTCAACAGGCCCGAGGTGCTCAACGCGCTCAGCGAAGAGCTCATGGACGAGCTCGTCGGCGCGCTCGAGACCCTCGACGGCGACGACGCGATCCGCTGCATCGTGCTCACCGGGAGCGAGAAGGCGTTCGCCGCGGGCGCCGACATCAAGAGCACCTTCATCGAGGCGACCCCGGTCTCGATGCTGGCGCAGGACCTCACCACGCGCTGGGAGCGCATCCGGCGCATCCGCAAGCCCATCGTCGCGGCGGTCTCGGGCTACGCGCTGGGCGGCGGCTGCGAGCTGGCGATGGTCTGCGACATCATCGTCGCGTCCGAGAGCGCGCAGTTCGGCCAGCCCGAGGTGAACCTGGGGATCATCCCCGGGGCGGGTGGGACCCAGCGGCTCACGCGCTCGATCGGCAAGTACCGCGCGATGGAGCTCGTGCTCACGGGGCGGCGCGTCAAGGCCGACGAGGCCAAGGCCATGGGCCTCGTCGCCCAGGTCTACCCGGCCGCGACGTTCATGGACGAGGCCAAGACGCTCGCTCGCACCATCGCCGATAAGCCCCCCGTCGCGGTGCGCCTCGCGACCGAGGCCATCGACCTGGCGTGGAACTCGACGCTCGACGCGGGCCTCGAGTTCGAGCGCAAGGCCTTCTACCTCCTGTTCGCCACGGAGGACAAGAAGGAGGGCGTCGACGCCTTCGTGAACAAGCGCAAGCCCGTCTTCAAGGGCCGGTGAGCGCTCCGCCGGTCCGCCTCGAGCGGGACGGCGCCCTCGCCGTCGAGTCCGACCTCCAGGACCGCGCCGGCCGGACCGCGGACCACGCCGAAGGCGTGCGCGCCTTCCTGGCCAAGCGGCCGGCCGAGTTCCGGGGGGCCTGATGAACGATCGCGACGCGCTGGTCGTCGGCTACGTGCGCACTCCGTTCGGACGCTACGGCGGGGAGCTGTCGTGGGTGCGCCCCGACGACCTGGCCGCACACGTCATCCGCGGCGTGATCGAGCGGATCTCGATCCCGCTCAGCGAGGTGGACGAGGTCGTCTTCGGCGCGTCGAACCAGGCCGGGGAAGACAACCGCAACGTGGGCCGCATGGCCGCGCTGCTCGCCGGGCTGCCCGAGACCACGCCCGGCGTCACCGTCAACCGGCTGTGCGGCAGCGGGCTCGAGGCCGTCAACGACGCGGCTCGCCGCATTCGCCAGGGCGAGGCCGACCTCGTCGTCGCCGGCGGCGTCGAGTCGATGTCGCGCGCGCCGTGGGTGATGCTCAAGCCGTCCGAGGCGTTCCCGCGCGGCGAGCGCGTCGTGGCCGACACGCACCTCGGCTGGCGGCTGGTCAATCCGCGCATGATCGACCTCGGGTATCACCCCGTCTCGCTCGGCGAGACGGCCGAGAACGTCTGCGCCGACCGTGGCGTCTCGCGCGAGGACCAGGACGCCTACGCGCTGCGTTCCCAGCAGCGCTACGCCAGGGCGCGCGCCGAGGGCTTCTTCGAGGGCGAGATCGCCTACATCGAGACCGCGAGCGGGCCGGTGAACGCCGACGAGCACCCGCGCCCCGACACGACGCGCGAGAAGCTCGCCGCGCTCAAGCCCGCGTTCCGCAAGGGCGGCGCGGTCACCGCGGGTAACTCATCGGGCGTGAACGACGGCGCCGCCGCGCTCGTTGTGGCGAGTCGGGCCAAGGCCAGAGCCCTCGGGCTGAAGTCGCTCGGGCGCGTCGTCGCCGCGGCGACGGCGGGCGTGCACCCCGACCACATGGGGCTCGGGCCGATCCCCGCCGTGCGCAAGCTTGTCCAGCGGACCGGCATCGGCGTCGAGCGGCTCGACGCCATCGAGCTGAACGAGGCCTTCGCCGCGCAGGTGATCCCGGTCATGCGCGAGCTCGGGCTGCCAGAGGACCGGACCAACCCTAACGGCGGGGCCATCGCCATAGGCCATCCCATCGGCGCGTCGGGCGCGCGGCTTGCGGGGACACTGCTGCGCGAGCTCGAGCGCCGCGGCGGCCGCTACGGCCTGGCGACCGCGTGCATCGGCGTGGGGCAAGGTATCGCGACGCTCTTCGAACGCGAGGGGTAGAAATAGAAGTCTCGTTCGGAGGTAGCGGAGCGCAGCGCGCTTCCAAAGCGTACTTGGGAGGTGTAGGCATGACGGAGCTGTGGCAGATGGCGCGGGAGATGGTGGTGCCGGGCAAGGGCATCCTTGCAGCGGACGAGAGCACCAGCACCATCAAGAAGCGCTTCGACGCGATCGGCGTCGAGAGCACCGAAGCGAACCGCCGCACCTACCGCGAGCTCCTCTTCCGCACCAAGGGCGCGGCCGAGTACATCAGCGGCGTCATCCTCTACGACGAGACGATCCGCCAGAAGGGCGAGGACGGCACGCCGCTCGTCACCATCCTCAAGGAGCAGGGCATCCACCCGGGGATCAAGGTCGACGTCGGAGCGAAGCCGCTCGCGTTCTCGCCCAAGGAGACCGTGACCGAGGGCCTCGACGGCCTGCGCGAGCGTCTGGTCGAGTACCGCGGGCTGGGCGCGGTCTTCACCAAGTGGCGCGGGGTGATCACCATCGGCGAGGGCCTGCCGACGGACGCCTGCATCCAAGTGAACGCGCACGCCCTGGGCCGCTACGCCGCGCTCAGCCAGGAGGCCGGCCTGGTCCCGATCGTCGAGCCCGAGGTGCTCATGGACGGCGACCACTCGATCGAAACGTGCTTCGAGGTGACCCGCCGCACGCAGCTGGCCGTGTTCGAAGAGCTGGCCAAGCAGAACGTCCGCTTCGACAGCATGCTGCTCAAGCCGAACATGGTCCTCTCGGGCAAGGACGCCAAGGACCGCGCTCCCGCCTCGCAGGTCGCGCGCGCGACCCTCCAGTGCTTCCGCGACACCGTTCCCGCGGCCGTGCCCGGCGTCGTTTTCCTTTCGGGCGGCCAGACCGACGACGAGGCCACGGTCAACCTCGACGCCATCAACCGCCGCGCGGCCGAGATCGGCGGCGTCCCCTGGGAGCTGTCCTTCTCCTATGGCCGCGGGCTGCAGGCGGCGCCGCAGACGACCTGGTCGGGGAAGAAGGAGAACGTGGCCGCGGCCCAGCGCGCCTACTTCCACCGCGCCAGGGTCACCGCGGCGGCGCGTATGGGGAAGTACACGCCGGACATGGAGCGCGAGCGCGAGCCCGTCCCCGCGTAGTCTCGGCGCGGCCCGCTAAGCGGGGAGCGGTGCCGCGGTCGCGGGCAGGGGTACCTGGCGCGCCGGCGTGATGCGCAGCGCGAGGCTGACCGCGATGAAGCCCATCACGGCGGCCGAGACGAACATGAGGTGGTAGTCGCCGAGCAGGACGCGGAAGAAGCCGCCCGCGTAGGCGGCGAGCGCGGCGCCGATCATGTGCGAGAACCAGATCCAGCCGTACAGCGTCCCGACCGACGCGCGGCCGAAGCGCGCCGCGGTCAGGTTCACCGTCGGCGGTACCGTCGCGATCCAGTCGAGCCCGTAGACGACGGCGAAGACGATCAGCCACTGCAGCTCGTAGACGAACGGCAGCGCGAGCAGCGACAGCGCGCGGAAGCCGTAGTAGAAGGCGAGCAGCCGGCGCGGGTCGTAGCGGTCGGTGAGCCAGCCCGAGGCCAGCGTGCCGACGATGTTCAGCGAGCCCAGGAGCGCGAGGGTGTTCGCGGCCGTGACCTCGGTGAAGCCGTGCTCGACCGCGTGCGGGATCAGGTGCGTCCCGATCAGCCCGTTCGAGGTGTAACCGCACACGAAGAACGAGCCCGCGAGCAGCCAGAAGTCGCGCGAGCGCAGCGCAGCCGCGAGCGGCGTCCGGCGCTCGTCCTGCGCGCGCTCGCGGGCCTGGCTCTCGTCGGTCTCGCCGTACGGGCGCAGCCCGACCTCGGCCGGGCGGTCGCGCATGAACAGCAGGAGCGGCACGAGCACCGCCGCCATTGCGATGGCCACGACGGCTACCGCGGCCCGCCAGCCCTGCGTCACCAGGAGCACGGCCATGAGGGGCAGGAAGATGAGCTGGCCCGCCGAAACGGCGGCGCCGAACAGGCCCACCACGAGCCCCTGGTGCGTGCGGAACCAGCGGTGCGCGATGGCCGCGCTCACCACGTTGCCGGAAGCGCCGGTCCCGACGCCGATGAGGACCCCCCAGACCACGTAGAACTGCCACAGCTCGCGGACCGACAGCAGCAGCCAGATCGAGCCGGCGATGAGCGCGCCGCCCGCGAGGAGGATGCGCTTGGGCCCGAAGCGGTCCACCAGGCTGCCGCCGACGGGGCCGCCGACCCCGTAGGTGACGAGGCTGATCGCTACCGCCAGCGAGATGCTGGCGCGGTCCCAGCCGAACTCCGACTCGAGCGGGATGATGATCAGCCCGGGCGTGTAGCGGATGGCCTGCGCCGTCAGCGCGGCGACGAACGTGATGGCCACGACGACCCACGCGTAGTGGATCCGCGGCGAGCGCCGGAGCGTCCCCTCCACCGTGCCGAAGCCTAAAGGGGACCGTCCGCGAGCAACGCGAAGAAAGTTACGTTCGGCATCGCCGGACGCGCCGCGCTTCCGTAGACTTGGTCTTGGAGAGGTGTCCGAGTGGTTGATGGTGCCGCTCTCGAAAAGCGGTAGGCGAAAGCCTCGCGGGTTCGAATCCCGCCCTCTCCGCCCGGAGTAGCGTTCGGTCCGGGAGAGGTCGCCTAGTGGCCTAGGGCGCTCGTCTGGAAAGCGAGTGGGCGAAAGCCCCGTGGGTTCGAATCCCACCCTCTCCGCTGTGCTTGCCGGCGGCCGCCGCTAGTCCGCTCCGACGGCCGCCACTGTCCTCGCCGGCCGCCGCCGCTAGTCCGCTCCGACGGCCGCCACGAGAGGCACCGAGTGCGGAACGATCGTGCTCTCTTGCACCAGCTCGAGCAGGGCGTCGACCGCGCGCTCGTGCCACTGGGACCCGCGGCCGCCGC
>Ga0326597_10010546_pt1 | contig 12295 bp, 8 predicted proteins | sample RVTome_12_FD_203789 | JGI IMG/M metagenome (GOLD analysis project Ga0326597, IMG submission 203789) | Soil microbial communities from uranium-contaminated site in the Upper Colorado River Basin, Wyoming, United States - RVT100D185 | ecosystem: Environmental > Terrestrial > Soil > Contaminated >... | reverse complement strand
GGACCGAAGCCCGACCCGCAAGAACAACCGCGTCTGCAGGGCCTCCGGGGTCAGGGCGAACACCAGCGCCGATCCCAAGCCGAAAATACCGAGGCCGAGCGGCAGGATCTGCGCCAGACGGCGGCCGACGCGGCGGCCGGTGGTCAGCTCGTAGGTACCGAACAGCAGCCAAGCGACCTGCGGATAGGCGGCCATCAGCGAGAGCGCCGAGGCCACTAGACGCCACGAGAAATACCCGGTGCCCTGCGGCGGCAGCAGCAGGGCGGCGGACGCGCCGACCAAATAGACCGACTGCGCCCACCAGCTCCAAGACCAGTGCTGCAGATACGTCCGGTGATAAAGCCGAAAGAAGCGCCGGAAGATGACCGCCAGCAGGATCGAAGCGGCGGCCTGCGCAAGATAGGTCGGAATGATGATCGAAGGCATGAAGCCCGGCTCCAGTCTAGCACGCCGAATCCGGAGCCAAGCTTCGGGCGGCGAGTGGGATCCGGCCCGCGAATGCTGCCAGAATCGACCTCGATCTTGAACCCTCGGTGGGGGCCGGAACCGGCGTTAGAATGGCGCAGGAATCGAGCGGTAAAGGGCCATGAAACACTGGCAAGAGGCTTGCTCTCTGTTCGAGCGACTGGCGGAGCTGCATCGCGCCGGCCGCAGCGCCGCGCTCGCCACCGTGGTCCATATCGCGGGCTCGGCCTACCGCCGCCCGGGAGCGAGAATGCTGATCGAAGCCGATGGCCGGATGAGCGGCGGCGTGAGCGGCGGTTGTCTGGAAGCGGACGTGCGCGAGGTCGCGCTCGCGGCGTTGGAGCACAACACGCCGCGATTGCTGCACTACGACACCGGCGACGACGATCAGGTGGTCTGGGGGCTGGGGCTGGGCTGCAACGGCACCACCGAGATCTTGGTTCAGCCGCTGCCGCCGGGAGCCGAAGCGCAGCCGCTGCAGGCGGTTCGCGAGCTGCTCGGCGGCGACCGGAGCTTCGCGGTCGCCACCATGATCGACGGCGGAGCCGCCGGTCGAATCCTGGTGCGCGGGCCTGACGGCTCGTGGATCGGCTCCAGCGGCGAAGCGGGCCTCGATCGCGCGATCGACGCCGCGCTGACCGAGCAGCTCGAGCACGGCGGGTCGCGGCTGCGCGAGGCCGGCGGCGCGCGCATCTTCGCCGAGCTGTTCAGCCCGCCGCCGCACCTGATCCTGTGCGGCGCCGGCGACGACAGCGTGCCGCTGGCGCGGCTGGCTGCCGACGCCGGCTTCCGGCTCGCGGTGGTCGATCACCGGCCCGCCTACTTGACCGCCGAGCGCTTCCCGCGGGCGCGGCTGCATCGGGCTCGGCCCGAGGAGGGAGTCAAGGAACTGCCGCTCGGCCCGCACACCATGGTGCTGCTGAAAATGCACTCGCTGGCCCAGGACCGCGGCTGGCTGGAAAACTTTTTGGCCACCGACGTTCGCTATCTCGGGATCTTGGGGCCGCGCGATCGCACCGATCGCATGCTCGACGAGCTCGGTGCCAAGCAGCAGGAGCGGATCTACGGCCCGGTTGGCCTCGACCTGGGAGCGGAAGGCCCCGAGCAGGTGGCGCTGAGCATCGTCGCCGAGCTGCTGGCGGTCTGGTCCGGCGGCTCGTGCCGTTCGCTGCGCGAGAAGGGCGCTCCAATCCACAGCTGATGCGCGCCTGGGTCGGGACCAGCGGCTATTCTTATGCCGAATGGAAAGGCAGCTTCTATCCCGCCGAGCTGCGGGCCGACCAGATGCTGCGCTTCTACGCCCAGCGGTTCCGCGCGGTCGAGATCAACAACACTTTCTACCGCATGCCGTCCTCGGAGCTGCTGGCGCGATGGAAGCAGCAGGTGCCGGAGGATTTTCGCTTCGTCCTGAAAGCGCCGCAGAGCATCACCCACCGGCAGCGGCTCCAGAACAGCGACGCGACGCTGGCGATCCTGTTCGAAAAGGCCGGCGAGCTCGGCGCCAAGCTGGGTCCGATCTTGTTTCAGCTGCCGCCGCAGCTGCGGCTCGACCTGCCCCGGCTCGAGGCCTTCGTGGCGCTATTGCCCCCCGGCCGCCGCGCCGCCTTCGAGTTCCGCCACCGTTCGTGGTTCGACGACCAGGTGTTCGAAGCGCTGCGTGCCCGCGACCTCGCGCTCTGCATCGCCGACGGCGAGGTCGATGGTGAAATTCCGTTGGTCGCCACCGCGAGCTGGGGCTATCTGCGGCTGCGCCGGGTGGCCTACGACGGCGCCGCGCTCGAAGCCTGGGCGCAGCGGATCCGGCCGCAGCCGTGGAGCGACGTGTACGTCTTCTTCAAGCACGAGGACGAGGCGACCGGCCCCAAGCTCGCCGCGCGCTTCCTTGAGCTGTTCTGAAACATACGGGCGGGGGCAAGCCCCGCCCCTACAAGCGCTATGCACACGCTGGCGGACGTGGCGCGCCCGGAGGGATTCGAACCCCCAACTCCCGGTTCCGAAGACCGATGCTCTGTCCGTTGAGCTACGGGCGCGTTCGCTCCCACCTCTCAAACTACGGATCTTGCAAACGCCGCGGCTGACGATGGGAAGCTGCAGGCCCGCAGTATAACAGGCCCGACTCACGCGGCCGAAAACGAGCATGCGGGATTCCGCCGCTCGGCGAAACCCCGCTCAAGGGGAAGGTTGGTAGCTGGGTTACTGGCGCGCTCCACCTTTCCCGAACTTGCCCTGGAGAATCACGTCGCCGCCGATATCGCTCACCAACACGCTGGTGATGGTCTGGACCGGAGGAAGCGCGGGACCACCGACCTCTTGCACGATGCGCAGCGATCCGACGCCGAGGACCATCTCGAGCGAACCGACCATCTGGGGGATCTGACTGGCCGGCGTCATCACCATAACCATGAAGCGGGTCCCGTCCTCCACCTTGGCCGCGACCTTGATGCCGAAGGATTCGAACTGCTTCGTGGCACCTACGGCCGCTGCGCCTTCGGCCTGGATCAACCTTCCGGCCGGGGTCGCCTCGAGAATGGTCTTGCTGTTGAAGCCTGCCCGACCCGCTTGAGCCAATCCCGCAACCAAGCACAACGCCACAACGGCCATACTGAGTTTCTTCATCTTTGACTCCTCCTTTTCTGCCCACAACAGAGAAGCCAGGTCGCTGCGAGATACACCAAAAAATGGTGGCGGCGAAGAAAAGTCGATCAGCTTAGAGCGGCTCGACCTGCACGGCGCAAAACTTGAATTCCGGAATCTTGCCGTACGGATCGAGGGCGTCGATGGTCAGCAGATTGGCGGCCGCTTCCTTGAAGTGGAACGGAATGAACACCGAACCGGGGCTGACCTTGCGCGAGCCGCGCGCCGGCAGCACAATCTCACCGCGGCGCGACCGGACCTTGACCTCGGCCCCCTCTTTCAGTCCCAAACGCTCGAGATCCTGGGGAGAGAGCTCGACGAACGGTCCGGGCGAGATCTGATCGAGCGCCTTGGCGCGCCGGGTCATGGTGCCGGTATGCCAGTGCTGCAGCACCCGGCCGGTGTTGAGCACGAACGGAAACTCGTCGTCGGGCAGCTCGCGAGCCGGCGCGAACTCGACCGCCTTGAACTTGCCCCGGCCGGTGGGGAAATCCTGAGTGAACAGGATCTCGGTCGGCGGCTCGCTCTCGCTGGTCGCCGGCCACAGCACCCCGGGGCCCTCCATCCGCGGGTAGTCGATCCCGGCGAAGAACGGCGTGAGCTGGCGGATCTCTTCCCAGATCTGGGCCGGGCTTTCGTACTCCATCGGGTAGCCCATCCGCCGCGCGATCTCGATCAGCACCTTCCAGTCCTCGCGCGCCTGTCCCGGCGGCGCCACCGCGGCGCGGGCGTGCTGCACCCGGCGGTCGGTGTTGACGTAGCTGCCTTCCTTTTCGAAGAAGGTGGTCGCCGGCAGCACCACGTCGGCGTACTCGGCGGTCTCGGTCAGGAAAATGTCCTGCACGCAGAGAAACTCCATGGTCGCCAGCGCCTGCTTGACCTTGTTGATGTTGGGATCCGAGAGAAACGGGTTCTCCCCCATCATGAACATGGCCCGAATCCGGCCCGCCTTGACCTCGCTCATGATCTCGACCACCGTGAGGCCGGCCTTGGCATCCAGCGGCACGCCCCAGGCGCGCTCGAACTTCTCCCGCACCTTGGGATCCTCGACGCTCTGGTAGCCGCTGTAGACGAACGGAATCAGGCCGACATCGCTGGCCCCTTGCACGTTGTTCTGGCCGCGCAGCGGATGCAGGCCGGTGCCGGGCCGGCCGATGTTGCCGGTCAGCAGGCACAGGCTGATCAGACAGCGCGCGTTGTCGGTGCCGGTGGTGTGCTGCGAGATCCCCATGCCCCAGAAGATCATCGCCGCCGCCGCGGTGCCGTAAATCCGCGCCGCGCGCTCGATCTGCTCGACCGGCACGCCGCTGATCCGCGCGGTCACTTCCGGCGTATAGACCTGCACCACCTCGCGCAGCTTCTCGAAGCCCTCGGTCCGAGCCGCGATGAAGTCGGGCTTATGCCAGCCTTCGCGCAGAATCACGTGCATGATCCCGTTGAGCAGCGCGACGTCGGTGCCCGGGTTGTGGCGCAGGTAGAGCGCCGCCTGATCCGAGATGTCGGGCCGGCGCGGATCGGCGACGATGATCCGGGTGCCACGCAGCGCCGCCTGTTTGAAGAAGCTGGCCGCCACCGGGTGGTTCTCGTTGGTATTGGAGCCGATAATCAGCGCGGCGTCGGCGTGCGCGATGTCGGCGTAGACGTTGGAGACCGCCCCGCTGCCGATGGTCTCCATCAGCGCGGCCACGCTGCTGGCGTGGCACAGGCGGGTGCAGTGGTCGACGTTGTTGGTGCCGAACACCGCCCGGATCAGCTTCTGGAACAGGTAGTTGTCCTCGTTGCTGCACTTGGCGCTGCCGAAGCCGGCCAGCGAGCCGGGGCCGGTCTCGTGTTTGATCCGCGCGAAGGTCGAAGCGGCGAGCTCCAGCGCCTCGTCCCAACTCGCTTCGCGGAACTGCTGCCGCGGATTGGGATAGCCGTCGGCGCGTTTGGGATGGCTGGGCTTGCGGATCAGCGGCACCGTGAGGCGATCGGGATGCAAGGTGTAGTCGAAACCGTAGCGCCCCTTGACGCAGAGCCGCCCCTGATTCTGCCCGTCGCGGCCGGTGACCCGGACCACCTTGTCCTGCTTGACGTGCACGTCAATCGAGCAGCCCACGCCGCAGTAGGGGCAGACCGAGGGCACGGTGTGAGCGCCCTTGAAATCTTCGATCCCCGGCACCAGCACCTTGTCGGTGAGCGCGCCGGTCGGGCAGTAGGCGGCGCACTCGCCGCAGGCGACGCAGGTCGACTTTCCCATCGGCCGGTCCTGATCGAAACCGATCCGGGTCCCCGAGCCTTTGCCGTGGCGGCCGATCACCTGATTGACCTGGATCTCGTCGCAGGCGCGGATGCAGCGATCGCACAGGATGCAGGCGGCATGGTCGACCGCGATCACCGGCGAGGAATCGTCCTGCGGGCGCGCGCCGTCGTGCGCCGAGAAGCGCCCGCGCAGCGCGCCCTCGGCCCGCGCCAGATCCAAGAGCAGATCGCGGTCGCCCTTACGCTCGCGCTCGCTGGCCTGCGGGTAGTCGGCCAGCAGCAGCTCGGCCAGCGTGCGCCGGGCGCTATGGATGCGCGGCGTATCGGTTCGCACCACCATGCCGTCCTCGGCCTGGCGCACGCACGACGCGGCCAGCACCCGCTGCTGGCCTTCGATCTCGACCGCGCAGACCCGGCAGACGCCGACCGGACGCAGCTTGGGATGGTGACACAGAATCGGAATCTCGATGCCGGCTTGCCGCGCCGCGTCCCACAGGCTGGTGCCGCGTTTTACCTCCACGGCGCGACCGTCGATGGTCAGGCGGACCGCGGCGCTCATAGCGCGCACACCCGCTCCGGACAGCGGCGCTCCACCAGATGAGCCCGCAGCTCCTCAGGAAAGTGCTTGATCACCGAGGTCAGCGGCCAGGCCGCCACCTGGCCCAGGCCGCAGATCGAAGTGTCACCCATCACCTGAGCCAGCGCATCGATCCGTTCGTAATCGGCCGGCTCGCCGGCGCCGCGGCGCGCGCGCTCCATGATCTCGACCAGCTTGGCGCTGCCGGTGCGGCACGGCACGCATTTGCCGCAGGATTCGTTGCGGAAAAAGCGCACCAAGTTGAGCGCGAGGTCGAGCATGCAGCGCCCCTCCGCGACCGCCACCACCGCGCCGCTGCCGAGCATCGAGCCGGCTTGCGCCAGGGCCTTGAAATCAAGCGCGATGTCGGCCATCGGCGCGGGCAGAAATCCGCTGCTGGCGCCGCCGGGCGCGAAGGCCTTGAGCCGGCGCCCGCCCGCGATCCCGCCGCCGTGATCTTCAATCAGCTCGCGCACCGGCAAGCCGAGCGGCACTTCGTAAACGCCGGGGCGCTCGACGTCTCCAGAGAGCGCCAGATACTTGAGCCCGGTGCAACCGCTGCGGCCTTGCTGCTTCCACCAGTCCGCACCACGGCGCAGAATCACCGGAATCCAGGCGAAGGTTTCGACGTTATTGATGAGGGTGGGCCTCTGAAACAAACCGTGGGTGCCGGGAAACGGCGGTTTGTTGCGCGGCTCGGCGCGCTTGCCCTCCAGCGCCTCGAGCAGTGCGGTCTCCTCGCCACAGATGTACCCGCCCGGGCTGATGAACAGCTCGATCTCGAAGCCGCGGCCGGGACCGAAGGCCGCCGGGCCGATCACACCCCGCTCGCGCGCCGCCGCGAGCGCGCGCTCGAAAGCGCGGCGCGGCGCCTCGTATTCGTGACGCAGGAAAACGATGCCGCGCCGCGCGCCGGTCACATAGCCGCCCAGCAGCATGCCTTCCAGCACCAGATGCGGATAGCGCTCCAGCAGCAGTCGATCCTTGAAGGTGCCGGGCTCGCTCTCGTCGGCGTTGCAGATCACGTACTTTTCGTCGCCCGGCGTATCACGGACCAGCTTCCATTTGGTGCCGGCCGGAAAGCCGGCGCCGCCCATGCCGCGCAGGCCGGCCGATTCCAGCTCGGCAATCACGCGCCGGCCGCCATCCTGCTCGATGATCTGGTGCAGCGCTTGGTAGCGCTCCCCGTCGCCGTACGGCTCGATGACGCCGGCCGGACCAGCGCCATGCGGCGTGCCCGGTTCGCCCGCGCCCGCGGCGCCGCGCGACAGCGCCGTCATGACCTGGTCTTGACCCGCCACCACCCGGCCGTTGATCTCGGCCGCGGGAGCGCGCTCGCACTGCCCCAGACAGGAGCACGCGCTCAGCTCGAATCCCGAGCCAGCCTGCCGGGCGAGTCCCTCGACCTGAGCTTGGAATGCGGCGCCGCTCTTCATGTAGCAGGCCAGGTCCTGACACAGCCGAATGCGCAAGGCGGGCGCCGGCGTGAGCCGAAAATGCGGATAGAAGGTGGCCAGACCGTGGATCTCGTACAGCGGCCGATGCAGCCGCCGCGCCAGCTCTTCCAGCTCGGCCTGCGGCAGATAGCCGTGCTGCTGCTGCAGCGCATGCAGCTGGTTGAGAAGCATGGGCCTCAAGCGTTCATTATCCGGATCCCGCTTCGGAGCTGTCAAACGATCGGGTGGCATGGGTGGCCAAAGGCCGCCCATGGACGACCTCCGCACGTGCGCGCGGTGCGCGGCGACTACCCCGCAACCGGCAGCTCGAGGGTGAAGGAGGTGCCGCCGCCGGGGTAGCTCTCGACCCGCAGATCGCCGCCGTGCAGGACGTTGACGATGTGGCCGCCGATCGCCAGCCCCAGACCGACGCGAGTTTCCGAGGCCGAGGCGAACGGTTCGAACACCTCGTCACGCTGCTCCGGCGCGACGCCGCGGCCGTTGTCGACCAGCCGCAGGCACACCGAATCGCCGCGCGCCCGACTCTCGAGCCGCAAGGACGGATAGAAGTCGGGGTCCGCGCGCCGGAGCTCGGCGAGCTCAAGCGCCGCGTTCTCGATCAGGCTGATCAGCACCTCGAGGATGCGCTCCCGGTCGCAGCGTACCGCCGGCAGATCCGGCGCCAAGTCCACGGCGACTTCGATCGCCGCGATGCCCAGCTCGGGCGCCAGCTCGCGCGCCGCGCGGCGCAGCGCTTCTTGGCCCAGCTCGGAGACATCGCTCACCTCGAAGTGCCGTGCACCGCGGAGCGGAAAGCGGCGCAACGTCTCGGGCAGCCGCGGCCCGGTCGCCTTGAGCAGGCCTTCGATCATGCGGCCGACCGATTCGAACTTCTCGGTGCGGCGGCGCCGCGACTCGGCATGGGCGACCTCGATTTCGACGCTGAGCCACTGCGCGAACAGCCGCAGCGCTTCGCGGTCGGCGCCGCTGAAGCTGCGATCGCGATCGTCCAACAGATTGAGCTGGCCGATGCAGCGGCCTTGGTGGTCCGCCAGCTGGGCCCCGAGATAGGCGCGCGCCGGTGCCAGGGCGGCGAAGACCCCGCTGTCCTCCGGCCGCGGCGGCTCCGGTCCGCGCTCGGGATGGTGGTAGCTGCCGAGAATCGTGTAGTTGTCTTCCGGCGACAGCAGCACCAAGTCGGCGCGGCATTCGAACAGCTCGCCCAGCGCCGCCACCGTCGCCCGCAGCATCGACTCGCGGCCGCGGCGGCCGACCAGGCGCAGGTTGTACAGGCTGCGCAGCACCTTGAGCTGTTGCGCCTGTTCCTGTTGGCTGCGCCGCAGCGCTTCCTCCAGCTTCTTGCGCCGGCTGATGTCCTTGAGGATCCCGAGGATCCCGACCACCTCGCCCTCCGGATTGAGAATCGGCGACAGGGTCGACTGCACGTGGACCCGATGACCCTGCTTGTGGCGCCGCACGCTCTCCCAGTCGATCACCGCCTCGCCGGCGGCCGCTTCGCGGAGCTTGTCGCGGACCTCCTCGACCAACTCGTCGGGAACGAATGGCAGGCGCTGGCCGATCACCTCCTCGGCGCGATAGCCGAGCATCTGCTCGGCGCCGCGGTTCCAGGAGCTGATCACGCCTTCGGCATCGCAGGTGATGATGGCGTCGTGCGAGTACTCGATGATCGCCTCGAGTCCATCCTCGAGCTCGCGCAGCAAGCGGCCGCGTGGAGTGGCGTGCATCCCGGCCGCAACGTCTTCCGGATTGGCCACCATCGGTACCGGCATCGTAGCAGAGCGGCCGCGGCGCGGCCAAGCAAAGGCCGTCCATTGGAGCTCACGAGATTCGCTTGCCTTTCGGGTGCTGACCCGAGCTCAGGAATGTCTTGATCAAGTCGCCTTCGCCGCAAACGATCAGGCCCGGGAAGCGTTTGTACCACTGCCCGCTCGGCACATCCGGTTCAGTATCCAACCACCGTGCCAGTAGCTCGAGCTGAACGGCGGGTATGCGCCGGCTGGCAATGCGCTCCAGCAAATGTTGAAACAGTGCCGGAGGGAGATTCTGACGTCGTACCTTGGGCACGTCCGCGTCAGATGCCGTAGAAGCCGCGCGTCATCCGCTCCTTGATGCGCGCCGCTTCGATCGGGTCCGAAGCGGCTGCGAGCTGCTTGGCCAGCAACCCGAGCTCTTCGGGACTCAGACGATTCCCCCTGCCTTCCAGGGCGGCCAACTCAGCGGTCTCGAGAACGACCTCTTCGCCGGTCGGTTTGCGGGCCACGACCCGGCCCCCGGTCAAGGCCTGCCGTACAAACCAGTGATAAACGGCGAGGGCGCTCTTGATCACGTCGGTTCGCTTCGAGCCGGTCAGCTCGGCGACCTGGTCAATCAAGCCGAGCTCGGCCTGGGTCAAGACCGGTTGGACTCTAGCCATTGCTCAAGCCACCTCATTTTTGAGTAAATTCTACTCTCTTATGCTCAGTTAGTCCAGCGCCATTGGGCGGCTGGTGAGCGGCTCCGATGGATAAGCCTCGAGCCGAAATCCCCTGCGCGTCTATCCAATGCCGGTTGTGAGGCGCAGCCAAACGGCCCTATGTTGGAGGCCGATGGAGACCTCAGCGCAGCCCGACCGCGCCCCGGCTGGCGGCCGGCGACACCGCTGGCGTTGGTTGCTGACGGCCCTGGCGGCTCTGGCGCTCGGGTATGCGATACGGGTGGCGCTGTGGAAGCCATTGCCGGTCCAAGGACCGCCGCCGCAGGACGGCTTCGATCGCGTCGCCGGCGTGATCCACGTCCACACCACGATCTCGGACGGCGGCGCCGCGCCCGAAGAGGTGATCCGCGCCGCGCAGGAGGCCGGGCTCGATTTCCTCGTGATCACCGATCACAACCGCCTCGATGCCAAGCCGCTGGAGGGCTACCACGGAAAGCTCATGGTGCTGGTCGGCGTCGAGGTCTCCACCCGATCGGGACACCTGGTCGGGTTGGGAGTCGCGCGCGATCCGGCGTTTCGCTTCTCGGCCGACGCGCGCGAGGCGTACGACGACATCCGCCACCTTGGCGGCTTTGCTTTCGCCGCACATCCGTTGAGCCCGCGCCGCGATTTGGCCTGGACCGGCTGGGGGCTGCCCGGGCCATGGGGGCTGGAGCTGATCAACGGCGACAGCGAATGGCGCCGCGCCGGCGTGCGGACGCTGTGGACCGCGGCGCTGTACGCGCTCAACCGGCGCTTCGCTCTGCTCCAGAGCCTGGGGCGCCCCGATCGCACGGTCGAGCGTTGGGACCAGCTGCTGGCGCAGCGCGCGGCGCCGGCGATCGCGGGCACCGACGCCCACGGCCGGCTGCCGCTGACCGATGACTGGGCGCTGCGCTTTCCTTCCTACCAAGCGCTTTTCTCGGTCCTGCGCAATCACGTGCTGCTGCGCGAGCCGCTCCGCGGCGAGTTCGAGCGCGATCGCGCCGCGCTGCTCGACGCGCTGCGCGCGGGCCGAAGCTATATCGGCCTCGACGGCATCGCGCCAGCGGACGGTTTCGAATTCAGCGCCGAGCGCGGCGGGCGGCGTTGGGCGATGGGCGCTTCGGTGCCGCCGGCGCCCGGGCTGATGCTCCGCGCCGGAGGCCGCGTGCCGAAGGCGGCCGTGCTGCGCTTGTTTCGCGACGGCCGCCTCGAGCGGGAAGCGGCCCAGCGGCTCGAGCACTCGGTCGAGCGGCCCGGCATCTATCGAATGGAAGTCCACCTGCCCGGCTGGGAGCAGCCTTGGATCCTGACCAATCCGATCTTCGTGCTCGAGCCGCCGACCGCGGCCGCGCGAACGGCTCGCGCCGCCTGGCCGCAGCCACAGCCGGCGCCGGCCGCCGCGCGATTCCTCGATCGGTTCGAAGCCGCAGCCTCGTTCGAGCCGGGCCACGACCCGACCTCGACCGCGAGCGCCGCGATCCCCGCGCCGGCCGAAGGGCTCCAAAGCAGCGGCGCCGCGCGCCTGTCCTTCCGGGTCGGCGATCGAGCTCGGCCGCATCCCAGCCCGTATGCCGCGCTGGTGAGCTGGGAGCCTCGTGACCTTTCCGGCTTCCGAGGCCTGGCGTTCGCGATCAAGGCGGACGGCGAGTACCGCGTCTGGGTCCAGGTGCGCGACCTCAACCCGGCCTCGCAAACCGAGGGCACCGAGTGGTGGACCCGCTCGGTGCGCACCGCGACCGAGTGGCAGACCGTGTCGCTGCCGTTCGCCCAGTTTCACTCCGACAATCCCGCCAGCGACGGCCGCCTCGATCTCGATCGGGTCCGCGCCTTGGTCTTGGTGCTCGACCGCGGCTCGGTCAAAGTCGGAACGCAAGGCGTGATCTGGATCGATGATCTCGGCGTCTACTGATCGGCACCGCCGGCCTTCCCCGGCCAGGGTCCGAATCAAGCGCGCCGCCGCGGCGCTCGGGATCCTCGCCGGCTTGCGCCAAGGCCGCGACCGGCTTCGAGCCGCGGCCGCCTGGCGGCGCAACGCGCCACTGAGAAGAGCCGGCGCCCCGGACGGCCTGCCGTTGCCGCCGACTCGCATGATCCTGGCGGTGACGGGCACAACCGATATCGCTTGGTTCCTGGACAGCGGAGCGCGTGCCGCCGCCGGACTCCAGGCGGCGCTGATCCGCTGCGGCGCGAGCCTCGACCGCGCGCGCCGGGTTCTGGACTTCGGCTGCGGCTGCGGCCGGGTCCTGCGCCATTTCAAGGATCTTCCCGCCGAGCTCCATGGCGCGGACTTCAATCCGCGGCTGATCCGCTGGTGCCGGCGTCACCTGCGCTTCGCGCGGTGCGTGCACAATCTCCTGAGCCCCCCGCTGCCCTACCCGGATGGCCGCTTCGATCTGGTCTACGCGCTCTCCGTTTTCACCCATCTCCCCGAAACGCTGCAGCGGCCCTGGATCGCGGAGCTCCACCGTGTGCTCGAAACCGGAG
>Ga0326597_10010545_pt1 | contig 12295 bp, 10 predicted proteins | sample RVTome_12_FD_203789 | JGI IMG/M metagenome (GOLD analysis project Ga0326597, IMG submission 203789) | Soil microbial communities from uranium-contaminated site in the Upper Colorado River Basin, Wyoming, United States - RVT100D185 | ecosystem: Environmental > Terrestrial > Soil > Contaminated >... | reverse complement strand
TGGTGCCTCGGTGAGCTCCCCGAGGACGATCCCGATCATCGGCGTACCGGGCTCGTCCTCACGTTCGGCGAGCTCCACCTCGAGGTCGACCAGGCTGCCGGCCCGCTCGACGGTGATGGCCACGACGTCTCCCACCCGGTAACCCTCGAGGGCGGGGGCGAAATCGTCGACGGTCATGATCGTCGAGCCATTGACTGCGCGGACCGTGTCGCCGAGCTCCAACACCGACGAGGCGGGCACGCCTTCGACGATGTCATTGATCACGACCTCGATCGGCACCATCTCGTATCCGAGGAAGCGGAGGGCCACGGCGATGGAGCGGAAGTTGGAATCATCCATCTGCTGGAGCACGCGGTTTCGGTACTCCTCGTCCGTCTCACCCTCGCGGCGCACTGCCTGTTTGCGGACCAAGTCGATGGTCGGGTCAGCCCCGGCGATGAGGGCCTCGAATATGTTCACGTCTTGACTGATCACGGTGAGCATCAGCAGCTCGCCCTCGGGCGGGTACAAGTCGATGTCCTCGGCAACGATCAGGTCGGCGGCATCCGAGACCGGGCCGGCCGAGTATGCGAGGTACGGGAGCTCGATGTTCCAGGCGATGACACTCATCACGCCCACGAAGAACAGGGCCCCGATCAGATACAGAGGCCAGGAAGCGCCCTTCTTCTCGGTGACTTCGGCTTCCATCACTGGCGAGCGTAACGATGACCTGGCTATAGGAGTCCCGGTCGTTTGGACGGTTCAGCGCGGCCAGATGATCACATCTGATCGCCACTGCATTAGGAACGCGTTTAGGCGGTCTCGACCTCTTCACCGAGGTAGGCGTTGACCACGTTGGGGTTCTGCTGCACCTCGGCAGGGGGGCCAATGGCGATTTGCTTGCCGAAGTCGAGGACCAGGACACGGTCGGCGATGTCCATGACCAGCCCCATGTCGTGTTCCACCAGGATGATCGCTATCTCCAGCTCGTCCTGGACGTCGAGGATGAAACGGGCCATGTCCTCCGTCTCCTCGAGGTTCATGCCCGCCACCGGCTCGTCCAACATCAACAGCTCAGGCTCCATGGCGAGGGCACGGCCGAGCTCAACCCGTTTTTGTATCCCGTAGGGCAGCAGGCCGACCGGATACTTCCGCCACTGCTCGATCTCGAGGAAGTCGATGATTCCCTCCACGACCTCGCGATTGGCCATCTCCTCCTTCTTGGCCTTGCCCCACCAGAGCGAGCCTGCAATCCACCCCGCCCTCATCCGGATGTGGCGGCCGGTCAGGATGTTCTCCAACACCGTCATGTGGGGGTACAAGGCGATGTTTTGGAATGTGCGCGCCAATCCTCGCTCGGCGGTCGAGTTGGGCTTGAGACCCATCAACGTCTCGCCCTTCCACAGGATGTCACCGTCCTGTGGGTGATAGACCTGGTTGATCGAATTGAACAGCGATGTCTTGCCGGCGCCGTTGGGGCCGATGATGGCGAACAGCTCGCCGTCATCGACCTGGAATGAGACGTCGTCGATGGCAATGACACCTTTGAAGGAGAGTTTGATGTTCTGCACGTCGAGCAGATGGTCGTAGGTGTCGGGACCGTACCGGTCGACGCGCTTGCGGAGGAGCTGACCGCTCACGACAACCACCGCTTCCGACGTTTGTAGTGCTTGACATCGCGGAACGACTTCTTCTCCCCACCGGCGTGTAGGCCAAGGTAGAACTCCTTGACGTCGTCGTCGGCGAGGAGTTTCTGCGCCGGGCCGTCCATGACCATCTTCCCGGTCTCCATGACGTACCCGTGGTTGGCGATGGAGAGGGCCATCGTGGCGTTCTGCTCGATGAGCAGCACGGAGGTCCCCTGTCGGTTGATCTCGACGATGATGTCGCGGACCTCCTGCACCAGCAGCGGAGCCAGACCCAGAGAAGGCTCGTCGAGGATCAGCAACTTGGGATCCTGCATCAACGCCCGACCGATGGCCAGCATCTGTTGCTCCCCTCCGGATAGGTACCCGGCGGTGGCGGAGTGTCGATGTGCCAGCTTGGGGAAGAGATCCATGACACGGTTGTAGGACTTCGTGAAGCCCCCTGGATTGGAATAGGCCCCGGCGCGGAGGTTGTCGTCGACACTCATCTCAGCAAACACCCGCCGACCCTCCATCACCTGGCTTATCCCCCGTCGCACCCGCCGGGCCGGGTCGAGATCGGTGATCACCGCCCCGTCGAATGTGATCTCCCCCTTGGTGATCTCCCCTTCGTGGACCTCGAGCAGCCCGGTGATGGCCCGCAGGGTGGTGGTCTTCCCGGCGCCGTTGGCGCCGAGCAGGGCCACGATGTGGCCGTCACCCACCTCGAGGGAGGTCCCGCGCAGCACCAGGACCACGTCGTTGTAGACCACCTCGAGATTCTCTACTGCAAGCATCGGTCAGCCGTTCTCCGTCTTTCCTCCGTTCTGTGAACGTTGGGTACGCCTATGACGCCACCAACGTTCACAGAATGGGTGTGGAGTGGCCCGCTAGCAGCCACTCCACACGCGATCGTCAGCCCTCCAACTGGTAGCACGCCTCGCTGAACTCGAAGGCGGCCGCAGCGTCCGAGACGTATCCGGGCTCGACGGCCACCTCACCGGCATGGGTCCCGTCGTCGAGACCCGCCAGGTCGACCCGCCACATGTTGGTGGCGCGCTGAAGCTGCTCGTCGGGGGTCCCCACGTAGGTCTCGTCGGGGGCGATGCCGTCGAAGCTGACGCTCTCCAGCGACTTGCCCGCGGCCAACACCCCGGCCTGGGTCATGTCACCGGCGGCATAGGCCGCCTCCAGGACGCCATGCATCATCCGGGCTTCGACGAAGCCCTCGAGGTAGGCCGAGACCGGGCGATCCACCCGTCCACTGGCCATCAGCAGGTCCTTGGCTTCGGTGACCCCAGGGGAGTCGTCCGACCAGAAGGAGTAATAGCTACCCCAGGTGGTCATGGCCGCCACCGCGTCCCTGATCGCAGAGTCGGGGGCGATGAACGCCGGGTTGTAGCTCGGTCCCGCGCCTGACCAGTGGGCGGTGGTGAACCCTGCCGCCAGAGCCTGGCCGAAGATCGGGCCCCACTGCAACGGGCTCGACGTCATGTAGACGATGTCGGGGTCGGCCCCGACGATGCCCTGAGCCACCGCGGTGAAGGCTGCCTCGTCGCCGGGGAGGATCTGCCCGCTCCCGTCGTAGACGATCTCCAACCCCAATGCATCGGCAGCCAGCTTGGCGCCCTCCATCGAGTCGAGGCCGTAATCACCGGGGACCGATGCGATCGCGAGCGTGGTCGCCTCCTCGCCCAACTGCTCGCTTATGTAGCTGATGACGTTCATCGACTCGATGCAGTAAGGGGCACCGTGATGCATCAGGTTGTTGTTGTAAGTCGGGTCGGTCCATCCCGAGTACCAGGTGAGCGGGATGGCGAGGATCCCGTCCGCCTCGAGTTGAGGGATGATGGCCACGGTCTGTGGGGACCCGGTGGAGTGGCCGAAGGCCACCACCTCGTCCTTGAGCTCCTCGTATCGCTGCACGTGGACATCGGACAGATACTCGGTGTCCAGTGCCACGACATCCACCTCGAGACCGTTGATGCCGCCATTGGCATTGACGTCCTCCCAGTAGATCTCGTGAGCCGCCACGATGAGCTGCACCAGCGAGCTGAACTGCCCCGACAGGTCGGAGAGCAGGCCGATCGTGATGGTCCCGGCCTCCAGGTCGACGCCGATGTCGGTGGCGATGTCGGCCCCCGCACCGGTGGTGTCGGTGGGCTCAGTGGTTTCCGTGGGCCCCTCCGTGGTGTCGGTGGTTTCTCCTCCGGTGGTCGTGGTCTCTTCGCTCTCACCGCCAGGGCTACATGCTGCGAGTACCAGACCCATCGCAAGGAGAATCACCAACCACTTGGATTTGATCCTCATTCGTTTCCTTCCTCCTCGTTAGATCGAGACGGTTGGGCCGTCTCTGTGCGACCGTTCAATAGGTGAACGGCCAACCCTTCCAATAATTGCGTATTCGAAGCCATATTCCATATAGACCGAGTGGTTCGAAGATCAGAAAGCCGATGATCAGCAAACCGTAGAGCACCAGGTTGACCTGTGCGACGCCCAGACCCGGCGCCACCCCGGCCTGGGTGTTGACCAGTCCCCAATCGCCCGAGCCCCTCGAGACGAGCAGGTCGGCGACCGGGACGAACACTCCCTCCCCGGCGACCACGTAGGAGGCGAGCCACGAGGTGAAGTCCTCCACGATGCGGGGAAGGATGATGACGAATACTGTGCCGAGAAGAGCACCCGAGACCACCCCGGCGCCGCCGATGAGGACGATGGCGATGAACTCGACGGAGAGGAAGAGACTCCACGCCTCGGGGATCATCCGACCGACGAAGCTGGCGAACAGGGCGCCGGCCACCCCGGCATAGAACGAGGAGATGCCAAAGGCGGTCAACTTGTACTGGGTCTCTTCCACCCCCATTATCTCGGCGGCGATGTCACGGTCCCGGATCGACTGGAACGCCCGACCTACCCGGGTCCTCTGCAGGTTCTTCGCCAGCACCACGAAAACCACCGTCAGGGCGAGCAGGAAGTAGAACGTCTTGGCCTGTGCAGACAACTCGAACCCGAACCAGGGGCCTCCGGTGACGAATGAGATCAGAGGTGTCTCCTCCTTCCACAACCGCACCTCGAAGACGGGGAAAGACCGCCCCGACTGCGAGCCCCCGGTGATCGTCACGAAACGTCGAAACAGGTACTCGCCTACGAAGACCAGGCCAAGTGTGACGAACGCCAGATACAGCCCCCTGACTCGGACCGCGGTAGGCCCGACCGCTACCCCGACCAGGGCAGCCACCAGACCGGCGGCAGGCAGCCAGATCCATATCGGGAGACCCATGCCGACCAGTGCGCCCGGAGGCGCCCCCAGCCAGGCGGCGGTGTAGGCACCCAGACCCATGAAAAAGGCGTGGCCCAACGAGATCTGGCCCGCCAAGCCGGTGAGGATGTTGAGACCGAGGGCACCGATGGCGAAGATGCACACCGTGGCCAGGAGCCTGAGCCAGTCGGTCTCGGCGAGGAACTGGAAACCCGGGACGATCCCGAGCGGGACCAGGATCAGGAAGACCACGAACAATCCGGTCGTCACCTTCTTGGTCCAGGAGTCGAGAAGGGCCTGGTCGGATTGATAGGACGTGTGGAGGAGGGGTCGGCCTCTCATACCCGGCGGATCTCCTCGGTCCCGAACAGACCGTGTGGCCTGACCAACAGCACCACCAGCATCAACAGGTACGGAACGATCCCGGGGAATCCCGAGCCCAGCGCGGGGAAACCGAGGAAGGTGGCGGCGGCAGCTTCGGAGAACCCGACCAGCAGTCCACCGACGATGGCTCCCACCACTGAGTCGAGACCCCCGATGATGATCGCCGGGAATGCCCTGAAGGCGAGAAAGGCAGTCCCCTGGTCGACACCGGAGGCGCGCCGGGGGAAGAGAGAGGCGAACAGGCCGGCCAATGCGGCCAGCACGGCACCGATTGCCCAAGCTATCGAGAAGATCCGGCCCACGTTGACCCCCTGCGCCCTGGCCACCTCCTGGTCGAAGGCGGTGGCCCGCATGGCCACACCCATCCGAGAGCGGAAGAACAGGGCAATGGCTCCCACCACCACCAGTGCCACCACGATCTGGACGATCTGGGTGTGGGCCAGCCTGATCCAGCCGAAGTCGGAGATGGTGATCCCAAATGGGTCACCCATTGGCCTGGGAAACTGGCCGATGAAATCATTCGTGATCGTGCGGAGGATGATGTCGAGGCCGAGGGTGACGATGGCGATGGCGAAGAGCTCCTCCCCGACCATGGGTCGGAGGAACACCCGTTCCAACAGGATCCCGATCAGCGCCATCGCCACGACCGCCAGCAGCACCGACCCGGTCCATGAGACCCAAGCCGGCGCGTTCGGCATCCATCTTCCCGGGATGTCGACGATGGTGGCGAACGAGGCGATGAGGAAGGCGCCCACCGCGGCCAGGGCGCCGTGGGCGAAGTTGAGGACCTGGGTCGACTTGAAGATGATCACGAATCCCACCGCGAGCAGGGCGTAGATGGTGCCGAGCGAGAGCCCTTCCGCCAGCATGATGGAGAATTGGCTCGCCTGCGTCTGCGTCTGAGCAAGGACGAGGAGATCGGGGATCACGACCGATACATGTCCTCTATGAGGTCCCCAAACATGTTCGCCATCGCCGACCGCTTCAGCTTCTGGGTGGCGGTCAACTCTCCGTCTTCGTGATCGAGCTCCTTCGGGATCAGCCGGAACTTGCGGATGTTCTCGGCGCGGGCGAACTTCTCGTTGGTTCGGTCTACGACGCCCTGGATCAGCTCGAGCACCTCCGGCTTCTCCGAGAGGTCGCGATATGTGGTGAAAGGGATCCCCTTGCGGGTAGCCCAGTCACCAACAACGTCGAACTCGATACCGATCATCGCGGTCAGGTAGTTGCGCCCATCTCCGATCACCATCGCCTCCTTGACGTAGGGCGAGGTCTTGAGACTGTTCTCGATCTCCGAAGGTGAGACGTTCTTGCCGCCCGAAGTGATGATGATGTCCTTCATCCTGTCGACGATCCGGACATGGGTCCCATCCACCCACTCACCGACGTCGCCGGTGCGCAGCCAGCCGTCGTCGGTGAAGGCATCGGCGGTCTTCTCGGGCTTGTTCCAATAGCCCTGGAAGACTCCAGCGTGCTTGGTCTGGATCTCGCCCGTCTCCTCATCGATGCGGAGCCCGATCCCCGGATATGGTTCACCAACCGTGCCCACCTTGTTCCGACCTGGGAAGTTGGTGGTGGCGATGGCCGAGTTCTCGGTCATGCCATAGAGCTCGTACATCGGGATCCCCATGCCAAGGAAGTCCCTGATCACCTCGGGTGCGATCGGGGCCGCGCCGGTGGACGCATAGCGGGCACGCCGCAGCCCGATCCGCTCACGAAGTGGGCGGAACACGATCGGGTACCCGATGGCATAGAGGAGCCTGGAGCGGAATGTGTGCTCACCGTCGTTGGCGACGCGATCGCGACCGATGATCGATGCGAACCTCATCGCCAAGCCGAACCAGATCCGTTTGAAGAAGGTGGCGTCCCTTCCCTTGATGATGATCCCGGCATGGATCTTCTCCCAGATTCGGGGGACGGCGAAGAAGATGGTTGGCTGGACCTCACGAAGGTTCTGCTGGACCGTCTCGATCGACTCGGCGAAGTTGAGGGTGCAGCCGCTCGACACCGACGTCCAGGTGGAGAAGATTCGCTCCGCGACGTGGCACAAGGGGAGGTAGGTGAGGACGATGTCGTCCTTGTCGACCGGTCGCGAGTTGCGCCCAAACAGACCTCCCTTGCCCAGGCGACCCTCTTCGTGGATCACCTTGTCGACACAGAAGACGAAGTTGTCATTGGAGAGCATCGCCCCCTTGGGTGGGCCGGTCGTTCCCGACGTGTAGACCAGCGTGATGATGTCCTCGCCGGTTGCCTCCGCCATCCGCCGCTCGACGGCACCCGGGTTATGTGCCCGGTGCTCACGACCGAGCTGCAGGAAGTCGTCCCAGAAGATGAAGCGATCGTCGTGGCGCCATTTGCGAAAGCCACGCGGCTCGACGTGGATGATCTTGCGCAGATTGGGGAGGGTGTCGATCACCTCCATGACCTTGTCGGCCTGCTCCTGGTCCTCGGCGAGGTGGATCTCAGAGCCGGAATCGGACAACAGGTATTTAACCTCTGCCGCAGGGTTGGTGGGGTAGAGACCGACGGTGATGCCCCTCACCGCAATCGTGGCGATGTCCAACATCACCCATTCGGGCCTGTCCTCGCAATGGATCGATACCCGGTCACCGACATTCACACCCAATGCGAGCAGCCCGTGGGCAGCGTCGATCACTCGGTCCCAATAGTCGGCCCAGGTGATCTCCTGCCAGATGCCGAAGTCCTTCTCACGCATGGCCACGTGATCCGGCATGGTTTCAGCCCAGTCGCGCACCATCGCGGCTCCGGTCTTGAACCCGACGTCCGCAGCTGGCGCTTCGGGGCGTTCGACAAGCGTCGTCATCGGTTGTCCTTCCTCACAGGGGCGGCGCGGAGCCTAGAGAACGTCGCACAACGATGCAGCGAAAGTCCTGGGTTTTGGCTGGTGGTCTGTCGCGTAAATAGTGTGCGCGTATCTCCGAGCCAACGGCGTCATCTGGCAAGGAGAAGCGCGCGTCTCGCACGGGGAGCTGCGGCGAGCACTTCGACGCGGCCAGGGGCGTCGAGGGCCGGAGAGACACCACAAGTATTTACGAGACGGGCCACTAACTGCCTTGGCTCCACTCTTCCCCATCCGGCCAGAACTCCTTCTTCCAGATCGGCGCCGTTCTCTTCAACTCGTCGATGATGAATCGAGCCGATTCGAAGGCGTCGGCACGGTGGGCGCAAGCGACGGCAACCGCAACGGATGCCTCGCCGAGGTCGACCCTTCCCGAGCGATGCTCGACCGCCACGGAGAGAACCGGCCAGCGCTCCGATGCAGCAGTGATGATCTCGTGGATCTTGGCCTCGACTCGCTCGGAGAACACCTCGTACTCGAGGTGGGTCACGCCCTCTTTGCCGTCGGAGTGGTCGCGAACTGTGCCGAGAAAGAGGACAGAGGCGCCTGAATCCGGACGTCCCACCTCGGAGAGCAGGGCGGCACTGTCAATGGGATCTTCACCGACCCGCACCCTGATCGATTGCCGGGCTTGCTCCATAGAATCGGCACCATATGACAAATCACCTTCCCCAGGGGCGCAATAGCCTCGGGGTCAAGGAACCGGAGTGGCCGGCCTCGCGCAGGGCCGACCCGTGGACGCTGGTCTTGGGGATCTTTGGGGGCGTGCTGCTGGGAACGGGGCTCACCTTCGCCATTCTCGGATATGTCGGCGTCTTCGAAGAGCCCACTCCACCGACAATCCCCCCAGCTCCGACTTTGACGGCTCCAGGCCCGACCTCCCCACCACCCACATTCGGCGAGTCGGTGACTGCGGCGATGGTCGCCGAGCGGGTGATTCCGTCCACCGTGGCGATCGAAGTCAGCTCCTTTCTCGCCGAGGGGAGCGGGAGCGGCGTCATATACGGCGACCGTGGCTACATCATCACCAATCACCACGTCATCGATGGCTCTCCCACGGTGTCGGTCGTCTTCGCCGACGGAGCGAGGTTTCCGGCTCAGGTGATCGGATCCGACCCGCTCACCGACATCGCCGTGCTCCTGGTCGCTCGCTCCGACCTCACCCCGCTTGCCATCGGGTCCTCGGAATCACTCACGATCGGCGAGCCGGCAGTCGCTGTGGGCAATCCGCTCGGCCTCAGCGGTGGCCCGACGGTGACGTTCGGGATCATCAGCGCCCTCGACCGAACGCTCACCATGAGCCCGGGTGACGACCTCCACGGTCTCGTGCAAACAGACGCCCCCATTGCCCCGGGATCGAGTGGCGGCGCCTTGGTCGATGCCTCCGGTCGTCTCATCGGGATAACGACTGCCATCGCCGTGTCCGACGTAGGGCCAGAAGGTCTCGGGTTCGCCGTTCCGATTGATCTCGTGGTCGAGGTCGTCAACGACCTGATCGCAGCCGGAGAGGTCCGTCACGCCTTGATGGGCATCAATGGCGAGACCGCGTGGGCGGAGGACAACGGTGCCGAGTACCCGGTCGGTGTCCTCATCAAGAGCGTTGCCTCAGGGTCGGCGTACGAGACCGCCGGTGGGCAGGTCAACGATGTCATCGTGGCGATCGGTGATTTCGAGGTTCGAACCATCGACTCTCTCTTGTCCCGCTTGCGGCGTTTCCGGGAGGGGGACACCGTGGCCGTCCGTATTCTTCGTGCCGATGCCGAGACCACGCTCGACGTGACGATGGGACTGCTCGACTGATGAGTGACGATCTCTTCTCCAAGCTGTTCGAGCTCTTCAATCAGCCCGGCCCGATCAATTGGAAGCTCGCAGCCGAGGTGGCTCGTCACCTGGCGGGCGAGCGTCAACCCGTCGAGCCGTGGGCGGCGGAAGAGTTCAGGGAGTTGGCCCGTCTCGCCGAGTACCGGCTCGGGGAGGTGAGCCCTTTCCCGGTGAGGGCGGCGACGGACGTCCTCCCCCTCGACCCACGCTCGTGGGCCGAGAGGAATCTCGAGCTCTACGGATCGTTGGTAGAGCCCTTTACCACCTCGGTGGGGGGTGAGGCCGCACCAATCGTGGAGCAGATGGCCCCGGCAATAGTCGGTCTCCAGGTCGGGTCGTTGGTCGGGAGCCTGTCCGTATGGGCAGTGGCCGGGTTCGACGCCGGGTTGCCACCGGATCAGACCGGTCCCCTCACACTGATCGTGCGGAACATCGAATCGCTCACCGTGGACGGCGTCGACCCACGTGAGGTCCGGCTTTGGGTGGTTGCCAACGAGGTGGCCTTCCGCACCGTCTGCGAGGTGCCCTGGATCCATGATCATCTCGCCATGCTCGTCGGGGACTACGCGGAGGCGGCCCAGATCGACCCGACCAAGTTGAGCGGGCTCATCATCGGCGGTGGCGATGCGTCGGCCATCGAGAAGGCAATCGAGGACGCAGGTGGCATCGAGGGGCTGATCGGTGGCGAGGAGGCACAGGCTCCAAGGGCCGAGCTGGAGGCCTTCTTGGGCGCCCTCACCGGCTGCGCCCGATTGTTGGCCAGGCGGGCCGTCACCGACATGTCGCCGAGCTTCGACCGGATAAGCGAGGAACGCGACTCCCGTCGCGAGGATGTGACCACGGCCGCCACCATCGGCGTCGGCCCAGTGCCGCCCGAGATGACGTGGCTTGGTGACGCCTTCAACCAGGAGGTGGAACGTCGGTACGGCGCAGACGCCCTCGAGACCCTGTGGTCCGACCCCTCGCGCATGCCCAGCGACGCCGAGCTCCGCGATCCGACTGCCTGGGCGGCCCGAGTCCTCCTGGACGGCTGGTCCTAGGGTGCCTTGTCAACCTCAGGTAGGACGACCTCTATAGAGGTCGTCCTGCATCGAGAATGGACGAAACGCCCAATGCACCTGGAAATCGGAACGCTCGCCCCGAACTTCACCCTCCTAAATCAGCGTCGCGAGCCGGTGTCGTTGGCCGATCTGAAGGGGTCCAGGGCGGTCATCGTTTTCATACCATTCGCCTTCACTCGAACGTGTGAAGGCGAGCTCTGTCAGATTCGTGACGAGGCGGCCCTATTCGACCAGGCCGGAGCCCGCGTGGTCGTCATCACCTGCAACACGCTCCACGCCAACCGCGTGTGGGCCCAACAGCAGGGCTTTGAATATGACCTTCTCTCTGACTTCTGGCCACACGGCGCCGTCGCCCGTGAATACGACACCTTCAACGAGACCTTTGGATACGCGGAGCGGACCACCTACTTCCTCGATGCGGACGGAGTCATCACCGGGGTCTCGCTGTCGGACGATCTCGGCACGGCCCGTGACTTCGATGACTATCGCACAGCATTGGCCTCGAGCGAGGGTGATGCAGGGTGACCTCTATGGAGGTCATACAACCTGAGGTTTGCGAGCGTCGAGTCTCCCCTACCCGAACAGGGCTCGCCACCACCGGCGAAACAGGCCGGGGTCCTCGGGACGGGGCATCTCGGCCAGCACCGCATCATGCAGGTCCGGTGGGAGGTCGCCGACGAGAGCCATTCCCCCGTCGCGGGTCTCCCACACGTATATGACCTGGCCCGCGGTGAACGCACGGCTGTAGCGACCGGACTCGAGCTCGGCAAGGGTCGGCTCGGGAACCGTCACCGCCGTTGGCGTCTGGAAGAGGGCGAACGAGAAGAACCCGTCCGAGTAGTATGCGAAACGGACACCCTCCTCGTCCTCGTAGTGGTCCAGGCGCTCGAACCCGGCCACCACCTGGGGCAGATCGGACTCCTCGACCAGCGTCGGGGACGTGGTGGCCAATGGCTCATCCTTCTGTTCGATTGCGGGCGTGCTCGTGTCAAATGAGATGAAACGCCGCTCACAGTAGATCTCGCCATCGGCGGTGAACGTGGTCGCATGGACGAGGGCACCGGTCTGATCGTCGAGGATGAGCTCGGCCCGAGGCTCGGTACCTCGGACCAGGCGAAACGCCATGGCGTCACGACCCAAGAACACCACCGGGCCGACGTTTTCGACGACATATAGAGAGTCGGCCATCGCGGTGCCGGCGTCCACCGACGCCTCGACGATGAGACCACCCTGGCGGCTCAACGACCACTCCCCCGCACCTGTTGCCACCTCCACATCGTCTGCCAGGCTCGATGTGACCCTCAGC
>Ga0326597_10010544_pt1 | contig 12295 bp, 13 predicted proteins | sample RVTome_12_FD_203789 | JGI IMG/M metagenome (GOLD analysis project Ga0326597, IMG submission 203789) | Soil microbial communities from uranium-contaminated site in the Upper Colorado River Basin, Wyoming, United States - RVT100D185 | ecosystem: Environmental > Terrestrial > Soil > Contaminated >... | reverse complement strand
CTACGAGCGAGGAGCTCGGTCAAATTCTCAATTTATTTCTGGAACGGCACTTCGGAAAGGTCGGGGCGGAAAATGGCAGCCTCTGAATGCAAGACTGAGTTGCTCCATACAAAGGCGACCTAGCGCTCGCGAGCAGTCTTTTTCCTCGTCACCTTCCGGTCCAAGTCGCGGACCGCGTTGCGAATCTCGCTGTGCACAAATTGTTCATTGCCGCTCTCGGCAAAGCGCTCGACATGCGAGACTTCGATGAATAACTGTTCCCGGACTCCGGCTTCTTCCAGTATTACCGAGTAGGTTCGGGTGACTCCGGCAGGCGCATAGACCCGGCAGGATGCTCTCCGCCGTCCACGCTGGATCAGCATCTTTTCTACCAACTGCCGCAAATGTCCAGAAAAATCGGCCACGGTCAGCTCCCCATCATGCACTGGAAACGTAGTGTCCCGAGACCTCCCCTACTATAGCTGGCGATGAAGGCCGTATATCATATCATTAGGCGAGATCTTCGTATTCGGGAAGATCACTCTTCCATCCGCTGGATTCGCCGCAGCAGCGCCAGAGCAGATCAGCCAAGCCGAGTTCCGAGTTCGTATAGCCACTCCCAGGTGTAGATGCCGGTGTTGTGCCCGTCGCTCCAATGGATGGCGATGGCGTAGCGGCCCACCGGTTCGATCTTGAGCGGATGCACATCGAGCGGGACGCCGGGCTCCTTCAGGATGCGCAGGCCGGTGTTCTCGTCCACACACATGGCGCACGGACACTTCAGGCGCAGCGCGCGCGCCGGATAGATCTTATCTGCGCCGTCCCTCCACCGGATGCGGACGTCGTGATCATTGGCTCGGCCGATTTCGAGCGGGGTTGGTTGAGTTGACGTATTCACTGGGTGTAAACCGTCTCAGAAGCTGATTTTCACGGCCGGCTCGGATTCCTGCTGCTGGTTCCGGATGCTGATCTGCGCCGCCAGATTCTTGGCGATGGAGGTGAACGCAGCCGCGCCCGCTGAATTCGGATCATCCAGGCCCACGGGCCGTCCGCCATCGGAGGCTTCGCGGATGCGCGTGGCCAGCGGAATCTTGCCGAGCACCGGAGCATTCCAATGTTCCGCGGCCCGCTCGGCGCCGCCGGTGTCGAAAATGTTCTCGCGCTCCCCGCAGTGTGAACAAATGAAGTAGCTCATGTTCTCAACAATGCCCAGGATGGGACACTTCAATTGATTGAACATGATGACGGCCTTTTCGGCGACCTTCAGGGCCACATCCTGCGGCGTCGATACGATCACAGCTCCGGTCAGCGGAATGCGCTGGCACAAGGTCAGCTGCACATCGCCAGTGCCGGGCGGCAAATCCACGATCAGGTAGTCCAACTCGCCCCATTCCACTTCGTGCAAGAACTGGTCGATGAGTTTCGAGAGCATCGGCCCGCGCCAGATCACGGCCTGGTCCGGGCGGATGAAAAATCCCGCCGAGATCACTTTCACTCCGTAAGCATCGACCGGCTGAATGCCTTTCTTGCCGGGCAGTGGCCGTTCTGTTATGCCCAGAATGGTGGGGATACTGGGACCGTAAATGTCTGCGTCCATCAGGCCCACGCGTGCGCCGGAGGCCGCCAAGGCCACCGCTAGATTGGCAGAGACGGTGGACTTGCCCACACCTCCTTTTCCGGAACCGACCGGCACCACGTTACGCACTCCGGGAATCAGCAGCTGGCCGCCCGGATCGGCCATGGCTCGAACCTCGGACCTCATCTCCACACGAACTTCCTTCACGCCCGCAAGCCGACCAACGGCCTCTTCAGCTTGCTTCTTTAACTCATCTTTGACGGGACAAGCCGGGGTCGTCAGTACAATCGCGAACGAGACCACGTCACGCTCGATTCGAAGGTCTTTCACGAACCCCAGCGACACGATATCTCGATGAAGGTCGGGGTCCTGAACAACTCGCAATGCCTCGAGCACGTGCTGCTCTGTTACCATTTCGCCGTCCTATTGGAGATTTTTCTCAGATGGGGTTAGACACCTGCGGCGTTCCACCGATCTGCACTAGCCGTGTCGCCGGTTCGCTTTTCTCCTGCTCGTCGGACAGCAGAGTGCTCAACGTAGTGCGGGTCAGCACTTGATCCACACCGCGCTGCACTGCCTCCCACAAGGAGCGAATCGAGCAGTCCAAATTGTGCGTGCACATCGGAACCGTTCCGGAATAGTGCTCGCAGTGATCCGATTCATAGAGCCGCCCGCCAAGCACGGCCAGCACCTCGCCGACAGCAATCGCCTCCGCCGCACAGCAGAGCGCGTAGCCGCCACTCTGGCCGCGGGTGCTCTTAAGGTATCCACCTTGGCGAAGGATGCGCACCAGCTTTCCCACGTAGGGAACGGAGAGCCCTTCGGCCGCGGCAATCTCCGGAATGGTCAGACTCCCGCCCGGCCCCTGCCGCGCGACTTGCAGCAGGCAGCGAAGACCGTATTCTTCCTGAGCGCTGAATTTCATCGGCTGAACCTCCCGCCTTCTTCCTGGCCGCCGCACCTCTGGCCACTTCAATCTCGGCTGGCCCGAATTCCGGCTACTCCCCGACTAATTCCATCGTTTCTACAAAAACCCGAGCTGAAGCTTGGCTGCCTCCGACATGCGGTTCGGTGTCCAGGGAGGATCCCAGACAATCTCCAGCTTCACGTCGCGCACTCCCCGCACAGTTCTCAGCTTCGTTTCGATCCGGGCAGGTATGGACGCTCCCTCCGGACAATTGGGGGTTGTCAGCGTCATCTGCAGGTTCACCATGCCGGATGTATCCACCTTGAGATCGTAGATCAGCCCCAGCTCGTAAACGTCGACAGGGATTTCCGGATCGTAGATCGTCCGCAGCGCCTCAACGACTCTGGTTTCCAGGTCCAGCACTTCGACCGGATTCAGCGCCGCCGAACTATCCACCGTGGTTTTGATTTCTTCTCCCAATGCCCTGGCTCCCAATGTGAATTCCTATCCGCCGCTCCCGGCAGGAGCATCAATCAATCGACTTCAATCGATAGAGATGTCCGGCTCTTCTCCGCGCAGCGCGGCGCGGAAGGTATGCCATGCAAGCGTGGCGCACTTCACCCGCACCGGATAATCCTTCACTCCGGCAAACACTTTCAATTTCCCAAGCTGCTCCATCGCGGCAGGCTCGGGATGGCCCACAGTCACCAGTTCGTGAAAATTCTGGAAGAGCGCTTCCGCTTCGGCCAACGACTTGCCTTTGATCCGCTCGGTCATCAAGGAAGCCGATGCGGTAGATATGGCGCAGCCCACGCCCTCAAAGCGCACCTCGCTCACCAAACCATTATCCAGTTTGAGATAGACCGAGACCTTGTCGCCGCAGAGCGGGTTGTATCCAGTGGCCTGGTGGTCGGCCGGCTGCAGCTTCCCAAAATTACGCGGGTGCTTGCTGTGGTCCACAATCAATTCCTGATAAAGTTCCCCCAAGTCCGACATCAGCCGAGCACCTCCCTGACTTTTTCCAGGCCTTTGACGAAAGCGTCCATCTCTTCACGAGTGTTGTAGAGCGCCAGCGACGCCCGGGCCGTCCCGGCGATTCCGAACCGATCCATCACCGGCATGGCGCAGTGATGCCCGGCGCGAATGGCGATCCCCTCGCGATCCAGGATTGTTCCAATATCGTGCGGGTGTGCCACGTCCATGACAATCGAGAGAACGCCCGCCTTTTCCTTGGCCTCGCCGATGATCCGTACGCCGGGGACCGCCTTCGCCCGCCGTGTTACGTATTCCAGCAATTCATGTTCGTAAGCGGCGATACGATCAAGCCCCACATGGTTGACGTAATCAATCGCGGCTCCGAGCCCAATTCCACCCGAAATGTTTGGGGTGCCCGCCTCGAATCGATACGGGATCGTGTTGTACAGCGTCTTCTCGAAGGTAACTGCGCGAATCATGTCGCCACCGCCCTGGTACGGCGGCATCTGCTCCAGCCATTTTGCTTTGCCGTAAAGGATGCCGACGCCGGTCGGTCCGTAGAGCTTGTGGCCGGAGAAAGCGTAGAAATCGCAATCCAGTTCCTGAACATTCACCCGGCAATGCGGCACGGCCTGCGCGCCGTCCAGAAATACCGGAACATTCCGGCGGTGCGCGATCTGGATGATCTCGGCGACCGGATTCACGGTTCCCAAGGCATTTGAAACATGACTGACGGCCACCATCCGCGTGCGTTCGTTGATCAGTTTTTCGAACTCATCCATCAGCAATTCGCCGGCATCGTTGATCGGCGCCACGCGCAGCCGCGCGCCTTTATCCTGGCAGAGCATCTGCCACGGCACGATGTTCGAATGGTGCTCCAGCGCGGTGATGAGAATCTCGTCCCCGGCGTTTACGAACTTGCGCCCGAAGCTGGACGCCAGCAGGTTGATCGCCTCGGTTGTGCCCCGGACAAAAATAATCTCGCGCGACTCGGCGGCGCCGAGAAACTGCTGCGCCTTTGCGCGGCCTCGCTCGTAATCATCGGTGGCCCGCTGGCTTAGCAGGTGCACGCCGCGATGCACATTGGCACAATCTTCGGAATAGAAATGGCCGATCGCCTCCAGAACGGAGCGGGGTTTCTGACTTGTTGCAGCGTTATCGAGATATACGAGCGGCTTGCCATAGACCGTCTGCCGGAGAACGGGGAAGTCCTCGCGAATGCCGCGCACATCATAAGCGGGGGCCGCCAACACCGCTGCCTGCGTCGCGCTGCCCGTTCCGATTGTCGCCATAGGACCTCCTCTTCTGCCAACTCTTCAAGAAAGCCGGGAGCGCAGAACGCTCTCCGCCCATGCCCGCACCGCTCGGGGTTTCATGCGGTCAAGGATCTCAGCGGCAAAGGCATAGATCAGCATCTCCCGGGCCTGCTCGCGGCCGACCCCGCGCGAGCAAAGGTAAAACAATGCCTCCGGATCCATCTGGCCGATGGTGGCTCCGTGGGTGCAGCGCACGTCGTCGGCGTAGATTTCCAGTTGCGGCTTGGTGTCAATCGTCGAATCGGCGGAGAGCAGCAGATTGCGGTTCTTCTGAATTGCGTCGGTCTTCTGGGCGTTCGGCTGCACCAGAATTCGCCCGTTGAACACAGCAGACGATTCGCCATCCAGAATTCCATTATAATGCTGCCGACTGGAACCATGCGGGCGGGCATGCTCGATCGAAGTGTGATTATCGATATGCTGCTTCGCGCCGGCCAGATAGAGGCCATTCAGAGTGCACTCCGCGCCCTCAGCATCCAACACGGCGTTGACGTCATTGCGTACCAGCACTCCGCCGAAGGCAACGGAGTTGGACGAGAATTGCGCGCTGTGCCCCTGATAGACCTGCTGCACACCGACGTGATAGGAACTCGAGTTTTCCTTCTGTAAACGGTAGTGGTCCAGCTTGGCGTTTTCGGCCACGACAAACTCGCTCACGGCGTTGGAGAAACATACACCGTCCTCCAGACCGACATAACTTTCAATGACCGTGGCTTCGGAGTCGCGCTCCATTACGACCAGCGTGCGCGGATACGACACCAGCGGCTCCTTGCCGGCCGCGGAGACGAACACCAGATGAACCGGTTCTGCCACCACAACACCTTTGCGGACGCGAAGGTAAGCGCCATCCTCCCAGAAGGCCGTGTTCAACGCGGCAAATGCATGGCGCCGATAATCAACTGAGCGTCCGAGAAAAACCTGGAGCCAGCCATCGGATGCGGCCAAGCCGCTCTTTATCTCGCCCTTCAGGGCGCTCGCCAGGCTTCCTACTTCCAGGCCGCGGGCCGCATTCGAGAGCACGCTGAATTGCGGACTGTAGCGTCCGTTGATGAATACCAGCCGCGCTGCCGCCGGCTCTTTCCAATAGGTGGTTTCGATCAGCTCGACGGCGCAGTGGATGCTTTCCGGTCGCGCTGTCTGAAACGGCGTCCGGGTGATCGGAGCGACATTCGTGTAACGCCAATCTTCGTCATGAACCGTGGGGAAGCCCAGGTCCGCGAAGGCCTCGATGGCTTCGCGGCGAATGGCCGTCAGCCAACCCGGCTCGCGCTCGTCGAGCGCCGCGTTCCGCTCGCGGAAGCTCGCCAGATACGTTTCGTGTTGTTCCATCACATCCGGCATTCCATCAACCTTTCACAGATGAACAAAAAGCAGATCCCTCGCGGGGCCTGTCCCTAACAAGAAACCCCAACAGCAGATCCTTCGCTTCGCTCAGGATGACAGCGAGGGGCTCGGGATGACATCGGGAGAAGATTACGCGCCCACCGGCTGCCCTTCCAGCCACGCGTATCCCTTTTCTTCCAGCTCCAAGGCAAGCTCCTTGCCGCCGGACTTCACAATCCTGCCGTTCAGCAGCACGTGCACGAAATCCGGGACAATATAATTGAGCAGCCGCTGGTAATGCGTAACGACGATGATGGCGCGGTCTTTGCTGCGCATGGCATTCACGCCGTCGGCAACCACTTTGAGCGCGTCGATGTCCAGGCCGGAGTCGGTCTCGTCCAGGATGGCCAGCTTGGGCTCGAGAACGACCATCTGCAACATCTCGTTGCGCTTCTTCTCGCCGCCGGAATAGCCGACATTCACCGCCCTCTCGCGGAAGCTTGCGTCCATGGAAAGCAGCTTCATCTTCTCGTTTACCAGATCGAGAAAGTCCATGGCATCGTACTCTTCCTCGCCACGCTGCTTGCGCTGCGCATTCAGCGCCGCCCGGAGGAAATAAAGATTATTGACGCCGGGAATCTCCACCGGATACTGGAACGCCAGGAAAACGCCTTCGCGCGCGCGCTCCTCCGGTTTCAATTGGAGCAGGTTCTTCCCTTCGTACAAAACTTCGCCCTTCGTGATTTGATAGATATCGCGACCCGCCAGCACCTGCGCCAGGGTGCTCTTGCCGGAGCCGTTCGGGCCCATGATGGCGTGGACTTCCCCGGCTTTGACCTGGAGATCCACGCCGCGGAGAATTTCGCGGTCTGCCGCGCTAACTTGTAAGTTTGTGATCTTCAACATCATTTTCGTGTCTGCATTCCTTTTCCGCTGAAACTATCCGGCAGCGTCTCCGTTTCGACTTTGACTGCCGCCTTTGCCAGATATCATTCCGACCCTGAGCTTGTCGAAGGGGAGGAATCTGCTGTCCTGCGCATATTGGAAAAGCAGATTCCTCGTCGCCAATGCTCCTCGGAATGACATCGGAGGCGAGCATTGAGGCTCCGGATCTCGCCTGTCAACCTACGCTGCCTTCCAGGCTGACGCCCAGGAGCTTCTGCGCCTCGACCGCGAATTCCATGGGCAGCTCCCGCAGGACTTGCTTGGCAAATCCATTTACGATCATGGAAATGGCGTCTTCCTGCGAGATGCCGCGCTGCTGGCAATAAAAAATCTGGTCTTCCCCAATTTTCGATGTGGTCGCTTCATGCTCCACCTGCGTGGTCGAGTTCTTGACCTCCAGATAGGGAAAGGTGTGCGCGCTGCATAGGTCCCCAATGAGCAGCGAGTCGCATTGCGAGTAGTTACGAGCGCCGGCGGCGCCCTTCAGGATCTTCACCGCGCCGCGATAGGTGTTCTTGCCGTGGCCGGCCGAGATGCCTTTCGAGATAATGGTGCTCTTGGTGTTCTTCCCGATGTGGATCATCTTGGTGCCGGTATCGGCTTGCTGATAGTTGTTGGTAAGCGCAACGGAATAGAACTCGCCGACGGAGTTATCGCCCTGCAAGATGCAGCTCGGGTATTTCCACGTAATGGCCGAGCCGGTCTCGACCTGGGTCCAGGAAATTTTGGAATTGACGCCGAGACACTTGCCACGCTTGGTGACGAAGTTGTAAATCCCTCCGCGGCCTTCCTTGTCTCCCGGATACCAGTTCTGGATGGTCGAATATTTGATCTGCGCGTTGTCATGAGCGATCAGCTCGACTACCGCGGCATGCAGTTGGTTCTCATCGCGCATCGGGGCGGTGCAGCCTTCCAGGTAGCTGACGTAGGCGCCCTCGTCCGCAATGATGAGTGTCCTCTCAAACTGGCCTGTAGACCGCGCGTTAATCCGGAAGTAGGTGGAAAGCTCCATCGGGCTGCGCACGCCCTTGGGCACATAACAGAACGACCCGTCGGTAAAAACCGCCGAGTTGAGCGCAGCATAAAAATTGTCGGTGGTGGGAACCACGCTGCCGAGATATTTCTTCACCAGCTCGGGATGATTCTGGACCGCTTCGGAGAACGAACAGAATATAATTCCCAGTTCGCCCAACTTCGCCTTGAAGGTAGTGGCGACCGATATGCTGTCGAAGACCGCGTCGACAGCCACGCCGGCGAGAATTCCCCGCTCCCGCAATGGGATTCCCAGCTTCTCGTAGGTCTCGAGCAGCTTCGGGTCAACCTCTTCAAGGCTCTTCGGCTGATCCTTGGTCTTGGGCGCGGAGTAATAAGAAATAGCCTGGTAATCAATCGCCGGAAACTGCACGTTGGCCCAGACGGGGTCCTTCATTTTGAGCCAATGACGATAGGCCGCCAGCCGCCACTCAGTCAGCCACTCGGGCTCATTCTTCTTGGCAGAGATCAGCCGTATAACGTCTTCGCTAAGTCCGGGCGGAACCGTTTCCTGCTCGATATCTGTAACGAATCCGTACTTATACTCTTGATTTGCAATAACTTCTATCTCTTTGCTGGTGCCACTCATGGTTTTTCTCCGAACTCCAATTCTAAGTTTATTTCTAAAATACAAGTCTGTCAAGATTGAAATACAACTTGGTCAAGATTGAAATCCATTGTTCATTTGCCAGCGGCTGCCGCGGTGCATGGCCCGATACCCTAAAGGGAGTTTCCCTTGCCAGTATTCTCCCTGGGCAGCTAAGATACAGGTCGTATCAAACTTGGTTAGTTTTGGCCTTGAATCGTCGTGCCGTGCCAATGAATCGCTTGGGAATCGAAAGGTCTGCGAAGCAAACGAAAGGTGCTCGGCGGTGTACAAAGGGAAGCGAGTTGCAGTAGTCATACCTGCGTATAATGTCGCGCCTCAGATCGCTGGCGTAGTCGAGGGGATTCCGGAGTTCATCGACGACATCATTGTGGTGGAGGATGCCAGCCAGGACGACACCGCCGCGGTGGTCCGCAGCTTTCAGAATCCCAGGCTGAATCTGGTGCGGCATGGGACCAACCAAGGCGTCGGCGGCGCCATGATCACAGGATTCCGCCTGGCGCTCGACCGGGGCGCCGACATTGTGGTCAAGATGGATGGGGATGGACAGATGGACCCTGCCTTCCTTCCCGCCCTGCTCGATCCGCTCATTGCCGAAGGTTATTCGTTCGCCAAGGGCAACCGCTTCCTGTTCGAAGACCGGCTGCGCGCCATGCCGAGGGTTCGGCTTGCGGGCAGCTTTGTCCTGACGTTTCTTACAAAACTCGCCTCCGGTTACTGGCACGTGTTCGATCCCGTCAATGGTTACATCGCGATTGACGCCGCCATGTTGAGAAAACTCCCGCTGCAGCGGATTGCGCGGCGTTATTTCTTCGAGATCGACATGCTCATTCGGTTGAACGTATTTCGCGCCCGGGTCAAGGACGTGCCGGTGCCCGCGCGCTATGGGGACGAGCGCTCTTCGATGAGCTTGGGACAGGTGTTGCTCACCTTTCCTTTCCGCCTCGCAATGGGATTCTGCTACCGCATCTACGAGCGGCATGTGTTGCGAGAGTTTTCACCGGTCGCGGTATTTTGGATTCTGGGGGCACTGCTGCTCGGCTGGGGCACCGGCTTCGGAGCGTATACCTGGATCAACTCTATCTTGTCCGACCGCGCAGCCACTACCGGCACAGTGATGCTGAGCGTATTGCCATTCATCCTCGGATTTCAACTGGCATTGCAGGCGATTCTCATCGAAATCCAGGAGTCGCCGCGATAACCCTCTATAATAGAATGCGGCGATTGAAAATCTGCGTTGGAATAGGGAGCATTGGCAGTGTCTGGCCGGCCGTGGATCGATCGAGCAAGGACTGCGCTGAACCACAGTTATCGCCGGTGGATGGATGACTGGGAGTCGCGTCTGGCGATGGCCGCAACCAATCGCGTTGTGCGCCCGTTTGAGTGGGGCCTGGAATGGACATCGAACTGGCCCTGCGCCGCGAAGCATCCTCGCAACGGCCATGAGCCCGAGGGTTATCTCGCGCTATTAAGCGACGCCGCGGTCTCCAACGGCGACGAGTTCTATGGCTACGCGCCTCCCAGGGATTTCGAGCTGAGTCAGGGTATCCTTCGATTCACTTCGCCGGTCGCGACTCCCCATCCGGAAAACAACGTGGTTCACGCGCAATGGTTCCCTGCCCGGAGCCGCAATGGCAAGGCTGTAATTGTGCTGCCGCATTGGAACGCCAAGGTGCACGAGCATGTGGGACTGTGCAAAGGATTGCAGTTCCTCGGCCTTTCGGCGCTGCGCATCAGCCTGCCCTATCACGACTACCGCATGCCGGGGGAGCTCGAGCGAGCTGACTATGCCGTCTCGGCCAACGTGGCGCGCACCATCGACGCCACCCGTCAGGCGGTCATCGACATCCGCAGCTCAATCGACTGGCTGGAAACTCAAGGGTATCAGAAGATCGGCATCGTTGGCACGAGCCTCGGCTCCTGCTACGCGTTTCTCGCCAGCGCGCACGATGCGCGGATCACCGCTAATGTCTACAACATGTTTTCGCTCTACTTCGCCGATCCGGTCTGGACCGGCCTCACCACGCGGCACATTCGCCAGGGGATGGAGGGGGAGATTGATCTCGACCGTTTGCGCGCTTCCTGGTCGGCAATCACGCCACTCAACTATGTGGATTCCTATGCCCGCTTCCGCAAGAAATCTCATTTCATCTACGCCAACTACGATACGACTTTCCTGCCAGCCTATTCGCGGGCCATGCTGGAAGAGGTTCGCCTGCGAGATTTGGAGCACGAAGTGACCGTTCTGCCCTGCGGCCATTACACGATGGGCCGGTCGCCGTTCCGGTATCTGGACGGCTACCGCATCTGTTCCTTTCTGCTTCGCTCGCTGTAGTTGCGCACTATGTTCTCCTCTCGACTACACTGGGATCTGCGGCCAAATCCGCTGACGCTGTTGCTCGAAAGCAAGCGGCGCAGCGGCGCGGCGATCCTGGACTTGACCGAGTCGAACCCCACCCGCGCAGGATTCACGTATCCCGAGCCGGCCATTCTCCAGGCGCTCGCCCAACAAGGCTCGCTGGTCTACGATCCAACGCCCATTGGCCTGCCTGCAGCACGCGAAGCGGTAGCCGCCTACTACCGCGCACGAGGACATCAAGTCGGTTCGGACCGCATTCTGCTGACGGCCAGCACCAGCGAAGCCTACGCCTTCCTATTCAAGTTGCTCGCCAATCCAGGCGACGAAATTCTCGTTCCGCGACCGTCTTACCCGCTGTTTGATTATCTCGCCGCACTCGAATCAGTCCGCCCGGTTCCGTACGCGCTCGCCTATCACGGCCGCTGGTCGCTCGATGTGGATGCCCTCATTAGCGCCATCACGCCGCGGACGCGCGCGATCGTCCTGGTCAACCCTAACAATCCCACTGGCTCCTTCTTGAAGCATGGAGAACTGGAGCGATTGATTCCCGTGTGCCAAGAAAAGAGTTTGGCGATTCTCTCCGACGAAGTCTTTTCGGACTATGCATTGGCGGCGGAGCAGGATCGCGTGGAGACGCTGGCGGGAGAACAGCGCGTACTGGCCTTTTGCCTCAGCGGACTTTCGAAAATCGCCGGGCTGCCGCAAATGAAAGTTGGATGGATGGTCCTGGCCGGTCCTCAGACATTGCAAGAGGCCGCCCGCAACCGGTTGGAGCTCATCGCGGATACCTATCTCTCCGTGGGAACGCCTGTGCAGCACGCGCTGCCGCAGTTACTGGCGGCTGGCGATGCAGTTCGCGAGCAAATTCAACAACGCTCCCGCGCAAATCATAATTTTCTGCAATCTGCCCTCGAAGCCAATTCTTCGTGTACTCTGTTGCACACAGAGGGCGGATGGTACGCGATTCTCCGGATGCCTCGGACGCGCAGCGAAGAGCAGTGGTGCCTGGAGCTGCTGGAGAAAGACAGTGTGCTTGTCCAGCCGGGATATTTCTACGACTTTGAGACCGAAGCCTTTCTGGTCGTAAGCCTGCTCACTCCGCCCGAAACCTTTCGGGAAGGCATCCAACGCCTGCGAACTCGGGCGGACAGTTCCCAAGATCCAACAATCGCGCAGCCTCCTTCGGGCAACACAAGGCCGCGCAATGGCATACAATAGCTATCATGAGTGTCGCCACGGCGGGCAGTGCTGATTCGTCCATTCGCATCCAAGGTCT
>Ga0326597_10010543_pt1 | contig 12295 bp, 13 predicted proteins | sample RVTome_12_FD_203789 | JGI IMG/M metagenome (GOLD analysis project Ga0326597, IMG submission 203789) | Soil microbial communities from uranium-contaminated site in the Upper Colorado River Basin, Wyoming, United States - RVT100D185 | ecosystem: Environmental > Terrestrial > Soil > Contaminated >... | reverse complement strand
CGCGCTGAAGCCCAACGCGAACGGCTCGATATCGAGTTGAGCTTGAACGGCTCCCGTGGGTCGCGCGAAGTCGTGCTCCTGGAAGCCGACGACGAGCAGACCTTGCGCCGTACCCATCAGCGCTACTTTAAGACCGCACGCGAGATTATAGAGTCGATGTCTCCGATGGAGCCTTCAAATCAATAAAGATCATCGCTGGGGTCATCGCTGGGGTCAAATCGCTGGGGTCATCGCTGGGGTCAAATCTTTACCTTTGACATTTCGTCGCCGGGGTCAGGCAGACCTCTCTGCGTGTCCAGATGAATTGCTGTCGTGATCCATTAGGGTAACTCTCATTTGATGAGGGAAGTCCCGCTCCGCCTTAGGCGGATAGCTTGAGGGGGCTGGGACGGAAGTCGATCCAGATAGTGATGCACGAGGTAAGTGCGATCACATATTCTACTCATTTCCGCCGAACACAGGCCCGGCGTCAGCCTTGCGATATTTGCGTTCATAAAACGTCGGCGTCATTGTTTCGTGTTTTCGCAATTGCGAAAACACGAAGAAGCGGGAAGCGGGGTCTGGCATAACACGGTTCACAATCTGGCCGCTAGGACACACGTCGACACACGGGTCGGACCACGCTATGTGTGAGTACGTTTAGAATTTTTCGCCCTAGAGACACGGCTTCTCCGCCTTAGCGTGTCTCTTTCGGCGCCAAAATCATCCGCGTTAGCTTCTCTGTGCTCCAGCAGTGCGTACGTTCCGCCCACTCCCCGTCCTGCGATCTCACTTTTAAAGCGGATGTTTCACCTCTAAAAAGCCGCCCCTATCCCGTTCACTTAATCCGTCCGATCAATCCATCGCGCCGGTCCGACCGGGTTTTCACGGTTGTCATCCCCACACCCTGACATAATTACGTTGCCATCAACCCTGACAGATTCACTTTGCTACAACACACCCCGGAGTCGAAGTTGACATAACGCTACCTTATCGGATACGTTCCTTCCAATTCGGGAATGGGATCTACCCGGTCCTTTCTGTTGGGCCCTTCGGGTTCTCGAAAGCGGGTCGGTTGATAAGCGGCGCGGACAAATTTGAGTTTTCGGTGGCTGACCCTCAAGAGCGAGTTCCTATCATTTGGACTAGGAATGAGATCCGCTCACTTGCCCGATGTGTTAGGGGACGTGGAATCATTAGCTTCAAGCCAACTTGAGGTAGTGCGCAACCCTTAGGTCGTTAGATATACGACGCTGCGTGCAAATAAAAGGAGGAGCATATGAAATCGAGACAGTTCGTGACGACTCTGCTGGTCGGCGCGGTTTTGCTTTGTGCCGGTCCGCTGGCCGCCCAAACGATCAAGGTCGGGTTTATGAGCACCTACAGCGGTCCGGGCGCCGCACAGGGTGATCAGCTCGACAAAGGCGCTAAACTTTACTTGAAGTTAAACAGCGGCAAGCTGCCGAAGGGCGTCAAGATTGACTTGATCAGCCGCGATGACACCGGGGCGAACCCGGATGTCGCCAAGCGCGTCGCGCAGGAGCTGATCGTGCGCGACAAGGTGCAGTTCCTGACCGGCTTCGTCTGGACGCCGAATGCCGCGGCGATCGCGCCCCTCACAGCGGAGGCCAAGGTGCCTTACATCAGCATGAACGCTGCCGGCGTCAACATTTTGAACCTGTCGCCGTACATGGCGCGGGTGTCGTTCACGCTGTGGCAGTCGGTGTATCCGCTCGGCCAGTGGGCGGCGAAAAGGTTCAAGCGCGCCTACATCGCGGTAAGCGACTTCGCTCCGGGCCATGAATCCGAGGAAGCCTTCACCAAGGGCTTCAAGGAAGGCGGCGGGGAAATCATCGGCACCGTGCGCATCCCGCTCGCCAATCCCGACTTCGTTCCCTACATGCAGCGCGTCAAGGACGCCAATCCCAACGTGCTGTTCGCCTTCAACCCGGCCGGCAAGCAGGCCACTGCCATGATGAAAGCATATGGCGATCTCGGTCTCGACAAGGCCGGCATCAAGTACATCGGCCCCGGCGACCTCACCACCGACGAGGAGCTGCAGGGCATGGGCGCCGCGGCGCTCGGCGTCATTACCGTGCACCACTACTCGGCCGTTGCCGACCGTCCGGCCAACAAAACCTTCGTCGCTGCCTACAAGAAGGAATACGGCGAGAAGCTCAACCCTGGCTTCATGGCGGTCGGCGCCTGGGACGCCATGGACTTAATCTTCTACGCGATCCGCGCCCAGAAGGGCAAGGTCGATCCGGACAAGACCATGGATCTCATCAAGAACTACAAGAACCCAAACAGCCCGCGCGGCCCGATCGCGATCGATCCGGACACTCGCGATATCATCCAGGACGAATACCTGCGCGAAGTCCGTAAGGTCGGCGGTCAGCTCGCCAATGTCGAGCTCGAGACCATCGCCACGCAGATCAAGGATCCCTGGAAGGAATTCAACAAGAAGAAGTAGCCGAGAGGCGCGAACCATGCCGCTGCAGCGTGTCCTGAAACGAGACGCATGGAAGCTTTCCTGTCGTCGCTGGTAAGCGTCGCCTTTCACGGGATCGCCTACGGGATGATCCTGTACGTGATCTCGGTCGGCCTGTCGGTGACGATGGGGCTGATGGGGTTCGTCAACCTCGCCCACGGCGCGTTCGCGATGGCGGGTGGCTACATTCTGACCTCGGTCATAAGTCGATTCGGCCTGCCTTTTCCGCTGGCGCTGGCGCTCGCCTTCATCGTGGTTGCGGCGGCGAGCATGCTTCTCGAACGATGGCTTTACTCGCGGCTCTATGACGCGGGGGAACTCGAACAGGTGTTGTTCACCATCGGCCTGATTTTCATGGCGGTGGCGGCTGCGCAAGTGATATTCGGCATGCTGCAGCGACCGGTGCTGCTGCCGGATTACTTGAAGGGTCAGGTTCCTTTATTCGGCCGGGATTTTCCGGCGTACCGGGTGTTTCTCATCTGTGTGAGCAGCGCAATGATCGCGGCGCTGTGGTTCGGCGTTGAGCGCACGCTCTGGGGAGCGATGGTGCGCGCCGCGGTCGACAACCGGGCCATGGCGCAATCAATCGGCATCAACACCCGGCGGCTGTTTACGCTCACCTTCGCGCTGGGCAGCGGGCTTGCCGGGCTGGGTGGGGCGCTTGGCGCCGAGATCATTGCGATAGAGCCGAGTTATCCGTTCGCGCACCTGCCCTATTTTCTCATTGTGGTATCCGTCGGAGGGCTTGGGAGCCTGCGCGGCCCATTCGCCGCGGCGCTGCTGATCGGCGTCAGCGACACCGCCTGCAAATACTGGCTGCCACAGTTCGGCGCGTTCTTCATCTACGTCGCAACCATCGTCCTGCTGCTGTGGCGGCCGGCTGGGTTATTTGGAAAACGCTTATGACCCGCTCCATCGGATATGACGCCGATCCGCGCGTGCGCATCATCGAGTGGGTGCCGTGGGTCGCTGCGATCGCGGCGTTCTTCCTGTTGCCCGAATATCTGTCGCTCGGCGCGCGCATCCTGACTTACATCCTGTTCGCGTTGTCGCTCGATTTGATCCTCGGCTATGCGGGAATTATTACCCTCGGCCACAGTGCGTTTTTCGGAATCGGCGCTTATGTCGCTGGCATTCTCTCCGCCAAGCTCGGAGTGACCGAGCCGCTGTTGCTGCTGTTTGCCGCCGCCTGCGCGGCGGGCATGCTCGGCATGGCGACCGGTGCGGTGATCCTGCGCACTCGCGGTCTCACGCAGCTTATGCTCACGCTCGCGATCGCCGCGCTCTGCCTCGAAATCGCGCACAAAGCGACGCCGATCACCGGTGGAGCCGACGGCCTGTCCGGCGTCACCATTGCTCCGATCCTCGGCGCATTCAAGTTCGATATGTTCGGCAGAACGGCGTACCTATGGTGCCTCACCCTCCTTTTCGCCGGCTGGTGGCTTACGCGCAAAATTATTTATTCACCGTTCGGCGCCACGCTCGCCGGGATTCGTGAGAACAGAGTACGGATGCATGCGATTGGCGTGCCCGTCTACCGCCGCCTGCTGACCGCGTACGCTATTTCGGCAATGATCGCGGGCGTCGCAGGAGCGCTGCTCGCCGAAACCAATCAATTTGTTGGCCTCAATGTGCTCGGCTTCGAGCCCTCGGGCGAGTTGATGGTGATGCTGATCCTCGGCGGCGTCGGCAGGCTCTATGGCGCCTTCGTTGGACCCCTCGTCTATCTGATCGCTCAGGATTTCCTTGCCAAGCAGTTCCCCGAATACTGGTACTTCGGTATTGGCCTGATGCTGGTGCTGGTCGTGCTGTTTGCCCGCGGTGGCATTCTCGGTCTGGTCGATGGGCTGGTAGCGCGCTGGGGGAAACAGAGATGAGCCCGGCGCTGGAAACACGCAACCTGTGCAAGAGCTTCGGGGCGCTCGTCGTCGCCCAGAACATTAGCTTTCGTCTTGAGGTTGGCGCGCGCCATGCCCTGATCGGTCCCAATGGCGCGGGTAAGACCACGTTCGTCAACATGCTCACCGGCCTGCTCGCGCCGACTTCCGGCCAGGTTCTGCTCGGTGACGAAGACATTACCCACCTAGCACAGGAGGCGCGCGTAAAGCGGGGAATTGGCCGAACCTTCCAGATTAATACCCTTTTCCGTGACATGAGCGTGTTGGACAATGTCGCCCTCGGCGTGGCCGAACGCCAGGGAGTGGCGGGGCGTCTTTGGCTCGCTGCGAGCGGTCATCGCCAACTACGCAAGGAAACGCTCGCCCTGCTTGACACGCTGGGTCTCGCCGACGATGCCGGCAAGCGCGTCGTCGATCTTCCTTATGGCAAGCAGCGGCTGGTCGAGATTGCCATCGCGCTTGGCCTCAGGCCACGGGTGCTGCTGCTCGACGAGCCTGCTGCTGGAGTGCCTTCGCTTGAGTCCGGCATGATTCTCCGGGTGCTCGACCGCCTGCCTGAAGAAATCGCCATTTTGATCATCGAGCATGATATGGACGTGGTGTTCCGCTTCGCGCGGCGCATCACCGTCCTGGTGGATGGTCAAGTACTGTGCGAGGGGTCGCACGCGGAAATCACCAGCGATCCACGCGTGCGGCGGGTCTATCTCGGAGAGCAGCATGGATGAGGCGTTGAAGCTCACGGGCGTGCGCGCAGGCTACGGCCCCACTGTCGTACTCGAGGACATGGAACTCGTGCTGCCCGCGCGCGGCTCGCTCGCGGTGCTGGGCCGCAACGGCGTGGGCAAGACCACGCTGCTCGCCACCATCATGGGCCTTACCACGTTGCACGCAGGCAGTATCGAATATGAACGCCGGCCGATTACGCGCCTTCCGGTATACGAACGGGCGCGGCTCGGCATCGGCCACGTGCCGCAGACACGCGACATTTTTCCGTCGCTTTCGGTGGAGGAAAATCTGAGAGTCGCGGCGCTCGCCGGCGGCTGGGCGCTCGCCCAAGTGTATGAGCTTTTTCCCCGCTTATCCGAGCGCCGCCGGCACATGGGCAACCAGATCTCCGGTGGCGAGCAGCAGATGCTTGCCATTGGACGCGCCTTGATGGGAGGCCCGTCGCTGCTGCTGCTCGACGAGCCGCTCGAGGGGTTGGCGCCCATAATTATCGAGGTTCTGCTGCAAGCGATTCGGCGGCTGATGCGTGAGGAGGCGCTCGGCGTCGTTTTGGTGGAACAGTCGGCGAAGCTCGCGCTCGAGCTTAGCGAGCAAGCGCTGGTGCTCGACCGCGGACGCATCGTCTATCACGGCCCAAGCGCTGAATTGCTGGCCGATCCGGCGCGCCTCGCCGCTCTCATCGTCACGGCCTAGCAGGACTCGAGAAACAATTTGGGCAAATTATTTCTCGTAGAGCTTCTTGTAAGGAGTTGGGGTATGACTCACTTTACAATCTGCCTGCTAGCACACACGGGTCGGCTCAGCCTATTCCCTTTAATTTCCCTTGCGCGTCCTGACCACGGGTTTTTTGGGTTTAGGCTGGCGCCGGTTGGGACCCCAGACGCGCTGGAAATAGCTGTCCGCCAGGTGGAGCGCTCCCACGGGGTTGTGCGCCAGCACGCGGTCCTTTGCCACGAGCGTCGTAGCCAGCCCCTGGGAGTAGCGGAAGAAAAGGCTGTCGTGGCCGACGCACAGCCCAAGGACGATGTTCAACTCGCAGCCTGCGCGGTTTAAGAACTCCGCCTGAGAGACGGGGTTGCACATCGACTCATGCTGGCCGGGCCTGATCTTATCTTCATCGCGCAGCCCGATCTTTTCCTTGCAGACGGCGCCGTTCTTACAAGCGATCGAAGCGACCTCGAAACCGTGACTCTCAAGAATGCCGCTGAGTATTTGGGCGAGGTCGACAAAGCTGATGCAGGTGGCGATGCCGAGCTTGGTGAAACCCATTTTTCTGGCAAAGGCGCAAACCTCCTCCACCCGCGTCCACTTACAGTAGCCCTCGCTTTCCACCAGGGCCGAGGCTTGAGCCACCCGGCGCACGAAAGGATCTTTGTCATAGGTCTCCCAGGCGGCATCGATCGCTTCTTGGTCCACCTTCGACGGACAAAATCCGGGTCTCAGTTCCTCGGCTTCTCCGTCGCGGCAGGTCCGAACCGTGGGCGGGCAATAGGCGCATCCAGGGTAATCGTAATTCATGTGCGTATCTCCTTTCTGCTTTTACCATCTATGTCCTTACTCGACAAAGGGTCATCATGTGCTGCTGGATCTCGGCTTGCAAACCCAATGGGCCGCCCTCGCCCTCATGCTCTTGGGAAGCTAAATGATGAGGGTGGGCCAAGTGCTACTCGAAGCTATATAAGCGTGGCGTGCAACGCGAATTCACGCTACACTTCCATTAGATCGTCAGAGTCCTAAAACGATAAACGAAAGTGAGCATGGCAATGGCTAAACTGATAATGGCGTGCGACGCGCCGGAGTTGGCGCTCCTCAAGGCTGGAGCAGCACGCTTCGGCGATCTCGAAGTCGAAATCCAACGCGTACAGCCGCGCGAGCGGCACAAGCGCATGGCCGAGTCGCTCGCCTTCGACATTTGCGAGTTTTCCCTCGTGGATTATCTGAACGGCGTCGAGCGCGGCCTGCCCTTCATCGCAATTACGATCTTTCCGCATCGAATTTATCGCCACCGCGATATTTGGGTGTCGAGCGGCGCCGCCGTCAAAGAGCCGAAAGACTTAACCGGCAAGCGCGTCGGCATTCAGAGCTGGACCAATTCGGCGAGCGTTTGGCAGCGCGGACTGCTGGCGCAAGACTACGGTGTCGATTTGGCTTCCATCGAGTGGGTTGCTGAATCGGCCGCGCATGGCACCGGAGGAGCCAAGTGGGCGCGCATCACGATGAAGCCGCGCGACCGTTCGTTGGATCAAATGCTGGCGAGCGGGGACATCGATGCTCTGATGCTGCCGCGGCCGCCGGAGCTGACGCCCGAAGAGATGGCGCGCATCCGCAGGCTTTTCCCCGACTATTCCGCAGTCGAGCAAGAGTACCGCGCCCGCACAGGAATTTTCCCGATCATGCACGTGATGGTCATAAAGAACGAATTGCTCCACAGCAATCCAGGAATCGCGAAAATCGTTTCCCACGGCGTCCAAGCGGCGTTGGATACATTCATGGACCGGAAACGGTTGACCAGCGGGCCAAGCATCGTCTGGCCGGAACTCAACTGGCCGGAGCAGGACAAACACCTGGGGCCTTATCCATGGCCGGCGGGCGTGGAAGCGAATCGCAAGGAGCTGGACGTGCTGATCGGCTACAGCGTCGAGCAGGGAATCCTCAGCCGGCGCATCGCTCCGGAGGAGCTATTCGGTACCAAGGCATGACCACCGGTGGAAATCGGGTAACAACTAAATTTGGTTGCCGGCTCGGTGTCCGCCATAGAGAAGGGGATCTATGTGCGAATTCTGTAAACAGACCCAGGTCACCATTGAAAAGTTGACCTCCGACGAACAATTCCCATGTGAGTGGATCTCGGAGGAATTCGGCCCTGGAGCTTGTGCTGAGTTGGCGTTGTACTCTGTTTCCGAATGGTACGTTGAAGATCATCTGTGCGACGCTCACACGCTCGCAACGGAAAAGGAGATGGAGGAAGGCTTCGGGGAGTTTTTGGATAACGCGGGGTTCCGCTCTCAGTTCGAAATCCGCCCGATCAAACAAGAGGAGACTTGCGACTACTTTGCGCCGGATTCTGCCGACTGGGAACCCTGCGGGAAAAAGGCCACCTTCGCCAAATATATACTCGATACCTCTCTTGTTTGCGCGGAGCATGCTGCGGAGATGAACCAAGAGTCCGAGAAGGCTTAGCCTGAGGGATATCGGGTCTAACTGCCGCCAACTTGATTCACCCACTTCAGTCGTCAACTCTCGCCCGATTTTTTTGTTCTTCTACTTTTGCCATCTATCCTGCCAACCCCGGCATCACCTTGGTCGCGAACAGCTCGATGGAGCGCATCACCTGTTCGTGGCTCAAGCAGCCGCCGAAGCTGAACATGCCGACCAGGCTGTCCGGTTTTGCCGTCGCGATCATTGCGCGCGAGCCACGATCACATGGCTCACAACCGCGGCGCCTTGACCACCACGGTGGCATCGATGCTGGCGATCGTCGGCCGGCCGCATTTGGCCATGGTAAGCTCGATCTCTTCGCGCAGGATGTTGAGCACGCGAACGACGCCCTGCTCGCCGCCGACGGCGAGGCCCCAGAATAGCGGACGGCCGATAAAAACAGCCTTCGCGCCTAAGGCGATCGCTTTGACAACGTCCGCGCCGCGCTGGATGCCGCCGTCGAGATAAATTTCGATTTTTCCCTTGACCGCGGCAACGGCCTCGGGCAGCACCTCAATCGTCGCCAGCGTATTATCAAGATGTCGGCCGCCGTGGTTGGAGACGATCACCGCGTCGGCGCCCGCTTCCGCACACAGCTCGGCATCCTCGCCGGTCATGATACCCTTTGCGACCACCGGTAGGGTGGCAATCGACTTGATCCATTCCAGGTCCTTCCAGGTGGCCGCCGGGTCTCCCCCGCCGGGATGGGCGCCGCGCTGGCCGCGGGCGGCATCCCCGCCCGCCTTGGGGAAATTGACGCCGCGAAGATTGCGGTAGCCGTTGCGTATGTTGCGCTCGCGCTTAGACGGCCATTGGGAATCCAGAGTGACGCAAACCGCCTCGTAGCCCGCATCCCTGGCGCGCTGGAGCCAGTCCTTGGTCATTTCTTTGTCGCGGAACGGATATAGCTGGAGCCAACGACGGCCGCTCGCCGCCTTCGCCAGCTCGTCGAAGTCGGCTCCCGCATTGGCGCTGACGGCGAAAACGGTCCCGCAGGTCGTCGCCGCGCGATAGGTGGCGTATTCTCCCTCGGGGTGCGCTTTCTGATGTCCGCCGCAGGGCGCGATCAGAACCGGCAAGCTTACTTTGGTCCCCAGCACGGTGGTGGAAAGATCGAGCGCGCTCACATCGTGCAACACGCGCGGGCGCAACGCCCAGGATTCATAGGCGCGGCGGTTCCGCTCCACGCTGATCTCGTCGGTGGCGCCGCCGGCGATATAGTCGTATTCCCCTTTGGGCAGCAATTCCTTGGCGGCAGCCTCAAAGTCGAAAAGATTGATCGGTTCCGGGCCCGTGCTCATAAAAACCTCCTCGCGTCGTCGTTGTCAGCGCTTAAATCCGCCGGCCATTGTTGTTACCGCCGGTGAAACCGCCTTGTTTGTTAGGAATCACAAGCTCTCCCCGGCTTGATCCCGCCTTCTTATTGTGCTCACGCAACATATCTTAGCGCTCCTATTTATTCCAATCGCGCCCGCGTCATTTTCTCTCCCCCTTTTTAACCATCGCTAGACTTTTCCGGCGCTGACATCGCAGCCGCAGATTCCGAGAATTGCCCGCCAAACAACGCTGCCAGTGAAAAAGCTTTGTCTGCTGCCCAAGGGTGCCTTATAATACGATTTCGCCAGTCGACCAACTCTTACCCGTTCGACCGGCGACATAAGCCATGACGGATCATAGACTCCATACTGACGAGGATTTTCCTGAAGTATCAATCGTTATGCCTTGCTTGAACGAAGCCGATACCCTCGCAACCTGTATTGCAAAGGCTTCACGCGCCCTAAGCGAACACAACATCGCCGGTGAAATTATCATTGCCGACAACGGCAGCACGGATGGGAGTCAGGACATAGCCGCGAAGTTGGACGCCCAGCTCGTCAACGTGCGCGAGCGCGGCTATGGCAGCGCCCTGATGAGCGGCATCGCCGCCGCCCGGGGAAAGTTTATCGTCATGGGCGATGCCGATGACAGCTATGATTTTTCAGAGATCCCCAAGTTCGTGGAGAAATTGCGTCAAGGCTTCGACTTCGTTCAGGGATGCCGGCTAAAGGCCGGCGGAGGGCAAATCGCTCCGGGCGCTATGCCCTTTCTTCACCGCGCCTGGGGCAACCCGATGTTCTCATTTCTCGCTCGATGGTGGTTCAAATCACCGCTCCATGACGTCTACTGCGGCATGCGCGCTTTTAGAAAAGATACTTACTACATACTGGACCAGCGATGTACCGGAATGGAGTTCGCCACGGAGATGATCATCAAGGCGAGTCTTTATAAAGCGAGAATCGCTGAAGTTCCAATCACCCTTCACCCCGACGGGCGCAAGCATCACGCTCCTCATCTCCGCACCTTCCGCGACGGCTGGCGCACGATACGGTTTTTCTTTATCTGCACGCCGCGCTGGCTGTTTTTAGTGCCCGGTCTTCTATTGATATTTTCAGGCATGGTGGGTTACGCCATCGCGATGCCGGCACTGACCCTGAATGGCGTGACGTTCGACGCTCACACCTTGCTGTTTGCCAGCCTCGCTATTCTTTGCGGCTATCAGGCCGTCGTCTTTGCAGTGTTTACCAAGACGTTTGCCATCAGCGAGGGCCTCTTGCCGGAAGACCCGCGCATGACCCATTTATCTAAGCTCGTAACTTTGGAACGAGGACTCGCACTCGCGATCGTCGCGCTCGTTGCCGGACTGGCGCTGCTCGTGGCCGCGCTCCTTGCCTGGAAACGAGTCGGCTTCGGACGATTGGACTACGCGGAAACTATGCGCCTGGTCATTCCCGGTGCGACGCTGACCGCTCTTGGCTTTCAAACGATTTTGTCGAGTTTCTTCGTGAGCATATTGGGAATGCGGCGGCGCTGAAGGATCGGGGATGTTCGATCGTTATGCAACGGAGTATGACGCGGCGCTAAGCCGCGGGCTCTCCCTTTCAGGCGAAGACAAAAGTTTTTTCGCGAGGCGCCGCGTCGAGTGGCTGCGCGCTTGCCTGTCCTCATCTTTCGCTCTGCCGCGACAGGTTTTGGATTTCGGCTGCGGCACGGGATCCAATGCGCCATGGCTTCTTAGCTTACTCGGCGCGCAGCGAGTCGTTGGCATCGACGACTCGCCCAAGATGCTGGAGATCGCGCGCCAAACGCAGGCGTCAGATCATGCCGAGTTCTTTGCCATCGACGCTTGTCCGGCCCACGGCCAATTTGATTTGGTTTTTTGCAACGGCGTCTTTCACCACATTGCGCCTTCGCAGCGCGCCCCCGCCATCGACTATGTTTTTCACTCCTTGCAGATTGGCGGTCTGTTCGCGTTTTGGGAAAATAGTCCATGGAACCCCGGCACGCGCTGGGTAATGAGCCGCATTCCCTTCGATCGCGACGCGATTTTGCTCTCCGCTCCCCAAGCGCGAAGATTGTTGCGGGCGGGCGGGTTCGAGATCTTACGCACGGACTTTTTATTCATTTTTCCCAGAATTTTAAATTGGCTTCGTCCCCTAGAGCCCTTTTGCGCTCGGCTCCCCTTCGGCGCGCAGTACCAGGTTCTGTGCCGCAAACCTTCACACTAGGGCCGGGAGATGCTGCCTTCCTGACCCCAAGACTATTGACGAAACATGCCCTTCGGTTTCATGCCAAGCCGTTTAATAATGACGCTCAATCCCATCGCGCGCAGGCGGTGGCTTTCCGTAGTTCTGATCGGCTGCTTAGCTTTTGCCGGCAGCGCGGCTGTCGGTCTTGTGGCGGGTATCCCCGCGCCAGCGGGCACCGATGAGTTTAGCTACCTTCTCGCCGCGGACACCTTCGCCCATGGGCGCTTAACCAATCCTCCCCATCCGCTGTGGGTGCACTTCGAGAGCGTCCATATTATCCAGCAGCCAACTTACATGTCCAAGTATCCTCCCGCCCAGGGATTGGTTTTGGCGGCCGGACAAGTGCTGGCGGGTCAGCCGATCGTCGGGGTGTGGATGAGTTTTGCGCTGATGTGCGCGGCTATTTGCTGGATGTTGTATGCGTGGGTACCGCCTCG
>Ga0326597_10010541_pt1 | contig 12296 bp, 12 predicted proteins | sample RVTome_12_FD_203789 | JGI IMG/M metagenome (GOLD analysis project Ga0326597, IMG submission 203789) | Soil microbial communities from uranium-contaminated site in the Upper Colorado River Basin, Wyoming, United States - RVT100D185 | ecosystem: Environmental > Terrestrial > Soil > Contaminated >... | reverse complement strand
GGCGAAGGTGAGCGTGAACAGGCGCCGCACGTCGATGCCCACCGACTGCGCCATGGCGCGATTGTCCACCGCTGCGCGGATGCGCGCACCGATCAGCGTCTTGTCGAACACCAGCACCAGCAGGGCGATCATGACGAAGCCCACGCAGATCAGGAAAAAGCGATAGGTCGGGAAGCTCCGGAAGCCCAGCTCCACCTGTCCTTTCAGGTAGGGCGGAAGCTGCATGGGCAGCGGGTCCGGCCCGAACAGGTAGGTGCAGGTGGCGATGGCCATGAAGACCAGGGCGATGCTCATCAGCACCTGGTCCAGCTCCGAGCTGTCGTAGAAGCGGGCGTAGATCAACCGCTCGGCCAGGACGCTCGCAGCCGCCACGGAAACAAACGCGACAGACAGGCTGACGAAGAAGGGCACCCCCGCATCGTACATGAGCAGGACGGTGACGTAGCCGCCGGCCATGGCGAACACCCCATGGGCCAGATTGATGAAGCCCATCAGGCCCATGGTGATGGAAAGACCCACGGAGATGACGAACAGCATCATCGCATAGGCCAAGCCGTCGAACAGGATGCTCGTCAACGCGTGCAGCATGTCCTCGTCCCCATGGGGCCGCCCGGCGGCTCAGGGCGGCCGCGCTCACCGGAGCGCGCCCTGCCCCTGCGGCCGGTCAGCCGGGGATGCCAGGCGAGCCGGCCGGATGCGTCGTCCGCCCCGGATTGGGGCCGGGGCGGACGGGTCCCATTTCCTATTGGCCGCAGCGGCCAATCTTGTGGGCCTTGCAGGGGTCCTTCACCTGGGGAATCGTATCGAGTGTCTTCATCATCAGGTGGTTACCTTGCGCCACCACCTCGAAGGCCTTGATGTCCTGCACGATATCCCGCGTGTCGGGGTCGATCATGATTGGGCCCCGCGGGCTGTCGAAGTGCCAGCCCTCCCAGATCTTCATGGTGCGATCCGGGTCGATGTCGCCGTTCTGCTTGACGACCGCTTCCACGATGGCGGCCATGCCGTCGTATCCCTGCACCGCCAGGAAGTCCGGCACCGTGTCGGCGCCATACTTGGCCTTCCAGGCAGCCACGAAGCGCTTGTTGGCGGGGTTGTCCAGGTCCGCCTGGTAGTGGCCCATCGTGACCATGCCCGCCGATTCCGGACCGATGCTCTGCAGCTGGGTATCCTGGCTGATATCTGCCGGGCCGATCAGCTTGATGCCCGCAGCGCGCATTCCCAGCGCGTTAAAGGTCTTGGAGACGGCGGCGACGTGATTGCCCGCCGGCACGAACACGTAGAAGCAGTCCGGCTTGGCATCCTTCACGCGCTGCATGAACGGCGTGAAGTCCGGCACCTGAGCAGGCCCACCCATGGGGACGGCCTCGAGCACCTTGCCGCCGGCTGCCTCGAAGCTCGTCGTGAACGCATCGCGCGAGTCCTTGCCGGGCGGATAGTCCGTGTAGCCGACCGCAGCGGTCTTGCAGCCGAGGTGCTTGTACGCGTAATCGCCCAGCGGATAGCCGGAATGCCACATCGTGAACGAGACGCGTGCGATGTAGGGCGAAAGCGTGGTGATCCACGCCGTGCCGGCGTTGAGCACCAGCGCGGGCGTCTTGCTCTGCGCCACCAGCGGCGCGCTGGCGATGATGTCCGGCGAGAAGACGAAACCCGTGAGAATATCCACCTTCTCGTTCACGATCAGTTCCTGCACGGCCGTCTTGGCGACGTCGCCGCCGGGATTCTTGGAGTCACGCTTGATGAACTCGATCTTGTTGGCGCCCAGCTTCTTGTTGCCCTCCACGTCCATGTAGAGGTCCATGCCCTTTTGCACCGTGGTGCCAAGCGATGCCCCGCCGCCGGAATAGGTCAGCACGACGCCGACCTTGACCGTCTTGGCCTGTGCCACACCCACCCCCAGCATGGCCAGCGCCGCCACCATCAGCAGCAGCCACCGCATCCTGCCCCCGATCCTGTTCATGAGTTCTCACCTTGCAGAAAATGGATTCGATCCGCTTTGTGCTTCCGGGCCGCCGCAACCGGGCTGACCAGGACACACAATGGCCCACGCACGCTCCCACGGGCAAGCCGCAAAGGCCGTATCGGCCGCCGAAACGCCAGCGAGGCGCCACGCGCAGCAGGGTCCGGCCCCTGTGTAACAGGATGCGGCGGCCCGTGCCAGCGCACGCGGGAATGGCCGCCGCAAGCGGCAGGCTCGCGACGCAATCCGGTTGCATGCGCCATTTATCCGGAGTATGGGTCCCTATCGTTTCATGCTGAACTATTCAAGGGGGGAGTCTAAGGCGGGGCCGACCCCGCGCTCTGATGGAGGATACCTGGAATGGGACAATCCGCTTCCAAGCCGCCCTATCGCGCGGATCACGTGGGCTCGCTGCTGCGACCCAAGGAGCTGCTGGCGGCTCGCGACCAACGCAAGCGCGGCGAGATCTCCGCTGCTCAGCTCCGTGAGATTGAGGACGCCGCGATTCGCAAGGCGGTGGCGCTCCAGGAAAAGGTGGGACTGCAGGGCGTGACCGATGGCGAGTACCGCCGCGCGTACTTCCACATCGACTTCCTGGAGCAACTGGAAGGGGTTGCGGTGAAAGGCGGGATGCCGGTGAAGTTCCACAGCCGCACCGAAGAGATCGAATTCTCTCCGCCGCGCCTGGAGGTGGACGGCAAGGTGCGTCACGTGCGGCCGATCCAGGCAGCGGACTTCGACTTCCTCAAGTCCGTCACCCAGCGTACGCCCAAGGTCACCATTCCCTCGCCGACGATGTTGCACTTCCGCGGAGGCCGCAAGGCCGTGGACGAGAAGGCCTATCCCAAGATGGAGGCCTTCTTCCAGGACCTGGCCCAAGCCTACCAGGCGGAGATCCAGGAGCTGGCTGCGCACGGCTGCACCTATTTGCAGATGGATGACACGAACCTCGCCTACCTGTGCGACCCGGCCATGCGCGAGCGCACGCGGCAGATCGGGGAGGACCCCGATGCGCTGCCCAAACTCTATGCGCGGATTATCAACGACGCCATCGGGAAGCGCCCGCCCAATATGACGGTGTGCGTGCACCTGTGCCGCGGCAACTTCCAGAGTGCCTGGGTGGCCGAGGGTGGCTACGAGCCCGTGGCCGAGGTGCTGTTCAACGAGATGAAGGTGGACGGCTACTTCCTGGAGTACGACGACCAGCGCTCCGGGGACTTCCAGCCCCTGCGCTTCCTGCCCAAGGGCAAGCGGGTGGTGCTGGGGCTAGTCTCCAGCAAGGTGGCGGCGCTGGAGCCCAAGGACCTGCTCAAGCGCCGCATCGAGGAGGCCAGCAAGTTCGTGGACATGAACGATCTTGCCCTCAGCCCGCAGTGCGGCTTCTCCAGCACGGTGGAGGGCAACAAGGTCACCGAGGACGACGAGATCCGCAAGCTGGGCCTGGTGGTGGAGCTTGCGCACGAGGTGTGGGGCTGATCCGGCACCGGCTGTGAAGCCACGGACCGGCGCCCGGCCGTGCCGGCCTAGGGTGCCAGGGCCTCCAGCGCAGCGAGGTCCGGACGGCGCTCGCCGCCGGGATGCAGCGGCTGAATGCAGACGTGGCTCGCGCCCGCGTCCAGATGCTGGCGGATGCGTTCGCGAATCGCCGCGTCGTCTCCCCAGGCCACCATCGCATTCAGGAAGCGCTCGCTGCCGCCGTCGGCCAGCTCGGCCTCGCTGAATCCCAGGCGCAGCCAGTTGTTGCGATAGTTGGGCATGGCCAGGTAGGGCGCGAGCGCCTGCCGCGCCACGGCATGCGCCTTGGCGGCGTCTTTGACTCGCAGCACCTTCTGCTCCACGCACACCCACGCTTTGGCCCCGACTCGCTTGCGCGCCCAGGCGGTGTGCTCCGGCGGCACGCAGTAGGGGTGGATGCCCGCCGTGCGCTCTGCGCCCAGGGTCGTCATGTTGGGGCCCAGCGCGGCCAGCACGGTCGGGGGTGGCTCCGGCAGGGCCGGGGCGATGGCGGACGCCTGCTCCATTCCGTCGAGGTAGGCCCGCATGGTCGCTACCGGCTTGCCGTAAGTGTGTCCGCGCAGGCCCTCCACGATCGGCGCGTGCGAGACCCCCAGCCCCAGGATAAAGCGCCCGCCGGAGAGCTTGGCCAGCGTGTGCTGGCCCAGCCGGGCCGTCACGGCGTCACGCGCGTAGATGTTGGCGATACCCGTCGCCAGGATCAGCCGCTCCGTATGGCTGAGCAGGAAGCTGCCCAGCGCGAAGGCCTCGTGGCCCCGCGCCTCCGGATACCACAGCGCCGCGTACCCCAATCGCTCCGTGCGCTGCGCCAGGTCGACCAGCTCCGGCCCGGTTAGGACGTCGGTGGGGCTCCACACTCCGAGCTTGCCCAGCTTCATTGCAGTACCCTCCGTGACGTACCGCGGCACGATCGCGGCGCTGCTGCCCGCGGCAGAGCGATTATGACAGAGCCGCAGGCTGTGTCCCGGCAGGACGCGCCTTCGGCAGCAGGCCTTCCACGTGGTATGTGACAATGGGTTGAGTCTTGCCCTTCACAGCCATGGCCGGCATGCCGCGCAGCCGAAAGCGATCGTCCAGCGCCGCCTTGACCTCCTCGGTAATCAGCAGGTCGACCGCGTGCACGCGCGTCAAACCCTCAATGCGCGAGGCGACGTTGATGGTGTCGCCCACAACGGAAAACTTGCTCAGCGTCTCGTTGCCCATAATGCCGGCCACCACCTCGCCGCGGTGGATGCCGACACCGAAGCGCAGTTCCGGCAGCGCGTGTGCCCGCAATTCAGCGTTATAGCGGGCCAGCTCGCTGCGCATGTCCAGCGCCCCCAGCACAGCGTCCTGGGCTTGCCAGGGGTTGGGCTCCAGCGCGCCGAAGAGGGCCAGCATCCCGTCTCCGACCAGTTCGGTGACGCGGCCGTGGTGGCGGGTGATTGCGTCGCTCATGCACTTGAAGTAGCCATTGAGGATGCGCACCGTGTCCATGGGATCGAGACGGTCGCACATCCCGGTGAACCCCTGCAGGTCGGCAAACAGCACGGTCACCTCGCGCCGGTTTGGAGCGATCCGGTCGTCATCCTGGGTGAGGCGCTCAACCACAGCGTCCGGTGCGAAGTGCTCGAACTGGATCTGCAACGCCTCCAGCTTGGCTGCGGTGCCGTCCAGCAGCCGCTCCAGCCGGCGGGCGCGCCGTCTCTGGGACGCCGCTGCCGCGCCCAGCAGCACGACGGCGCCAACCGCCAACAGTGTGAACAGTGTCGAGGCGCTCATTCCAGCAACATGGCCAAGCGCGCGACGCCGTTGGCCAGCGCGGCGACGCCGATGGCCTCGAGCAGCGCCAGGTTTCCGATCTCTGCGCTCAATACCCGCGTCTGCTGCTGGATGGCTTCCGGCTGGTAGCGCACAGTGTCGCGCACCCAGGTGAGCAGGCTGTTCTCGTAGGGCTCCAGCTTGGGCGAGCCCAGCGCGGCCAGGCTGGCCTCGACGTCCGCCTCCGTAAGGCCATCGCCGGCACTGAGGCTCATCGCCTCGCGTTGGCAGAAGTTGCAGTCCAGGGACCGCCCCACCACCCCAACCATGAGCGCCTTGGTGCGCCGCGGCAGCAGAGGCGAAGCCATGGCATCTTGCAAGGCAGTGCGCAGCAGTACCACCGCCGACGGCAGCGGCGACAGCACCGCAAAGATGCGCTCGAATGGAGCGTTTTCCATCTCAGCGGGTGCAGCCGCAGCGGCTACCGCCGCCCGGGGCGTGCGGCCGCCAAATATGCGCAGCACCGGAGCCACCAGGCCCAGCATGCGGCCGAGCGGGCCGTACGCAAATTGCTCGAAGGCATGTTCGGGCGGACACGCGATCAGGGTAGTCACGCGGTTAAAGATGCAACCGCCAGCGATCATGAAGGCCAATTCGGTCACGGCCGGTTGCGTGAATCCCAGGCGGATCAGCGCCTCGCGTTCCGGCCCCGCCGGGCGCGGATTGGAGCGCACCAGATTGCGACAGAACTGTATGACGGCTCGTTCCTTCTCGTCCAGCTCAGCATGCTGTGTCTCGCGCTCGATACGTCCGATGTACGATTCAGAATAGCCCATCACCCGCATGTAGGCCCGGGCCGCGCCGTAGCAGTAGCGGCAGGAATTCTCCTGGGAGGTGACCATCTTGACGACGTTCAAGAGGTGCCGCGAGAGGAATTGCAGCCGCGACGTGTCGATCGTGAGGCACAGCTCCCGCAGCCAGGGAACCGGCGCGATGCGACGATACGTTTCCGCCACGCTGCCGGCCCGGCGCTTGACCTCCGCCTCCCAGGCCGGATCGGAAACGGCCGGGACGATCGGCTCGCTCCACGGAATGTCGATGATCGTGCTTGCCATGGATGCAACCTGATTGGGCCGTCTTCGCCGCGATGACGCACCGCGGCCTGGCCACGTCCCCTATCGGGCGGGCGTGAATTTGACGCAGACTGCCTTGTCGCGGTCGGTGCCGTTTCCCCGTCCGGGCGACATTTCGCCCGCAGCCCCGTCTGCCCGGAGCGTAGCAAGTCCCTCCGGCTGCAACAATGCCACGCGGCGCTCTGCGACGGCCCTACGCGTGATCGTTCAGGGGCCGTGGGGTCGCATCGATATACCCCGGGCGAAGGGAGCTGCGCCCCGGACGGCCGAAGCCCGATGCCTTGCAATGGCATGGCTGGCGCGGTAGGTCGGTGGCCGATCTCCGCAACGCCTCAAGGGGCGGAAATTTAATCGCCTTCCTTGTCGTTCGTAGTACAAGACCCCAGAAGGGCCCACCCGGCGTGGCGGGCAATTCGCTGAGGAAACCGTCGGGGGTCGTCGTGAGGGGCGGCGCCAATTCAACATCTATATGGAACTGCAGGGCCCGGGCGCGGGATCGCTCGCGCAGCGCCACCGCTGCGCGCTCGCGAGTCTGGCTGGCGGGGCAGTAGCCCTCGGTGACCTTGGTGTCGCTGTGGCCGAGCAGGTTCTTGATGGCGTCCAGGGGGGCGCCGCGTTCCCGCAGGCGGTGGGCGTACAAGGCGCGGAAGCCGTGCACCAGCTTTACACCACGACCGTCGAGTCCCAGCGCCGCCCGGTCCCGCTGGAGTTGTGGCGCGAATGCGCCGGGTGAGGTGCAGGCCAGTCGGTCCCGCCCGTCGTCCAGCAGGTGGCGTTCGTCGGGATAGCACTTGCGCACGGCGGCGATGAAGCGCCGCAGGCGCCGGATCACCGGCTATCGCCTCCAGCGCACGTACGACCAGTGGCTGCGCTTCACGCCTAGCGGCCGCTTGCGGGACGACCTGGCGGCCCCTGCACCGCCGAGCACACCGGCACTGGCCGTCAAGGGCCACCCGATACCCCGGGCGCTCCTCGACGACGCGCAGGGGTAGCTCAGCCGGTGAGAGCGCCGGTCTTATAAGCCGGGGGTCGCGGGTTCGAGTCCCGCCCCCTGTACTTCACGTACGAACGGAACAGCCATGTGGATCTTCCTCAACGACAGCTTCCTGTCCATCGTCGCCCACCGCACCGAGCCCGGCGTGCTGCTGGTGCGCGCCCGCACGGCCGGCGACATCGAGGCGGTGTTTCCCCAGGCGCATGTGCGCGAAGGCGAGGGCACGGACTATCGCTTCCGCGCTGATGTGCAGGTGGAGGAGGTCGCGCTGGCCCTGGCCGAGCGGGTGCGCGGCATCGGCTACCCGAACTTCAAGGACAGCGTGCGGGAGCGTAGCCGACACGACGCGTATATGGATGTGTGGAGCGTGATGGCGAGGTGGGGGCGCCGGAGCCAGGCGAAGGGTATGCAATGAGAATCCGCATCCACAGGGGGGACGCAGCAGATCGGAGGCACCTGCATCGAGCTTGAGGCCAATGGGCAGCGCATTGTGCTCGAGCTCGGACTTCCGCTGGACCTGGAGGACAGCCCGGCTATTCTGCCGCGCGTGCCAGGCTTCCAGGAGCCCGACGCTTGGCTGCTGGCTGTGGTGATTTCGCACCCGCATATGGACCACTATGGGCGGGTACGCCACCTGCAGCCCGGCGTGCCCCTGGTAATCGGCGAATCTGCGGCGCGAATCCTCAATGCTGCGGCGCAGTTCATTCGGGATGCGCCGACATTCGATCCGATTCAAACTTTGCATGACCGCCGGACCCTGAGACTCGGTCCGTTCACGATCACACCCTACCTGGTTGATCACGCCGCGTACGATGCGTATGGCATGGTGGTCGAAGCGCAGGGCAAGCGGATCTACTACAGTGGCGACTTCCGGGCGCATGGGCGCAAAAGCGCGCTGTTCGAGCGGATGCTGCGCGAGTCCCCGCGCGACATAGACGTGCTGCTGATGGAAGGCAGCACGCTCGGCCGCGACGGCACGGAGGTTGGGTTTCCTACGGAGGCTGAGCTTGAAGCGGCGCTGGTCGCCGCTGGCGCCGATAGCACCGGCATGCTTCTGGTATACGCCTCGGCGCAGAACATCGACCGGATTGTGACGCTGTTCCGTGCGTGCAAGCGCATGGGGCGGTTGCTGATCATCGATGTCTACGCCGCCGCCGTGCTGGCCGCCACGGGCAACGCGCGCATCCCCCAGTCCGACTGGCCCGGGGTGCGCGTGTTCATTCCCGAGCGCCAGCGCCGTTGGATCGCGAGAAACGAGCTGTTCGATGAACTCGCCCGTCACAAGGCCAATCGCATTTTCCCGGAGCACCTTGCCGGCATGGCGCCTCAAGCAGCAATGGAGTTCCGGGATTCCATGACCGAAGACATGGAGCGGGCGGCCTGCACTACCGGCGCCCGATTCGTCTACTCCATGTGGGGTGGGTATTTGCAGCAGCCGCGCATGCAGGGGTTGTTGCAGTGGCTGGGTACCCACGACATCCCATTGCAGCACATCCACACGCCTGACAGTGCGCCCGAGGACGCCCGGCCTCTGCTGAACGCGGCCCAGTCCAAGATGGGCTTCCTGCCCAACCTGCTGGCCAAGCTCGCCGAGGCCCCAGCGGCCCTGGAGGCGTACCTGACGCTTTCCGGCATCTACGACGGGACCTCGTTCGCCCCGGGCGAACGGCAGCTGATCCTGCTGGCCACGGCAGTGGAGAACGCGTGCGAGTTCTGCGTGGCGGCCCATTCCGCAGGGGCCAGGCGCGCCAAGGTGGAGCCGTCGGTGGTGGCCGCGGTGCGCGAAGGCAAGCGCGTGCCGGACGATCGCCTGCGTGCCTTGGTCGAGTTCACCCAGGCCGTGGTTATTGAGCGCGGCTGGGTCGGCGATGCCGCGGTGCAGGCCTTTCTCGATGCGGGATTCACGGCCCAGCAGGTGCTCGAGGTGCTGATCGGCGTGACGCTCAAGACGCTGAGCAACTACGCCAACCACACCGTAGGGACGCCGCTCAATCCCGAGCTTGCGGGCGAGCAGTGGACGGCCCAAGGTTCGGGTGCCTCGCATGCCCATCGGCACGCGGTCTGAACGGTCAAGGGCGTCGCGCCATCCCCGATGTGGAACCACGCACACACGATTGGCCACGGTGCGCGGAGCCCGGAGCCGGTCATTCCCCCTGTGCCGTCCATCTCGCCAGGCGTGGCCCTTCTTCCACCGGCTGTCCGGCGGCCGGGCGGTGCCGCGCCGGCGGGGTCTGTTGCCTGTGATCGCGCGCTTGGACTACAAGGAGCGCAGGTCATCAATTCGGGGCTGCCGTCCACCGCTGTGGGTTCCCATTGCGGGGCCGCCATCCAAACCCAATTCCCTGGATAGCGGAGGAGGCACCACCATGCCATTCGTCAAGGTATTCGAGCGGGACGAGGCCCAGGGCCGCCTGAAAGAGGTCTACGAGGACCTCATCGCCTGGCGCAGCGGGTGCCTGCCCCCACCGTTCAAGGGGATCGGGCTGAATCCCGAAGCGGTACTGGCCGTCAAGCAGCTCAACCTCGCCTGCAGCTTCGGCGCTTCCTCGCTGGGCGTGCGACGCGAGGAAATGCTGGTTACATTCATCTCCCGCCTCAACGAATGCGACTACTGACTGGTGCACCACGGAGAGGCTCTCCGTGTGGCCGCCAAAGACGACCACCTCGTCTACCATATTGAACGCGACGAGGCCGGCGCAGATCTGGAACCGCCGGACCGCGCCATGCTGACCTTCGCCCGCAAGCTTAACTTCGAGCCGGGCCGCATCGCCCAGGAGGACGTGGATGCCCTTCGCGCCGCCGGATTTGAGGACCGGGGCGTGGTGGACGTCGTGCTCATCGTGTCCCTGTTCAACTTCATGAAACGCATCGTGGACGGCGTGGGCATCCGCGCCGAAGAGCCTTTCCGGCAGGCCAAAGCCCGCGGCGACGCCCGCGTGGAGGCAGCTCTGGCCGGCAAGGATGCCACGGCGGGAGGCTAGGCCAGAACCGTGAAGGAGCGGGGCCACCTTGTACTGCGGCCGGCGCCACTCGCCACAAGAGTGGCGCTGCTGGCCGCTCGTTGCGCTATCCCGCAACGAGCGGCCATCAGAGCGCGGCTTCGGCTACTTCGAGGACGCGATCGAGGAGTTCTCCCACTGGTACGGCTTCTCGCCGAAGTATCTTCGCGACCGGGAGCGCGAGGAGCGCCAGGAACGAGCCCAAGGATGGCGGGAGCGACAGGCGGCGCTTCCTGACACGTGGCGCACCGCCGGCCGCAACGAGCCCTGCCCCTGTGGCAGCGGACGCAAGTACAAGAAGTGCTGCCTCGGCAAGTCGCCGGCCGCCGTGGCCGGGCCGGCTTAGGCATAATACTGTTCACTTAGAGTACCAGAAGTGATACCCTTGCCTTGGATCATCCAAGGAAGGAGGGTATCGCCATGGCACGCACGCTTGCAGAGTTGCCCAAGGGCTCGCGCCTGACCGACTTCATCAGCCTGGGCGTCATCGCAAAATCGTTCCCGCGCGAGCAGGTGGACGCCGTGCTGCGCGACACGGGCAGGGAAAGCCAGCGCCAGCGCGACCTGCCGGCCCATGTGGTCGTGTACTACGTGATCGCGTTGGCGTTGTACATGCAGGTGTCCTATCGGGAGGTGCTGCGCTGCCTGCTGGAAGGGCTGGCCTGGCTGGCCGGCCCGGGGGAACCGCTCAAGGTCACCGGCAAGTCGGGGATTTCCCAGGCCCGCTCGCGGCTGGGCGCCGAGCCCATGCGCCGTCTGCACGACGAGCTGGTGCGGCCCATCGCCACGGCGGGGACGAAAGGGGCATTTTATCGGGGCTGGCGGCTGGTAAGCCTGGACGGCTCCACCGTGGATGTGGCCGACACCGAGACCAACGAGGCCGCCTTCGGGCGGCCGGGAGCCAGCCGGGGCAAGAGCGCCTATCCTCAAGTGCGGTTTGTCTCCCTGGCCGAGTGCGGCACCCACGTGCTGTTCGCCACGCGCATGGGCCCCTTTGCCACCGGCGAGATCACCCTGGCCCACGAGGTGATCGCCGAGCTCAAGCCGGACATGCTCTGCCTGGGCGACCGCAACTTCTTCGGCTTCGCACTGTGGGAGGAGGCGCGCGCGACCGGCGCGGCGCTGCTGTGGCGGGTCAAGCTGAACACGCGCCTGCCCTGCGAGCAGCGCCTTGCCGACGGCTCCTACCTCTCGCGCATCTACCCCAGCGAGCGCGACCGGCGCCGGGACAACGGCGCGGTGCCCGTGCGCGTGATCGAATACACCCTGGAGGGCGTTCCGGGAGCCGAGCGCCTGTATCGCCTCGTCACCAGCGTGCTGGACCCCGACCAGGCCCCCGCCGCGGAGCTGGCGGCGCTGTACGCCCAGCGCTGGGAGGTGGAAACCGCGCTGGACGAGCTGAAAACCCACCTGCGCGGCTCGAAGATCGTCCTGCGCAGCAAGACGCCCGAGCTGGTGCGCCAGGAGTTCTACGGTTTGCTGTTGGCCCATTTCGCCATCCGCGGCCTCATGCACGAGGCCGCCCTCAAAGGCGAGGTCGATCCGGATCGGGTCTCCTATGTCCACGCCGTGCGCGTGGTCCGACGCAGGTTGCCCCATCTGGTGGCTATTCCCCCCTCAGGAACGGAAGACCTTTCATGAGGCCGTCCTCGATGAATTGCTCGGCGAGCCCGTCGTCTCCAGCAGGGGCCGGCGCAACCCACGCAAGGTCAAGCGCAAGATGAGCAACTACCCGGTGCGGCCCCCATTCGAGCCCCTGCCGCGACGCGTGCGCTTCCAAGACCGCATCCGAATCATAAAGTGAACAGTATTAGGGCTAGAGTGGAGTACCGCTCATCTTCGGCAGATACACCTTGGGATGTCCGCAGGCGCCGTCCGGGACCCCACCCCGCGGCCCGCCTTGGCACACGGCGACGGCGGATCGCCCCCCCTTCCCCACTGGGTGGGGAAGG
>Ga0326597_10010540_pt1 | contig 12297 bp, 11 predicted proteins | sample RVTome_12_FD_203789 | JGI IMG/M metagenome (GOLD analysis project Ga0326597, IMG submission 203789) | Soil microbial communities from uranium-contaminated site in the Upper Colorado River Basin, Wyoming, United States - RVT100D185 | ecosystem: Environmental > Terrestrial > Soil > Contaminated >... | reverse complement strand
GCCGCGCGGCTAGCACGACGTCGTGGGACGTTACGCCCGCGGGCTTGTCGACCAGCAGGACTCCGTCAGGTGTCGTGACGGTCGTCATCGGCAGGAGGCGACTCCGCGCGCACCTGGTTGAGCAGCGATTCGATGCGCGCGGCACGCTGCACGCTTTCGTCCAGCTTGAAGACAAGATCGGGCGCCAGGCGCAGGCGCAGTGCGCGTCCAACCAGCGGCCGCAGATGCGCTGCGAGCGAATTGAGACCTTCGAGCGTCGAGGTACGCTCGGTTTCGGTGCCCATCACGCTCACGTATACGACAGCGCGGCGCAGATCGCGCGTCATTTCGACGCCGGTCACGGTGACAAACCCAACCAGGCGCGGGTCCTTTGCGCCGTCGCGGAGAAACGTCGCAACCTCAGTGCGAATGGCCTCCGCGATGCGGTCGGCACGTCGTGAATCGCTCACTGGTCGCCTCCCGGCGAATGAATCAGGCCGCGCCCGGCGTGTCGGCAAGCGTTCGCGCCACCGACTCGGTCCGGTAGCATTCGATCACGTCGCCCACTTTCACGTCGTTGAAGTTCTCAACTCCAATGCCGCACTCGAACCCTTCCTTCACTTCCTTCACGTCGTCCTTGAAGCGCTTGAGCGACGCGATCGATCCCGAGAAGACCTCGACGCTGTCGCGCACGATGCGTACGCGCGCTGCGCGAGTGATGACGCCGGAGCGCACGATGCAGCCCGCGATGGTGCCGATGCGCGACACCTTGAAGGTCTGCCGCACTTCGGCCTCGCCGAGCACGACTTCCTTCTCTTCGGGCCGGAGCATGCCTTCGATCGCCAGCTTCACGTCGTTGACGGCTTCGTAGATGATCTTGTACAGCCGGATGTCGACGCCCTCCCGTTCGGCGGCCGTGCGCGCCTTGGCGTCGGGCCGAACGTGGAATCCCAAGATGATCGCTCCCGCGGCCTTGGCGAACAGGATGTCGCTCTCCGTCACGGCGCCCACCGAGCGCTGGACGACCTCGACGCCGACTTCCGCATTCGACAACGCCTGCAGCGCGTCGGCGAGCGCTTCCGCCGGTCCGCCCTGGTCGGCCTTGATGACGATCTTGAGCATGCGCTTCGCGTCGGCGGCGCTCTGCGCCATGAACGACTCCAGCGACACGCTCGACTTGCTCGTTCGGCGGCTCTTGGCCTCGCGGTCGAGACGCTCGCGGCGCTGCGCGATTTCGCGCGCTTCGTTCGCGTCGGTGACGACTAGCATCTGGTCGCCAGCCTGCGGAACGCCCTGCAAGCCGAGCACCTGCACGGGGATCGCGGGGCCGGCCGACTTGACCTGCTTGCCTCGCTCATCCATCAGCGCGCGCACGCGGCCTGAGTGCATGCCGCAGATGAAGTCGTTGCCCACGCGCAACGTGCCGTTCTGCACGAGCACCGTTGCCACCGGTCCCTTGCCCGGATCGAGCTGCGCTTCGATTACGGTGCCGACGGCATCACGGTCGGCGTTTGCCTTGAGGTCAAGAATCTCGGCCTGCAGCAAAAGTTGATCGAGCAGCACGTCGACGTTCTTTCCGGTCTTGGCGGAGAGTTCCGTCGAGAGTGTCTGTCCACCGAACTCTTCGAGCACCACCTCGTGCTGAAGGAGAGCCTGCTTGACCTTCTGCGGATTGGCCGATGGCAGATCGGTCTTGTTGATCGCGACGATGATCGGCACGCCGGCGTTCCTGGCGTGCGAAATGGCCTCGACCGTTTGCGGCATCACCGAGTCATCCGCGGCGACCACCAGCACGACGATGTCCGTGACCTGCGCGCCGCGCGCACGCATCGCCGTGAACGCCTCGTGACCCGGTGTATCGAGGAATGTGATCAGTTTGCCGTTCGGCAGCGCGACGTGATACGCACCGATGTGCTGCGTGATGCCGCCCGACTCGCCGGCGACCACGTTCGTGCGCCGGATGAAGTCGAGGAGTGACGTCTTGCCGTGGTCGACGTGGCCCATGATCGTGACCACGGGCGGCCGCGATGTGAGCGACTCCGGGGCGTCGGGCACTCCGACGGTCGCTGAGGCCGCGTACTCCTCCTCGCGCACCGCCTGGAATCCGAACTCGCCGGCGATCAGCTCGATCTGGTCGAAGTCGAGGCGCTGGTTGATGGTCACCATCAAGCCAAGCGTCTTGAACGCGAACGACACGATTTGCGTGGCAGGCACGCTGAGCGTGGTGGCCAGCTCGCTGACCGTGATGAATTCGTTGACGCGGACCGTCTTGCGTTCGCGCTCAGCGGCATCGACGCGCGCCTGCTCGAGCAACTCGCGCGCTTCGGTGTCGTCGGGTCTGCGTGTTCCGCGGCGCGCCGTTGCCCCGCGCAGTTCGCGCATGGTCTTGGACAGGTTCGCCGCCACCGCTTCCTGATCGGCCCCGCGCTTGCCCTTCTTGCCGCGCCGTCCACCGGTCGTCGGCGCAGGCGCTCCGGAACCACGCGCGCCGGGGGCGCCGCGGCTATCGGTCCGGCCAACGGCAGCCATCGGGCCGCCAGGCGTGGCCGATGCAATCGGACGAGGCATGCCGCTGACGGGCTTCGGGCGCGGAGCGCCCGGCATTACCGGGCGCGGGCGCGGGCGCTCAGGCAGCGAAAGACCGCTCGGGCCAATCGGGCGCGCAGGCGGCGGCGCAACCGGGGCTCCAGCTTCGGCAGCTGGGGCCGTTTCGGCCACCGCCTCTGCTTCGGATGCTTCGCGCTCTTCGCGAGCGGCGCGTTCGGCAGCAAGTGCAGCCTGCGCCGCGGCGGCAGCCTCTTCGGCGGCCAGGCGCTCGGCGGCTATGGCTGCGGCCTTGGTCTCGACGGCAAGCGCTTCAGCCGCTGCGGCTTCCGCAACGACGGCGTCGGCCGCAGCCTGTGCCTCGACCTCCGCGCGGCGACGGCGACGGACACCGGGCTTCGGTTCTTCGGGCGGGGGTGGCGGAGGAGCGACGGGCTCGGCGGCCTTCGCCCCGCGCCGCTTCGTCTGAGTGACCGGCGCCGTCGTCGAAGCCCCTGCACGGCGGCGACGTGTGCCGGTGGCGGTCTCCGCCGGCTTCTCAGCCCGCGCGCGTTTTTCGCGCTCCCACCGGGCGCGAACCCGAGCGACCTGATCGTCGCTGAGTGCGCTCAGATGGCTCCGTACGGCGACGTCCATCTGCCGAAGCAGCGCGATGACATCGTCGCTCGAAATGCCGAATTCGCCTGCGAGATCGTGAACCCGAAGCTTGCTCAAACCCGCCTCCTAGACCGCCTGCGCGCCGCCCAATGCGGCGCGAATGCCGTTCGCCAGATGTTCGTCCGCGACGCCAACCGCCGCCGCGGGTCCTCTTCCAACTGCTGCACCAAGCTGCACCGCAGAACCGACCCTCAGTACTTCAACGCCCTTCGCGGTGAGCAGCGGTACCACCTTCGCCACACTGTGCCTCGAGACGTCCGTTGCCACCAGCGCCAGACTGATCTTGCCGCGCAACGCGGCCGCGCGCACCTGCCCAACACCAACGACGACCTTCCGCCCGCGTGCGCCGAGGCCAACGAGCCCGAGCGCCTTGTCGAGCGCGCGTGTGGTCATCGCCTACGCCGCAGGTTCGTCCGCCGTGCCTCCGCTCTTTTCCGGCGATGGCTTGCCATCGCTTCCAGCATCGTCCGCCGATCCCTCCTCTGTCGTGAGTTCGTTGATGAACGCCATCAGCCGGTCAGCCTCCTCCGGCGCGATGCCCGGAAGCCTGAGGAAGTCCTCACGCTCGAGATCGATGATGTCGTTCAACGTCTTGTACCCGGCGTGCTCCAGCACGGCGATCGTCGCGGCCGGAAGCCCTTCGATTTGCGAGAGACGCACGTCGTACTCGTCCGGCTCCTCGGGCAACGGCGCGAACAACTGCGCCTCGCCACCTCGCTCCAGCCACTCGCGGCTCGAGTACAGGTCGATCTTCCACCCCGTCAGTTCCGATGCGAGGCGAACGTTCTGCCCGTTGCGGCCAATCGCGAGCGAGAGCTGATCCTCGTCCACGACGGCCTGAATCGTCTTCGTGACCGGGTCGCTGAACACGCGCGCCACACGCGCCGGCGCGAGCGAGAGTTTCGCAAACCGCTCGGGGTCGGGAGACCACGGCACGATGTCGATGCGCTCGCCGCCAAGTTCATTCACCACCGCCTGTACACGCGCGCCCTTGAGACCCACGCACGCGCCCACCGGATCGATCGCCTCGTCGCGCGAGAAGACCGCAATCTTCGTGCGGCTTCCCACTTCGCGCGCGGCGGCGCGGATTTCGACGATGTTCTGCTGAATCTCCGGCACCTCGAGGCGGAACAGCGCCTTGACGAACGCCGGATCGCCGCGCGACAGCAGCAGGCGCGGGCCCTTTGGCGTCTCCTCGACCCGCTTGAGCACCGCGCGGATTGACTCACCCTGATGGAAATGCTCGCGATGGTTCTGCTCGCGATACGGAATGACCGCCTCCGCCTCGCGAAACTTGTTCAGCATCACCACGAGCTTGCCGCGCTCAATCTGCTGAATCTCTCCCGAGAGCAGCTCGCCAACCTTCGTGGTGAACTCGTCGCGGATCTTGGTGCGCTCGCCCTCGCGGACGCGCTGAATGATGCGCTGCTTCGCGGCCTGCACCGCCGAGCGCCCGAACTCCGCGAAGTCGACGGGAATCTCCATCAGATCGCCGACTTCGAACTCGGGATCCTCGTAGCGCGCTTCTTCAACGAGGATTTCCCGAGCGGCGTCGGTGATCTCCTGCACGACGGTCTTCAGGAGCACGATGCGAATCGCGCCGCGATCCTCGTCGATTTCGATTTCCGCCTGCACGGTTGGCCCGTGCTTCTTGGCCAGCGCCGCGAGAATACCGTCACGCAGCAACTCGTGCAGCTCCGCCTTCGCGAGCTGCTTCGAATTGGCGAGTTCTCGAATCGCCGCCAGGATCTCGACCGAACTGGACATTCCCTGCCCTCGCTATTTCCAGTGAACCGCGAGGCGCGCTTCGGCCACCTGGGCCAGCGCCACGCGGCGCTCGACGCCGGCGGCGTCGCGCACTGTGATCGTTTCGTTTCCTTCAGGACCGTCGATGCCGATCAGGTCAGCCTCAACCCGGCCGCCGAGCTCCGCACTTTTCACACTCACGCGCCGTCCGGCAAACCTCTGCCAGTCAGCCGCGCGCGTCAGACGTCTGTCAACACCCGGCGACGAGACTTCGAGCACATACCGTTCACTGCCAACGAGCGCGTCCGCTTCCAGCCGGGCTTCGAGAGTGCGCGATGCTCTCACGCAGTCGTCGACGGTCACAGGCTTGAGGTCCTGGCGATCGATCCGAACGTCGAGTACGGGTCGGCTGCGGGTGCCCACCCGCCGGCACTCGACAAGATCGTAGCCAAGCGACGCAAGTTCATTTGCCACAGCCTGTTCCAGCGCCTCGCTCATCTGACTTCGAAGGTCTTCAAGGGGACAAAAAAATGTGGGGTCAATCCCCACATCCAAGCCCGCACCGCGACTCGACCCAAACGTAACCGTCCCACAGTGGGGCAGCAAGGGAGCGTTCGCGCGCTACACCACGACGATCACTCCAATTTGGCGTCCGGTGTCGCCCCCGCGATGTGAGTAGAACTGATCGGCGTTCTCCCGCGTGCAGGACACGCTCGCAGTGAGGTGAACCACGCCGCGCTCCCGCGCCTGTTCGGCGAGCAATGCACGAAGGTCGACGCGACGCGGTCGAATGGTGTCCCACCCGGTCAGCTGGCGATAGACGTCAGGACCCACCTCGTAATGCCGTCCCGAAATGGCCGGTCCCAGGTGAACACGCACTTCGTCCTTCGGCGCACCCGCCGCGTCCATCGCGTCCAGGCCAGCGTCAAGCACGCGGTCGACAACGCCTCGCCATCCGGCGTGCACAAGGCCGACAATGCCGGACGGATGGGCCAGAAATACCGGCACGCAATCGGCCACCGTGACCGCGAGCGCTGTCCCCCGTGTGGCGGTCACGTGCCCGTCGGCGCCGTCGATCCGGCGCCACCCTCGCCAGTCCCCGCTGTGGGTCAGGACGATGCGGCCGTGAACCTGCCGCGCGGAGGCGAGCCGCTCGGCCGGAGCGAGTTGCTCGAGTACACGCTCCCAGCGACCGCGGACATCGGGAGACGGTCCCTCGGCGCGAATGCCGAAGTCTCCCGCGTGGCGGGTGGTCGTGAACGCGAGCACACCCAGCTCCGCGAATTGCTCGACGACTTCGCGTTCAGCAGGCGTGTTCACGCGCCGCTCGCGTACTCCGTGCGCTGAATGCGGGCGCCAAGGGCGTTGAGCCGCTCGTCGATTCGCTCATACCCGCGCTCGATCTGGCCGGCGTTGTTGATCACGCTCGTCCCCTGCGCCGCCATCGCGGCGAGGAGCATCGCCATGCCAGCGCGGATATCGGGTGACTCGACCGTCGCGCCGCGGAGCGTCGTGGGGCCGCTCACCAGCACACGGTGCGGATCACACAGCACGATGCGCGCACCCATCGCCACGAGCTTGTCAACGAAGAACATCCTCGATTCGAACATCTTCTCGTGAACGAGGATGAGCCCTTCGCACTGCGTTGCGACGACAATCGCAATCGACATCAGATCGGCCGGAAATGCCGGCCACGGCTGGTCCTCGAGCTTGGGCACGTGCCCGCCGAGGTCGTTCCGGACGCGCAACGACTGCGTGGCATCGACGATGAGGTCGTCGCCGTCAATGGTACACTCGACACCGAGCCGTTCGAATCCGAGGAGGATCATCCGCAGGTGTCGCGTTCCCGCGTTCGCAATGCGCAGCGTGGATTTCGTGACGACTGCAAGCCCGATGAACGAACCGACCTCGATGTGGTCCGGTCCGATCTCGAACTGACCTCCGCTGAGCGCGTGCCCGCCGTGCACGATCAACTGGTTGGTGCCGATGCCTTCGATCTTTGCGCCGAGCGCGACAAGAAACCGCGCGAGGTCCTGCACGTGCGGCTCCGACGCCGCGTTCCGCAGAATGGTCGTGCCACGCGCCGCAACGGCGGCAACCAGCGCATTCTCGGTCCCTGTCACGCTAGGCTCGTCGAGGAACACGTCGGCGCCTTTCAGCGCGGAGGCGCGAAGCGTGATGCGGTCGGTGAGGTCGTACGTCGCGCCGAGCCGCTCGAGCGCGAGAAAGTGCGTGTCGAGACGCCGGCGGCCGATCACGTCGCCACCGGGTGGCGCGAGCGTGACTTCCCCGCAGCGCGCGAGCAGAGGCGCGGCAAGCAGGATTGACGCGCGGATGCGGGCGCACAGCGCCGGATCCAGCGCGCTCGAGTGGATCTCGCGCGCGTGGATGCGGAGCTGATTCGGCGCCGTCCATTCGATTTCGGCGCCGATTGAACGCACGAGCGATACGAGCGTATCGATGTCCCGGATGTGCGGTACGTTGTCCAGCGTGACTGGCTCGTGCGACAGCAGCGCCGCGCACACAATGGGGAGTGCGGCATTCTTGTTCCCCGCGGGACGAATGGCGCCAGAGAGCCGGGCGCCGCCTTCGACGACAAATTGAACGTTGGACATCGGCGCGTGAGTGGACGCTCTACGTTAATCGCCGGACTACCCATCCGGGGACGGCTTGTGCCCGCTCGGGGCGGGGGGTAGTGTCCGCTATGGTCCACGCCGTTCTCCGGCTGCCACAGGCTGCGGCCGATACCGTGATCGCGCGAATCGTCCTGCCGGAACCCTCGTGGTTCGAGCAGGTCATCGGGGTCGCGAGCGGGATTCTGACGCTCCTGCCGTTCGCACTGCTGGTCGTGGCCATCTGGGTCGCGTTCAAAGTGCGGGACAGCTTCGAGCGCGCAAGGGAATCGCTGACCGAGGTGCGCGCGGACGTCCGTGAGCTGATCGGTGCGGCGAACCGCATCAGCGAAGACCTCGCCGGAGTATCGCAATCTGTCCGGAGCAGCGTGGACACGTTGAACGAGACGGTGACGTACACCAACACCCGCGCACGGCACGCGGTGTCGAGGCTCGCCGATCGGGTCGATGCGTTCAACGACGCCCTCGAAGTGGTCCAGGAAGACACGCAGAGCGTCATCGTGACGGCGTTGTCGGCGCTGCGGGGCCTGCGCGCCGGTGTTGCCGCGATGCGCAAGCCGACCAAGCGCCGGCGCCGCCGCGACGTCGCCGATGAACTCGCCGTAGACGAAGACGATCCGGAGGATTATCCCCGTCCTTCCCTGCGGCGGCGTGCCCGGGGCGGAGACTAGCAACACGAGCCGGAATCCGGGGCGATCGCGCAGATGGCTCTCGACCGGCACCTCGGTTGTCGCCGCCGCAGTAGCAATCATCGCACTCACGCCCGAGACCGCGTGGGCGTGGACGCCCGGCACCCACATCTTCCTGTCCGACGCGGTCCTGCGCAGCCTCGCCCTGCTGCCGGCAGGCGTTGCCGCGCTTCTCCGCGACTACCCCTTCGATTTTCTCTACGGGTCAATCGCGGCCGACACCAGCATGGCAAAGAAGTACGCCGCCGAAGGACGGCATTGCCACGCGTGGCACGTCGGGCTGGAAATCCGTGACCGCGCCCGCGACGACGCGCTGCGCGCGTTCGGCCTGGGATACCTCGCCCACCTCGCGGCCGACACCGTCGCCCACAACTATTTCGTGCCAATGCAACTGGCGCGTACCGCGACGACGGCCGCGATTGGGCACTCCTACTGGGAAAGCCGATTCGAAACGCACCTGCCGGGAGACGCGCAGCTCCGCGCGCGCAACGTCATACTCTTCGACCACTCGCGCGCGGACGAGCATCTCGACCGCATCCTGAGTCCGACCCTGTTCAGCACGGGCACAAACCGGCGGATTTTTCGGGGAATGGTTCGCGCGGCGGACAACGAGAACTGGCAGCGCGTGTTTCAGATGCTCGTCGAGCGGAGCCGCTGGGATCTCGACAACGGGATCGTGCGCGAGCACCTGGCGCGCAGCTTCGACTACATCATCGATTTCCTCGCGCGGGACGAGGCCGCCGAGCCATTCGCGCTCGACCCTTCCGGCGACGTCGCGCTGCGCGAAGCCAAGCGTGTGCGCCGAGCCGCGATGCGTGCCGGCGGCCCCGCCGCGGCGGACCGAACCGGGCGCCAGGCCTTTGAACTGCCGCCGACGTCGCTCGCCTATGCGGCCGCGTTGAGGTCGCCGCTTTACGCCGGCAGCCGCGCGGCGAGCAGCTGATTCACCTTCTTCGGATCGGCGCGGCCCTGCGACTTCTTCATTACAAGGCCGACCAATACGCCCTGAAGCTTGCGCTCCCCGCCCTGAAAGCGGGCCGCTTCGCTTGCGTGCTCGGCGAATACCTCGTCCACCCAGCGCTCGAGCTGCGAGTCGTCGCTCACCTGCAGGAGGTTGAGACGCGCGGCAATGTCACGCGGAGCTTCGTCGCCCGCGGGGAGCGCCGCGAATACCTGTTTCGCCGCAGAACTGGAAAGCGAGCCTGAGCGGACCAGCGCGATCAGCTCGCCCAGCCGCTCTGCGGCCACCGGCGGTGACTCGGCAATGTGCGTGAGATCGTGCTTTTCCGTGTTCGCCAGCGCGAGGACTTCGCCCATCACCCAGTTGGCGGCCGCTTTGGCGTCACCCGCCGCCCGCGCGACGGACTCGTAGTACTCGCCAAGCGAGCGCGTGGCTGTGAGGACCGACGCATCACCGGCGACGATGCCGTAGGCCGACGCGAATCGCGACCGGCGCGCGGCTGGTAATTCGGGCAGGCCCTTTCGGTGCGTGTCAATTTCGGCCGGCGCGAGCACCAGCGGCGGAAGATCCGGCTCGGGGAAATACCGGTAGTCGTGACTGCCTTCCTTTGAGCGCGCGGGCCTGACCTCACCCCGAGCAGCGTCCCATAGCAGCGTCACCTGCTCGACGCGGCCTCCGCTTTCGAGCAGCGCCGTCTGCCTCGCAAACTCGGCGTCGAGCGCGCGCTCCACCGCTGAGAACGAGTTGAGGTTCTTCACCTCGGTCTTGGTGCCCAGCATCGGGTCGCCGAGCCGTCGCGCGCTCACGTTGGCGTCGACGCGAAGCGAGCCCTCTTCCATTGATACGTCGCTCACGTCGGTGTACTCCAGGATCTGCTTGAGCGCCCGGAGGTAGGCGCCCGCCTGCGCCGACGATCGCAGGTCAGGCTCGCTGACAATCTCGATCAACGGCACGCCCGAGCGATTCAGGTCAACCGCGGTCGCGCCGTGGTAGCGGTCGTGGATCGATTTGCCGGCGTCCTCTTCCATGTGAACGCGCGTGATGCCGATGCGCGACGCCACGCCGTCCACTTCGATGTCGAGCGCGCCGCCGGTCGCCAGCGGGCGGTCGAACTGCGAGATCTGGTACCCCTTCGGCAGGTCGGGATAGAAATAGTTCTTGCGCGCAAACACCGATCGCTCGTGCACCGTGCATTCGAGTGCAAGCGCCGCGCGCGCCGCCAGCTCGACCGCGCGCGCGTTGAGTACGGGCAGCGCGCCCGGCAGCCCGAGGCACACCGGGCAGGTATTCCTGTTCGGCGGGTCGCCGAACGCCGTCGCGCAACGGCAGAACGCCTTCGTGTCGGTCTTGAGCTGCGCGTGCACCTCCAGGCCGATCACCATTTCCCACGCGGCGGTCACGAGCGCTGCTCCGCGAGCCCGGCCCGCTCGAGCGCGTATGCGATGCGGAACATCGTCGACTCATCGAAGTGCGGCGCCAGCACCTGTCCGCCAACGGGCAGCGTCCCCACGCGTCCAATTGGCACGGACATGCCCGGCATTCCCGTGAGATTCGCGGTCACGGTGTAGATGTCTGACAGGTACATCTCGTACGGATCGGTAATCGCGCCAAGTGCAAACGCCGGCGTCGGCGTTGTCGGCGTGAAGAGCGCGTGCACGCCTCCCGCGAAGGTGCGGGCGTATTCGGCGGAAATCAGCGCGCGCACGCCCTGCGCCTTTCGATAGTACGCATCGTAGTACCCGTGCGACAGCACGTACGTGCCGAGGAGAATTCGCCGTGTCACTTCGGCGCCGAACCCGCGTGACCGCGTGGCTTCGTACATCCCGCGCAGGCCGTCGCCGACGATGCGAAGGCCGTACCGCACGCCGTCAAAGCGCGCGAGGTTCGACGAGCATTCCGCTGGCGCGATGATGTAGTAAACGGGGATTGCGTATTCAGTAGTCGGCAGCGCGACCGGCCGGATGGTTGCGCCCGCCGATCGCAGCGCATCGATCGCGGCGTCGCACCGTTCGCGAACGCGCGAGTCCAGTGACTCCGGATACGCTTCCTTCGGCACACCGATGACCATACCGTCCAGGCGGTCCGTCGCCGCCCCCACGTAGTCGCTGACCGGAACATCCACCGTCGTGGCGTCGTTCTCGTCGACGCCCGCAATCGCCTGGAGTCCGCGCGCGGCGTCGCCGACTGTCGCGCCGAACACGCCCACCTGGTCGAGCGACGAGGCAAACGCAACGAGCCCGAACCGGCTCACACGCCCGTACGTCGGCTTGACGCCGACGATGCCGCAGAACGCGGCGGGCTGACGCACCGAACCACCGGTTTCTGACCCCAGCGCTATGCGCACGATGCCCGCCGCGACTGCCGCCGCGGAGCCGCCACTCGATCCGCCCGGCACGCGCGTTGGATCAATCGGATTGCGCGCCGGCCCAAACGCACTGTGCTCGGTCGATGAGCCCATCGCGAACTCATCCATGTTGCTTTTGGCCATCACGATGCCGCCGGCCGCGCGCAGGCGCGTGACCACCGTGGCTTCGTACGGGCTCACGTAGCCTTCGAGAATCCGCGACCCGCAGGACGTCGGCAGCGTCGTCGTGGCGATGTTGTCCTTCACGACGATCGGTTCGCTTGCAAGCAGCCCTTTCCCCGGTGCGTCCTTCGCCGCCGCGACTGCGCGCTCGCGGTCACCCCAAAGCAGAATGTTCAGGCCGTCCTTCCACGCGCCCACCGCGTCCGCGCGCGCGAATGCCGCCGCGACCGCATCCACTCCGCTCACTCGTCTCCTTCTCCCGCCGCGCCCGCATCGCCGTGTGTGGCAAGCCGCGGAACCAGGAAAAACCCGTCACGCCACTCCGGTGCGAATGCGGATATCGGCGTCGTCAGTGGTACCGACGGTCCCACGTCGGCAGCAAGCCGCATCCCCGCAGTAACCGCCTCATCCGCCCCCTCCGCCGCATCCGCTTCGTCCAGCTGTTCCATATGCCCGAGAATCCCATTCAGCTCGCGAACAAGCGCATCAAGCCGATCGGCCGAAACCGCCAGCCGCGCAAGCGCCGCGATGTTGCGGACGTCGTCGTGCGTAACCGCCACC
>Ga0326597_10010538_pt1 | contig 12298 bp, 9 predicted proteins | sample RVTome_12_FD_203789 | JGI IMG/M metagenome (GOLD analysis project Ga0326597, IMG submission 203789) | Soil microbial communities from uranium-contaminated site in the Upper Colorado River Basin, Wyoming, United States - RVT100D185 | ecosystem: Environmental > Terrestrial > Soil > Contaminated >... | reverse complement strand
GGAGCGCGTGGCCAAGCTGGCCGGTGGCGTTGCCGTCATCAAGGTGGGCGCCGCCACCGAGGTGGAGATGAAGGAGAAGAAGGCGCGCGTCGAGGACGCACTGCACGCGACCCGTGCCGCGGTCGAGGAGGGCGTGGTGCCCGGTGGTGGTGTGGCGCTGGTGCGGGCCCTGGATCACGTCAAGACCCTCAAGGGTGACAACGAGGATCAGGACCACGGCATCACCATCGCGCGGCGCGCGATGGAAGAGCCGCTGCGCCAGATCGTCGCCAATGCGGGCGGCGAGCCCAGTGTGGTGCTGAACAGGGTGCGCGACGGCAAGGGAGCCTTCGGCTTCAACGCGCAGACCGACGAGTTCGGCGACATGATCAAGATGGGCATCCTGGACCCGACCAAGGTGGTGCGCTGCGCGCTGCAGAACGCAGCGTCCATCGCCACGCTGCTGATCACCACCGAGTGCTCGGTGGCCGAGGCTCCGAAGAAGGAAGAGCACTCGCACGGTGGCGGCGGGATGGGCGGCGGCATGGGCGGAATGGGCGGCATGGACGGCATGATGTAAGCCGACTGCCACCAGCGCAGACCTGCAAAGCCCCGCGCATGTCGCGGGGCTTTTTTTTGGGCCTTCCTGATAGCATCGCGGCGCGTTCGCGACGAGCAGGTTCACGGTGGGAGCAAACACGCACAACATCGCCAGGGTGCTGGAAGGGGCGGCGAAGGCAGGCGTGGATCTGCCTGCGCCGCGATCCTGGCCGGTGCACGGCGAGCGTGCCCTGGCAGCCAGCGTGTTCCTCGCCGACGCCTTCAGCACGCATCCGGGGCTGCTCGCCGAGTTGTTGTGCAGCGGCGACCTGGAACGCGACTACGGCAGCGAACAGGTCATGCACGATCGGGTGCGCGCGGCGCTGGACGGCGTCGCCGACAAGGACGAGCTGGCCCGCCGCCTGCGCGTGGCGCGACGCCGGGAGATGACCCGCATCGCCTGGCGCGACCTGGGCGGGGCGGCATCACTGGACGAGACGCTGCGCGATCTGTCGGCCTTCGCGGACGCGGCCATCGGCGAGGCGCTCGCGCGCCTGGACGCGTACCAGCGCGTGCGCAGCGGCATTCCCGTGGACCCACAGGGGCGCGAGCAGTCGCTCGTCGTGTACGCGCTGGGCAAGCTGGGCGCGGGCGAGCTCAACTTCTCCTCCGATGTGGATCTGATCTTCGCGTACCCCGCGGACGGCGAGACCACCGGCGCGAACCGCACGCTGAGCAACCATGAATACTTCCTGGAGCTGGGGCGCGCGCTGATCGAGGTGCTGCAGCGGCGCACCGCCGAGGGCTTCGTGTTTCGCGTCGACATGCGGTTGCGTCCGTTCGGTCGCGCCGGGCCGCTCGCGATGAGCTTCGCCAGCATGGAGGACTACTACCAGCGTCATGGCCGCGACTGGGAGCGTTACGCGCTCGTTCGCATGCGCCCGGTGGGTGGCGACCTGCACGCGGGTCATGCGCTGCTCGCTCGTCTGCAACCCTTCGTGTACCGCCGCTACCTGGATTTCGGCACCCTGGAGTCGCTGCGCGAGATGAAGGCGATGATCGCGGCCGAGGTGGTGCGCAAGGAACTGGCCGGACACATCAAGCTGGGCCCCGGCGGCATCCGCGAGATCGAGTTCACGGTGCAGGCCTTCCAGCTCGTGCGCGGCGGGCGCACACCGTCGCTGCGCGACCGGCGCATCACGCGCGTGCTCGATGAGCTGGCACGACGCGAGCTGCTGCCCGACTACGCGGTGCGGCAACTCAAGGACGCATACGTGTTCCTGCGCCGGCTGGAGAACCGGCTGCAGGAATTCGGCGACCAGCAGACGCACACGCTGCCGGATGACGACGCCACGCTCGCCGTGCTGGCCAAGAGCATGGACTTCGAGGACTGGCCCGCGCTCGAGCGCGCGCTGAGCGCGCACCGCGACAATGTGCGCAGCCAGTTCGATCAGGTGCTGGGCGGCAGCGTGCGCGACCACGAGATCGACCCGGCCGGCAGCCTGCTGATGGCCAGCCAGGACGACGACGCGCTGGAGGCGCTGCTGGCGCAGTTCGGATTCAGCGACGCTGCGCGCGCGCGCGCGCGCCTGCTCGTACTGCGCGAGAGCACCGATTGCCGGGCGATGGACGAGACCGCGGAGCGCCGGCTGCGCCGCCTGCTACCGGATCTGCTGCGCGCCGTCGCCACCACCGAAGCGCCGCTGGTCACGCTGGACCGGGTGCTGTCCGTGGTGGCGCAGGTGCTGCGCCGTAGCACCTATCTGGCGCTGCTGCACGAGCGGCCCATCACGGTCTCCCACTTCGTGCGGCTGTGTGCCGCGAGCCCGTGGATCGCGCAGCAGATTGCCGAGCAACCGCAGCTGCTCGATGAGTTGCTGGACGCGCGCACGCTGTATGCACCGCCGGGCAGGCGCGAGCTGGAGGCGGATCTGGACGAACGCCTGGCCGCGAGCACGGCCGGCGACCTGGAACTGGAACTCGCCGCGCTGCGCCAGTTCCGGCACCGGCAGGTGCTGCGCGTTGCTGCCGCGGATATCGCGGAAGCGATACCGCTGATGAAAGTGAGCGATCACCTGACCGACATCGCGGAGGTCGTGATCGAACGCGTGTTGCGGCTCGCCTGGCGCGACATCGCCTCACGCCATGGGGTGCCGCACGGTCCCGAAGGTGCCCAGGTTCGATTCGCGGTCGTGGCCTACGGCAAGCTGGGCGGGATCGAGCACGGCTACGGCTCGGACCTGGACCTGGTGTTCCTGCACGACCATGGCGGCACCGCCACCGACGGCGCGCGCGCGGTGGATGCCCAGGTGTTCTTCCTGCGCCTGGCGCAACGCATCGTGCACTACCTGACCACCGCCACACCCGACGGCATCGCGTATCCCGTGGACACGCGCCTGCGGCCGCACGGCAAGGACGGCATGCTGGCCTGCTCGCTGGCCAGTTTCGAGCAGTACCAGCGCGAGGAGGCGTGGACCTGGGAGCACCAGGCGCTGGTGCGCGCGCGGGTGGTGGCGGGCGATGCGGACATCGCGCGCGAGTTCGCCGCGGTGCGCGAGCGCATCCTGTTGCTACCCCGGGACCCGGCCGCGCTGCTCACCTCGGTGCGCGACATGCGCGCGCGCATGCGCTCGCAACTCGGCAGCCGCGGCGACGACAGCTTCGACATCAAGCAGGATCCCGGCGGCATCACCGACATCGAGTTCATGGTGCAGTACGCGGTGCTGCGCTGGGGTGCGCAGCTGCGCAGCCACTTGCACTACACCGACAACATCCGCCTGATGGAGGGGCTGGAAGCGGCCGGCGTGCTGTGTGCCGAGGACGCGGCGCTGCTCAACCACGCCTACAAGGCCTACCGGGAACGCATCCATCGCCTGTCCTTGCAGCGCAGTCCCGGGGTCGTGGACGGCGCCCCGTTCGCGGATCTGCGCCAGCAGGTGTCGCGGGTATGGCAGCGTCTGATGGACGCTGACGGCGCGCCGGCGCCGCCCCGGCAAGCGTGAATGCGGCACCGATGCAGCCCCGCTCCGGTATAGACTACCCGCGCAGCAACACGAGACGCCGCCGAGGCAGGAGACCATGAAAGCGCGCACCGCCGGGAGTGAAGGGCTGATCGAGGCCAACGCCGAGAACCGCTACACGGTGACCCGGGCCGATCTTCCGCTGAGTTGCCCGATGCCCGGGACGTACCTGTGGAACTCCCATCCCAAGGTGTACCTCCCCATCGAGAAGACCGGCAAGGCCAGATGTCCTTATTGCAGCGCCGACTACACGTTGACCGATGCCGGTTGAAAGCCCGTGGACGAAGCACCGCGCCTGCGGTCGTTGCGGGCGATTGATTCACGGCCGGTGAACCCTGCCCGGCGTGGCCCCGCGGCACGCACCGGCGCGGCGCGGCGCGCGGCGCCATGCAGGACGTGAACGCCGCCATGCAGATCGACGGCCGGCGAATCTACCTGCGGCTGCTCGGTCACGTGCTCCCGTACTGGCGCATCGGCGCCACCGCCGTGCTCGCGATGGTGGTGCTGGCCGTGACCCAGCCCGCGCTGGCGGCGCTGCTCAAGCCGACCTTCGACGGCAGCTTCGTCGCCAAGGATCTGGACACGGTGGCGCTGATGGCGGTGCTGCTGGTGGTGCTGTTCGCGGTGCGCGGCGCCGCGGGCTACGTCAGCGCGCTGGCGATGGCGGCCGTTGCCAGCCGTCTCGTGCGCGACCTTCGCGCCGCCATGTTCGCCAGGCTCGTGGCCCTGCCGAGCAGCACGCTCAATGTCAGCACGCCAGGCAAGCTGGTGTCCAAGATCACCTACGATGCGACCCAGCTCAGCGACTCCGCCACGCACGTGGTGAAGATCCTCATCGAGGACACCGTGGTCGTGATCGGACTGATCGCGGTGATGCTGCACGCGAACTGGAAGCTCACGCTGGGCGTCATGCTCACCGCCCCGGTGGTGATCGCCGTGGTGAGGTACTTCACGCACCGCCTGCGCGATGTCGCGTTCGAACTGCAGCGCCTGATGGGGCTGGCCACTCACGTGGTGCAGGAGAACCTGGAGGGGCAGAAGGTGGTGCGCAGTTTCGGCGCGCAAGTCCACGCACGCGATCGCTTCGGGCAGGTGGCGAACCGGCTGCGGCAGTACGAGGTCAAGTTCGCATCGGCGGCGTCCATCATCGCCCCCATCGCGCAGTTCGTCACCTCCATCGGGCTCGCGGCGATGCTCTACCTCGCGGCGCGCGAGGCCGCCGCCGACAGCATGACGGTGGGCACCTTTGCGAGCTTCTTCGCGGCGATGGGTCTGCTGTTCTCGCCGATCAAGCGCCTGACCTCGGTCAACGCGCGCTTGCAGCGCGGAATCGCGGCGGCATCGAGCGTGTTCGCGCTGATCGACGAGGCTGCGGAAATCGACGACGGCACGCGCCGCATCGACCGTGCCCGCGGGCGCATCGAGTTCCAGGGCGTGGTGTTCAGTTACTCCGCCAGCGACGCGGCCGCGCTGCGCGGCATCGATCTGGACATCGCCGCCGGCGAGCGCATCGCCTTCGTGGGACCGTCCGGCAGCGGCAAGAGCACGGTGGCCAACCTGATTCCGCGCTTCTACCTGCCCGATTCCGGCCGCATCCTGCTCGATGGCGTGGACATCCGCGAACTCACGCTGGACTCGCTGCGCGCGCAGGTCGCGCTGGTCAGCCAGGAGGTGGTGCTGTTCGAGGGTAGCGTGCGCGAGAACATCGCGTACGGGCCGCTGGCGGCCAAGGGCGATGCCGCGCTGTGGGACGCGATCGACGCCGCGCATGCACGCGCGTTCATCGAAGCCCTTCCCGATGGACTCGACACGCAGGTGGGGCAGCACGGAGTGCGCCTGTCGGGCGGGCAGCGCCAGCGCCTCGCCATCGCCCGCGCGTTCCTCAAGGACGCGCCGGTGCTGATCCTCGATGAGGCGACGTCGTCACTGGACAACGAGTCGGAACGCGAGATCAAGCGCGCGCTGTCGCTGCTGAGTGCCGGGCGCACCACGATCGTCATCGCGCATCGCCTGAGCTCCATCGAGAACGCGGATCGCATCGTGGTGATGGAGGATGGGCAGATCGTGGACACTGGCACCCATGATCAGCTCGTCGCGCGCAACGGCTTGTACTCGAAACTCTACCGCTTCCAGTTCGACCGTGGGCACGGCGATGCGCCGCGCCCGGCATCGGCAGGCTAGGCATGGCCGACCAGGGTCGGGTCCGATGGCCTCAGCGCTGCTGATCTGGCGACTGTGCGACGGGCGCCGCGGGCACGACAACCAGAGTCTGGGACTGGTCGAAGCGCTCGCGCGGACCGTCCACGTGGACTGCGAGGCGATCCCGGTGTCCGGCGCCATCGGCGGGGCGCTGGGCGTGCTCGCCGCACGCGCGCGGCCACGCCCAGCGCTGGTGGTGGGCGCCGGGCACGCCACGCACCTGGCCCTGATCGTCGCTGCGCGCCGCCACCGGGCGCGCAGCGTGGTGTTGATGAATCCCAGCCTGCCGCGGCGGCTGTTCGATCTGTGCATCGTGCCCCGGCATGATCAGGTGCGGTCCGCGGACAACGTGCTGACCAGCCTCGGTGCGCTCAATCGCATGCGTCCGTCCACCGCGCGCGACCCGCACGCGGCGCTGGTGCTGCTGGGCGGCCCGTCGCGGCACCATGGCTGGGACGACGCGGCGATGCTCGCTCAACTGCGTGCGCTGGCCACCTCGCAGCCCGCGCTGCGCTGGGTGGTGGCCGGGTCGCCGCGCACGCCTGCATCCATGATGGCGGCGCTGCAGGCGACAGGCGGCGTGAGCGCGGTGCGCTTCGAGCACACCGCGCCGCAGTGGCTGCCGGCGCAACTGGCGCAAGCCGGCGTGGTCTGGGTCAGCGAGGACAGTGTCTCGATGGCCTACGAAGCGGTGTCCAGCGGCGCGCCCACCGGCGTGCTGGAGGTCCCGGCGCACGGCCACGGCCGCGTGCGCGCGGCCACCCGCGCGTTGCTGGAAGCAGGCCTGGCCATCGACATGGCGCAGTGGCGTTCGGGTGCGCGGCCGCGCGCCCCCGAACACCCGTTGCAGGAAGCGGACCGCTGCGCGCGGGCGCTGCTGGACCGGTGGCCGGAGCTGGCCTGACCGTGCTGCAGATGCTTCCGGCTCTGCAGTCCGGCGGCGTCGAGCAGGGCACCGTGGAGGTGACCGCGGCGCTGGTGCGCGCCGGTCACCGCGCGCTGGTGATGTCGGCTGGCGGGCCCATGGTGCGCGCGGTGGAGCAGGCCGGAGGTGAACACGTGGCGTGGCCGGTGGGCGAGAAGTCGCTGTTCACGCTGCGGCATGTGCCGCGGCTGCGCGGCTTCCTCGCGCGCGAGGCGGTGGACATCGTGCACCCGCGCTCGCGGCTGCCGGCCTGGATCGCGTGGCTTGCATGGCGCTCGATGCGCGCTGCGCGCCGACCACGGCTGATCACCACCGTCCACGGCTTCTACCGGGTGGGGCGCTACAGCGCCGTGATGATGCGTGGCGAGCGCGTGATCTGCGTGTCCAACGCGATCCGCGACCACGTGCTGGCGCACTATCCGCACGTGCCGCAGCAGCGCCTGGTCGTGATCCCGCGCGGCATCGACCATGCACGCTATCCCCACGGCTATGTGCCGCCGACCGCGTGGCTGCGCGCGTGGCACACGGCCCTGCCGCAACTGGGCACCCGCAGGGTGCTGCTGCTGCCGGCGCGGCTGACCCGGCTCAAGGGTCACGCAGATTTCCTCGCCCTGGTCGCCGAGCTGCTCGCGCAAGGCATGGACGTGCACGGGCTGGTGGTGGGCGGTGAGGATGCGCGGCACGCCGGCTATGCCCGCGAGCTTCGCGCGCTGGCCCGCGAACTGGCGCTGGACGAGCGCGTGAGCTTCCTGGGACACCGCACCGATCTGCGCGAGGTCATGGCCGTCAGCGACCTGGTGCTGTCGCTGTCGGCCACGCCGGAGTCGTTCGGACGTACCGTATTGGAAGCACTCAGTCTCGGTCGCCCGACCGTGGGTTACGCGCACGGCGGCGTGGCCGAGCTGCTCGATACGCTGTACCCGCAAGGCGCGGTCGCGCCCGGCGACACCGGGCAGCTGCACCGGCGCGCGCACGCGCTGCTGCTCGATGCGCCCGCGGTGCGCCGATTCCAGGCCTTCACGCTCACGGACATGCTCGCCAGCACCCTCGCGCAGTACGAGGCGCTGGGCGGCATGCGGGCGCGATGACGGCGAGCGCGAAGCAGTGCTGCGTCGCGTGCGAGGGCGTGCATCGGGTGGCGCCTTTCATCGCCGTCGAGCGCCTGCTCGGCACGCTGGAGCCGTTCGAGTACTGGGAGTGCCCGGACTGCGGCTGCGTGCAGATCGCGCGCGTCCCCGAGGATCTGGCGCGCCACTACCCCGCCCGCTATTTCGCGTTCAAGGCGCAGCACCGCCTGGCCCGCAACCGGCTGCGGGGCTGGCTGGATCCGCTGCGTGTGGACGCCGCGCTGGGGCGCGGCGGCGTGCTGGGGCGTGCCGCCAACCTGGTGCTCAAGCCCCTGGACTACGTCGCGTGGTGCCAGCTCACGGGCCTGGATCGCGAAGCGCGCGTGCTGGACATCGGCTGCGGCACCGGCAAGCTGCTGGTGCGGCTGCGCCAGGGCGGTTTCCGGCGCTGCCTGGGCATCGATCCGTACCTGCGTGAACCGCTGCGCTACGCCAACGGCGCCGAGGTGCGCAAGCAAAGCGTGTTCGAGCTGGCCGCCAGCAGCAAGGAGCGCTTCGAGCTGGTGATGGCGCACCATTCGCTGGAGCACATGACGCGCCCGCACGAGGTGCTGGCCGCGGCGGCGCGGCTGATGGCACCGCATGGCTGGATGCTCGTGCGGGTGCCGGTGGCCGGTGGCTATGCCTGGCGCAGCTATCGCGAGCACTGGTTCGCGCTGGACCCGCCGCGCCACTTGTTCCTGCCCACGCGGTCAGCCATGCAGCGGCTCGCGGCGCGGGCGGGGCTGCGTATCGAGGCGGTGCGCTATGACGGGACCTTGCAGCAGTTCGCGCTGTCGGAGGTGTACCGGCGCGGGCTCAGCCTGGATCGCCCGCACGTCGAGCGCCGGATCTTCTCGCGCCGGCAGCTCGCGCGCTGGCGCGAGCAGGCCGAGGCCCTCAATGCGGCAGGCGACGGCGACCAGGCGGCGTTCTTCCTGCGCCACGCATGACGCCGCCGCGCCTGCTGCTGGTCGCGAAGCCCTGGCGCGGCGGACTCTCTCACTACCTCGTCCGCGCCCTGGCCGGGATGGACGCGGCGCCGGTGACCTGGCTGGCCAGCTACCCGCGTGGCGCGCGCGAGGCGCTGCGTTACCGCTTCTCGCGCGCCGCCTGGCGCCGGGCACGGGTGAACGCGATCAATCGCGCCCGGCGCGAGGCCGCGGTGTTCGTGAACCTGCCGCCGTTCGCGGCCTCGATCGCGCCCCACCCGGGCAACGTACTGTGGCTCACCGACGCACCGGCCGTCAGTGCCGTGGATCTCGCGCCCTTCGCGCGAGTGTTCGTCAGCGACCCGGGCTATGCACCGCGGGTGGCGGCAGCGGCGGGGGCGCGCTTTGCGGGCGTGCTACCGTTCGCGTGCGACCCGCAACTGCACGCGCCGGCCGCGGGCACGCCCGTGCGCGACGTGTGCTTCATCGGCAACCGCGACCCCAAGCGTGATGCGCACCTGCGCGCGTTGCTTGCATGCGGCCTGTCAGCGACCGTGGTCGGCAATTACTTCGCGAACCATGCGCTGTTCTGGCGCCACCCGATGAGCTTTCGCCCGCGCGTGCCGGCGTCCAGGATGGGCGCGATCTACGCGCGCCACCGCATCGCGCTCAACGTGCACTCCGCGGTGGTGCGCGAAGGCACCAACATGCGCACCTTCGAGTGCGCCGCACTCGGTATCGCGCAAGTGGTGGAGCAACGTGACGGGCTGGATGCATTGTTCGACCCGCAGCGCGAGATCGTCACCTACCGGCACCCGGACGAACTGGCCTGGACGCTGCGCGAACTGGCCGCGGATGAAACCCGGCGCACTCGCCTCGCGACGGCAGCGCGACGGCGTGCACTGGCGCAGCACACCTATGCACACCGCGTCGCGCAGCTGCTGCACGATCTGATTTAGCCCGACTTCGTCAACTCACACCTGATTGAAGAGCCACGTGATTGATTTCACTGATCCAGGAGCGGCCGGAACCGGTCGCGCTCTCGCTTCGAGGGGACATACGGTATCCGTGAGCGCCCGTCGCGTGGGAGGAACGGACGTTTCGCCGCTCGAGCGGTGACCGCAGCGCGTGCATCTGCACCGCCCGGTCGGCGGCGGCTACCGTCGGCGAAGGCGGCCGAGGCGCCGGTTTCCGGCGAGACCGACGAGCAGGAGTCCCGTCGCGAGCGCCGGCAGTGTCGCCGGTGCCGGGACCTGCACGTTGGCGAACAGAGTGAGGGTCGAGCTGATGAAGTAGAGATCGTTGGCAATCGGCCCAGAAGGGGTGTCGAAGAAGTCGGGCACGATGTCGATCAGCACGCTCAGGAGGCCGTCGTTCAGCTTGCTGGGGTCGACCGTGAGGACGTAGGTGCCCGTGGCGTTGGTCGCGAGCGGCACCAGGGTTGGCGATAAGAGATCGAAGTCGGTCACGATGATCGCCTGCTCGGGCTCCGGATCGGACAACCCGGGGCCCAGCGGATCGTCGTCGAGCAGGATCACGAGACGCGGAAACTGCTGCAGCCCCGTCGGCGGCACGCGCACGACGACGTCCCGGCCCGGAACGAAGCCGTCATCGAGGATGCTGTGGCCGTAGATGAACGGATCGGACGGCGCGCTCGCCGGCCCGAACAGCAGCGGCTTCGAGACCGGGTCGACCACATCGGTGAACGGCACCAGCACCGCGGGCGCTGCGGTCGACACGGCCCAGCCGCCGAGCAGCAACAGGGATCTCGCGAGCCAGCGTCGCGCACTGGAGCAAATGGCTGTTGACACTTCCGTCCCTCGCTTCGGTCGAGTGACTGTCTCGTCATGTGATATGCAATTTCGGTGCCACATGCGACGATCCCCGCCGATTCAACGCCAGGCCGGAGGTCGCGGACGGACGGGGGCGGAGAGTGTAAAGAATTCCGACACAATTCAGGCCCCATGATTTCGACAAGTATCGAGGTATCCATCCTAACCTATTGTTGACACGCCAAAAACCACCAAAAGAGTCTTCGCGCAACCGTGTGAAGAATTCCGACACGTTCGCGAGACCGCGCCGCCGCGCGCGGATCCGGAGATCAGCGCGCGTATAGCCGTCGAATCACCTCCGAGGAAGCGTCGAGCAGGGGTTCCCACCACGCGCGGTTGTCCACGTACCACGCCACGGTGCGCTCCAGTCCGGCGCCGAACTCCAGCGCCGGCGCCCAGCCTAGCTCCGCGTTCGCCCGGCCGATGTTCATCGCGTACCGACGGTCGTGCCCCGGGCGGTCGGTCACGTATTCGATGAGCGTCTCCGGCCGGTCGAGGAGCGAGAGTATGCGGCGGACGATGTCGATGTTCCTAAGCTCGGTCTCGCCGCCGAGGTTGTAACAGCAGCCGTCGCGGCCGCGCTCGAGCACCGCGAGAACACCGTCGCAGTGGTCGTCGACGTGTATCCAGTCCCGCACGTTCAGGCCGTCGCCGTACACGGGCAGGGACAGGCCGGCAAGCGCGCGCACGATCATCAGCGGTATGAGCTTCTCCGGATACTGGTACGGGCCGTAGTTGTTGGAGCACCGGGTCGTCACCGCCGGGAAGCCGAAAGTCTCGGCGTAGGCGGCAACCATCAGGTCGCTGCCCGCCTTGCTCGCCGAGTACGGGCTGCGCGGGGCCAGCGGCGTGTCCTCGGCGAAGGCGGGATCGTCGGCGTCGAGGCTTCCGTACACCTCGTCGGTGCTGACGTGCAGGAAGCGGAATGGCCTCGGGCGTTCGGCCAGCTCGTTCCGGCATCGCTCGAGCAGGTTCGTGGTCCCGGCGATGTTCGTCTGGACGAAGATCTCCGGCCCCAGAATCGAGCGGTCGACGTGCGATTCGGCGGCGAAGTGGACGACCGCGTCGACCGGCTCCGCCCCGCCCGGTGTCGCCGCGAGCAGAGAGGCGACGAGCCGCGCGTCGCCGATGTCGCCCTCGACGAATCGGTAGCAGTGGCCACCGCATTCGCGCTCGACGTCGCGGAGATTCTCGAGGTTGCCGCTATAGCTCAGGGCGTCGAGATTGGTGACCCGCAGGCCCGGTCGCGCCTGAAGTAACCGCCGTACGAAGTTCGAGCCGATGAACCCGGCGCCGCCGGTGACGAGCAGATGACGGAACTCCAACTGCACCTCCGCTTCGATCGATAGACGGGGCCGCCGGGACGAGCGCGCCGTGTTCGCGACACTGCACCGATGCTCGCCGCCTCCTCCCGGATGTCGCACGCGGGCGTGTGCGCGAGATCTGGCCACTCGGGGCGCCGATGATATACTTCAGCCGCCCCTCTGCGTAAGCTAACCGTACGCGATGGCGCCCCCATGTCGAATCAATCACGTCCCGCACGCAGATTGCAGTGGCGGTGAAGATCGTTTGCTAGCCGGAGAGCGACCATGCCCAACGCCACTCATTCCCGCCAGACCTTCGAATTCGATCGCGTACTGCTCACCGGTTGCGGAGGGATGCTGGGAAATTACGCGTATCCCTTCGCGAAGGAACAGTTCAAGGAGGTGCTCGCCACCGACATCGACCTGAACGTACCCTGGCTCGAGCATCTCGACGTCCGGGA
>Ga0326597_10010537_pt1 | contig 12298 bp, 12 predicted proteins | sample RVTome_12_FD_203789 | JGI IMG/M metagenome (GOLD analysis project Ga0326597, IMG submission 203789) | Soil microbial communities from uranium-contaminated site in the Upper Colorado River Basin, Wyoming, United States - RVT100D185 | ecosystem: Environmental > Terrestrial > Soil > Contaminated >... | reverse complement strand
CCGGATCCTGCTGCTCGCCTCCGGTTCGAAGCGCAATCGCGAATTTCAGGGTCGGCTCGAGCTGGTGGTCAGCCTGAGCGACGAGGGCAAGAGTGTTATGATCACCGTACCCGAGCAGGGGGACGCTAGCGCTGTCGCCTTTCGGTTCGCATTCAAGAACTTCCGACGCGTCGAAGGGACGTTCAGGGTGGGCCCGAATGCCAAGGTGGAAAGCGTCCAGGTGCGGGTCTACGAGGCCGGCAGCAACCAGCCGCGCGCCTCGCAGTCCGTAACCCTCGGTTGACAGGAGAACGATGATGTTTGGCAAGACGAGCAAGCCGCAGAACCGGATCGACAGTCTGATCGGGGATACCACGCGCATCGAAGGCAACGTGTACTTCAGCGGGGGCCTGCGCGTCGACGGCCTGGTGCGAGGAAACGTCGCCGCGCTGCCGGACCAGCCGGGCACGCTGGTCGTGTCGGAGCAGGCGCGCATCGATGGCGAGGTGCAGGCGGCCCACGTGGTGGTCAATGGCACCATCAACGGCGCGGTGCACGCCACGGAGTCGCTCGAACTCCAGGCAGGGTCCCGGGTCAAAGGCGACGTGCATTACAAGAACATCGAAATGCAGCAAGGGGCGGTCGTAGAAGGCCGACTGGTGCATTACGGCAGTGCTGAGGTCAAGCCGGTTGAGCTGAAGCTCGCATCGGGGAACTGAGGCCGGCGCAGAAAGGCCACTTTGACTTTGTGGGAACGTAGGCGAGAAAATTGCATAACCTGATTCCTGGAGTCTGAACGATGAACGCAGTAACCGAGATGCCGGCACCGCTCGTTTTCAGCGACAGTGCGGCGGGCAAAGTCAAGCAGCTGATCGAGGAAGAGGGCAACCCGGAGCTCAAGCTGCGGGTGTTCGTCACCGGCGGCGGCTGCTCGGGCTTCCAGTACGGCTTCACGTTCGACGAGGTGAAGAACGAGGACGACGCCGTGATGGAGAAGGCTGGCGTCATGCTGTTGATCGACCCGATGAGCTACCAGTATCTGGTTGGCGCCGAGATCGATTACCAGGAAGGCCTCGAGGGCGCGCAGTTCGTCATCAAGAACCCGAATGCCCAGTCCACCTGCGGCTGCGGCTCGTCCTTCTCCGTCTAGGCGAACTCACCGTACGGTACGCAAAGGGGGCTTCGGCCCCCTTTTGCTTTTCCGTCACCCGCTAGCGAGGATAGATGGCCCCGAGGACGCGCGCGCCGCACGCGCCGGTCACCGAGGGCAGGCCTGCGGGCCGAGCGTCAAGGGCCTGTTTGGCGAGCCAGGCAAAGGCGTACGCCTCGACCAGTGCCGGATCGATGCCGTGCCGCTCGCTCGTCTCGAGCGCGACAGGCGAGAGCAGCGCGGCGAGCCGCTCGAGCAAGGCGGCGTTGCGCGCGCCGCCACCGCAAACGATCAGGCGCGCGATTCCCGCACCGTGCCGTGCGCAAGCCTCGGCCACGCTGCGCGCGGTCAGCTCGAGCAGCGTCGCCTGCACGTCCCGCGCATCGCTCCCCGGCGTCACCCGCGCGTGCAGCCAGGCCTCGTTGAACAAATCACGGCCGGTGCTTTTAGGCGGCGGTGCGGCGAAATAGGGCTCCTGCATCAAGCGCGCGAGGAGCGCCGGTTCGACCTTTCCCTGCTTTGCCCAGCGTCCACCCTCGTCGATGTCCCGTCCGAGATGGCGCGCGGCCCACAAGTCGAGCAGGCAATTGCCCGGTCCCACATCGAAGCCCCGGATCACGCCGGCGCGGGAGAGCCACGTGAGATTCGCCATGCCGCCGAGATTAAGCACGGCCCGGTCCTCGCTCGTGCTCCCGAACACCGCGGCGTGAAAAGCGGGCACGAGCGGCGCGCCCTGGCCTCCGGCGGCAATGTCCCGGCTGCGAAAATCGGACACCACGACGATGCCGGTGAGCTCGGCCAGCAGCGCGGCATTGCCGATCTGGATCGTATAGCCGCGGTCCGGGCGATGGCGTACCGTCTGCCCGTGGCATCCGATCGCGTGCACCGCCGAGCCGTCCAGCGCGGCTTGCGCGAGCACTTCGCTGACCGCCGCGGCGTAGCCCCGCGCGAGATCATTGCCGAGCCTCGAGGCCCGGTCGAGCTCGTCATGCCCGGAAACGTTCAGCTCGAGCAGCGCGGCGCGAAGCGCGGCGTCGAACGGGCGATGTGATTGCCCGAGCAGCCGGGGGGCCTTGTCCGAGATATCGACCAATACGGCATCGATTCCGTCCAGGCTGGTGCCCGACATGAGGCCGATGTAGCGCTGCGCCGGGGGCAAGATCGGGCGCGCCCTGTGCGCGGCTTACTCGAGGAGCGCGAGGTTGGCGTCGGCGAGCAGGTCGAGTTGCGCGTCGAGCGGCTCCGCCTGAAGGCGGAACGCGGCCAGGTCCTGCTTCGGGACCGGAAGCGCCGCCGGAAGCGCGATCGCCAGCGGGTTGCGTGCCACTCCGGCGATGCGGAACTCATAGTGCAGGTGCGGGCCGGTGGCCCAGCCGGTCTGCCCGACGAAGCCGATGGCCTCGCCTTGCAACACGCGCGTGCCGCGGTGCAAGCCGCTCGCATAACGGCTGAGGTGCGCATAGACCGTGCTGTACTGCCCCTGGTGCCGAACGATCACGACCTTGCCGTAGCCGCCCTTGCTGCCGGAAAAATCGACTACGCCGTCGCCTACGCTGCGCACGCGCGTACCGCTCGGCGCCGCGTAATCGACGCCCTGGTGCGCGCGCCAGTCCCTCCGGAACGGGTGGCGGCGCATGCCGAAACCGGAGCTGACGCGCGAGAACTCGAGCGGCGAGCGCAGGAACGCCTTGCGCAAGCTCTTGCCGTCGGGCGCGTAGTAGTCGCCTTTGCCGTCCTCGCCCTCGAAGTACACCGCGCGCAGACGCCTGCCCTGATTCAGGAACTCCGCGGCGAGCACGCGCCCGGTGTAAACCGGCCGACCCTCGACATAGTGCTGCTCGTAGACCACCGAGAAGCGGTCGCCCTTGCGCAGGTCGCGGTGGAAATCGATATCGCCGCCGAACACGTCGGCGAGCTGGATCGCGACGCTGTCAGGGACGCCGGCGGTATCGGAGGCGGCGAACAGCGAGCTGCGGATCACGCCCGCGTTCATCGCCACGTGGGTCTCGAGCGGCGCCCTTTCCTCGAGGGCGCTGAAGCGCTCGCCGTCGCGCTCCACCCGCACCAGCTTGTCGCGGCCCGAGAGATAGCGCAAGCCGAGCAGCGCCCCCTCGGCGTCGACTTGGGCGGTCACCGTCGAGCCGGTGCGCAGTTGCCAGAAGACGCGGGCGCGCAGCGCCCGAGCCGCCTCCTGGTCGGTCACGCCGAGCCGCACGAGCAGGCTCGCGTGCGTGTCGCCGCGCCGGAAGCGCTCTTCGCGGATGAAGGCGCGCGGCGCGGGCATCAGTCCCTGCTCGTGGTCGATGGCGAACGGCTCGAGCACCGCGGTCCTGGCGACGAGCAGCTCGACATCCGGCGCGGGGCCGATCGTGGCAAAGGCGGCGATCGCGCCCGAGAGCACGAGCACCAGCGCCGCGCCGACGCGCAGCACGCTTGCTTGAAGGTTGCCTGGTTCTTGGGTCATGCTCAAAAGTCGGCTATGATGCGCGGCACATTTCCGTGAATTTTCAGGCGCCTGGAGCAGCTTGTTCAGGCGGAGCGAGTGTAACAAACTTTGCCGCGGGCACAAAGCCAACTAGTGCCCAAAAGCGTGCCGAACATGGTTCCGATCCGAGAAGCGATGGAACTCATCAAGCGCGGCTGCGACGAGCTGATCGTCGAGGACGAGCTCGCGCGGAAGCTGGCCACCGGGCGCGTGCTGAAGATCAAGCTCGGCATGGACCCCACCGCCCCCGACCTGCACCTCGGCCATACGGTGGTGATCAACAAGCTGCGTCACTTCCAGGAACTCGGCCATCAGGTGCAGTTCCTGATCGGCGATTTCACCGGCATGATCGGCGACCCGAGCGGCAAGAATCAGACGCGCCCGCCGCTGTCGCGCGAGAAAATCCTCGAGAACGCGGCGACCTATCGCGAGCAGGTGTTCAAGATCCTCGATCCGGACCGGACGCAGATCCTGTTCAATTCGGAGTGGTCCGACAAGCTCGGCGCCGAGGGCATGATCCGGCTCGCCGCGCGCTACACCGTGGCGCGCATCCTCGAGCGCGACGATTTCGGCAAGCGCTTGCGCTCGAACCAGCCGATCGCGGTGCACGAGCTGCTCTACCCCCTGATGCAGGGCTACGACTCGGTGGCGATGAAAAGCGACGTCGAGCTCGGCGGCACCGACCAGAAGTTCAATCTGCTGGTCGGGCGCGAGCTGCAGAAGGACTACGGCCAGGAGCCGCAATGCGTCATCACCATGCCGCTGCTCGAGGGGCTCGATGGCGTGAACAAGATGTCCAAGTCGCTCGGCAACTACGTCGGCATCACCGAGCCGCCACGCGAGATCTTCGGCAAGCTGATGTCGATCTCCGACGAGCTTATGTGGCGCTACATCGAGCTGCTCTCGTTCGAGCCGATGGCGACGGTGCGCAAGTGGCGCGACGCAGTCGCGGCAGGGCACAACCCGCGCGACGTTAAAGTGGGGTTCGCCAGGGAGATCGTGGCGCGCTTTCACGGCGCCGCGGCCGCGGCGGCGGCGCAGACCGAGTTCGAGGCGCGCTTTCGCCACGGCGAGCTGCCCGAGGACATGCCGGAAGTGACGCTGCAATGTGCCGATCGGGCGATGCCGGTGGCGCAGATGCTTAAGCAGTCAGGGCTCGCCGCCAGCACCACCGAGGCGCTGCGCCTGATCGAGCAGGGCGGCGTGAAGCTCGACGGCGAGCGGCTCTCGGACCGCTCGCGCAGCATCGCGCGCGGCGAAACCGTGGTCGCGCAGGTCGGCAAGCGCAAGTTCGCCCGCATCCGCATCGCCTGAGAGCCGCCATGAGCACGATGCCCGCCTACGAGGTCTACGCCATCAAGTACGCGCACCACGCGCGCCGCGCGAGCGAGAACTTCATCGGCGGCGACCCGCACGACGCTCCGATGCCGCTCGACTACTTCGTCTGGCTGGTACGCGACGCGAGCCGCGTGCTGCTCGTCGACACGGGTTTCTCGGCGGCCATGGCGGCCAGGCGCCAGCGCCAGCACCTGCGCTGCCCGAGCGAGGGCTTGCGCCTGCTCGGCGTCGACGCGCGCACGCTGCGCGACGTGGTGATCACGCACCTGCACTACGATCACGTCGGCAACTTCGACCTGTTCCCGGCGGCGAACTTTCATCTGCAGGACCTGGAGATGAACTACGCGACCGGCCGGCACATGTGCCACGAGCCCTTCCGCGGCGCGTTCGAGGTCGAGGACGTGGTCGGCATGGTGCGCAGCGTCTATGCCGGGCGCGTGCGCTTTCACGACGGCGACGCCGAGCTCTTCCCCGGCATCTCGCTGCACCTGATCGGCGGCCATACGATGGGCCTGCAGGTGGTGCGCGTCGCGACGCGACGCGGCTGGCTGGTGCTCGCCTCCGATGCGAGCCACTTCTACGCCAACATGGAAGAGGTGCGGCCGTTCCCGATCGTGTATTCGGTCGCCGACATGGTCGAAGGCTACCGGCGCATGCGCGAGCTCGCGGACTCGGCGCAGCACGTCATCCCGGGGCACGACCCGCTGGTGCTCGAGCGCTATCCTGCTCCTGCGCCAGAGCTCAAGGGCATCGTTGTCCGGCTGGACTGAGCTCGCTCGGGGTGGGCCCGTGGCCGCACCTGCGTCGCTCGCCGTCCGGGTTGACCGGTCAAAAGCTTGCGTGTACCCTCGTTTTCGCTCTGCGAAATCAACCCGAGAGGAGGGGAATCCATGAAACGATTCGTGCGTTCGGCCGTCGCACTCGCGTGCGCGGCGACTTTTGCTACCGGGGCCCAGGCCCAAACCACCACGCTCAACATGCAGGCGACCTGGCCTGCGAGCCTCACGCTGTACGAAAACTTCCTGTACTTCGCCGATCGCATCGGCAAGGTGAGCGGCGGCGCGCTGAAGATCAATACGATGCCCGCGGGCCAGGTCGTGCCGGCCTTCGAGGTGCTCGACGCGACGCACAAGAAAGTGCTCGACGGCGCACATGCCTGGGGCGCGTACTGGGTCGGCAAGAACAAGGCCGCGGTGCTGTTCACCGGCGGGCCCGGCGGCGGCTTCGGCATGGACTTCATCGACGCCATGGGCTGGATGCACCACGGTGGCGGCCTCGAGCTGTACCAGGACTTCTACCAGAAGGAACTCAAGCTCAACGTCGTGGTGGTGCCCATCCTGCCGGCCGGGCCTCAGGCCTTCGGCTGGTTCAAGCGCCCGATCAGGAACCTGGCCGACTTCAAGGGCATGAAGTGCCGCCAGACCGGCATGGCCGCGGAGGTGTTCAAGGCGATGGGCATGTCGGTGGTGAACATGCCGGGCGGCGAGATCATCCCGGCCGCGCAGCGCGGCGTGATCGACTGCGCGGAGTGGGTCGGCGGCGTCGAGGACCTGCGGCTCGGGTTCCAGAACGTGTGGAAGTACCACTACACGCCGGGCGTACACGAGAACGTCACCATCGGCGAGTTGCTGCTGAACGGCGACGTGTACAAGTCCCTCAAGCCCGAGCACCAGGAGATGATCAAGTCGATCGCGGCCGAGACCTTCCTCATCTGGTGGGCCAAGTGGCAGAGGCAGAACGGCGATGCGCTCAAGGAGCTGCAGGAAAAGCACGGCGTGCAGGTGCTGCGCACCCCGCCCGACATCCTGATCACGTTCCTCAAGACCTGGGACAAGCTGGCAAAGGAAGAGGCCGATAAGAACGCGTTCTTCAAGAAGACCTGGGAATCGCAGCGCTCGTATGCCAGCGTGGTGGTGCCGGCCAAGCGCTTCATGTTCCCGCCGTACTCCTTCGTGGCCAACTACTACTGGCCCGAGAAAGCGGCCGGCAAAGGCAAGAAGTAACAGCCGGGCAGAGCAAGCGGGGGCGGAGCGATCCGCCCCCGCTTTTATTCGCGGGCCGCTCGTCCGGAGCGGACCCGACGTGAACGTCGCCGTAAACCTGAGCACTGCTGAAGGGATCGGGAATGGCTGAACCTTCGCCGAAATTGATCGCGATCGTCCGGGTGGTCGACCGGTTCACCGACACCACCGGCTTCTGGGTCGCATTGCTCAACGTACCGATGATGCTCGCCGTGGTCTACGAGGTCATGATGCGCTATGCGTTCGATGCACCCACCGCCTGGGTCTTCGACTTCACCTACATGATGTACGGCACCATCTTCATGCTCGGCTCGGCCTACGCGCTGCACAAGGGCGCGCACATCCGCACCGACTTCTTCTTCGAGAACTGGTCGATCCGCACCAAGGGGGTCATCGATTCGATCGCCTATATCGTGTTCTTCTTCCCGTCGCTCATCGTGTTTCTCGTGGTGAGCGCCAACGAGGCCTGGTACGCCTTCAGCATCAACGAAACCTCCGAACAGACGCCCTGGCGACCGGTGCTGTGGCCCTTCAAGGGCGTGGTGCCGCTGGCGGCGCTGCTGCTCCTGATCCAGGGCGTCTCGGAGATGATCAAGAGCGTCTACGCCGCGCGCCTGGGCATCGAGCTCGAGCACAAGGAAAAGATCGAGATATGAGCGGCGTCACGACTTTCGGCACCGGAGAGACGGCATGAGCGGCGAGGCGCTCACCGGCCTGATCATGCTGTTCGTGATGATCGGCGTGATCTTCATCGGCTTCCCCATCTCGTTCACGCTGCTGTTCCTCGCGCTCACCTTCGGCTACTTCAGCTTCGGCCATACGGTCTTCGACCTGGCCTACTTCCAGACCATCGGCATGATGAAGGAGGAGCTGCTCGCCGCGGTTCCCCTGTTCGTGCTGATGGGGTTCCTGACCGAACAGGCCGGGCTGATGGAGCGATTGTTCACCGCCTTCCGGCTGCTGCTCGCGCCGATCCGGGGCTCGCTCTACGCGGTCGTGATCCTGACCGCGGCGGTGTTCGCGATGGCCACCGGCATCGTCGGCGCCGCGGTCACGGTGCTGGGCATCATGGCTTCGCCGATCATGATCAAGACCGGCTACGACGCCAAGCTCTCGGCCGGCGCGATCACCGCCGGCGGCACGCTCGGCATCCTGATTCCGCCGTCGGTGATGCTGATCGTGATGGGGCCGGTGCTCGGCGTGCCGGTGTCGGACCTCTACGCCGCAGCGTTCGGCCCCGGCATCATCCTGGCAGGGTTGTACCTGGCCTATCTGCTCGGGCGCTCGTTCATCAACCCGAAGCTCGGCCCGCCGGTGCCCATGGACGAGCGCGTCCACAGCCTGCCCGCGATGATCATGGAAGTGCTGATCGGGGTGGTGCCGCTGCTTGCGCTGATCTCGGCGACGCTCGGCTCGATCCTGATGGGCCTCGCGACGCCGACCGAGGCTTCCGCCGTGGGCGCGCTCGGCGCGATGCTGCTCGCGGCCGCCTATCGCAAGCTGACCTATGCCGGCCTGAAGCAGGCGCTGCTCAGCACCACCGCGACCTCGGCGATGGTGCTGCTGCTCGCGGTGACCTCGAACATCTTCGGCGCGGTGTTCGCGCGCCTGGGCTCCGCGAACTGGATCACCGAAACGCTGCTCGCCCTGCCGCTGTCGCCGACCCTGATGCTAATCCTGTGCATCGTCCTGATCTTCCTGCTCGGCTGGCCGTTCGAGTGGCCGGCGATCGTGCTGGTGTTCCTGCCGATCTTCTATCCGGTGGTGAAGGCGCTCGACTTCAACCTGGTGTGGTTCGGCGCGTTGGTGGCGGTGACCCTGCAGACCGCGTTCCTGTCGCCGCCGGTGGCGATGTCGGCGTACTACCTCAAGCAGGTGGTCAAGGAATGGTCGCTCGGCACGATCTACAAGGGCATGTTCGAGTTCATGATCCTGCAGTGCATCGCGATCGCCATCCTGATCGCCTACCCGCAGGTCGCGACCTGGCTGCCCGAGAAGCTGAACGCCGAGTTCCGCGCCATCCAAGTCGAGCAGGTCGAGGACAATGTCCAGCTCGACGACTACCAGCCCGAAGGCGGCTACGGCAAAGCGCTGCGCGAAGCGCTGCAGGAGTCGCGCGATGAGGACAAGAAGGAGGAGGGGGGAGACGCGCTGGAGAAGGACGAGTCCGCACCCGGCGCGCCAGCCAAAGACAAATAACGAAGCTCCCAGGGTCATGCCGCCCGTCGAGGCGGCGGTCCCGATTCGGCGCCGGGCCTCGTCCCGGCGTTTTTGTTTCGACGATGGCGATGTGCTAGAAGGCAGCGATGGCATTCGATTTCGATACGCCGGTCGAGCGTGCCGGCACCGGCGCCATGCGCTGGGAGCGCTATGAGGGTCAGGACGTCGTGCCGCTATGGGTTGCGGACACGGATTTCCGCGCGCCGCCGGCCGTGCTCGCGGCGTACAGCCGGCGCATCCAGCACGGCGTATTCGGCTACACCACTCCGCCAGGGGAACTACGCGAGCAGATCGTCGCGCGCATGCGGCGGCTCTACGACTGGCGCATCGCGCCCGACTGGATCGTCTTCCTGCCGGGCGTGGTGCCCGGCCTGCACCTGGCGGCGCGCCATCTCGTTCCGGCCGACGGCCACGTGCTGGTGCCGACGCCGGTCTACCACCACTTCAAGCGCGCAGTGCAGCTCGCGCCGCGCGCGCATTCCGATGTGCCGCTCGCGCTCGCGGGCGGACGCTGGGTGTTCGACGAGGAGCGCCTCGTGCGCGAGGTGCGTCCGCAGACCCGGCTCCTGTTCCTGTGCAACCCGCAGAATCCGGGCGGAACGATCTTCACGCGGGCCGAGCTCGAGCGGCTCGCCGGGCTCGCCGCGCGCCATGACCTCGTCATCTGCTCGGACGAGATCCACGCCGACCTGCTGCTCGACGCGGGCAAGCCGCACGTGCCGATCGCGAGCCTCGCGCCCGAGGTCTCGCGCCGCAGCGTGACGCTGATGTCACCCAACAAGAGCTACAACATTCCTGGCGCCGGCTGCGCCTTCGCGATCATCGAAGACGAGGCGCTGCGGCGGGCCTTCTCGGCCGATCACCACGCGACGATCCATGATCCCTCGGTGTTCGGTTACCTCGGGGCGATGGCCGCGTATCGCGAGGGCGGGGCCTGGCTCGCGGCGCAGCTCGACTACCTGCGGGCGAATCGGGACGCGCTCGAGGCGTGGGTCGCGCGCCAGCCCGGCCTCGAGCTGGCGCATGTCGAGGCAACCTACCTGGCGTGGATCGACGCGAGCGGTCTTGGCACGAGCGACCCGCACGCGCTCTTCCTGCGCCACGGCGTCGCGCTCTCGCCGGGGGCGCAGTTCGGCGCGGAGCGCTTCGTGCGCCTGAACTTCGGCACGCAGCGCGGGCGCCTCGACGAGGCGCTTGCGCGCATGACGCGCGCGCTCGAGGCCCAGAAGGCGCGCGCTTAGCCGCGACGCCTCGCGGCGCGCAGAGCGAATACGCGCTCGAGCACGCGCTCCAGGTGCGGATCGCGCACCCCGATCTCGTGCATGTGCTTGAGGGTTCGCCGCAGGTAATCGATGTTGTGGCCGCGCCCGCCCTTGCCCTGGGCGACCAGGCGCGCCGTGCGCTCGACGCCCAGATCGCCGGCGAACTGGCGGTGACAGGGGTCGGCGACGAAGGCGACCGCTTGCACCACGCGACCCCGGCGCACCCGCGCGCGCACCAGCCGCGGCTGGTAGACGACGTTGCGCATCTCGCGATGCCACAGCGCGCGCAGCACCGCGGCGGCATCGGAGGCGGCGACGCGAAACGCCATGCCCCAGCACGATCCGCCACGGCACAGGCCCATTACCAGCCCGGGCCGCTCGGGCGTGCCGCGGTGGCGGTGCGAGTAGATGCACAGCGAGCGGTGAAAGCCGTACACGAACGCGGGCGAGCGCTCGCGATGGCCAAAACCGGGTGACCACATGAGCGAGGCGTAGCCGAACACCCACAGGTCGCCGGCGGGCAGCTGCGCGCGGAGCTCGGGCAGCCTCATGCGCGCAACGACGGGGAAACGAGCGCCTCGGGCGCCGGAGCGGCGCCCCCGTTACGCGCCGACCGGCTGTTGCGCGCGACGTGAAGTCGATTGGGTTCGATCATGGGCAGGCCGGCGTGCATTATAGATTCGGCATGCCTCGCGCCCGGGTCGCAGCCCCGGGCGCCGTGCCCTCGCGTCGGCGCAGCATTAGGATGTCGCCCATGAGGCGCATGGCGATTGTGCCCGCCGGGCTTGCGGCGCTGGTCATCCTGGGCGCGGCGCGCGCGCAGGATTCCGATCGCAAGCCGCCGTTTGTCACCACGCCGCTCGAAGTGGTCGACCGGATGCTGCGGCTCGCGCAAACCGGCCCGCAGGACTTCGTGATCGACTTGGGCTCGGGCGACGGGCGCATCGTCATCGCGGCGGCGCGCGATTTCGGCGCACGCGCGCTCGGCGTCGAGCTCGATGGCGTGCTGGTCGAGCTCGCGCGCGAGCGGGCGCGCGCGGCGGGGGTCACCGGGCGCGCGGCGTTCGAGCAGGGCGACGTGCTGCACGCGGAAGTCTCGCGCGCCACGGTGGTGACCGCCTACTTGCTGCCCGGACTCATGGAGCGGCTGCGAGCGAAGCTCCTCACCGAGCTGGCGCCGGGCGCACGGATCGTCTCGCACGCCTTCGTCATGCCGGGATGGCGGCCGGATCGAAGCGAGACCCTGCGCAGGCTCGCACCGCATCCCGGTCAGGGCGAGACGAGCAATCTCCACCTGTGGATCGTGCCGGCGCAGGCGCGCGGCGCGTGGCGCTCCTCCGCATCCTCGGCGGCCGGGGCGTGGCGCGTTCGCATCGAGCAGAACCACCAGGACATCCGGCTCGAGGGCAGCGCGGAGGGCGCGCCGCTCGAGTTCGTGGGCGCGACGCTCACCGGGCGCGAAATCGCCTGGCGCACGCGCGGGGCGCGCTTCCGCGGCCGCGTCGAGGGCGAGCGCATCGCCGGCGAGCTCGCGGTCGGCGGGCGCACGCTGCCGCTCGTCCTCGAGCGCGAGCGCTGAGTCGTCGGCCCATACGCTGCACGAGTGCGATTCCGCCTCAGCGGCACGCGCGCCACCGCCTTTGACGCAGGTCAAGGCGCGAGCGGTGCCCGGCCCTAGTCTGGGCGCATCGTCAATCGACCGACCCGCATGTCCGTCGCACCCGTGCCCGAGGAATCCGTCGTGTGGGAGGCGCTGCGCCGCGTCGCCGACCCGGAAGTCGGCGAAAACGTGGTCGATCTCGGGCTCGTGTACCGCGTCGAGTGCGCGCCGGGACGCGTGCAC
>Ga0326597_10010536_pt1 | contig 12298 bp, 9 predicted proteins | sample RVTome_12_FD_203789 | JGI IMG/M metagenome (GOLD analysis project Ga0326597, IMG submission 203789) | Soil microbial communities from uranium-contaminated site in the Upper Colorado River Basin, Wyoming, United States - RVT100D185 | ecosystem: Environmental > Terrestrial > Soil > Contaminated >... | reverse complement strand
TGTTCAACTGGGTGGCGAGCTGGCGACCTGCCGTGAGCAGTTGCAAGGTAACCGAATCGACTTTGCCGCCGGCGTGTTCGACCAAGACAAGAATTTCGCGCGCCATCAGACACTCTCCCGAATTTTCGTCAGCAGCGCCGCGGCGATTTCCTGCGCGCTTCCTTGAAGCAGCTCCGCCTGGTGTGACCGTTCGGGCGGGTGGACACTCAAGATGCGGTAGCCTTTCGGCGCCAGAGGTTCTGCTTGCAAGCCCAGCTCCCCCACTGAGAACGAGCGGACCGGTTGCTGGCGTGCGCGAATGCGGCGGGCGGGCGGTACAAAGGTGAGCGGCTGAATTCCCGTCTGCACGCACAGAAGCCCGGGCAGTTGGAGTTCCACGTCGGCGAAACGGCCGCCGCCGAGTTCCTTGCGCGCAATGATAGTTGTTCCGTCTCGCACTTCGATGCCGACAATGGCGTAGGCGAATGGCAATCCAAGCAAGCTCGCCGCCGCGACGCCCACCTGGCCGCCGAGGGTATCGCGCGATTGGGTTCCGGTGAGTACGAGATCGAATTCCAGTTTTTTCAAAGCCGCTGCCAAGACTGTGCTCGCAACCCGCGGATCGTGGCTGTCACAATCCACCCGCACCGCTTTGTCGGCGCCCTTGGCCAGCGCATAGTACAAAACATCCTGCGACTTGATGCCGCCCATCGAAATTACCGTCACCTGGCCGCCATGGGCTTTCTTAAGCACCAGCGCTTCTTCCAGGGCGTACTCGTCGCACTCGTTGATCGCCAGGAGTTGGCCTTGATATTGGAGCGACATTCCATCGGAGCCGACTTTCAGATCGGTGACCAGGCCCGGCACGGATTTGCAGCAAACCACTATATTCATCTTTAAAGTTCCAATCGTTCCAACGGTTCCAATCGTTCCAACAGTTCTAGTCGTTCAAGACGTGTGGAACGATTGGAACGTCTGGAACATTGCCGCGTTTTGGTAAACCAGAACGCAGCAATGATCAGCCGCGGCTCGCCGCATTCGTGCCGGCGATTTTTCCGGTGACGGCGCCGCGCAGGAGCCCCGAGCCGCTCGGATAGTTGTAATAGAAGAAGCCCGCGGTCAGTTCGCCGGCGGCGTAGAGCCCCGGGATCGGGCGGTCGGAGCGATTGAGCACCTGGCAGTCGGTGTTGATTTTCAGCCCGCCGTAGGTGAACGTCAGACCGCAGGCGGCGGCGTAGGCGGTGAACGGCGGCGTGTCGAGCTTCTGCGCCCAGTTGGTTTTGGGCGGGTAGATGCCCTCGGTGTGACGACCGTCGCGGATCACTTCGTCGAAAGGCCGGTCTTCGACGACGGCATTGTTGAATTCCTCGACAGTCTTCTGCAAGGCGCTGGGGTTGATCTCCAGCATCTCCGCCAACTCTTTAATGGAGTTTGCCACCACCGGCGTCGCCCCATCGTAAAGATAGCGGCTGACCGCTTCTTTGAGCTTTTCATCGAAAAGCTGATAGGCGATGCCGCCGGGCTGCTTGAGAATCTCCCCGCCAGTCTTCGCGTAGGTGTAGGCGTGAAAGTCTTCGCCCTCGTCGGTGAAGCGGCGCCCTTCAGTGTTGACCATGACGCCGATGGTCCAGGCGTAACGGTGCGTGCGGTAGCGGCGGTTGACGGGGTCGAGAAAGCCGCCTTCATAGTCGCCCGCGTCGGCGTCGATGGGTGTGGCGTGGCTGCCGCTCCAGTGGCCGAAGGGTTGCGCGCCGATGTCCAGCGCCATTTGAATACCGTCGCCGGTGTTGTACTTGGTGCCGCGCACTTTCGCGAGGTCCCAGCCGGCGCCGAGAAACTGCGCGCGCAGCGCCGGGTTCGCCGAGAATCCGCCGCAGCCGAGCACCAACCCTTTACAGCGGATCTCGCTGAATCCTTCGGGGGTTTCCACCACGAGACCATAGACCCGGCCGCTCTCGTTGGTCAGGATGCGCGAGGCGGCGGTTTCAAAGCGCGCCGGAATTCCTCTGGTCCGCAAGATGCGATGCCACATTTCGACCAGCCCGCCGCCGCCGTCCTTGGAGTTGATAAAGCTGCTGCCGTGGTGCCAGCGCAAGCGCCCCCCTTCAGGCTTTGCCGCGCTGTAGAGAATGTCCCACTCGATACCCATCTCGCGCATCCACCTGACGGTCGGATAGGACTCGTTGACGAGCAGCTCGGCCAACTCCGGCACCGAGCGGCCGCGCGTGACCCGCATGATGTCGGAGTAAAAATCGTCCTTGGTATAAGGCGGCAGATCGATCTTCGCCCACTCGCTCTCGCTGACGTGAGGGAGCAGCGGTTTTTCGTCTTCGATGCCGTTGTGGACATGGCGAAACTGCGCGCCATGACTAAACCAAGTGTTGCCGCCCTTTTTCTTCTCCGGCGCCTTTTCCAGCACCACCACTTTCGCGCCGGCCTGGTGTGCCGCAACCGCGGCGGCCTGAGCGGCATTGCCGAAGCCGACGACGACAACATCGTAGTTTTCCGTCTTCATGAATTCCCCTCCCAACTGAGTTGCTGGGTAATTCCTATTTGCGGCAGCCCGTTTGATCTACTCCATTATTCCGATACGGGGAAAAGTTCAACCTGGCATAGATTGCAAACCTTGGCGAGAGCTTCGAGAGACTGCTCAAGGACCCTGAATTTGCCGCCGAGGCGAAGAAGCAGCGCGACTGGGATGGGATGACCTTTCTCAGCGGCGAGCAGCTTCAAAGGAAGATCGAAGCGACCGTTACCCAACCGCCTGATGTCATCAAACGGGTGAAGGAGGTTTTGGAAGAGTCGTAGTTTCGCGAGCCGGAAGGAGGAAGGAGGCGCCGCATTTGGGGTGTGATCGGATGGAGTGGATAAGGTAGGTGTCGCCCTCAATGGTGAAATAAAAACGCCATCCTCCGTTTACTCTGGCCTGCCAGATACCTCGGGCTTCATCGTACTTTTTGGCCCGAAGGGAAGGATGGCGCAGATTTTGAAGCAGGAATTGAATCTTCTGGTCAAAGGCTTTTTGGATATGGGGTGGAGCCTCAGCGTAGGCGCGGATGAATTGTGGTGTTCGGGCAAGCCGCATCAGGACTTTTTGTTGAGCTTGCAAACCTCCCTGTGGAGCGAACGAACAAAATCCTTGACAGACTTAAAGGGCCCATGAGCCTTGCCTTGTCGAAACTCCCGGAGTGAGATAGCGATATCCCGATCGACCGCGCTCGTAGGAATGAAGGTGATTTTTTTTCCTTGGAGCTTTGCCTCCAGCATATCACCGACTGCAACCCCCGCTTTTTGGCGCATTCGAGCGGGCAGGGTAACTTGAAACTTCTCTTTGACTTTGACGCGTGCCATTTAAAGCTCTCCGGCTTGACAGTTAGAAAATCTAACTCGATCCATAATAGAAGACGTGAGCAGGGCTGTCAAATTTCGAATACGTGCCGGGCTCGGAACCTGGCGCGCGGAAATTGAATCGATCAACACCGCGGTTCCACTATCCGGGTAGGCGGTCCACGTTGCGCCGCGCGACGTTAGGGGCTGGAGCTGGCTGTTAGAAATGGTAAGTAGTGGCTAGAAAGCAGTGGTTTAGCAAAATTATGTACTAAACAACGGCGCCACCTCAATCCAAACAATTCTTGCTAGCGATATAAATAGAAGTACGAGAAGAGCGATCCTTAAGAGTAAAAGTTCGAACTGGGCGAAGGTATCGTTGTGGTCCTGGTTATTCATAAACTTGAATTGTCTCCTTTCACAGATATAGACTCTCGGGGAGGGGTGTTTTTCCCATGAAGAACCTTTGAAGCGAAGTGAGAAAAATACCGGCGTTAGGCGTCTATATAAATGTAAAGAGCCGGACCGGTTTACGGGAGGGTGAGAATGCTCCCTGACGAAGCTGACGAAATAGATAGATTATGCAGGTTCATTAAGGCCCATGGCCTTCGCAAAGTCCGTCGCGCCTATCGGCTGGATGGCGTTTCGGCCGTGGTCAACAGCGTTCAAGCATAGAGAGTTGAGGCTGAACTGAGAGCCCCTGAGTTCAGCAAACATCTGGAACAGACTTGCAGATGGTTATGTCGGGCTACCCCGCAATTCGACCCAAGAGATCTTGCGCAGGACGTCATGGTGCGCATGCTGGAGAACAAGGAACGATTAAAGGGATCTCGTCAATCAAGACGTGGTCCCAGGCAATTGCTCGAAACCAGCATTTCGATAATCTTCGTCGGGAAAAAGTTCGTTTCGAAAAGGAAAGATTAATACATCAACCGGAAAAACATGAGCATAATCCCGAACTAAAGGACAGGCTAATCAAGGCTTGTAAAAAACTCGGCGTCAGGGAGCAAGAGGTATTTCTATGCGAGTGCAATGGAGAGAAACCACAACACATAGCAAAAAACTTTCATATTTCCATTAAAACGGTTTACCGAGTCCTGAAAAAAGTTAAGAAACAGTTACTGGAAGACGTGTTTGAGAACTCGTCTATCACTGAAGGTCGAGAGTAGTAGGTAAAATTATCATGAAGAACAATTACGCTTGCATAGCGTCGAGAATAGGTAACAAGGTTTATGACTATCACAGTGGGTTCTTAAGAGGGAAAGAACCCCAAAAGTTTTTGGACCACCTCTCGATCTGCCCCAAGTGCAAGGAAACTTTGCGAAGACTGCAGTGGATTACTAGGACAATTTTGGAACAACCAAATGATTTTTTTAATCGAGAAGTGGCGGGACGCCTGAAAGTGAAAACGGGGAAATCCACAGGCAATTCACCAAGAGTGGGAGCTCGGGTCGTCATAGATGACCGACGTAATCGGCCGTGGCTTTCGGAAGGAACGTCGTTGTTAAATGAAAGTCTAATGCGTCCGGAGTCGGACAGATTGGGGCTGCATCGCATGGTTGAGAGAGCTGTTGGTGGTTATATTGCCAAACGCATCGTCGAGAGACACACGGCGATACAGAAGCGTACGGCGCTGCGGGACCATGGCTTGCCAGGGGAAAATACGCTGCCGAAGAAGTAAACGGAGAGTGGTGCGTTAGGTCGGCCAGTAGGCTCTGACCTCGTGGGACTGGCGATCTCAAATCTCAGCTAACGACTTCAAAGCGCGCACTATTTTTGTACCGTGGGTCATGAGAAGCGGGGGTGTTCCCGAGACTCGATGCCCCGGACCCGCAACTTTAGGCTTCGATAATGGCAACTCCGTCGCGGCTTGTTATTTTCGTTCCGTAGCGCTTTGAGAGACGGATGACGCGCTCGATCACGCGCCGGGCGACTTCGCCCTCGGCGAGCAGCACCCTGCCGCTGCGCGTTCCGCTGATTTCGCCTCGTGCTTGAATTCAATGGCCGTTATACCGATAAGCCTGCGGACAGCCTGCGGAAAGACCATTGGCAAGTTCACCGATGTGGTGTAACGTGCTGAAGGCAAGTTGGACGCCGTTCGATGACAGTGAAAAGGCCAGAGACAAGAAGCCTCAAGGCCCCGACCGCGTTCTCTGTCCGCGTCTCGATCAGCTTTCCACATGATTTGTACGAGCTTCTCGAAGAACTCGCAAAGCAGAAAAATTGTGTCCCTGGCGTGGGTGGTACGGGACGTGGCGGAGAAGTACGTCGCGGCTCAAAGGTCCTCGGCCAGGAAACAATGACCAGAGCGAACAAAGGATGACCCGGACCGGCAAAACGAGCAGTTCGACAGCAACACTATCAAACCGTTTGAATGCTGCCCTGAAACTGCCCAACGGGGCGCGGTTCTACCGCTGTGCGTTGCAGGTCAACCCCTTCGCCTATTTGAGCCGGCACAGCAAGCAGACGTCGTTCCAAACCGACGCGGCATATAATGCAGCGATCATAGCGGCCTGCCAGGAGGCTGGGATCGAGGTTATCGGCGTTACGGATCATTACAGGGTTGATGAATCGAAGGGGCTGGTACAGGCAGCGCGTGCCGCCGGGTTATTCGCCTTCAGCGGCTTCGAGTCCGTAACCAAGGACGGTGTCCATTTTCTCTGCCTGTTCGATCCCGACAAGGACAATGTGCTCGAACGGTTTATTGGTGAGTGCCGAGTTCACGATACCAAAGCGGCCTCACCGACGGGGAGCCTCGATTCCATTGAACTCCTTGCCCAAGCGAAAAGGTGGGGCGCTATCTGCGTGGCCGCACATGTAGCCGCTGAGGGAGGCCTTTTGAAGAAGCTCAGCGGGCAGCCTCGCGTCAATGTGTGGAAGTCACCAGATCTTCTTGCCTGCGCCCTTGCTGGCCCGATTTCAGATGCACCGGAAAACCTCCGGCCTATCCTTGAAAACAAGGATGCGGAGCACAAGCGCAACCGGCCTGTTGCGGTGATAAATGCCTCGGATGTGAACAACCCCACGGACCTGAAAAAGGGCGGTGCGTCCTGCTTCATCAAGATGTCGAACGTCTCCGTTGAGGCATTGCGGCAGGCTTTCCTTGATCCTGAATCGCGGATTCGCTTAAATACCGATCCCCAAGCGGAGCCGCACGCAGAGTTTCTGGCGGTGACGTGGGAAGGCGGATTCCTCGGCGATACATCCGTTCACTTCAACGGCAATTTGAACGTTCTAGTCGGTGGAAGAGGAACGGGAAAATCGACCCTGATCGAGAGTATGCGTTACACGCTTGGCCTCGAACCGCTCGGAGAAGACGCGCGCAAAGCCAATGAGGGCGTTATTCGATACGTGCTTCGCTCCGGGACCAAAATATCCTTGCTGGTGCGGTCGCATAAACCTTCCGCGCGGTGCTATACCATCGAGCGGTCGGTCCCGAATCCGCCGATCGTGAAGGACGAATCCGGGGAAGTTCTGACGCTTTCGCCGAAAGACGTAATGCCGGGCGTAGAGGTCTTTGGACAACACGAAATATCCGAACTCACGAAAAGCCGGGAGAAACTGACACTACTCCTCGAGCGGTTCGTCGACCGCGATCCGACACTTTCGGGGCGGAAATCGAAGCTCAAACTGGAGCTTAACCGCTCTCGAAGCCGTATCGTGGATGTCCATCGCGAGATGAAAGCTCTCGACGAGCGGTTTGCGTCGCTTCCGGGTCTAGAGGAGACGCAAAAGCGTTTCCAAGAAGCCGGGCTTGAAGATCGCCTGAGGGAGAAGAGCCTCCTTATTCGGGAAGAGCGCGTATTCGCCACCGTTTCCGACCGACTTGATCCTGTCCGCGCGCTTCATACTGAATTGGTCGAGTCGCTTCCGCTTGATGCTGCCTTCGTTTCTAAAAAGGCTTTGGACGGACTCCCGAATGCAGCCATACTAGCGGAGATCGGGACGATACTCGGGTCGCTGAGCACCAAACTCAAGGTAATTACTGACCAGCTCGACAAAGCGTTGGCAGAAGCGGACAGCGCTGTTGCGGGAACCAAATCTCGCTGGGAGGAGAAACGCAAGGTTATCGAAGAAATCTATGAGAAGCTTTTGCGCGAGCTTCAGAAATCGAAGATCGACGGGGCCGAGTTCATCCGTCTAAGGAAGCAGATTGAAGAGCTACGCCCATTGAGGGAGAAGAAAGATTCCCTGAAACGCGATCTGGCCACTCACGAGGCACAGCGCCGCAAACTGCTTGCAGAATGGGAGGACATCAAGGCAAGCGAATACCGTGAGTTTCAAAGTGCGGCGAAAAAGGTTTCTCGCAAGCTCCGAGACCGAGTGCAGGTAGAAGTCACCATGGCGGGAAACCGTGAGCCGTTGGAGCAGCTCTTACGTGAGGTCGGCGGAAACTTGAGCGCCGCCCTGGAACGGCTGCGGTCGCTGGAACAGATTTCGCTGCCGGATTTGGCACAGCGCTGCCGGGAAGGAAAAGAGGCGCTGATGAAAAATTTCGGGTTGCCAGCAGGTTCAGCCGAGCGAATTGCTCAAGCGGACCTAGACCTATTCATGAGAATCGAGGAGCTAGATCTTCCGGCGACCACGAAAATCGAACTGAACACGGCACCGGAAGGCGAGTCCGCCACATGGCAGACGCTGGAGGCGCTATCGACCGGACAGAAGGCAACAGCTGTGCTGCTGCTTCTGCTGTTAGAGTCCGAAGCTCCCCTTGTTGTCGATCAGCCGGAAGACGACCTCGACAACCGCTTCATTACTGAAGGTGTAGTACCGATCATGCGGCAGGAAAAACGGCGGCGTCAATTCGTATTTTCAACCCACAACGCGAATATTCCTGTCCTCGGCGATGCAGAGCTGATCCTGGGCCTGGCCGCATCGGGAGAGGGCGGAGAAGGCCATGCCAAGATTGCTCCCCATCATATGGGGTCAATTGACTCCAGGCCTGTGCGCGAGCTGGTGGAAGAGATCCTCGAAGGGGGCAAGGATGCCTTCGAGATGCGCCGCTCCAAGTATGGGTTCTAAGACATGACGACGCACACCGAACTGCTAGAAATCATCAGCAATGGGGAAAACTCCGGCGTCGAATTCAAGCGCGACGTGGTAGCGAACCATGATCTTGCCAAAGAGCTGGTCGCGTTCTCGAACTTTGGGGGCGGGATGGTACTTCTTGGTGTGGACGATGACGGGAGCATAGCGGGCGTCACCAGGGGCCATCTGGAAGAATGGGTGATGACCACATGCCGGGACAAAATCAGGCCCGCCATCATCCCTTTCTTTGAGATTGTGCGCGACTTCGAGCCAGCGAAGGATGTGGCGATTGTCCGTGTGACGCGAGGCTACGACGTTCACAGCGTCTGGCATAACAACAGCAACAGGTATTACATTAGGGTTGGAACCCAGAGCAGGGAAGCGACTCAGGAGGAGCTGAGGCGGCTTTTCCAGCAGCGGGGGGCGATCCGTGCTGAATTACGGCCGATCTCAGGAGCGACACTCGCTGACTTGGACCGGCGCCGGCTCCGGGACTACTTTGGCCGTGTTCGGCAGCAGGACGTGCCTGCTGATGGGGATGACGCCGGCTGGAGACGCCTCCTTGTAAACACGGAGATTATGACCGAGGAAGGCGTTACCGTCGCCGGGATGCTCTTGTTTGGCGCGACGCCAAACCGGTTTCTTCCCCAAGCCGGTATTGACGCTGCGGCTTTCGCCGGGACAGAAAAGGACTATGCGACGCGCGAACGCGCGGCGCTGCGTGGCCCCATGACGCCTTTATTCGACGCCAATGACACGATCTTGGAAAACGGTCTCGTTGAACAGGCGCTAGAGTTCATGCGTCGGAATAACCCCGTAACCGCTGTTCTTGAAGGCGGCAGAAGAGTTGAAAGGCCTGCCTATCCTCAAGAGGTGCTCCGGGAGGCCATTGTCAACGCACTCATTCACCGTGACTATCTTCTCTCCAGCACGGATATCGAGCTGGCCGTGTACAGTGATCGGCTGGAAATCATTTCACCGGGAAGGCTTCCGAATGGCATTACGCCCGAACGGATGCGCGCGGGAATACGGGCTGCCCGAAATCAGCTCCTGAAAGACGTTATGCGGGACTACCGCTATCTAGAGCACATGGGGATGGGCGTCCCCCGTAAGATAATTCAAGGGATGAGGGCGCACAACAATACCGAGCCGGAACTTATTGAAGACCAAGAGCGCTTTATCCTTCGCTTGTTCGTATAAGAATCCATTTCGCACACACGCGTTCCCCTGATTACGCCAATTCACTACGAGACAAGCTTCGTACGACCCCGCCGCGTGTAACACGTCGCAGGTTTACGTCGAAAGCATTAGCAGCGCATCGCGACACTCTCGGTGGAGCGTGACGATAGCCGCCAGACGCTACTGTTTAACCGGCTCCCTCAACGGGCCAGGCTCCCGCCTGAGTCTCATGAAAGAGATACGCGCATGAAATAACACCGACGCGACTCTATAACTGAACATGAAAAAAATCACTGCGGCGGTTTGTTGGCGCGACCGTCCAGTGTGCCACGCCAGGTTATAAGCAGACCGCCCGCCATTGATGAAAGCAAAATGAGGGGTGCGCCCGCTCCAAGGGTTATTACTATCGCTGCGCCATTAGCAATACTCAATCCCACACCAAACCCAAGCAAAGTGTCTTTTTTCAGTTTAAGCATCGCCTCCTGATTTGCGACGAACTCTTTAACCTGCCCGGCCGTAGCACACACGTCGTCCCGAAATTTCAATATCGTCGTGTAAATTTCATCCGGATTGTAGGACGCATTTGCAAGATCCCCACGTAACTCGGTTACTTCTTTTGCAATCTCTCGGGCGGTTTCTTCGGATGCAGCACAGCCCACGAGTGCTTTGGTCTCAAATTCTATGAACTGTGCGAATTTTGCGATGTCGCTAACCACTGCTCTGGCTTCAGTCCTAGTTTTCTCATGTTGCGCAAGGTCCGCAGCGTAAAAAATTACGTTTTTGAGTCCGTGCTCGATGGAGCCATTTAGGCCGCGACAGAGTTCTTGCAAAAGACTATTATACTCGCGAACAGTAATTTCCTCGGGATTGTTCCGCAACTTTCGCATCCGGTCGGTCACACGAAAAATTTCTTTGTGGAACGCAGGGTCGAGATTTGGAAATTGGGCCATTACCACCTCATGAGGTGAATTTTGGGCCTGATGGCTTCCTTGACGAGTATGGCCGCCAGGCCGCGTTACCAAGCGAACCAAGAGAATAAGACAGGAGTGTCACGGTACCAGAAGTTGTTAGGGCCGTAAACCAAAGCCCGGCCGATGAAAGAGATGCCGCGTTGAATAAAACTGAAATATCGATCGCGCTGAACGTTCCAGCAATGATAACGGTACCGGCGTTCGTGTAAATATTTTCTCTTTTCATAGCACTCACTCACAACAATCACATACGAGGATATCACTGATAAGTAACAATAGTTCGAGCGCTGCTGTCAAGCGGTTATATCGTTAGTTCTAGTAATACTTTACCCGAAACGTTAGGCTCTCTTCCGGACGCGTTTTGCGCCGATCGTAAAGCCGCGTCGTTGACACGTTCGCGTGTCCCATCCATTCCTTCACCTTCGGCGGCTTGCAGATCAATACCCAGGCTCAGGTCCTCAACACTTCCGGCAACCCGATCAAATGTCTATTCGCCTCCGGCGACATCGTCGGCCTGTTTTTCCACAACTATCCATCCTGCACCGGTCAAACGCGCAATGTCGTCTTCTCCCGCCTGGCGGGGCGAAACGCGGCGGCCCAGGGGCTGTAGCCGTCGGCGATCTCAGATCTCAGAATTCAAATTTCACATTCGAAGCGCGAATTACGGGGCTCGCCGCGCTTTACAATTCGATCACGCCTACCCCGTCGCGATTCACGACTTTCGTACCATAGCGGCGCGAGAGGCGGGTGACGCGCTCGATGACGCGATTCGCCATTTCTCCATCGGCAAGCACGGGTCTTCCTCGTTGCGGCCTTGGCCTGCCGAAGCCCTGGTCGACGGGAAAGATCTTTATCTCCATGAGTTTTTTCGCCTCGAATTTGCAGACGGCGAACATGTTTTCCCAGTAGGCCGGATCGCTTGGGTGACCTTTCTTGCCGCCGGCGGTGCGGGCGTCGAGAAAGTCGGACGGCGTCGCTTTGAGGTCCAGGTCGAAGCGCTCGTAGGCGTCGGCGGGGAAAAAGCCGATGGTCTCGTTCTGGAAGACGAAATTGCCGACGCTGTAGAAGATCGGCTTGCCTCGGTAGATTTCAATTCCCATGGGAAAGTGCGAGCCATGGCCGACGAAAACGTCGACGCCTTCGTCGATCGCCTGGTGCGCGAACTTCGTCACGAAGTCCGCGGTCTCTTCGAGTTCGGCGCGGGTGCTTGCGGTAAGCAAGCTGGCGCCGCCGAATTCATGGCAATGGGCGCTGACGACGAGCCAGTCTGATTGCCGTCGCGCCTCGCGAATCCACCGCAGATTGTCTTGCAGATCGCGTTCGTTGGCTTGAGTTTCGATCGAGAAACCTGCACCGAGCAGGTAACGATTTCCTAATAAACTCAGCTCCGCGGATTTTGCATCGGGGATTTCCTTGTCGCTGTAAAAATGTTTGCGCGCTCGTTCATCGCTCTTTGCAAAGCCGAGCTCGTGGCTGATGCGTTTGAGTTGCTCGAGCGCCGCGGCATCGACGCGATAACGGGTTTGAAAGCCGAGCGGATTGATGCCGGGGCGCCCGCGCAGATCGGGCCGTTGTTCGCCGGCTTGATTCCATGGTCTGAATGTCGCCGTGGCGGCGATCAGCCCGACCCGGCCGTTGGGCGTATCGAGGTAGCCGGGGGCTCTCGCTTCGGCGAGATTTTTTCCCGTGCCCGCGTGGGTGAGACCCGCCGCGTTGAGATGGCGGAGGTTTGCCAGCACGCCGTCCTCGCCGTAGTCGAAGGCATGGTTGTTGGCGCAGGAGACCATGTTGATGCCGAGCCATTTTAAGTCTTC
>Ga0326597_10010535_pt1 | contig 12298 bp, 11 predicted proteins | sample RVTome_12_FD_203789 | JGI IMG/M metagenome (GOLD analysis project Ga0326597, IMG submission 203789) | Soil microbial communities from uranium-contaminated site in the Upper Colorado River Basin, Wyoming, United States - RVT100D185 | ecosystem: Environmental > Terrestrial > Soil > Contaminated >... | reverse complement strand
ACGATCACAAAACTGACGGTGGCGAGAAAATACGCGGCAATTCTGAGCGCCAGCATGGGCTTCTCCCGTGGCGCCCGCTCCACCGGGAATCGGTGCGCGCCAGCCGGATTTCGCGCCAACAGCGTTAGCGGATGGTTAACGCGACCGCGCCGCCCGGCGCGGCTGCGGACCCCGCGCGAAAAAATGTTCACAACACCAATCCGCTCTACAGCTTTCACCAGGCTCGAGCGGTTCCTCGACCTGCGGCTCGCCTGGCGGCGCCCCTTGCCGGACGCCCGCCCGGCGCTTGCCGCAGGGCTACGGACCTGCCATCCTCGCGCGCGGACGGGCAGGGCGCCCGCAAGAGAAAATCGGAGGGCCAGATGGCGGCATATGTGTGCGAAAAGTGCGGAATGAGCATCGGGACCATGACGTGCGGCTCCTGCGACGCGGAGCTCGAGCACACGACGCTGACCCGGCCGGACGGATCGAGCGTGCACGTGTCGCAGTGCCCGAACGGCCACGGCAAGGTGAAGTCGCCGATGTGCTGCGGCCAGGACATGACCTGCAAGGTGTGACCGGCAAGGTGTGACCGGCAAGGCCCGAGCGGCAGGCACGCGGCGGGAGCGGTCGCCAGACCGGCTGTCGCGGGGCTGAAGAACCGGCGCGGGGGCTGCCCCCGGACGGCCGCAACGGACGGCCCCGGTCCCTCCTGCGGTTTGCCGGTTTCGAACGCCGCCCCCCCCAAATCAGTGCACGATCACGGACGGCCGACGCGATGCTGACATGCGAATTCGTCGCCAGGTTTCTGCGGGCGCGCGGCGTGTCGCGCGTATTCGGAACGCCCGGCAGCGATACCATCAACCTGATCCACGCCCTCAAGAGAGAGGGCATCGACTACACGCTCACGCACCACGAGAATACCGCAGCCTACATGGCGGCGACGCACGGCGAGCTCACCGGCGTTCCGGGCGTGGTGGTGGTGACCAAGGGGCCCGGCGTCACCAATCTCGCCTCCGGGATCGCGGCGGCCCATCTCGACCGCCGACCGGTGATCGTATTCTCGGCCATCCTCGATCCCGAGCTCCTGGCGCGCAATCCGCACCAGGAGGTGCCGCTGGTGGCGTTCGGCGCGCTGATCTCCAAGCTCAGCGAGGAAATGACCGCGGACAACGCGCTGGAGCTCCTGCCGCGCGCCTACCGCGTCGCCATTTCACCGCGGCCGGGCGCGGTCTATCTGCCGCTGTCGCCGGTGCAGGCGACGAGCGAGCTGGCGGCCGGCGAACAGGCGGCGCGGGCGGTCATCGACGGCGATGTCGTGCCCGAGAGGGGCGCCGTGCCCGATGTCGGCCCGGCCGCGGAGCTTGTCGCCAAGGCGCGCAGGCCGGTGGCGGTGGTCGGCGTCGGCGTCGTCGGAACCGGCACCTCGGCCGAGACCGTGGCGGCAATCGAGGCGCTCGGCATTCCCGCCTGCGTCACCCTGCAGGCGGTCGGGCAGGTGGCGAACGACCATCCGCTCTATATCGGCATGTACGGATGGTTCGGCACGCCGGTCGACCGGATGCTGGAAGCGGCAGACCTGATCCTCACGATCGGCCTCGACGGCTGGGACATCATCCGGCCGTTCCGCGCCAGCGTGCCGGTGGTGAGCCTCGATCCGGTGGATGCCAACGACCGCACGATCCAGCCGGTGACGGTCGGGCTGACCGGCGATCTCGGCGCCATGCTCGGGGCGCTGGCGCAAGCCGGCGCTGGAAAGCGCGACTGGGGCGAGGCGGAGGCGCGGGCCTGCTATCGCGAGATCCGCGAGCGCGAGCTCGGCGTCAGCGACGCGCATGACGAAGCCCAGGGCATCGCGCCGCAGAGCGTGTACAAGGACCTGCGCGCGCTGGCGCCGCGCGACACCATCATCACGGCGGATGCCGGCGCCCACAAGTCGCTCGCGGCGCAGGCGTGGGAAGCCTATGGGCCGCGCAGCTATTTCGTGTCGAACGGGCTCTCGCCGATGGGCTTTTCGCTTGGCGCGGCGATGGGCGCGAAGCTCGCCGAGCCCGATCGCACCGTGATCAGCGTGGTCGGCGACGGCGGTTTCCTGATGTATGCGGGCGAGCTTGCGACGCTGGCCCGGCTCGACCTCGCGGTGATCCAGATCGTCATGGTGGACAACGCCATGACGCAGGTGAAGTCGCGCCAGCTGCAGGCCGGCTACTCGACCCAGGCGACCGACATCCAGCCGATCGACTATTGCGCGGTGGCGCGCAGCCTGGGCGTCGAGGCGGCGCGCGCGGGCACCCTCGAGGAATTTCGCGGGGCGGTGAAGGCCGCGCTCGCCTCGGGGCGGCCGACGACCATCGAGGTGAGGCTCGATGCCGCCGAATATCAGCGCATGCCCAGCGCGGTTTAGAGCATAATCCGATCTAATTGAATCTGATAGACGCTCTATCCGTTTGTTTTGGCCGCATAATCTTATCGATCCTCGCTTCGCTCCGGTCGGATTATGCTAGCGAAAGGATACCTCGATGGCAGGGGAAAAGCCGGTCGTTCTGTTGACGCGCTCGGGTTTCTACAAGCCCGGCTGGATCGAGGATCACTGGCCGCGCATCCAGGCCGCGGCCGAGCTGGCGCCGTGCCCGCACGAGCACGGGACGAAGCTGATCGCGGAGGCGGCGCGCGCGGACGTCATCTATACGCGCGGCTTTCCCGTCACACGCGAGATGATGCAGGCCGCGCCGCGGCTGCGCGGCGTGGTGGCGAGCGGCGTCGGCGTCGACAAGATCGACATCGCCGCGGCAACCGAGCTCGGCATCGCGGTGGCCAATTCGCCGGGTAACACGATCACCATGGCGGAGTCGACCATGCTGCTGGTGGCGGCGTTCGCGAAGAACCTGTTCTTCTGGGTCGATCTGGCGCGCACCAACACGCTGCCGAACTCGGCGACCCAGGGCCGCGAGCTTGCCGGGCAGACCATCGGGCTGATCGGCTTCGGGCGCATCGGCTCGACCGTGGCGAGGCTCGCCCGCGTCTACGGCATGCGGCCGATCGCCTACGATCCCTATGTCGGGCCGTCCGACCTGGCCGAGATGGTGCCGCTCGACGAGCTGCTCGCGAGGTCGGACTTCGTGTCGCTGCACCCGCTGCTCACCGACGAGACGCGGCACATGATCGACGCGGCGGCGCTGGCGAAGATGAAACCCACGGCGTACCTGATCAATACATCGCGCGGCGGCGTGGTCGACGAGAAGGCGCTTATAGCGGCGCTCGAGGAAGGCAGGATCGCCGGCGCCGGCCTCGACGTGTTCGAGACCGAGCCGCCGAAGAAGGATAATCCGCTGCTCAGGATGCCGAACGTGATCGCCACGCCGCACGGGCTCGGCCAGGCGGCCGAGGCGCGCCGCCGCTGCGCCACGATGTCGGAGGAGAGCATGCTGGCGCTGATCGCGGGCAAGCTGCCCGAGTTCACCGTCAACCGCGATGTGCGCTGGCGCTTCGCCGGCGTGCCGGCGTAGACGCGGGCCGGTGCAGGGCACGGTTCCGAAAAGCAGTTTCCACTTTTCGGGATCATGGCTTTTAGAGTCGCATGATCTTGTCCGAAAAGCAGTTCCCACTTTTCGGGATCATGCTAGCCGATCACCTCGTCGTTGCGCGCCGCCTCGCCATAGACTTCCGGATTGAGCACGTCGAACGGCCGCTTGCCGGCAAGGAAGCGCTCGATGTTCTCGACCGTCCTGAGCGCCATCTCGTCGCGCGTCTCGCGCGCGGCCGAGCCCATATGCGGCGTCAGCACGACGTTCGGCAATTGCCACAGGCCCTTGCGCGGCCCGCGGCCGGGCTCGTGGTGCTCGTTCTCGAACACGTCGAGCCCGGCGCCGCGGATGCGCCCTTCGCGCAGCGCCGCCTCGAGGGCTTCCTCGTCGAGCACCGCGCCGCGCGAGGTGTTGATGAGGATGGCGCTCGGCTTCATCAGCGAGATCAGGTCGGCGCCGACCAGCCCTTTGGTGTCGTTGGTCAGGCTCGGGCACAGCGCGACGAAGTCCGACTCCATGAACAGGTCGTCGAGCGAGCGGTACTCGGCGCCGCCGAGCGCGAATTCCTCGGCCGGGCTGAGCCGCGTGCGCTTGTTGTAGATCACCCGCATGTCGCATGCCGCCGCCCGCCTGGCGACATGCGAGCCGATCGCGCCGAGGCCGACAATGCCGAGCGTCTTGCCGAACAGGCGCGTCGCCTTGAAGGCCGTCGACTGGTTCTGCGTCCATTTGCCGGACTGCAGGTAGGCGCGCGCGTCCTGCAGGTTCCAGGCGGTCGCCATGAGGAGCGCGAAGGTGAACTCCGCCGTCGTCTTGGACACGAAATTGGGCAGGCCGGTGAGCGGAACCCTGCGTTCGGTGCATGCCTTGTGGTCGACGAAGGTGGCCTTCATGTGCATCGCCGCGACAAGCCTGAGCGGCTTTGCGGCCTGGATCACCTCGCGGTCGTAGGCGATCTCGCCGAGTGCGAAGAGGACCTCCTTGTCGCGCACCGATTCCAGAAGCTCCGCGCGCGGGATCGGGCCGTCGGTGCCGGTATACATGCTGAGCTCGCCAAGCTTCCTGAGGCGATCGACGGCGACCTGCGGAATGTCCTGGGGAACGAAGATCTTTGTCATGGGGGTCCTCGGTCGTGCTGGCCGATCGCGCACGGGCGCGGCCGACTGGCGGCCATGCGGGTGCGCGCATAGTGCAGATGGCGGCGATCGGAGTCGAGGTGGGCGGCGGTCAGAAGCCGGCCGGCGGGGCGGGGTCAGGGGGCGGCGTTGCGCCCGGTCGCGGCGAGCGGAGGGAGAACCGCCCGGCCCGCGCGCGGGGCGGGCGCGACGTGGCCCTCCGTCACCCGCCCCGCAAGTCGCGGCGGCATGGCGGACGGCGGCGTTCGCGACCGCCCCGGCCGGGTCGGATCAGAACCGCCAGTTGATGCCGCCGGTGACGGTGTCGATGTCGAGGTCGGGGTTGACGGTCTGGGCGGCGACGCCGCCGGGGCCGGCGAACGCCAGGGCCTCGCCCTCGAACCAGTAGTGGCGGTACTCGCCGAACAGCGAAACGTCGTTGGTCACCGCCACCTCGAGGCCGCCGCCGAGCGTGGCGCCAAGGTCGGTGTCGCCGTGCGTCTCGGTGGCGGTGCCGGCGAGATTGGACAGCGAATAATCGTAGTCGAGCACGGACAGGCCGCCGACGAGATAGGGCTGGACGTGATCGAAGGCGACGCCGGCGCGGCCGGTCAGGTTGACCAGGAGGCCGGTGTCGAGCGAATGCGTGGCCCCGGTGGCGGCGCCGCCGGCGCCGTCGACCTCGAACCAGGAAATGTCGGTGCCGACACCCAGAACGATGTTGCCGTGCTGCCAGTTGTGTCCGGCCTGGACGCCGACCTGGCCGCCGTCGATGTCAAAGCTGGTGGATCCCCCGACACCGCCGATCGTGAAGTCCGAGCCGCCATCGCCCCAGGCGCCGCCGCCGTGGAAGCCGACATGGGTTCCGCTCCAGTCGTAGAAATAGGCCGCCTCCGGGGCGGGGGTCGGTTCCGGCGTGTAGTAAAGCTGGTCTGCTGCCATGGCAACCGTCGACACTAACGCCGCCGCGGCGGAAACAGTAATGGTACGCAACATGGATATCCCCTGCACAAGACCCGATCTGACGTGTAGATACGGCGTTGTCCGATCATTGTTCCCATCAATTGTGAGAAATTGGCGGCCAAATTTGGACTTGTGATAAATTTTCGGTAAATGCGCGCGATGCGCCTGCCGGCCGTGCGCCGCGGGCGCCGGCGATGGGCGCGAGGCGCGACACGGGCGAAACGAGAGGGCGATGGCATGAACCAGCTCGACAGGAACCTCGGCACCGAGCCGCTGGTGCCTTTGGTCAAGGACGAGGACTTCACGCCGGCCTACCGCGCGGCGATGGAGGAGGTCCGGCGGCATACCGGTTCGGTGTCGAACAGCGTGCGCGCGACGGCGCACGCCGAGGAGATCGGCATTCCGACCCGCAAGTTCCTGGCCCAGATGTGGACGCTGGGCGATCTGGAGAAGCCGTTCCGGGCGCTGATCCGCTACAAGGTGGCAACCGCCAACACCTGCTTTTACTGCTCGGCCCACCAGATCGCCTATCTGCAGCAGTTCGGCATGGACCGCGAGAAGATCGCCAACATCCACGACTTCGAGACGCATCCGGCGTTCGACGAGCGCGAACGTGCGGCGCTCGCCTTCGTCGATGCGATGACGCGCGATGGCGCCAACATTCCCGACCGCATTGCCCGGCGCTTCGTCGAAGCCTTCACGCCGAAGGAGCGCGTCGAGATCGGCATAATCGCCGCGGCCATGGGCATGCTGAACAAGCTGAATGACGCGTTCCGCGTGCCGATCGAGGAAAACGCGATCGAGATCGCGGCCGACGTTCCGGAGTTCGCCAAGCTGCCGGTCGCCTAAAGGCCTATCCGGAGGGCGGCAGGTCCTCCGTGCCAGGCACGATGTCGTTCACCGGAAAGAAGCAGAGCAGCATCAGCGGCCCGCTGCCGGTGTTGCGCGTGACGTGCGGCTCGTCGGCCGGCACCAGGACGGTGTCACCCGGCCCGATGGCGTGCACCCGGCCGCCGGCATGGGTCTCGCCATGGCCGGCGAGCACGTGCATGCACTCCTCGAAGCCGTGATGGACATGGGGACCGCGCAGGTCCTCGCCGGGCCTGGGCACCGGGATTTCGACGAGGCGCAGCGTCACCGAGCGCGCGCCTGCATGATGCGCGACGATTTCGCGCGAGACCCGGCCGGGCAGCCCCAGCGCGCGCCCCCCGGCCTGGCCGATAACCCTCGCCACGGTTCCAGCCCTCTCAGCCCGCCGCCGACCTGCCGAGCGCCCTGACGCTCCTCGTGCCGCCCTGCACGGCCTCGAGCTGGCGGAACATCTCGGCCGCTTCGGCGGAGATCGCGGCGGCGATGTCGGCGACCATGCGAAGCCCCTTCTCGACGGTCGCGTTTTCGGGCGTGCCGTACCAGCCGGTTGGCGCGATCGAGCGGATGTCGGTGAGCACCGGCTGGTAGGCGGCGGTGCGGCGCAGCCTGTCCATGTGGCTGCCGTGCTGGTGGTCGGAGGAGCGCTCGATGCGGTCGAGATGGACGAGATCGGGCCGATGGGCGAGCACGGCCAGCGCCTCGATCTCGCCGCCATGGGTGAGGCCGCCGCAGTCGGGGCCGTACATTTCGGCCGCGACGTAGCAGGCATGGACGGTGACGACGCTGAGCCCGTGCTCGCGGTGCAGCGCCTCGGCGGCAAGGGCGAGCGAGGCGCTGTTGCCCTCGTGCCAGTTGAGGATGAGGAGCTGGCGCGCGCCATGCGCCGCGGTCGACACGCAGGTGTCGCGGACGAGCGCAATGTAGGTGTCGGGTCGCAGCGAGATCGTGCCCTCGAACGGCATGTGCATGGGCGTCACGCCGAGCGGTCCGCCGGGCAGCACCAGGCCGTCCATTCTGTCGGCGACGGCGTGGGCGATGACGTCGGCGGCGAAGATGTCGGTTCCGGTCGGCAGGTGGGGTCCATGCTGCTCGACGCTGCCGGCGGGCAGAATCACCAGCGGGTTCTGCGCGAGCTGGGCGGCGATCTCGGGCTGCGTCAGATCGATGAAGAAGCGCGAGGGCAGGGAGCGTTCGGGCATGGCGGCTCTCCGGGGTGCGCTCAGGCGGCGTCGCGGCCGCCGGCCGCGACTTCGCTGCGGGCGCGGTCGACGATGTCGGCAAGCCTGACCATGGCGCCGTTCCGCTCGACCGATTCGAGCGCGGCATAAACGATGGCGAGCGCCACATTGCCGTCATGGGCGGTGAGCTCGGTCGAGCGGCCGGTGCGGCAAATGTCGGCGAACATCTCAAGCTCGTCGACGAACATGTTGCCGGGCATGAGATCGAGGACCTCGCGGTCGCCATAGCGGTCGATGCCGCGCTGGATGTAGAGAGTCGATGTCTTGTGCAGGTTGTCGGGATCGTCCCAGGTGCCGAAATCGAGCTCGTAATGCATGAGCCCGGACTGGCCGAACACGCGGATCGAGTAGATGCCGGGCGAGGTCCAGCTCGAGCCGACATAGCCGAGCTTGCCGTCGGCGAAACGCAGCAGCGTCATCGACTGGTCGTCGACCTCTGCGCCGACCGGGGAAAGCTTCGAGGCGATGGAGGCGACCTCGACGATCTCGCCGCCGAGATAGTGCAGACTGTCGAACTGGTGGATGGCGAGCTGGGAGAGCGGACCGCCGGGCGCGCGGTCGCGGTACCAGCGCCAGGTGTCCGGCGTGAGCTCGAGCGCGCGCTCGTTGGAGAAGTTGGCCTCGAACATGACAACGCGGCCGAGCTCGCCCGCGTCGATGGCCGAGCGCATGGCGCGCGTGCCTTTGAGCAGTCTCGCGGAATGACCGACCATCACCTTGATGCCGTGGCGTTTTTCCAGCGCCTCGATCTTCAGTCCGTTGGCCAGCGTGTTGGCGATCGGCTTCTCGGTATAGACGTGCTTGCCGGCGCGGGCAGCCTGTTCGGCGACCGGCAGATGCTGCTCGTTGGGCACGGTGAGGATGACGCCGGCGATCTCGGGATCGGCGAGCAGGGTCTCCAGGTCTGGTGCGGACGCGATGCCGCACTCGGCCTCGAAGGCGGCGCGCTTTTCCCCGGAGCGGCTGAAGCCGCGCGCGATGTGGAGCCGGTCGGAGGTCTGGGCCGCGCGCGTCAGCACGCGGGCCCATCGGCCGAGGCCGACGATGCCGATCTTTACCGGTCCAGCCGTCATGAGATCGCAACTCTGGGATGGTGACGCGGAAGGGCGTTTCTATGACCGTAATGCAGGCCGGTCAATGGCGTGGCCGCCGGGGCCGCCGGGGCGGTGCGGCTCCCCGGCGGGCGAGGGCGGCGGCAGCCGCCCGACGTCACATGCGCAGCAGGCGCTCGGCATTGCCCGACAGGATCTTGATCCTGTCCTCGTTGCACAGCGGGACGCGGCGCATCCACTCGACGCCCGGCTTGTTGTCGATGAAGGGCCAGTCGACGGCGAACAGGATGCGGTCGATGCCGAGCTCCATGACGCAGCACAGCAGCGCCGGATCGGAGAAATTGCCGCTCGTGGTGATGTAGAAGTTGTTGCAGAACACCTCGCGGAACTCGATCGGCGCATTGCCGGCGCGCTTGAAGTTGTGGTCGATGCGCCAGAGGAAGAACGGGATCGTCTCGCCAAGATGGCCGACGATGATCTTGAGCTTCGGGTGTCTCTCGAACACGCGGCTCAGGATCATGCGGATCGCCGCCGTGCCGGTCTCGATGGTGTAGCCCCAGGCGGCCTGCGGAAACAGCGCGAATTCCTCCTGGTAGTCCTTGAAGTAGACGTCGCGCACGGCATGGTGCGGCGGAGAGGGGTGGATGTAGATCGGGACGTCAAGGGCCTCGGCGCGCTCGTAGACGGGCCAGAATTCCTTGCCGTCGGTGAAGCGGTCGCTGGTCATCGACGAGATCAGGGCGCCCTTGAAGCCGAGCTTGTCGACGGCGCGCTCGAGCTCCGCCGCCGCCGCTTTGGGGTCCTGCATGGGCAGTGACGCGAAGCCCGCGAAGCGGGACGGATTGTCCTTGATCGCGGCAGCGAGATTGTCGTTGGTGGCGCGCGCCGCCCTGAGTGCCGATTCGGCATCGAGGGTATGCACGCCGGGCGGTGCGTGGGAGAGCACCTGCACGTCGATGCCGGCCTCGTCCATCTCCTTGATGCGCGCGCCGCCGAAGCTCGAGGTGCGCTTGACGAACTCCGGCGAGCGCGGCCGCGGATTGGTATAGAGGTCGGTCACCGCCTTATCGAGATAGTGCTCCTCGATGGCGATGATGCGCGGCTTGTCCACTGGCGGCATTTGTTCCCCCGAAAATTGTTGCGCATCGCGGGCCTAGCCCGATTCAAGATGCTCAGGCGCGAGACTAGCGGCCCGGGCGCGGCCAGGAAAGCCCGTCAGGTTCCCGCAGCGGCGATCTTTTCGGCGCGCCGGCGCTCATGCGGATCGAGCAGCGCCTTTCTCAGCCGGATGGAGGACGGCGTGACCTCGACGAGCTCGTCGTCGCCGATCCAGGCCAGCGCACGCTCCAGCGTCATGCGCAGGGGCGGTGTCAGCCGCACCGCCTCGTCCTTCGCGTGGGTGCGGATGTTGGTGAGCTTCTTGCCCTTGAGCACGTTGACCGAGAGGTCGCCGGAGCGGGAATGGACGCCGACGATCATGCCGGGATACACCCTGGTGCCCGGATCGATGATCATCTGGCCGCGCTCCTCGAGGTTCCACAGCGCATAGGCGACCGCCTCGCCGGCCTCGCTCGCCACCAGCACGCCGTTGACCCGGCCCTCGATCGGGCCGCGATGCGGCTCGTAAGCCAGGAACAGGCGGTTCATCACGGCGCTGCCGCGGGTGTCGGTCATGAGCTCGGACTGGTAGCCGATGAGGCCGCGCGTCGGCGCGTGGAACACGAGGCGCTGGCGCCCGCCGCCGGACGGCCGCATGCCGACCATCACGCCCTTGCGGGCGGCGAGCTTGCGGACCACGGCGCCGGCGTGCTCCTGGTCGACGTCGATCAGCACCTCCTCGATCGGCTCGAGCAGCGCGCCGGTCGCTTGGTCGCGGCGCATGACGACGCGCGGGCGCGACAGCGCGAGCTCGTAGCCCTCACGGCGCATGGTCTCGATCAGGATCGCGAGCTGCAGCTCGCCGCGGCCCGATACGGAATAGCCGTCGCGGTTCTCGGCGCGGGCGATCTTGAGCGTGACATTGCCCTCCGCCTCGCGCTCCAGGCGCTCGCCGATGACGCGGCCGGTCACTTTCTGGCCCTCGAGGCCGGCGAGTGGCGAGTCGTTGACGATGAACGAGATTTCAACCGTCGGAGGGTCGATCGGCTGCGCCGGTAGGGGGATGTCGACTTCGACGGCGCAGAAGGTGTCGGCGACGCTGCCCTCGGACAGTCCGGCAATGGCGACGATGTCGCCGGCCTGGCCCTGCTCGATGGACTGGCGCTCGATGCCGCGGAAGGCAAGGATGCGCGTCACGCGGCCACTCTCGATCGGCTCGCCCGCAGGACCGATCACCTTGACGGTCTCGTTGGCGCTGACCGTTCCCGAGGTGATGCGGCCGGTGACGAGACGGCCGAGATAGGGGTCGGCCTCGAGAATGGTGCCGAGCATGCGGAACGGGCCAGCCTCGACGTGGGGTGGCGCGACATGGCGGACGATCAGGTCGAACAGCGGCGCAAGCCCCTCCTTCGGCCCGGACGGATCGGCGGCCATCCAGCCCTCACGCCCGGAGCCGTAGAGGATCGGGAAGTCGAGCTGCTGGTCGGAGGCGTCGAGCGCGGCGAACAGGTCGAACACCTCGTTGACGACCTCGACCGGTCGCGCATCGGCGCGGTCGATCTTGTTGACCACGACAATCGGCCGCAGCCCGATCTCGAGCGCCTTGCCGACCACGAACTTGGTCTGCGGCATCGGGCCCTCGGCGGCGTCGACCAGGACCACGGCGCTGTCGACCATGTTGAGGATGCGCTCGACCTCGCCGCCGAAATCGGCGTGGCCGGGGGTGTCGACGATGTTGATGCGCACGTCGCGCCAGACGAGCGACGTGCATTTGGCGAGAATGGTGATGCCGCGCTCGCGCTCGAGGTCGTTGGAATCGAGCACGCGCTCGGCCACGCGCTGGTTGGCGCGGAACGTGCCCGACTGGGCCAGCAGCTTGTCGACCAGCGTGGTCTTGCCGTGGTCGACATGGGCGATGATGGCGATGTTGCGAAGCTGCATGATGCCGGACGATGCTCTTGTTGCGGCGCACTATAGCGAGGCGCCGGTTGCGGGCAAGTGCGGCCCGGGCCGCTTATGGCGCGCGGCAACGCGCACGATACCGGAATGGCGACGCGTATCAGGCGAGCGCGCGCAGGTCGCGGCGCAGCCGGTCGACGTCGGATCCCGCAAGCAGGCGCTCGGCGGCGCTCTCAGCCTGACGCCAGATCGGCAGCGCGGCTGCGAGGAGGGCGCGGCCGGCGCCGGTCAGGGCGAGACGACGGGCGCGGCGGTCGGCGGGATCGGCTGCCACGGCGATCACGCCGCGGGCAACGAGCGGCTTCAGGTTTGCGGTCAGCGTGGTGCGATCCATGCCGAGCGTGCGGGCAACGGCGCCCATGGTCGCGGGCGTCGGGCGGTCGAGCGCCATCAGGAGCGAGAACTGGCCGCCGGTCAGGGCGAACGGCCGCAGCGCATCGTCATAGCGCCGGGCGAGCGCGCGCGCAGCGCGCCGGACGTGGAGGCCGAGGCAATCGTTG
>Ga0326597_10010533_pt1 | contig 12301 bp, 11 predicted proteins | sample RVTome_12_FD_203789 | JGI IMG/M metagenome (GOLD analysis project Ga0326597, IMG submission 203789) | Soil microbial communities from uranium-contaminated site in the Upper Colorado River Basin, Wyoming, United States - RVT100D185 | ecosystem: Environmental > Terrestrial > Soil > Contaminated >... | reverse complement strand
CGTCCCAGCTCGGCCGCCAGCCGCTCCACCTGGGCCTCGTGCCAGGAGGCTTCCCGGATGATGGTCTCCAGCTGGCGCGCCGCGAGACGCTCCGCCTCCTCGGCCGCCCTGCGCGCACCACCGGCCCGGCTTTCCTCCGCCCGGGCGGTCTCCACGGCATCCCTCGCTGCCTGGGCGCTCGACGCCAGGCGGACCGCTGTGGCGCGCAGGTCGGCGACTTCGACATCGAGCGCCTCGGCTTCCCGGGCGAGCCGCGCTGCATCGGCTCGGCGCTCCAGGACGGATTCGGCGGCCCCGAGCGTGATCCCGAGGTCGGTGACGACGGCCGTGCCGTCGCGTGGGACCGCGATCCAGCCGGGCGGCAGTCCGGGCTGGACGGCGAGGCACGCCGCGAGGTCCGGCAACCATGCCGCCCGAGCCAGGATCCGCCGCGCAGCCCCCGTCGTGTCGCGGCGAACGGCGGCGTCGAGGGTCCCCCCACCAGCCGCGGCGAGGGCCTCGCGGAAGCGGCGCTCACGTGCGTCCTCGGGACCGGTCGGGCTCGCGCTGCGCTCCGCGACGACGAGCGAGCCGCGTTCCGTGGCGAGCGCCGGAACGGCATCCCTCCCGACGACGTAGGCGCGGGTCGCCTCGGCGAGGGCCGCCTCAGCGGCGGCGCGCAGTGGCGGGTCGATCGCGAGATCCTCGTCGAGCCGCCGACCACCGGCACGTCGTGCGGCCCGGGCGATGCCGCGCGCCTCTTCCTCGGCGAGGCGGGCCTCGAGGCCATCGAGTCGGGCTCGAACGGCGGCGGCCGAGGCGCCGACCGTCACCGCCCGCTCATGTGCCGCCGCTCGCTCGACGTCCGCGGCGCTCGCCTGCTCCCGCGCTGTCTCGCGTCGGACCGCTGCGAGGCGTTCCGCGTCCACGGCCTCCGCCAGCCCCGACCGGACAGCCGCGAGCCCGGCCTCCAACGTCCGACGTCGCGCGGCCGTGGCGGCAGCCTGACCGGCCTCCTCCTCGGCGCGACGCTCGATCTCCGCGAGCCGCCGTCGGGCGGTCTCCGCCTCGGCCTGCCGGGCCGCCGCGGCACGCCGCAGGGCGGCCAGCTCCTCGCCATGTGCCTGGCTCGCGCCCCGCAGCGTCCCGAGTTCGGCGAGGGCATGGGCCAGCTCGCGTTCGGCCTCGCCGAGGATCGCCTCCAGGTCGAGGTCGCGCGGCGGGACCGGGCTGGCCAGGGCGCGCCGTCCGGCGGTCACCTCGGCCTCGGCCGCGGCCCGCTCCTCGAGCAGGCGGTGCCGATCGCGCTCGAGCGCCTCGAGCTCGGAGGTGAGCCGCGCGTCGCGGACCTGCGCCGCCGTGGCCGCGGCGCGGGCCGCCTCGTGCGTCTCTCGCCGCTCCCGCTCGAGCGTCGTGCGCACGGCGAGCTCGGCCGACAGAGCCGACGCCGTCGACTCCGCGGCGGCCAGCTCGGTCATCGCCAGGTCGACGGCGCCGCGCGCCGCATCGCGGTCCGTTTCGGCCGTGGCGAGCCGCGCGGCCGCCTCGTGCCAGCGCGCATGCATCGCGAGCATGAGCGCGGACGCCAGATCCTCGGCGGTCGACGCGCGGGTCGCCTGCTGCTCGGCCTGGGCCGCCAGCCGGCGGGCCTGTGGACGGAGCTCGCCGAGGATGTCCTCGACCCGCGCCAGGTTCGCCTCGGACTCGACGAGCTGCTCGTCCGCCCGTCGGCGGCGGCGCTCGTGGCGACGGACCCCGGCGACCTCCTCGAACAGCGGCCGGCGCTCCTCCGGACGGAGTGCGAGGGCCTGGTCGACCATCCCCTGGCCGATGAACAGGAAGGCGTTGTCGGCCAGATGTGCGGCATCGAGCAGATCGACCAGGTCGCGCAATCGGATCCGGCTCTTGTTGAGCAGGTAGTCGTTCTCGCCCGAGCGGTAGAGCCGCCTCCCCAACTCGAGGACCCCGAACTCGACGGGCAGGAGACCGTCCGCGTTGTCGAGGACGAGCGTGACATCGGCCATCCCCTGGGCGGCTCGCTTGTCCGACCCGGCCCAGATGACATCCTCCGACTTGCGCGAGCGGAGGGCCCGACCCTGCTCTCCGAGTGCCCAGCGCAGGGCGTCGGCAAGGTTGCTCTTGCCCGAGCCGTTCGGTCCGACCACGGCACTGATCCCCGGCCCGAACTCGACCGCGGTCCGCTCGGCGAACGACTTGAAACCCTGGAGGCGAAGCGCCAGCAGGCGCGGCTCGGCCGGCCGCTGCCCGGAGACGCTCATGTACCGGCCCCGTCCGGGCCGGAGGGGGCCCCCGCTCCGCGCAGCTGCTCCAGCGCCTGCGCGGCCGCGGCGGTCTCCGCCGTCCGGCGTGACGGCCCCTCGCCCACCCCCAGGAGCTCGCCATCGACCCAGACCTCGATCCGGAACGATCTCTCGTGGTCCGGGCCGGTGGCGCCGATGAGGCGGTACGAGGGACGCTCGCCGGAGTGACGCTGCGTGTACTCCTGGAGCCGGCTCTTGGGGCTCTTGAGCGCGCCGATGGGCGCCTCGGCGACGAGCTCCGTCTCGGCCACCTCGATCAGCCAATCGCGGACGGGTTCGAACCCGAGATCGAGGTAGAGGGCACCGGCGACGGCTTCGAGCGTCGACGCGAGGAGCGACGGCCGGCGCCGGCCACTGCGCTGCGCCTCACCCTCGCCGAGCATGAGTGCCTCACCGAGGTCGATCCGCCCGGCGAGCCGGGCCAGGCCCGTCGTCGAGACGATGGCGGCGCGCCGAGCGCTCAGGTACCCCTCGTCCTCATCGGGATGACGGACATAGAGCGCCTCGGAGATGGCCAGGTTGACCACGGCGTCACCGAGGAACTCAAGGCGTTCGTTGTGGCCGAGCGCGGCGCCACGATGCTCGTGATGCCAACTCGAATGGACGAGGGCCTGCTCCAGCAGGTCCAGGTCGCGGACCGGGAGCCCGATCCGCGCCGCAAAGGCCTCGGCTGGACGCACGATGCCGTGGTCCGGCCGACGTTCGGTCTGAGCGGCTAGGAGGAGCGCTCGTCGATGTAGTCGACGGCGTCCTGGACCGTGCGGATCTTCTCGGCGTCCTCGTCCGAGATCTCCGTCCCGAACTCCTCTTCGAGGCTCATGATGAGCTCGACGAGGTCGAGCGAGTCGGCGTTCAGATCGTCGACGAACGACGCCTCCGGCTTGACCTCATCCTCGTCGGCGCCGAGCTGCTCGACGACGATCTTCTTGAGGCGCTCGTACGTTGTTGCCACTGACTCCCTCCTCGGAGTTGGGTGCTGGTGCCGTCGGCTGGGGGCCGCTGGGCTCCGCTGCGATGTTCCCGAGGACGCCATTCATGAGGCGTCGCATCGGTTCTCCACTGTAGGTGCGTGCCAGCTCGACCCACTCGGCGATGGCCACCCGGGCCGGCGTGGCCGAGTGTAGCACCTCACCTATGCCGCAACGGAGCAGGGCGCGGTCCATCCGCGCCAGCCCCGTGACGGGGTACTGCGGCGCACGGCGGGTGATCTCCATGTCGATCGCGTCGCGATGCGCGACGACCGCGGCCACGAGTTCTCGCGCCAGCGCCGCTGCGTTCTCGTCACGCTCCTCCTCGGCAAGGTGACGCTCGAGGACGGCGTCCGCGGTCCGCTGACCGAAGTCCGCTTCGAAGACCGCCGCCAGCGCAAGCCGGCGGCCCGTCCGCCGGCCACGGACCCGGTCAGCCCCCGACGCCATCGACCAGGACGGTCACCGCCCCGAGCTCCAGCCCGAGCAGGCGCTCGACGGTGGCGGCGACCGTCGTGCGGATCTGCGCGGTCAGCGTCCCCAACGGCTGGCCCGGGCGGGCCACCACCCACAACCGCACCACGACACGATCGTCGCGGATCCGGACGGAGACCGCCGGGCCACCGACGAACCGCCGCCAGGCCGCCCCACCGCGCCCGACACGGGCCACGCCGGGAACCTCGAAGGCGGCGAGCCGGACGAGCTCGGTGATGACGCCCCGCCCGACGGTCAGCTCCGGACCACTCACGATGCCTCCTCCGCTGCCGACATCGACCCCGGCGACGTCGTCGCCCCGGCTTCCACCGGTCGCGACCGGGCGGCCGAGCTGAGCGATTCGGCGATGAGTGCCGGGACGCCGGTTCGCGCCGTCGTCGCCGCCACTTCGCAAGCGAACGTCACCATCCGGCGGCTCGCCCGCCCATGGGTGATGATGACGGTCCCGCGCACCCCGAGCAACGGCGAACCGCCGACCTTCTCGTAGTCGAAGATGCCGCGGACCCGCCCGACGCCCGGGCGCAACAGCAGGTACGCGAGCCGTCCGCGCAGCGACCGTTCGAACTCGCCGCGCCACAGGTCGAAGATGTAGCCGGACAGGCCCTCGAAGAACTTGATGACGACGTTGCCGAGGACCGCGTCGCAGACCACCACGTCGGCCATCTGGCGAGTGAGATCCTTGCCTTCGACGTTGCCCTCGAAGCGGAGGTCCGTTGCGTCGAGCAGCTCCGTCGCGCGCTGGATCCTTGCGTCGCCCTTGCCTTTCTCCTCGCCGATCGACAGGAGCGCCACGCGCGGCTCGGGGACGCCCAGCACGCGCTCCGCGAAGATCGCGCCCATCCGGGCGTACTGGACGAGGTTCTCGGGCGTCGAATCCGGGTTCGCGCCGATGTCGAGCAGGACCATCGGCCCCCCGGAGGTGATCATCTGGACGGCCAGTGCCGGGCGATCCACCCCGGGCAGGCGCCCGAGGCGGAGAACGGCCGCCGCCATCCCGGCCCCGGTGTGGCCGGCGGTGACGACCGCGTCCGCCTCGCCTCGCTTGACCAGGTCGACCGCGACGATGATCGTCGAGTCCTTCTTCTCGCGCAGCGCGAGCGCCGGATGCTCGTCCATGCCGACGACCTGGCTGGCGTGGACGATCGAGACGTTGCCCGGCAGGTCGCCCGCGATCGAGCGCACGACCCGTTCGTCGCCGACGAGGATGATCCGGTCCTCGGGGTGCGCACGGGCGTGGTCGAGCGCGCCCGGCACGACCTCGGACGGACCGTGATCGCCGCCCATCGCGTCGACTGCGACGCGGACCCCGGCGCCCTCCGGTCGGGCTGGCACGGGCTGCGGCTCGGTCACCGCGTCAGCGCGCGGCGTCGTCTGCGGCAGGCTTGATCTGGACGGCCAGGCGTCCCTGGTAGTAGCCGCAGTTCGGGCAAACGTGGTGCGGCAGCTTCATCTCGTGGCAGTGCGAGCACTCCTCGAGCGTCGGGACGCTGATGGCGAGGTGCGCGCGCCGCTCGCCCTGACGGGCGTGCGAGACGCGTCGCTTGGGTACACCCATGGGGTCGGGGGCTCCTTGTTCCGTAGTCTGGCGCGGTCGCAGGACCTTCGCGCGGGATGAGCGCGCGGTTCGCGCCGACGGGGGAGTCTACCGCGAAACTGGCTCCGCCGTCAGTCTGCGAGCGGGCAGCGGGCGCCCGACCGAGCGTCGGCGGCCGGTGGATCACCCGAGGTTCCAACCAGCGAGCGGAACGATCGGAACCCGCGGATTGGGTCTCGAGCGATGCCATTCCGCGATCGAGGCGCCCGAATCGGGCGGCGGGAGGACTCGATCGGGGTCGGGGCGTCTGGTCGTTCGTCGGTTGGAATAGGTGGGTTTCCAAGGTCAGGGCGAAAGCGGATCGCGATCGACTTCGTCGGCCCGTCCCAGCTACTCGGCCCGGAATCCGCGCAACGCCTCCAGCCGCGGGTCGATCTCGTCGTCGGGGTGATCGTGGGTGCCCTCGTCGAGACGGCGCCCGCACACGATGCACAGTCCCGGACAGTCCGGGCTGCACAGAGGGGCGATCGGCACGGCGAGCACGATCGCCTCACGGACCGGGGTCTCGAGGTCGAGCTCGTGATGGTCGGTCAAGCGGGCGACGTCGGGCTCGTCATCGGTCGGAAGCGGGCGCCCGGTCGCGAGGTCGAGCGCGGGGAGGTACTCCTCCTGGAGCCTGACCTCGACCGGGAACACGATGTCGCCGAGGCACCGGCTGCACTCGAGATCGAGCGCCGTCCGCAGGTCCGCGTGGGCCAGGATCCCGCGGTTGGTGCGCACGAGCCGGACACGTCCCTCGATGGGGCCGGCAAGCCGCAGGTCTTCGCCGAGATCGATCGTCACACCGCTGATCGGGTGGACGCGGTCGGCGCCGGGGTCGTCGGCCAGGAGTCCCGCGACGTTCCACGCGAGCGGCCCGTCGAGCGACCCGCCCGGCGTCACCGTGGGCTGGGAGACGGCTCCGCCTCGTCCTCCCACGGCTCGCCTCCGCCGTCCCCGTCCGCCGTGGCGCCAGCGGCACCGAGCGCCGCGCGCCGCTCGTCGAGGAGCGCGATCCCCTTCTTGATGCTCTGCAGGGTCTTGACGACGTCGCCCTCGAGGCCGACCAGGACGCCGACCGCGTATTCGTCGGCGCCGCGCCGGATCTCGTCGGCGTCCCGGTGCGCCTCGCCGATGATCACGCCACTCTGGGCTTCGGCCGCCTGGGTCAGCCCGCGCTCGTCGATGAGGAAAGCGGCCTGTTCCTGGGCCCTCGCGACGATCCGCTCGGCCTCTTCCTGTGCCTTCTCGATGATCCGCTCGCCCTCGGCGTTGATCCGCTTGGCGGCACGGACCTCCTCGGGGACGGCGACGCGCAACTCGTCGATCAGGCCGAGCGCCGCATTCTGGTCGACGACGACGTTCGTCGTGAGCGGCAGCTTCTTGCCATTGGCGATGACCGATTCGAGGCGCTCGACGAGGAAGATGATGTCGATCGCAGTGCCCTCCAGGCTGACGAGGCTCGGTCGCTCAGGCTGGCCGCAAGTATCGCACGGGTGGGCCCCGGTCAGGGCTTCCCGAGCGCCGCCGTCAGCGCCCGACGCGCCGCGGGCGGGATCATCGCGGAGACGTCGCCACCGAACGTCGCGATCTCCTTGACGAGGCTGGAACTGACGTAGCCATTGGCCACCGAGGTCATGAAGAAGACCGTATCGACGCCCGGCGCCAGGACACGGTTGTTGTGGGCGAGCTGCATCTCCGTCTCGAAGTCGCTGATGGCACGCAGGCCGCGGACGATGGCGGTCGCGCCGCGTGCCCGGCACAGGTCGACGGTCAGCCCGTCGAAGGCCACGACCTCGATCTTGTCGGCCGCGCCGCCCGCCTCGGTCAGCGCCTCCTCGATGATGCGCATCCGCTCTCCGACCGGCAGCAGCGGGGCCTTCCGCGGGTTGGCGAGCACCGACACGATCACGTGGTCGAAGACGCCCGCGGCGCGGGCCACGATGTCCAGGTGGCCGTTGGTGATCGGATCGAATGAGCCGGGATAGACCGCGATCGTGTTCATCGCTCCTCCTGGCGTCGGTAGAAGGTCAGCGTCGTCTCGCCGAAGCGGCGCTCGCGCTCCGATGCTAGCAGCCCGCCGCGGGCCGGTGGAGGGTCGCGCCAGAAGTGCTTGGCAACGACCCGGGCGCCCGGCGCGAGGAGTGGACCCAGGGCGTCGAGGGCGGCGGCGAGCAGACCGGTCTCGGCATAGGGCGGGTCCACGATGACGATGTCGAACGGGGCGGCCGCGACGGCGTCCGGCCCGTGCAGCCAGGCGATCGCCTCCGCCCGAACGACGCGGGCACGTTCTCCGGCGAGATGAGTGCGTGCGAGGTTCGCGGCGATGGCCGCCGCAGCGCCCTTGTCCCGTTCCACGAACATGGCGTGCGCCGCGCCGCGAGACAATGCCTCGAGGCCGGCCGCGCCGGAACCGGCGAACAGGTCGAGGACGTTCGCACCCTGCAGGTCCGGCTCGAGGATGGCGAAGAGGGTCTGCTTGACGCGGTCGGCGAGGGGTCGGGTGGCCGGACCGGGGGCCTCGAGGCGGATGCCCCTGGCGACGCCGGCGATGATCCGGCCGGCGTCAGCCATGCCGGCCTGGCGCGGTCGTGCGCCCGCCGTTCACGCCCCGCTCGCCGGTTCGGCCGCCGCCACCCGACGGAGCCAGCCGGCCTCGAGTTCGCTCGCAAGCGCCGGTCGGGGCGGCTCCATCCGCCCGTCCGCGGCGAGCAGTGCCTCGGCGTGGGCGCGCGCGCGGACGGCCAGCTCACGGTGCTCCGCGACCTGGAGCGACGCGACCCTGAGCCGCGGGAGCCCGCTCTGAGCGAGCCCGAGGACGTCGCCCTCCTTGCGCAGCTCGAAGTCCTTCTCGGCAAGCTCGAACCCGTCGTGGGTCGCAGCGACCGCCTTCAGGCGGGCCTGCGCGACCTCGTCGGTCGAGTCCGAGACGAGCACGCAGAACGACTCGACCGACCCTCGACCCACGCGGCCGCGCAGCTGGTGGAGCTGGGCGAGGCCGAACCGGTCCGCGCCCTCGATGATCATCATCGTCGCGGCCGGGACGTCGACCCCGACCTCGACCACGGTCGTCCCGACCAGGACGTCGAGCTGTCCGTCGCGGAAGCGGGTCATCTCCGCGTCGCGCTCCACGGGCTTGAGGCGGCCGTGGACCATCCCGACACGGAGCGGATCGAGCAGGGCGCTCAGCCGGACCGCCTCGCTCTCGGCGGCGACCGCGCCGTCACCATCCTCGGCCCCTTCCTCGATGAGCGGGACGACGACGAAGGTCCGATGACCGAGCGCCGCCTCCTCGCGGACCCTGCGCCACGTGCCGTCGAGCTCGCTCGAGCGCTTGATCCCGGTCCGGATCCGGACGCGCCCGGCCGGTGGCGTCCGCAGGTCGGAGACGTCGAGGTCGGCGTACAGGACCTGGCCGAGGGTCCGCGGGATCGGCGTGGCGGTCATGAGCAGGACGTGCGGCGAGCGGCCTCCGGCCTTCGCCTCGAGCGCGCCCCGCTGGTCCACCCCGAAGCGGTGCTGCTCGTCGATGACGACGAGGCCGAGATCGGCGAACGAGACGGCGTCCTGGATCAGGGCATGGGTCCCCACCACGACGAGCGCCTGGCCCACCGCGATGGACTCCTGCGCCTTCGCCTTCACATCGGCCTTGAGCGAGCCCGTCAGCAGGGTGACCCCGATCCCGACCCCGTCGAGGAGCGCCCCGACCGTGTCGAGGTGCTGTCTGGCGAGGAGGTCCGTCGGGGCGAGGAGGGCGCCCTGGAGACCGGCCCGGGCGGTGGCGGCCAGGGCGTACGCCGCGACCGCGGTCTTGCCCGACCCGACGTCGCCCTGGAGCAGGCGGAGCATCGGCGTCGGCCGGGCGAGGTCGTCGCGGATCGCGGTCATGGCCGCGACCTGGTCCCGCGTCAGCTCGACCGGCTGCCCGACGCGCACGCCCAGCGCGTCCACGAGCGCCGTCCGGACCGACGCGTCGGCGGCGACCTCCAGCGTGACCTGCGGCGCCGCGTCGCGGACGCGCTGGCGGCGCCGCTGGACCATCCCGAGCTGGAGCGCCAGCAGCTCATCGAACGCGAGCCGGCGCAGCGCCGCGTCGCGGCCCTCGAACGAATCGGGGTAGTGGGCCTCCTCGATCGCCCGGGCGATCGGCACGAGCCCTTCCTCGGCCATGATCGGTCCCGGGAGGTACTCCGGGTAGGCGTACCCGGCCTTGTCGAGCGCCTCGCGGATGGCGGCCCGCAACCGGATCGACGTGAGGCCCGCGGTGAGCGGGTAGACCGGGACGATGCGGCCGGCATGGAGGAGCTCGGTCTCGTCGGCCACGACCTGGAACTCCGGGTTGTCGAGCGTCAGCCGGCGTCCGAAGTGCTTGACCTTGCCGGAGACCACGATCTCCGCGCCGATGGGCAGCCGACGCTCGATGAAGCGGCGGCCGAACCAGGTGGCGTCGATGGTGCCGGTGTCATCCTCGAGGCGTGCGATCGTCCGCTGCGTCCGCCCGCGGAACCCCGGCTCCACCCGGACGTCGCCGACGCGCGCCTGGGCCGACACGACCGTGCCGTCCCGCTCCCAGGTGAGGTCGCCGAGTCTGCGCATCTCGCGCAGGTCGTCGTACCGTCGCGGCAGGTGGAAGAGCAGGTCGCGAACGGTGTAGAAGTCCAGCTTGATCCCGGCCCGCCGCAGCGCCGCTCCGGCAGCCAGTCCGGAGTGCGCCAGCGGGGTCGACAGCAGGTCGACCGGGTCGGTCGGCACCTGTCGTGCGGGGCTCGTCGCCTTCGCCACGCCTACTCGGCTGCGATCAGGTACCGGTAGAACGGCTGCCCACCGTGACGGACCTCCACCTCCACGCCGGGGGTGACCGTCCCGATCCGGCGCGCCATCGCCTCCGCCTCGGCGAGGTCGGCGCCATCGCCGTAGAACAGGGTGAGCAGCTCGAACCCGGGGGTCAGCGCGGCGACGGCGGCCAGGACCGTCTTGTCGCGGTCGCCGCCGGCCGCCACGAGCCCGTCGTCCGGGTCGAGCGCGATGGTCTGACCCCGCTTGACCTTGCGCCCGCCGATCGTCGCGTCGCGGACCGCCTCGGTCACGACGACCGTCTGGATCGCCCAGGCGGCCTCGGTCATCGGCCCGGCGTTCGCGGCCGCGTCGAGGCTCGGGTCGAGCGACAACAGGGCGGCGAACCCCTCGGCGGCGTTGCGCGTCGGGACGACGACGACGGGCCGGTCGGCCATCTCGGCGACCTGGCGCGCGGCGAGCACGACGTTCGGATTGTTCGGGAGAACGATGATCTCCCGGGCGTCCACGGCCCGGATGGCCTCGAGCAGCTCCCCGGTGCTGGGGTTCGCCGACTGCCCACCCTGGACGACCGCCGCGACGCCGAAGTCGCGGAAGATCGCGGCGAGGCCATCGCCGGTCGTGACGGCGATGACCCCGAGCGCCGGGGCCTCGGTCGCGGTGGCGACCGAACCGCCGGGCACGGGCGTCACCGGCGACGTCGTCGTGGACGGGTCGGTCGCCTCGCTGCTGGTGAACGCCGCCGCGCGCGTCTCGCGAACGTCGCGCGCCTGGTGGTCGAGGTTCTCGATGCTGATCCGGCTCAATGCACCCACGCCGAGGCCGTACCCGACGACGAGATCCGGTCGCTCGTTGTGGACGTGGATCTTGAGGGCCCGGCTGTCGCCCGCCACGAGCACGGACTCCCCGATCGACTCGAGGTGGTCGCGGATGGCGTCGACGTCGAGCCTCCCCGAGCCGTTCGGCTGGAGCAGGAACATCGTCTCGTAGCCGAAGCCCTCGTCGGCGTGGGCGACCAGCATGGAGGCCTTGACCCCGGCCCCGGCGTGCGAGCGGTCGCGGGCGGTCCCGGCCGGCGCCTGCCCGATGAGGTGGAGGAGCGCGCCCTGGAACAGCCGATAGAGCCCCTGCCCGCCCGCATCGACGACACCGGCCTCGCGCAGGATGGCGAGCAGGCTCGGTGTCCGCGCGACCGACTTCTCGGCGGCGTCGAGCGTGGCCGTCAGCACCGTCTCGATGTCGTTGTCGCGCTCGGCCGCGATGACCGCCGCGTCGGCGGATTCACGGATGACGGTCAGGATCGTGCCCTCGACCGGCTTGGCGACCGCACCGTACGCCGTCCTGGCGCCCTCCGACAGCGCATGGGCGAGGTCGAGGCCGTTGAAGCGTCGTTTGCCGCCGAGACCCTCGGCCATGCCGCGGAAGATCTGGCTGGTGATGACGCCCGAGTTGCCGCGGGCGCCCATGAGCGCCCCGAAGCTGATCGCGGCGGCCACCCGATCCGCCGGCTGACCGGCCGTGGCCTCGACCTCCTCGAGCGACGCCTTGACCGTCGCGAACATGTTCGAGCCGGTGTCGCCATCCGGGACCGGGTAGACGTTGAGCGCGTTGATCTCGTCGACGTGGGCCTCGAGGTTCGCGACGGCCGCGCGGAACGCCTCCAGCAGCCCCGCGCCGTCACACGCGCGGCGGGGCATCAGGCGACGTCCGTACCGCTGTCCGCGAGGTCGCGCGTGCCGACGACGCCCGGGCCCGGGTGGATGACCGACGGCGGCGCACCACCGGGTCCGAACCGGATGTCATCGATGTGGATCGTCAGGCGCCGGACCTCGTGCCCGAGGGCGTGTTCCAGCGCGTAGCGCACCGCCGAGTCGACCTGGCGCGCGACCTCCGCGACCGGGACACCGAAGGCGACGGTCAGGTCGAGCTCGATGTCGAGGGTGTCACCGAGGTGGACCGCGATGCCCGGCTGGGCGAGCCCAAGCCGCTCGAGGATGCGCTCGTGCGGGCGCCGGGCGAACCCGGTCACGCCATATGACCCGAGCGTCGCCGTACGCACCAGGTCGACGACGGCCCGGCGAGTGACCAGCGATCGTCCGGGCTTTGGCTGGGTCGGCACGCGGGCGAAGTCCTCCTGGCGCGACTGGGTCGGGCATCGCCCGGGCATGGCC
>Ga0326597_10010531_pt1 | contig 12301 bp, 9 predicted proteins | sample RVTome_12_FD_203789 | JGI IMG/M metagenome (GOLD analysis project Ga0326597, IMG submission 203789) | Soil microbial communities from uranium-contaminated site in the Upper Colorado River Basin, Wyoming, United States - RVT100D185 | ecosystem: Environmental > Terrestrial > Soil > Contaminated >... | reverse complement strand
CAAGTCCGTGAAGTAGGGCTGGACCGGCGGAGCGGTCCAGCCCCCCGCCGCTGCAGCGGCCGGCCTTGCAGCCGCCGCTGAGCGGCGGGCGCGACCGTGCGCCGCGCTGGCGTCGGGCAGGACCGGTTCTCTCCTCGCCCCGCCGACCGTCCCCCGCCACCACAACCGGCGGGAGAGGCCGCTTGGAGCACTTATCCGCCGGGAGGCATTGCGCGCTTCCCTGGGCGCGATAGAGCAGGACAGAGGATAAGGGTTTCGGTTGCGGCCAGGCAAGGCTGGTCGGGGAGGAATGAAGGATGCGATGAAGCCATGAAACCCCGTTCGTCGTCCAGCGGGTGCCCGTGCCGATTGGAGAATGGCCGTCCGGTCAGGGGTGAGCCCGCCCAGGCCGGTAGCGAGCCTTGCGGCGCGCGCGGTAACGCGCGCGTCGATGCGTAGGCACGCGAGCATGTGGGCCGTAGGCCATGCAGCCTCGAAAGTGATGCCATTCCGGGAGCCCAGGGCGTTGTCTTGCCTGATGGCCGCGGCGGACTCGGCGCCATGGGCGAGCCTAGGCCCGCACCCGGCGGGGTCTTCGACTACGGCACGCACGAAGAGGACGGCCCAGAAACCTGGGAGGCCCTCACTGCTCCTCGTGAAGAGACCGGCCCACGGAGAGCCGACGACCGATCACCGACGCGCAGCGTGTTCGCGGGTCGCACACGCTGCCGGCCGCCCGAGGCGGCACAGATCGAGCGCCCGCAACGAGGTAGGCCAAAGGCAAGGGACGACCGGAGCCGAGGCCGATTGGAGTGAGGGAGTCGGAGGGCTGCACATGAGCGTGACGTCGGGGAACGGTTCGCGATCAGCCACGCCTCAGGGACGACCCCCTGGCACGGCGCGCTCCCGAGCGGGGGCGGAGCAGATCCGGCTCGGCCGCGCGATCGAGGCCCCGCGCTGATCGACGGGGCCGTATCATCGAGCCCATGGAAACCACCCAGAGCTTCCGTGCCTCCGCGCTCGCGGCCCTGGTCACCGGCTGCGCCGCCCTCACCCTGCTCTCGACTTCCTCCGTCGGAGCCGCTCCCGCACCGGACCAGACCTACATCCAGAACTGGAGCGCCATATATCCGAACTCGCAGACCGACGACAACATCCTGCTCGGCACCGGATCGATCTGCTTCATGTGCCACTCCGGGGCCCAAGGCGGGAACGGTTGGAACGGGTACGGGTGGAATCTTCGTCAGAACATCTTCGCGGGATTGACGATCGATCAGGCGATCCTCGCCGTCGAGCCGCTCGACTCCGACATGGACCCCGCCGCTGCGGACAACTTGCTCGAGATCCTGTCGGACGTGCAGCCGGGCTGGACGGACGGGCCGCACAACACGCACTACTTCGTCAACGGCAGCCAGACCGACAACAACCTGCCGCCCAATGGGATCCTCGGCGACCTCGACCCGCCGGCCGCCCCTGCCGACTTCTGCTTCGGCGACGGGAGCGGGACCGCTTGTCCGTGCGCGAACCACAGCGCCGGCGGAAACGGTGAAGGCTGCGCGAATTCGAGCGCGGCGGGGGGGCTCCTGAGCGCCTCGGGCTCGACGAGCAGCGGGGCGGACGACCTCGCGTTCGATGCCTCGAACCTGCTCCCGGCGCAGCCGGCGCTCCTGTTCGTCGGCAACGCTCCGGGTTCTGTCCGTCGTGCGGCGGGCGCAGGATGGCGGAACTGGCGGCGCACCTAGTCGATGGCGTGCTGCCCGATGTGCCGATGCGCCAATGGGTGCTGTCGATGCCCTGGGCACTGCGGGTACACCTCGCGTCGGATCCCGAGCTCTGTCGCGCCGTTGCGACCGCGTTCATGAGCGCGGTCTTCGCGTCATACCGGCGCCGCGCGGCCGCACAGGGCCTCTTCTCCAGTCCACGCACTCATCCCCACCCGGGAGCAGTCAACTTCGTGCAGCGCTTCGGATCGTCGCTCGCGCTGAACGTACATTTCCATGCCCTGGTTCTCGACGGCGTGTACGTGACCGACGGCCCGGCTGCGAACCGGTGTTCACCTGTGCGCCGCCGCTCGCCGACGCGGAGGTCGCGCGCGTGCAGCGCGATGCTCGTCGGCGCATCGAGCGCGTCCTGCGCACGCGCGGCCTCCTGCGCCAGGCCGGTGACGAGCCCGCTCCCGTGAAGGGGGAGGATGAATCGCTCCTGCCGCTCCTCTTTGCCGCCGCGGTCCAGTCGCGCGTGGCGCTCGGACCGCAGGCGGGTCGTGCACTGTCGCGGTCTTTCTATCCGGCTGAAGCGCGCGCCGATCCGCAAAGGATAACGCCCGGATCCCTACGGGCCGAGTCGGACGGCTATTCGCTGCACGCGGCGACGCGCATCCGCGCGGGAGAGCGGGAAGCGCTGGAGCACATCTGTCGCTACATGACCCGTCCACCGCTCGCGCAAGGCCGCCTGATATTGCGCGAAGACGGCAAGGTGATCTGGAACCTGCGCAAACCGTGGAGAGACGGAACCAAAGGCTTCGTGCTGGATCCTTTGGTGTTCATCGAGCGGCTGGTCGCGTTGATTCCTCACCCGCGTGAACACCAGCTCACGTATCACGCCCATTCATTCGGCGCCGCTCGCGCCTGCGTCTCCCCTGCGCGACCAGGTGGTACTCGTCCCACCATCACGCCGAGCCCACCCAGGGAACCCGACCGGCAGCGCTCCGCCGCAGCCGGCGGCCCGCAAGAGGTTCTCGTGGGCGGAGCTCTTGCAAAGAGTGTTCGCCACGGATGTTCTGAAGTGCCCGCGCTGTGGGGGCCGCCGTCACATGATCTCGATGATCACCGACCCGGCGACCCTGCGCCGAATCCTGGCCCACCTGAAGCTCCCGACCGAGCCGCTGCCGATCGCACCGCCCCGCGCGCCGCCCCACGCCGCGCTGTTCTGCTGACCGATCGTGCTCGGATCGTCCTCGCGCTCGCCGCGAGCGATGTCCGAGAGCCAAGCCCGCATCCCGATCTTCGGGACGCGGGCTGGATTCGTCGACCTGCGCGACAGCCGCGGGGGCCGCCCGGGGACTCCAGGGACTCCGGGAGGCGTGAAACCGCCCGGCTCACCCCACGCGTGACCCTCCTGGCACCCACTTCGGCCAAGTTGCCAGCCCGCGACCTCCACCCCAGCACTCCTCGGGGACCCCCCACTCGCCCTCCAATGCCGTTAGCCTCTGCAACGGCCGTTGGGGCCCCACCGGCGCCGCGGTCTGAAGGAGACCCTGGGGCAGCCGGCCTCCCGCCCCGCCGCCGCGCCTCGCTGGGCCTCGCCGCGACGCTTGGCCCGGCCCGGACTTCGGGCGGCAGAGCCCGGGTTCCGGACGGAAGCGCTCTGCGCGATGGCGGTTACAGCAGCCGCAGGGTAGTCAGCCGGATCGTCATGGCCTGCTGGCTGACCTCGAACAGCGATGCGAGGTGCTCGACGTGCTGGTCATGCAGCGCCGCGACCCCGAGGCGTGCGACCTCGGCCTTGACCATCTCTGACGGCATCAGGAGCGCAGCGGCAAACCAGTTCGCCTCGACCTCCTTCGGATCGACGCCCTCGGACGCACGCCGCCCTCGGAGGCTGATGTAGTTGCCCCGATCGACGTGGACGTGGCCGCCCTCGTCGAAGTGATGCCCGAGGACATGGTGGCCGATCTCGTGGGCGATCGTGAAGCGCTTGCGGTTCTCATGATGCCCCTCCTGCAGGAGGATCGCCGCACCGTTGGCGTTGGTCACGAGGGCGCCTGACACGTCATCGCCGAGGTCGTCCTCCACGATGCGGAGGCCGAGGTCGGCGGCGACCTGTCGCACGTCCACGGCGGGCTTGGGGATCCCCATGCTCCTGACGAGGGACTCCGCGCGTCGGGCTGCTCCAGTGGCACTCATTTCTGCTTCTGACTATCCCCCTCGGTGAGCTTGCGGGCAATAGAGCGGGCTCGCTTGCCCGACACCGGCAGCTTGTCGGCAAGCTCCGCGGCCAAGGTCTTGGAGTCGGCTGGGCGGGGACCCTGGGCCGCCAGCGCCTCGGCCAGCTCGATCTTGAGGATCTCCGCGAGCCGCAGGGCCGTGTGCAGGAAGACGCGCTGGCTCCCCGCCTCGATGTTGGCGATCGAGGCGCGGGTCATCCTGGGCTCCAGGCTGGCCCCGAGGGTCTCCTGGGACATCTCAAGGTCGTTCCGGTGGCTCCTGATCAGGGCCCCGAACCACTCGTAGACGGGTTCGATCCTGCGCGTCACGGCGGGAGAGGGTATCCGGAGCGGCCCGACGTGTCAAGCCAGGCTTTACATGGGCGGGCGCCGGAGTTGCACCTGTGCTGTCGCCCTCCAGAATGTCGTTTCTCGGGCTTGACTCCCGCCGCCTGTTTCGCTCAGATCCCCGTGGTCGCCCGGCGCGTTGTCGGGCGGGACGCGCTGACGCGGACACGACGAAGGGTATTCACCCGATGAGCAACCCCGACATCCACTGGGAAGGCCAGTCCGGCAGGACCTACGGCTACTGGATCCACCCCCTGGGCACGACCTTCAAGGACGAGCCCGGCAACTACATTTACGCGAAGGAGACGAGCCCCGGCCGGTGGCGCCCGATCTACGCCGGGCAGACGGCGAGCCTGGGCGACCGCCTCGCGGACCACGAGAAGGAGGCCTGCGCGCGGCGGAACGGCGCGACGCACGTCCACGCTCACACCTCGGCCGGCGGGGAGTCCACTCGCCGCGCCGAGGAGTCCGACCTGATCGCCAAGTGGCAGCCCGCGTGCAACAGCGTCGGCGTTGCCGCCCGGGGGTGGTAGGAGGTTTCCATGCCGCTCGCGCTTGCCGAGCGCCGACCCCGCCCGGCGGCGCGGTGCTTCCGGCCATCTGGGGCCGGACGTGGCCAGTGCGGACTTCGATCGGCCTGGAGAGGTCGGTACCATCGCGCAGGATCCCGAACGGGCTACCTCCTCGACGCGATGTTCGGTAGCTGTTAGGGTATCAGAATGGCGCGACGGTCGAAGCACTCATCCAACGGCGCGGTGGGCCTCTTCGAGGAGGCCCAGGAATCCGCACCCTCTGTCTCCGTCGTCGAGGCGCGGCGCCGCCGGCCGAGCCTCGACCTCGACTCGCCCCGCACGGGCCCCTACGAGGGCTTCTACCGCGCCCTCGGGAGCCTCCGGGAGGAGTTCCACCGCATCGGCCGGTTCGACGACGCCAACGCGAAGCTGGAGGAGCTGTGCAAGCTCCTGGCCGCTGCCGCGCTCGACCGGCGCCACCCCCTCCCTGGCGGCGGGTCGCGGCTCTCGGTGGAGCGACTCTCAGGGGCGGGGTGCGGCCTCGCGGCTGCGCTCCACCGTGCCTACGACGGCCTCGCGGCCGAGTTCGCCGACGAGCTCAGCTCGTTTGGCGGGCGGCCGGGCCTCGCGCTGGCGGAGGACGACGATGAGTTCGCCGCCGTGCTCGTACCCTTGCTCGCGTCCCTGCCGGGCGGGGACGGTGGCGAGGGGTGGTCATTCGACGCCGTGAACGAGGCGTTCGGCCACTTCGTCCAGGACAGCTTCCGCAACCGGAAGGAAGACGCGCAGTACATGACCCCGCCCGAGGTCGTCACGCCGCTCGTCACGCTCGCGGTGGAGGACTGCATGCGCGACCTCGGGGACGAGGTCTGTGCTGCTCGCCCGCTGCGCGTCGCGGACCCCACCTGCGGCGTCGGCTCGTTCCTCGCCGCCGCCTACCGCGTCGCGTTGGGCATGGGCGACCTCGGCGGGAACCTGGAGTTGCTCGGGCAGGACAAGGTGGACCGCATGGTCCGGCTCGCGAACGTCAACCTGCGCGTGTTCGCCAGAACGGGCGCCACTGTTCGCGCGGGCAACTCGGTGCTGCCGCCGTCCGGCCTCGACGACTGGGCCGGAAGCGTGGACCTGATCGTGACCAATCCGCCGTTCGGGGCGGAGTTCGACTCGGGCCGCGTGCTCGCGCAGTCCACGTCGGAGCAGTTCCCTGCGCTACACGCCCTGCGCCCTGCACCGAAGGTCATCGGGTCCGAGTACCTGCTCCTCGACCGGGGAGTTAGCCTCCTCCGTCCTGGTGGGCGCATGCTCATCGTCGTGCCGGACCACGTGGTCTCGGGCACGGGGTTCTCGGAGCGGTTCCGCCAGGCGGTCCTCCGGGAGGCCGACCTAGAAGGCGTATTCGACCTCCCCGCCGAGGCGTTCGCCCAGGCGGGGACGCGGACGCGGACGAGCGTGGTCTACCTGCGACGGCGTAGCCCGGGCGGGCGGCGCGGTCGGCACCTCATCGTCATGGCGGCTGTAGACGACCTCGGGTTCCGCGTGAAGTCGAGAACGGGCGCGACTATCAAGCAGGTCGTAGGCCCGAACAAACTGGAGCAGGCCGTCGAGTCCATCCGAGAGTTCCGCCGTGGCCCGCTCCCCGAGGCCGACATTGCCTACTTCTCGGACGACCCCTCCGTTGCCGCCGTTGCCGACGCGAAGCTCCTCGGCAACCGCTGGAATGCGGGCTTCTACCGCACGGATCGGCTCGGGGCGCTCAAGGCGCTGGCCGCCCTCGACTCGCGCACCGCGCGGCTGGGCGAGCTTGCCGAAGTGGACCCGTCGGACGGCTGCCGTGCGACCGCGGAGGAGGGCTACACATGCATCAGCGTCCTCCACGTGCGGGAGGACGGCGTGGTCGACCTGCGCGCCGCGCGCGACTACCGGCCCACCACCCCCTGCGTCCGTTGCCGCCCAGGCGACGTGCTCCTGTCACGGATCAACCCGCACATCATGCGGGTGTGCGTCGTCCCGGAGGTCGGGGGCCCGGTCGCCTGCTCGGCCGAGTTCGCGATCCTCCGCCCGCGCGAGCTGAGTGCAGCGGCGCTGGCTCTTCTGCTGCGGAGTCCCATCGTCCAGGCGCAGGTGCGGACGCTTACCTCGGGCACGTCGTCCTCGCACAGTCGCGTCAAGCCGCGCGACCTCTCGCTCGTCGAGGTGCCGGTGCCGGACAGTGAGGCGATGGCCGAGGCTGCCGCGACCTACGAGCGCGCGGTCGCCAACTACTACCGTTCCGTCGAGGACATGATCGCCTGCGACGAGGCAGTCCGCTCGCTGCTCGGCAGCTAGGTTCGGCGGCACGCGCCGGTCTGGAGCACATCGGGGTTGAACGTGCGAACCTGGTAGGTCGTGCCGTCCCAGACAGCACAGAACAGGAGCGGGTATTCCAGGTTGCCGCAGGTATTGCGGATCACGTTGGCGTCCAGGTTCCGTGGCGGGTGGAGCTGGAAGTTGTGGCTCCTGATCTCGCCGGTGTCTCGCTTCGCGTACCAGTCCCCGCACATAGAGCGAAACTCGGCGTCCACTCGTGGGCGAACGGCCCAGACCCGGCAGCGCTCCGCGCCTCCGCTGGGTTCGTTGTCCCAAAGCACGAGGAACAGGAAGGGCATCCCGTCGAGGCAGGCGATGCTCCCGGGTTCGCCGACCCTCCCCGACTTGAGCACGCCGTTGAAGCGCGGCGTGTCGATCGCCTGCCAAACGTTGGCCGCCTTGACGTCCGAACCGTCCGCGAGGTCCGCGCCCTTCTTCCGGCCGAGCCCAGGGATGCCCGTGAGCAGACTCATGAGGATCTGGGACCAGGCCCGGGTGTCCGAGGGGACGGGGTGCTTGGTGGCGACCGCGAAGGGGACGGCGCCATGGAAACTGTCTCGGTGGACCTTGAGGAGTTCGAGGGCCTCCGGGGGAACGGTTTGATGGGCGCTGGTCACCGTGGCACCGTAGGGGTGCCGGGAGGTCGTGTCCACTGCGGCGGGTCAGGGTGGACCCGCCCCGCCCGCCGGGCACCCTACCCACCTACGAGCTGCCGCTCGACGTCGACCTGATCGAGCGCGTCGAGATCATCCGCGGGCCGGGCTCCTCCCTGTACGGCAGCAACGCGGTGCTCGGCGTGATCAACGTGATCACGCGCCGCGGCGAGTCCGTCGGCGGTGTCGAGCTCGAGGGTCACTACGGGAGCTTCGACAGCCGGCAGGGGCGCTTCACGTGGGGCGGCAAGCTCGAACGCGGCCCCGACCTGATCGTGTCCGGGACGATCTTCGACAGCGCCGGCAACGATCAGTTCTACCCGGGCCTCGGCGCGACCAGCGGCACGGACTACGAGCACGACTACGACCTGTTCGCCTCGCTGGCCTTCGAGCAGGTGACCTTCCAGGCCCTGGTCGGGTCGCGCGAGAAGGGCATCCCGACCGGTTCCTACGAGACCGTCTTCGACGACCCGCGCAACCGCACGGTCGACGCGTACAACAACCTGGCCGTCACCTACGCGTCGCCGCTCGAAGGCCCGTGGGAGCTCTCGACGCGGCTCTTCTACAACGACTACTCCTATCGCGGTTGGTACGTCTACGACTACGACGGTCCGCCGTTCGTCGTCAACAACGACCTGGCCTGGGGCGAGGAGTGGGGCGGCGAAGCGCAGCTCACCAGCACGGGGCTCGAGCGCCAGCGCATCACGGTCGGCGCCGAGCTGCGCGAGGTCGCGCGCGTGGATCAACAAAACTACGACGAGGACGCGGTGTACCTGGACGACCAGCGCAGCTCCACGATCTGGGGCCTGTTCGCCCAGGACGAGATCGAGCTCGGCGAGCGCCTGACCCTCAGCCTGGGCCTGCGCCACGACGACTACTTCACCTTCGGAGGAACGACCAATCCGCGCCTGGCGCTGATCTACCGGCCGGACGAGCGCACGGCCTGGAAGCTGCTCGCCGGCCGCGCCTTCCGAGCGCCAAACGCCTACGAGCTCTACTACCACGACGGCGGCGAGACGGCCAAGGCCAACCCCGAGCTCGAGCCCGAGACGATCGAAACCTTGGAGCTGGTCTGGGAGCGTGACGTCACGGCCAACGTGCGCTCCTCGCTGTCCGTCTTCCACTACGACCTGCACGACCTGATCGCGCAGATCGAGGACCCGGCGGACGAGCTGCTGGTCTTCGTCAATTCGGGCGACGTCGCCGCCGACGGGATCGAGCTCGAGCTCGAGGGGCGCTGTGAAAACGGCGTGCGCGGCCGCGCCAGCCACACGTTCCAGAACGTACAGTACACTGACACCGGTGCGCGGCTCGAGAACTCCCCGCAGCACCTCTCGAAGCTCGGCCTCTCATTCCCGCTCTTCGACCGCCGCCTGCTCGCCGGCCTCGAGCTGCAGTACATCGGACCTCGCGACCTCTCCGCGGGCGGCACGCTCGACGAGGCCCTGGTCACGAACTTCACGCTGCTGCGCGAGTCGCTGTGGGACGGCGTCGACGTCTCGCTCAGCGCCTTCAACCTGCTCGACGAGGACTACTCGGACCCCGGCGGCGGCGAGCACACTCAGGACCGCATCGGCCAGGACGGACGCACCCTCGTCCTGCAGCTCACGGCGTCGTTCTGAGCGACTGGGGGGCGCAGTGGCCGATCGAGCTGCGGGGCCTTTTCGCCGCGGGCTGAGCTGGACGGGGGGCGCTCGCTATTCCACCACGAAGGGTACCGTCACCGGCGGCAGCCCCGGCGCCGCGGGCACGGAGGAGAGCGGGCCGGGGACCTCGAAGGGGCGGCCGACGCTGTTGCCGGCGAGGTCCTCGAGGAAGTCGTCGACGACCAGGGAGAGCTCGCCCGCGGGCCAGGGTTGGTGCGGCGAGAAGCTCCAACTCGTCTCCGAGGCGGTCGCGCTTCAGCCCGCGTAGCTCCTTATCGCTCCAGCTCGGCCGCCCCTACTTTACTCGACGCCTGCAACCGGCTGGGGCGACCGTGGTCAGCGCTCGGTGGAAAGCGTTGCAGCACCGGGAGCCGCGAGCTCGCATGCCCATGCTGGCGCCTGGACCGGAGGTCGCGGAGTCCTGCAGGACGACGTGATCGACGTCGTGCGGCGCGACCCATCGCGCAGCGTCCTCTCCCGCGTCCTGCGGGAGCACCTCGAGTCGTTCCTGGCTCGCTTCACGGACGAGCACGGCGGCCGCCGGCTGCCCGCATACGTCGAGCGCGAGTTGCGCAGCGCTGCCGGCTGCGGCGACTTGGCCCGCGGCTTCGCGCGCGTGAGATGCCCGTCGTGCGCCCTCGACCTCTTGGTGGCTTTCAGTTGCAAGGGTCGCGGGTTCTGTCCGTCGTGCGGCGGGCGCAGGATGGCGGAACTGGCAGCTCACCTAGTCGATGGCGTGCTGCCCGATGTGCCGATGCGCCAATGGGTGCTGTCGATGCCCTGGGCACTGCGGGTACACCTCGCGTCGGATCCCGAGCTCTGTCGCGCCGTTGCGACCGCGTTCATGAGCGCGGTCTTCGCGTCATACCGGCGCCGCGCGGCCGCACAGGGCCTCTTCTCCAGTCCACGCACTCATCCCCACCCGGGAGCAGTCAACTTCGTGCAGCGCTTCGGATCGTCGCTCGCGCTGAACGTACATTTCCATGCCCTGGTTCTCGACGGCGTGTACGTGACCGACGGCCCGGCTGCGAACCGGTGTTCACCTGTGCGCCGCCGCTCGCCGACGCGGAGGTCGCGCGCGTGCAGCGCGATGCTCGTCGGCGCATCGAGCGCGTCCTGCGCACGCGCGGCCTCCTGCGCCAGGCCGGTGACGAGCCCGCTCCCGTGAAGGGGGAGGATGAATCGCTCCTGCCGCTCCTCTTTGCCGCCGCGGTCCAGTCGCGCGTGGCGCTCGGACCGCAGGCGGGTCGTGCACTGTCGCGGTCTTTCTATCCGGCTGAAGCGCGCGCCGATCCGCAAAGGATAACGCCCGGATCCCTACGGGCCGAGTCGGACGGCTATTCGCTGCACGCGGCGACGCGCATCCGCGCGGGAGAGCGGGAAGCGCTGGAGCACATCTGTCGCTACATGACCCGTCCACCGCTCGCGCAAGGCCGCCTGATATTGCGCGAAGACGGCAAGGTGATCTGGAACCTGCGCAAACCGTGGAGAGACGGAACCAAAGGCTTCGTGCTGGATCCTTTGGTGTTCATCGAGCGGCTGGTCGCGTTGATTCCTCACCCGCGTGAACACCAGCTCACGTATCACGCCCATTCATTCGGCGCCGCTCGCGCCTGCGTCTCCCCTGCGCGACCAGGTGGTACTCGTCCCACCATCACGCCGAGCCCACCCAGGGAACCCGACCGGCAGCGCTCCGCCGCAGCCGGCGGCCCGCAAGAGGTTCTCGTGGGCGGAGCTCTTGCAAAGAGTGTTCGCCACGGATGTTCTGAAGTGCCCGCGCTGTGGGGGCCGCCGTCACATGATCTCGATGATCACCGACCCGGCGACCCTGCGCCGAATCCTGGCCCACCTGAAGCTCCCGACCGAGCCGCTGCCGATCGCACCGCCCCGCGCGCCGCCCCACGCCGCGCTGTTCTGCTGACCGATCGTGCTCGGATCGTCCTCGCGCTCGCCGCGAGCGATGTCCGAGAGCCAAGCCCGCATCCCGATCTTCGGGACGCGGGCTGGATTCGTCGACCTGCGCGACAGCCGCGGGGGCCGCCCGGGGACTCCAGGGACTCCGGGAGGCGTGAAACCGCCCGGCTCACCCCACGCGTGACCCTCCTGGCACCCACTTCGGCCAAGTTGCCAGCCCGCGACCTCCACCCCAGCACTCCTCGGGGACCCCCCACTCGCCCTCCCCCAGCCGGGCGGCCCCAATCGCCACGTTCGAACTCCTATCCTCAGTTCACGAGCACCCGCGCGTAGCCCAGGTTGATCACGTCGACGAACGGGTACGGGCGGAAGTCGACGATCGAGCCTCGGATCAGCGTGAAGACCAGCCAGCAGACCGGGAAGACGACCGAAAGCCGGGCGATCCGCGGCGTGGTGAGGCCGCGCGGGCCGAACATCAGCCAGCCGGCGACCGCCATGACGGGTGAGATCGTGTGGAGCGCGTTGTCGGCGACCAGGGCCCAACTTTCCAGGTCCAGGAGCTGGCGCAACACGGAGTGGTATACGACCCCGGTGATGATGATCGCGACGACACCGGTCAGCCGGAAGGTCTTGAATGTGGTCGACGAGCGGGTCGGATCCTGCGCCAGGAGCAGGGAGGTGATCCCGACGATCACGTTGGATTGGACGGTGAAGAAGCTGAAGACGTTGAACGCGCGGCCGGCCGCCGTCTCGAAGAAGCCCTCGCTGGCGTTGGCGGTCACCAGCACCTGTATGAGGAGGCCGGCGAAGACGACGAGCGCGGTGGCCCCGAACCACACCCGCGCCTTCGTCGCGAGATCCAGGGCGGCTTCAACGTGCTGAGCGACTCGCGCGACACCTGGAACAACTACGTCTCCCACCTGCCGCTGGGCGAGATGACGCGCGGCACCGTGCAGGTCATCGGGTCGGACGAGCGCC
>Ga0326597_10010530_pt1 | contig 12303 bp, 14 predicted proteins | sample RVTome_12_FD_203789 | JGI IMG/M metagenome (GOLD analysis project Ga0326597, IMG submission 203789) | Soil microbial communities from uranium-contaminated site in the Upper Colorado River Basin, Wyoming, United States - RVT100D185 | ecosystem: Environmental > Terrestrial > Soil > Contaminated >... | reverse complement strand
ATACGCTCGGGAGGATTGCAATGAATCGACATCTAACTCATGGCATCATAGTCGGAACCCTGTTCACCATCCCCATCACCGCGATCGCCGCCATGGACGCCATCGCTGATGGCGATGCACTGACCATATTGTCCAGCTTAGTTTTCGGCCTAGCCGCAGGACTTTGCATCGGCGCTCTGATCGCTGCCAACTTTGCCATGCTCGCCATCGAAGAAAAGGAAAGCGAACACACTGCAGCGCGCCGGGTGGTTGAAACCCACGCGCATGCATGAACGCGTTTTTTTCTTGTCGCTTGGGCAACGATCCTGCGGCGCCGTTTTTCCCATTGCGCGCCGTACGGTGATGGACGATGGCTGATTTTGACGAACGAAGGCTTCGAATCGACGGCCGAGTAATTAATCACCACAAGCCGGAACCACGCTTCCCATGTTAATGCTCCACGGGTCGCATTCGTCGTAGCGTGCCGCGTCGCCACGCGCGTAGGATTTTGGCTTGAGCATTCGCGAAACCCACCGTTCTCCGGGGAGGCTATCGGCCCTCTGCGCCACCACCCACCGGGCAAGATCGCTCAACCCGCATTTCCTTCAATTCTCACTAGCCGCCTTCGGGGTAATTGCTATGGGGCACACTACAACCATGCCATGCGAAACCTACTTCGTTAGTGACGCCGACACGGTGAATAGGGTAGAATTACGCTCACAGAGTGGGGCGCATGGCGGAGGCCCTGTGTCCAGTTATGCGGGGGGGGAATCGCATGAGTGCCGGTTTAAACAAGATTAATCGTTCATTGCTCGTCTTCGTTCTGCTCATTGTCGCGCCCAGCCACCTGCGCGCGGCCGAGTCGTCGTCGTTGACTGCGCGCGACTCTGGCGTGGCACTCTATGCACGTCAGGATCTCGAAAGCGTACCGCTCGCTCAGCTCGAAAAGGGCGAAGTTCTTTTTCCAATGGTCGAAAGCGTCGGTCAAGAGGTCTGGTATATGGTTCGCACCAAACAAGGCCAGGTCGGCTGGGTACGCGCCATCGATGTGGTCGTGAGTAGTCAGATCAAGGACAGTTTTAAGGAGAAAGAAGCTTACTCGTCGAGTTGGGCGGCCCGCACTGAGGCGGGTCGCACCTTTGTCGGCACTTTCAGCGTTGCGCCCAATCCCACGGCGCGCGCCGCGGGCGGTTTTTGGACGCTGAAGGACGCCAACGGCGCCACGGTCATGAACGGCGCTTGGTCCGCGGAGATGCATACCACCGGTTGGAACGGCACCTGGCGCGCCAACGTGGATGGACAGCCAGGCGACTTCCGCGGCAGCTGGTCCGTCGAAGGCGCACCATCCAAGAAAGCTAACTTTTCGGAATTGTTCGACGCCGCCGTGAAGGATGCCATCCGCGGGCTGTGGACCGGGGCAGGTGAATCAGGCGGTTGGACGATTCGCACTTACAAATAAAGTTTCTTCAGGCTTTTGTATGGATAATGTGTCAGATTCCGTTTGCTCCGTGCACGACCAAGAGCACGAAAGTTTCAGATAAGTAAAACTCCGGACTTCGTGCTCTTGGCGTCCTTCGTGGTGAAAACAGCTTGACAGTAAACCGGCAAGAACCCATCTAAATAAACGCAACCACTTCGCGGCCGGGGTATTGAAACCACCCCAGAGCTAAAACAAACCAAAGCGAATGCGCGTCCCTCTTTGCCAACTCCATTTATTAATACTCACGGTACAGGCCAGAGATTAGGATCCCCGCATCGGAGTGCAGCGCCAACTTTTTCTTCACGGCCTCGGAGCCCGTGCTATAATGCATGTAACTAACCGTGGGCAAGCGTAACTAATCAACGTTTCGAACAATCCCGTTTATGTTTTTGTCGGTAAAAATATTTCTCCCGTTTCGGATTTCGGAATTTGACACGGGATTGACGGAGGACATCCAATGGATACCACCAGCATGCCTCGCTTCGAAGCGATGACCACCGGAGCGCTACTCGATCGAGCTTTCCGGCTCTATGCCAACAATTTTGCCCTATTGCTTGGCATCACCGCGGTCGCCTACGTGCCCTTCTATTTAATCATGCTGTTCTTTCAATCCAGCCTGAGTTTCAATCCCCAAGATGAAAACGCCGCCTGGGCCGCCATAATGTATTTCATTGTGTTTATGGTCTTGTGGACCAGCGTGGTTTTTCCCATCGCCGGCGGAGCGGCGACTTACGCCATCAGCGAGCGATATCTGGGCAACAACGTTGCCATCCATGCGGCGTTGCGCCGCGGGCTGGCCAGCTACTGGTCGGTGGCCCTGGCTCAGATCACCGTCAGCATCAGGGTCCTCATCGGCTTCATGCTACTCATCGTACCCGGTGTGCTCTGGTTGCTGTCTTACTCTCTGGTCGTGCCGACGATTCTCGTGGAGGGACAAAAAGCCGTTCCAAGTCTACGCCGAAGCCGCGAACTTATGAAAGGCCAGCGCGGCAAAGCACTCGCCATCATGGTTGTCTTGATCCTGCTCGAAGCCATTTCGGGCGCCGGCATTAGCTCGTTGTCAAAAGCCATCTTCGGCACCGATTCAACCAGCGGAGCGGTGCTCCATTCGGCGATTAACAATCTCATGTCGATTTTCCTCGCCCCGCTCGCTATCGTTGCCACTATTTTACTCTACTATGACATGCGCATCCGCAAGGAAGGCTTCGACCTCGATATGCTCAGCCGCGCCATTGCAGATAACCGGCAAAGCGCGGCCGCGGCCCCGACGTTGAGCGTCTGATCATCGATGGCGACCACCGCTCCAGTGAATCCGTTTCCGGCGCCGGCGACGATCCGCGAGGTGACCCGCGAGGTGCTCGAGCGCGCCGAGTTCACCGAACCGTCGCGCTGGCATGAAACTCTCTTAGAGTTTCTCAAGGCCATCAAGGAATGGCTCGGCAGTCTCAGCGCTTGGTCGGAGGCTAACCCGATGCTGGCACGCATTCTCTTCATCCTGGCCATATTGCTTTTGATCGCATGTTTGGCTCATCTTCTTTATCTTGCGCTGGCGGACGTCCTGCCTCTTGGCCGCAAGCGCGATCGCGCCGCGGCGGCTGCTACCCCGTTTGAGATTCTTGAAGGCGCAGCCAATGATTGGCGCGAAGCGCTCCAATTCGCGCGCCGCATGCTCAGCGAAAACAACCCTCGCCGCGCCATCTGGATCGCCCATCGGGTGTTACTGGGTCTTTTGGACCAACAGGGCGCGATTAAATTCGCTGGTTGGAAAACCAACTCATATTACCTCGGTGAATGCGCTCACGCCCACCCCTGGTACTCGACCTTTGCCGAGCTAACCGAGATGTACGAGAAAGCGGTTTATGCCAGGCGTAACGCCCCGGTGGACATCGCCGAAGCTCTGCTTGTGCGCGTCGATCGCATCTATGGCGAAATCGGTAGTCCGGGATGACCACGCAATTCTACAATCGCGCCACCGCGGTCCTCGCCACCGGAGCATTTCTGCTCCTCTCGGTGCTGCTCGCCAATTTTTCGCCGCCAAAGCGTAGCGATCCGATGGCGCAACGGTCTTCGACATTTTTTACCGATCCAACCGGCACACGGGCGTTGCTGCTGGTCATGCGCCGGCTCTTGCCGGCGGCGGAACAATGGCGCCGCCCATTCAACAGGCTGCCGCGCGACGGTCTTCACAGCGCAAGCTCTCTCATCGTCGCCGATCCAACAATTCCGCTCAGCACGAGCGAATATGAATCGCTCAACCGATGGCTGGCCAATGGCGGCCAGCTCATGCTGCTAAGCCGTAACGGCTGGTCGTTGCGCGACCGTAAGCGCGTCGACGACGCTGATGATTCCAGCGAGACGCTATTGTCACGCTACGCGCCGGCATTGCGATGGGCGAAACCCGCCAACTTCAGAGTCGAAGCGGCAAGCGGAAGTTCAATCCCAGCGGCGGACGTCAAGCTGCGCTGGCGCCACAGTTTCACTGAGGCGGACAACATAAAGACGATCGCGTCCGCGGGCGACCAAACCCTCGCCGTTGAGCTAAGAGTCGGTCAGGGACGCATCGTCGCCATCGCCGATCCGACCATGGCGAGCAACGCCGCCTTACGAAGATCGGATAACGCCGTCTGGCTCGTCAGCCTGGTTGCGGGCTGGGGCGATGGCCGAGCGCTTTTCGACGAATACCATCACGGCTTTGGCGACAAACGCAGCGCCGCCAGTTTAGCTTGGGCTTTCGCCCAAACACCGTGGGGCTGGTGCCTCTGGCAATTGGCCGCGGCCGGTTTGCTTTACATCATCATCTACGGTCGCCGCTTCGGTCGGGTTTCCGAGCCACCCACGTTCGAGCATTCCAGCCCGCTCGACCTGGTCGACGCCCGGGCGGGAATTTTTCGCGCTGCCGGCGCCCAGCGTTTAGCAACCCAGCTCATGGTGCAGAACTTGTCTCAAGGGCTGAGTCAGGGCCATGGCCGCACGATCAATGTGACAGGCTTAAGCGCCCACGCTAGGCAAAGAGTCGCAACGCAAATGACGCCGGACAGATTGGCCGAGCTTCAAGCGCTTGCAGCCAAGGCTGAGCGAGGCGAAAAACTGAGCGAACACGAGTTTATCCAGGTCGGACGGCTGGCCGGAGAATTGAGCAAAGGACGAAAAGCGTGAGCAATCACAAGAATCAAGTATTCACCACAAAGTACGCAATGAGCTTAGGCTCGCCGACAGATTGTCAAAATGGAAGGTATTCCCCACACCGCAAGCCAATTTCCGGAGCAGGACACGGAAAGCACAAAGGTCGGAGTTCTAATGATCCTACCCTTCGGGTCCTTCGTGATCTCCTTAATGGTGCAAACAAATTCCGCGTAAAGGCGTACTCACATGAATGAAACGAACCTCACACCGGCCACATTGAATTTCGGCCGCGCCGTGCAGATTGAGTTGGAACGGGTCATCCAGGGACAGCAGGCGGCGATTCAGAGTTTACTCGTCGCGCTGACCGCCGGTGGCCACGTATTGATCGAAGGTGTGCCCGGGGTCGCCAAGACGCTCTTGGCGCGCAGCCTCGCCGCGGCTATGCGCTGCAGCTTCGCGCGCATCCAGTTCACCCCCGACCTGATGCCGTCGGACATCACCGGCGTGAACGTCTTCAACGCTGCCACCGGCAACTTTACTTTCCGGCCCGGGCCGCTGTTCGCCGACATCGTGCTCGCCGATGAAATCAACCGCGCCCCCGCTAAGACCCAAGCCGCCTTGCTCGAAGCCATGCAGGAGTATCAAGTCAGCATCGACGGCGAGACCCGCGCATTGCCGCCCGGCTTCACGGTGGTGGCGACGCAGAATCCGATCGAGTTCGAGGGAACCTATCCATTGCCGGAAGCCCAACTCGACCGTTTTTTGCTGAAGATCGTCATTGAATATCCCGGCGAAGACGATGAAAGAGCAATGCTCAAAACCATGCAATCTTTGGGCGAGCGGTCGGCCAGGCCGCACAACGTCATTCAAGCGGTGGCAGGACTGGAGCAGCTCAGCCGCATACGCACGGAGATGCACGCCGTCCGCGTCGACGATGCCGTGCTGGAATACACACTAAGAATCATCCGCCAGTCGCGCTCCCTGCCAAGCCTAACCCTCGGCGGTAGTCCGCGCGCCACGCTCATGTTGTTGCAAGCGGCGAAAGCGCTGGCGCTTCTGCGCGGACGCGATTACGTGACGCCGGACGAAATCCAGGTGATGGCCCCGCCGGTGCTGCGCCACCGCGTTCGGTTAACGCCCGAAGCGGAAATCGAAGGCCTTAGTCCCGACGCCTGCATCCAATCGCTAATTTCTCAAGTTGAGATCCCGCGCTAGAAAAGAGGAGGACGCGCTATTTCTCTATTACCAACAACGCGCTTGATTCGGCTGCTCGCGATAGGCGCAATTTTCTGGCTGCCGGCGGTCTTTATCCCAGGCGGCGCGCTAGCCGGCGCGTTATTTCTAATAATTTTACTCGCGGCGTGTTGGCGTGATCTTCGAACCATTCCGGCCGCTGCCGAAATTAGCGCTCAGCGTGAGCTGCCACCGCGCTTCGCGCTGGGTGTCGAACATCAGATCAAGCTTACCCTCCGAAATCGCTCCAACCGGCCATTGTCTGTTACCATGCGCGACGAGCTGCCAGATGTCTTCGAGCTTCTAAGCGATTTGCCGCCGGGCCGAATACCCGCAGCCGGGGCGGCGCAGTTCACGTATTCGGTTCTGCCGCTCAAACGCGGTGCCGTCGATTTCGGCGCTGTCGTACTGCGAGTGAGCGGCGCGGCGGGGCTTTTGCAGAAACAGATTTCGTTGCGCCTGGTCGACGGTGTCAAAGTTTATCCGAACTTCAAAGAGGTTGGGCGCTACGAATTGCTCGCCAAGATCGACGAGCGTGACGAACTCGTGCGCAAACCACGCCACTTGCGTGCGGCGGGCAGCGATTTCGAAAGCCTGCGGCCATACATTCCCGGAGAAGATCCGCGCAGCATCGACTGGAAAGCCACCGCCCGGCGCGGCGCCCCGATCGCTAAGAACAAACAGATTGAACGGGGCCAGCAAATCGCAATCCTGCTGGACACCGGTCGGCTGATGGCCGGGACGGTTGGCAAATACGCCAAACTGGAACACGCCATGAATGCGACGGTGATGCTGAGTTACGTCGCGCAAAAGCGCGGCGATGCGCTTGCGGTTGCTTCGTTCTCGAATAAAATCGAGTCGTTTCTGCCAATGGTGCGCGGCCCGGCGTTGGTGCCACGGGTGCTCGAATCACTCTATTCGGTGCAGGTACGCCCGGTGGAATCCGACTACTGGCTGGTCATCGCCGAAGTCATGAATATGCTCAGACGGCGCAGCTTGGTGATCCTGCTCACGGACGTGCTCGACGCTTCCGCCAGCGCCGGACTCATCAACAATCTCGCGCGCGCCGCCGATCGTCACCTGGTGTTATGCGTCGTTTTGACCGAGCCGAAGATTCGCCAACTGGCGGAGCAAATTCCCAACACGGTCGCCGAGACCTATCAAAAGGCCGCGGCCGCCGACCTGCGACGGCGCCGCCAGCTGACGCTGGAACAAATGCGCGCTCGCGGCATTCTGGTGCTCGAAACCGATCCTGACCATTTGAGCATCCATTTGGTCAAACGTTACCTGGAAATTCGGCAGGCCGACTTGCAATAAAATCTCAGCGCGGCAGTGCCGCAACTGAAACTCGGATGATCTCGCGCAAAGCGAGTCCTGAGCGAGGTCGAAGGGACGCAAAGGTTGGAAAATGACGGTTAATAAATTTTCTAAAATAATCTATCTCTTTCTTCCGAACTTGGCGTGCTTTGCGCCTTGGTGGGAGTCAATTCCCCGTGTTCGAGTATTTCAGAGCAGCGAAAACTCTGCGCGAGCTGCGGATATTTTCAGATAGTGTAACACGATGGATGAGAGCGTTTTTATCTCCACCCCCGATCACGTCTCCCTCGAGTTCGAATTCGCCGGACCGGGCTCGCGCTTTTCCGCCTATCTGCTCGATTTTTTGTATAGCGTCTTGCTCATGATCGCGCTGTTTTTGCTCATGCTTTTCACCGGTGCCGCCGGTTTGCGCAGCCTAGTCAGTCTGTTGCGCGGCGACGGCGGTTGGATCGCGTCATGGGGTGCCGCGCTTCTGATTCTGATGCTCTTTGCGATTCATTGGGGATACTATGTCTTTTTTGAAGGTTTATGGCATGGCTCAACGCCGGGGAAGAGAAGCCTGGGCATCCGGGTGATCCGCCAGGATGGCTTGCCCATCGGCTTTCGTGAAGCCGCGTTGCGCAATCTTTTGCGCGTCGCCGACATGCTGCCCCCACCCTGCTATATTCTGGGCGGATTGGTGGCGCATTTCGATAGCCACGGCCGGCGTCTCGGCGACATGGTCGCCGGCACCTATGTGGTCATGGAAAAATTTGCGCAAGCGGGCCGCAGCGCCAGTGGCGCGGCCTGGGCCACGCGCATTGAAAAAGGCCGCTCGCGCCAGGCTTTGACATTGCCGCGTGGCACCTTATCGGCACAACAGATCGGCTTAATCGAACAGTTTCTGGCCCGGCGCCATCAATTGACTCAGGAGCGGCGCGGCAACTTAGTCTGGCAAATCACCGAGCCGTTGTTGCCGTTTCTCGCCGAAGATCGCGACCGGTTGGCCAAAAGCGCAGAGCGCACGGAACACTGCGAACGATTGCTTTTACAAATTCTCGCTATGACGCAATCGAACGAAGCGAAGCCTGTGGCCACGCCCAAGACCGTTGGGCCAACGCTGTTTTGAGGCAGACACGCGATGGAGAACGCCGAAGAAAAACAGCTCCAATGGAGCCGCTTCGCCGACCGGGTCGAGCGGCTCATTCGCCAGGGGCCGCGCGCACTGCGCAAGCTCAGCAGCACCGACCTCACCCACTTGATAGACGATTATCAAGCTCTCCTGGCCGACCTGGCGCGCGCGCGCTCCATGGGCGCCGATCACACCACGGTGGCACAACTCAACCGCATCGCCGTCGCCGGACATAATCTGCTGTATGGACAAATGCGGCGCCAGGCGATCGCCGATGGGTCCAGTTGGTTCGGCGGCTTCGCCCGCGCCGTCAGGCGCCATGGCTGGGCGGTGGCGCTTTCAGCGCTGATGTTTTTCGGGTCGGCGTTGGCGAGCTATGTCGCCGTGCTTTTCAATCCCGCCTTGGGCTATGATCTGCTCGACGATTCGTTCGTCGACTTCGATCCGGCCAGCCCGGAAAATTTGCACAACATCCCGAGTATCGCCCGGCCAGTGGTATCGTCGACGATCATCGCCAACAACATTCAAGTGACCTTCTTGGCTTTCGGCCTTGGACTCACCGCCGGCATCGGCACCACGGCGCTGCTGATCTTCAACGGCATTCATCTTGGCTCCATCGCCGGCTGGATGACGCTGCACGGCAAACAACGCGCGCTGTGGGGCTGGATCATGCCGCACGGCGGCACGGAACTGCTCGCCATCTGCCTGGCCGGCGCGGCGGGCTATCTGCTCGCCGGCGCCATCGTCGCGCCGGGCTTGCTGCGCCGCAGCAGCGCGCTCAAACGCGTCGGCGGCGACACGCTCACGATCGAGCTCGGCTGCATGGTGATGTTGGTTATCGCCGGCCTGATCGAAGGGTTCGTTTCGCCAAGCAGTTTGGATTACCCGAGCCGCATCGCTGTTCTCGGCCTGAGCCTTTCGCTCTGGGCGGTATATTTCTTCGGCGCCGGCTATCGGCGGTCAAGCAGTACCGCCGATCAAAAAGAACCCGCGACAAACGGAGCCACTGCGCGGCCCGGGGCAGTGACCCACAGCAAAGCACAGGTTCCTTTGCAAAATTCATGATTCCACCGTGGAATTAGCGGTGGTGGCCGTCGAGCGCCTCGACGAGCTGCTCGTCGAGTTCGGCGCTGAATTTACGTTCAACCCGGACGATGCCGAGTCTTTCTTACTTGGTGATCTTGGCGTCCTTGGTGCTAAATCTTTTTACTTCAACCAGCCCGCTTCTTCGTAGGCTTTAATCGCGCCGGGATGAAGCGGCACGCCGCCGAACTCGAAAGCGGCGGCGCCCTGGCTGCGCAGCGGTTCGAATAGATTTTTTAATCCTCTGAACAAAGGATTCATCTGCGGCAGCACATTGAGGTTGTCAGCAATGGCTTTTGCCATGCCGTGGACAATTCTCTCGGGAATTCTTTCATGGCTAACGATGACGTTGATGACGCCGACCTGGGTCACATCCTCAACCACGCCGCGGAATACGTTTTTCTCGACCACCACGGGCCGATAGAACGGCACCTGAGCGAACAATTTTTCCAGTTGGCCGGCGCCAAAGGGAATCACCCGGATATCGGCACTTTGGCTCAGATTGGTTAACACTTTGTTCGGGATCGGCGGATGAAACTGCACGTCGATCTTGCCACTAGCCAAGGCATCCGCGCCGTCGGCAAAACTCATGTGTACCGGCGTGAAGCTATCGAACGGGATTCCCAGCACATCGAAGATCGTATAAACATGCTGCTCCATGCCGCTCCCTTTAGTGCCGATGGCGATGCGTTTGCCTTTGAAGTCGGCGGCCGATTGGATCGGCGCGCTGGCGAGTCTGACGAAACACATCGGGCCGACGTTGGCCGGCGCGACCATGCGGATGGCGATCTGCTTGGTAAACGGTGCGGCGGCGGTTTGCGCTCGCCCGATCCAGTTGGACGCCATGAAGCCGAACTCCAGGCCGCCCCGGTCGAGCAGCTCAGCGTTGTGAATGCTTGCCTCGCTGGTTTGCACGACGCAGCTGTCGGTTTCAACGCGCTCTCGATTGAATATTTCAGCGATCGCCTGACCCTGGGTGTAGAACGTCCCACCCATTTCCGAAGTGCCAATTCTGATCATCATTACGGTTGCCCTCCCAGCCTCAGTCGCTGCTCCTCTCTTACACCCGCCCGCCGGCGCGCTGCAAATTAATTCCGTGTTTCACCGCTAAAGATGATCCGACATTGACCGATTTATATCTACACAGGACTCAAATTCATAGCCAAGTTGAGCTGCGCCACACATGTTTATCGAAAAATGGATGACACCCGATCCGCAAACGATCCCGCCGGATATGACGATCTCCACCGTGGCGCTGGAGATGAGCCGGCGCAAGTTCCGCCACTTCCCGGTGGTCGAGCCCACTCGCTCGGGCGGCCGGCTGCTCGGCATCGTCGCCAAGTACGACATCGCGCGCGGCTTTCCCAATGACCTCAATCCATTTTCCATCGAAGTGACCGAAGACTCGGTGCCTAAGCCGGTCTCCAGCGTGATGACCAAGAAACTCATCACCGCGACGCCCGATTGTCCCATCGAAGAGGCGGCGCGATTGCTCCGCAGCAATAGAATCGGCGCCCTGCCGGTGCTGCGCGATAATCAACTGATCGGCATCATTACCGAATCCGACCTCTTCGAAGCCTTCATCAGCATGACCGCAGCAAAAAGCGGCGGCACGCGCATCTTTATCGAATCCGACTTTAACGATAGCCCCATTCCGGCAGTGCTAGAATTTTGTCGCAAGAATCGCGTCGATATTCTGAGCATGATGGCCTTCCACGAAAACCGCCTGCGCCGCCGCGACATGTCGATTTTCCGCTTCGACGGCCGATTGCCGTCCGGATTTATCGCTGAAATGGCCGCCCTCGGCTACCGCGTGGTCAGTGTCGGAACTTGAACCGCGCCGTTCTCTTCCACTGTACACTTAGCAGCGCTACCCTACACCCGCTTGATCTGCTGCTTGACGGCACTCCGAATACTGTATTAGCCTCCGATTGCTGTCGGGACAGCGGCACGCTTCGAAGATCGGATTTAGTTATGTTTGGTGGATTTTGGCTTTGTTAAGGAACCGCATCGCTAACGAAATTGAAACCGTTTATCTGCTTGCGGCAGAGCAACCGTGTCCAATTTTTCAAGGAGGAGCACGATGAATTCACCCCTTAAAGTCAGCGCCATCGACCACGTCGTCATGCATGTCAAGGATCTCCCGCGGGCGAGAAAATTCTATGTCGAGTTTCTCGGCATGGAAGTTGATCATGAAAGAGACTGGCAGTGTTTCTTGAAATGCGGCAACCAAGGCGTCGCGCTCTTCGAAGTCGACGACCATGAAGACGTCCATGGCGGCAGCGAAGTCAATCACATGGCGCTGCGCTTGGCTGCCGGCGATTACCAGCGCGTCAAAGCGACGCTTGAAAACGCCGGCATCACTGTCCGCGGCCGCCAAGGCGATCCGCATTGCATCTACTTCGCTGATCCCGACGGACACCGGCTGCAGCTGTTGATGCCGAACGAATAGACGGACCTTGGGTGGTCCCATCCCCCATTAGCGGAGCGGCAAACCAATCTATGAGCAAGAACGTTAAGCAAAGGGACAAAACCCTGGGCAGTATCAACGGATGATCCCGCGCCTGCTCGATGGCTACGCGGAACACCACACGAAATCTCAAGCCCAGCCACAACGGGCGCGTGGGAAGATCGGGCGCGCCGGCCAAGTTCGCAGCGGGCAACGCCTAACTTTTCACTCCTAAGCTATTGATCGGCTAATGTCGATTATGCCCAAAGGTCTTGTCGTAGTCGCGCTGTAATTCTTTCGGGATGAAGTCGTCTTCCAGCTTGATAATTTTCTTCGAAGGCAGGATCGGGTCCTGAGTGCGCGGCACCATGCCGTATTTCGACGCGGTCGCCCTCTTGTTCCACTCGTCCAATACCACCGGGCCGCGTTCTTTGAACTCGTGCAGCACCTCCCAGGTCGACTGCAGGCCGTTGGCCGTGGTTAAACTGGGATACAGCACCGCCGCTGCGCCGAGTTTTTGAAACTCAT
>Ga0326597_10010529_pt1 | contig 12304 bp, 14 predicted proteins | sample RVTome_12_FD_203789 | JGI IMG/M metagenome (GOLD analysis project Ga0326597, IMG submission 203789) | Soil microbial communities from uranium-contaminated site in the Upper Colorado River Basin, Wyoming, United States - RVT100D185 | ecosystem: Environmental > Terrestrial > Soil > Contaminated >... | reverse complement strand
TAGGAGAACCGCACGCTGGTCCGATCGCCGCTACCGAGCTTGGTGTCGACCACGAAGCCGATTCCCGAGGCGGGAAAGCCGAGGGTGCCGAGGGTTGTACCGCGATCGATTCGGCGCTGCTCGAGATAGAGCCCGGCCAGTATCCGCCGAATTCGCAACGCCACCAGCTCGTCGACGATCAGATCGGTTTGATCGAAGACACCGGCACCCTGCTCGACGCGGTCCGGCAGGTCGACTCCGAAGCCCCGCACCAAAAGGTCGGCCCCCACCACGAGTCCGAGTCTGTCAGCGGAGAAGAAAGAGTACGTGCCGCCCACACCGAAGCCATACGCCAGGCTGGCGTTGCCCTGGTCCTCGCCGACGTCGGTGGTGGCGCTTCCCAGCTCGTAGACCGCTGCACCTGAAAATTGACCTTCGGCAGGGCGCGAGATCATGCACGCACCCGAGAGCAACAAGACTCCCGTCCAATTCTGTCTCATGAGGTTGCATTTGTTTACCACGACGTGGAGGCATGGGTCCAACGCGAAGACCGCGAGCCCTTGATGACGCTATCGCCCCGCATGGTCTTCTACATCGTGGCGTTCTGATCGATGGGCAGACGCCTCTAGTGGTAATCGATACCGAACGGCCGTCGAATTCGGATCACGTGATCCAAATTGAGGATGGCTGATCACACCATACGATACTCGCGGCTCCCTGGCACTTGACCGGAAAGGGCTTTGTGGTCTAGACTCCAGCCGGCGTGGGTCGCGTTTCCGTCGACCTTGGGCGGAGGACGTTGACGGCGCGTCGTTGGTTTTTCTTCTCGATTTCACGACTCTCGGCGCTCCGGTACGTTCCTCCTGCTCGGCAGCGCAAAGGGGTAACGTCTCTTTCACCCTCCTGAGGGCGCTCGCCGCTGGCGCGACGGAAGCTGCGTTCCGGTCGCTCCGTCTCCGGGGATCCCAACCTCAACGGACTGACGTTAGGAGAGGTGTCTCCATGCGTCGCTCGATTCAAGGCCCTATGGTGGGGCTTGGATTGAGCCCGTTCGCGGCCCACGTGCTCGTCAAGCCCACATCCGACCGATGGGTGTGCGCACCTCACGAAGCCAAGCTGATGGCCTCGGCAGTTCAGACGCGGTCAGCGGCGACAAGGTCGTTGGGGCGCCTTTCTGGGAATCGTAGGAAACAAAATTGACCGTTCCCATGCTCGTTTCTTTCGCACTGGCGGCCGGGTTTCTGTCATTGCCGAACCGGGCTGGGGCCCAGGAGTTTGCGGATCGATACCGAGCCTATCAAGAGCACGTGACGGCCGGACGTGCTGCGCTCCATCAAAGCAACTTCACCATCGCGATTGACCATCTCACCCAGGCGATCGAGATGTCTCCTTTCGAGTCGTCTCATTATTTCGATCGGGGCCTTGCCTGGTACAAGACGGGCCATTACGAGAACGCCATGGAGGATTTCAATAAAGTCATCATTTTAGATCCAAGGCGGAGTGCGGCGTATGTCTATCGTGGCCTGTGCCAGATGAACAGGGGGGAATATCACGGAGCCCTTAGCGATTACACCACGGCGCTCAGCCGCAATCCCGAGGATGCAACGGTTCACAACAACCTGGCCTGGCTCTATGCCACGGCCGAGGATGAGAAATTCCGGGACAAGGCCAAGGCATTGGAACACGCCGAAAGGGCGGCAGCGCTTTCCAAGGAGGGCAATGCAGAAATCCTGGACACTCTGGCCAGGGCCTATTTTGTCAACGGCAAGATGCAGGAAGCCGTCGATGCGGAGAACAGGGCCCTGAAGTTGGATCCAGAGAACGGCGAGTTCAAAGAGCATTTACGGATTTATGAAGAGGTGTTGGCGAGCTCGGGTTCGCGGCATTAGTTATTTCTCAGTTACTTCTTATTTCTAGAGGACGGTTGTGAGGAGAGAAGCGACTTTGGTCGGAAGGATTGACCGATGAGTGAAGAGAGAATCAGTGCCAGAGAAAGGCACCCGGAGGGAAAAGCCATGCAAAGGACGAAGAAAGAAAGACTCTTGGGATTCATGCTGGGGCTCGCGGCGGTGACGGCCGTGACAGTGGTTGCGGGTTTGGTTTGGGCCGGAGATCTGGAGCCCAGCGCCGCGCCCGCGCCGACGTTCAAGACTCTGGATGAGATCCCAGGGACCTGGAGTCGGGTACTGCCGGCCGATGACGGTGAGCCGGATGGATGCAACTCCAGTCGGTTTGACTGTGTCATGGACGGAGCGGCCGTTCTCGACAAAGAGACCGGGCTGGTCTGGCAAAGGGACGCAAGCAGTTCACTCTACCAGTGGAATACGGCTGTACTTAGTTGTTTGGTTGACAACGACGGATCTCGGAGAGGCTGGCGGGTCCCCTTAGCGCATGAGTTGGAGAGCCTGGTAGATCCCAATAATCTCGGCGGCAATCCTGATCTCCCGCCCGGCCATCCGTTTCTCAATATGGGTCCAATTTTCTATTGGTCGGCGAACTCCGTTCCCGGTGCACCTGCCTCAGCTTGGGGGGTAAACTTCGGCGTTGTTAGCTTCTTGAGTTCTAACTTGATGTCCGCACAAAAGACTTCGTTCAATGCGGTCTTGTGCGTACGCGGTGGCACGAATGCGGTTCAATATTGATGATTGGGGGATCGGAGTGATTTGAGAAGGACCCCAACATCCATGAATGCCTCTGACGAAGTCTTGAGGTAAGTGATGCGCGTGCACGGTTTGGCCGCACGATCTCGTCTCTCTGGAACTCCGGTATTCCGCCCTCGCCGTTTCACCCTTCTGGCAATCTTCGCCCTGGTTCTGGGTCTGGGGAGTCGGGTCGTATTCGCCCAGGGGAATATCGATCCTTTGAATGACGGGTCGCATTTCGCCTACGGGGAGAATGTCGGATGGATCAATTTCAAGCCCTCCTTCGGCCCCGGGGTGACGGTTACGGATTCAGCAGTGACCGGCTTTGCCTGGGGTGAGAACGTCGGCTGGATCAACCTGAGCCCCGCCACCGGCGGGGTGGTCAACGACGGCGCCGGCAATCTCTCCGGTTTTGCCTACGGCGAGAACGTGGGCTGGGTCAGCTTCTCGTGCACGAATACGGGGAGTTGTGCCTCGGTTGACTACGGGGTCACCATCGATCAGGCCACGGGAGAGTTCATCGGCGAAGCCTATGGAGAAAACATCGGCTGGATCGTCTTTGATTCGACGGGTGCGGTCGACTTCGGGGTCACGACATCCGGAATACCGACGGACGTTTTTCCCCCCACGACCTCGGCTTCTTTCCCGGGGGTGGAGTGGAACAATACAAACGTCACCGTCACGCTTACGGCAACGGACGATGTAGACGGCTCGGGGATCCAAGAAATTCATCATCGAGTCGATGGCGATCCGGAGGTGGTGACGCCTGGCGCGACCGCAGTGGTGAGCATTACGGCGGACGGCATCCACACCGTGCACTTTTTTGCGGTGGACAACGCAGGCAATCCGGAGACCGAACAGGCGGTAACGATCAAGATTGACACGACTCCTCCGGACATAACGATCGCAAGCCCGACGAACGGAACAAATTATTTCATCAACCAGAACGTGCTCGCCGGCTATTCGGCATCGGATTCTCTTTCGGGGGTAGCGGTTCTCACCGGAACCGTACTTGGCGGGAGCGCCATCGCGACCACCCCCTTCGGACTCCATTCCTTTACCGTAACTGCGACCGACGTTGCGGGGAACACCGCGTCGACAAGCTTCAGCTACACCGTGGTCTTTCCCGGAAACATCGACCCCACGAATCTCGGATCCCATTTTGCGTGGGGAGAGAACGTGGGCTGGATCAACTTCAAGCCCTCCCACGGCCCGGGCGTGACGGTGACGAATTCCGCGGTGATCGGCTTTGCCTGGGGTGAGAACATCGGCTGGATTGATTTGAGTCCTTCCGAGGGAGGCGTTTTCAACGACGGTGCCGGCAATCTCTCTGGCTTTGCCTACGGGGAGAACGTGGGGTGGATTAGCTTCTCCTGTGAAAACACCTCGAGCTGTAGCACCGCGGACTATGGCGTCAAGGTCGATCCCGAAAACGGCAGGTTCAGCGGGCACGCCTGGGGCGAGAACATCGGCTGGATCCGGTTCCTGGAGACGGGCGGTCCCGCCGCCGGCGTGATCACGTCATGGCGGCCGACCACAGCGTCAACGACGGCGACGCGGCGCGTCAGCGTGGACAGCTCCGGCAACGAAGGAACCGGACCGCAGGGCAGTGCGTCTCCCACAATCAGCGCCAATGGCCGCTTTGTCGCCTTCCAGTCTCGCCATACCAATCTGGCGCCTGGGGACTCGAATGCCATATGGGATGTGTTCGTTCACGACCGCGACGCCGACGTGGATGGAATTTTCGACGAGCCCGGGGAAATTGCGACCGCCATGGTGAGCGTGAGTAGCGCAGGCGCCCAGGGCAATTTCGAAAGTCGGGTTCCTTCCATCAGTGCCGACGGCCGGTTCGTCGCATTTTCGTCCGTCGCCACGAATCTGGTGACAGGAGACACCAACGGACAGTTTGACGTATTCGTCCACGACCGCGATGCCGACGGAGATGGTGTTTTCGACGAACCGGGCGGCATTGCCACCACCCGGGCGAGCGTGAACGGTTCTGGCGCCCAGGGCAACTTTGGCAGCGACGGTCCCAGAATCAGCGCCAGCGGCCGCTTCGTCTGCTTTCGATCCGACGCGAGCAATCTCGTACCGGGAGACATCAACGTCTCAGAAGATACGTTCGTCCACGATCGTGACTCCGACGCCGACGGCATTTTCGACGAGCCAGGCGGGATCAGCACGACCAGGGTGAGCTTGCCCAACCTGGCCGACCAGGGAACCCTCGGCACCCAGGCCAATAGCTACAGCAATTGTCGGGGCATCAGCGCCGACGGCCGTTTTGTGGCTCTACTCTCAGGCGCATTGAACCTCGTGCTCGGCGATACCAATGGGTTTCAGGACCTTTTCGTCCACGACCGCGCCACCGGAGCGACGACCAGGGTGAGCGTGCCGAATCAGGACGACCAGGGGAGCCTCGGCGCTCAAGCCAACGATCACACCTTCTCTGGGGCCATGAGCGCCGATGGCAGCTCGGTCGCGTTCGATTCCAGCGCCTCGAATCTTGTCGTGGGAGACAACAACGGTTCGCAGGACATATTTGTGTACGACCTCGGCACCGATATCACCACTAGGGTGAGCGTAGACAGTGATGGCAACGAGGGTGGTTCGTTCAGTTCGTTCCCATCCCTCAGCGCCGATGGCCGCTTCGTCGCGTTTGAATCTTTTGCTACTAACCTCGTTCTGGACGACACCAACGGCACCGCGGACATCTTCGTCCACGATCGCCAGTCCGGCACCACCACGAGGGTGAGCATCCCAAACTCCGCCGACCAGGCGGTTCTCGGGGACGAGGCTAACGGCTCCAGTCAGAGCGCGGCGATGAGCGCCGACGGCCGCTCCATCGCGTTCTCATCGTTTGCGAATAACCTCGTCCTGGACGATACCAATTCCAGCACAGCAGAGCAGGACGTCTTCGTCCACGACAGGGGGAACTGAGGGTGACGGCGACGGCGTCTCGGCCGGTTTAGCAGGTGCCCCGACGAGCTCCACCCCCGGTCTGGATCACGTGATCCAAATTGAGGAGGGGCGGTCACCCCATACGGTACTCGCGTCTCTCTAGAAAGCATGCCAGCGGCTGATCGGTCCGCGGGCGATGAATGAGGCGGCGCGTTCGTGGATCGCCTCGTCAGGGGCAGCGGCTTTTCGATCAACCCGAACGGTCCCTCCCATCTGAGCTCATCGGGAGCACGCCCCTTCACCCTCAGCCGCCCCTCGGTGATGGCGGCATGACAGGCCGCGCAGACGGTGTGGAGGTTCCAAGTCTCATCGGAGCCCGAGCGACTGCGGGGAATGATGTGATTGGCGGTTAGAGCGGATCGGTTGCTGCAACCTGGTCGGGTACACCTCCAGCCGTCCCGTTCGGCGACTTGTCTTACGAAGCCGCCATCGGTTTGCTCACCGTCTCCAAATGGAGGCGTCGTGGCATACGTGCAAAGAGCCTCGGCACACAGGAGATCGAAGACTTCGATGTCGCTCAATGTTTTTCCTGCCAGGCGCTCGAGGGCCTCTCGCGCTTGCTCCCAAGCCTCGACGCGATCGCCCTCGAGGACAAAGAACAGCGTCTTCTTCTTCGTGGGTGGCTGTTTGCGCTTCACTTCCTGCTCGAGTTGGCGATTGCTCATGCTCTTGCACCGATCGAGCCACTTAGCTTCGTCCTTCGGTGTGGCTACCTTGACGACTTCTCGCGCCTTGGTCCATGGAATGTCTCCCTGCCGGAAGGCCTTCTTCAACCGCGGCAGCTCTTCGAACCGCTCCGCCATCTTCACCAGGGAGCGAGTCTTGCGATCCTCGAAGCCTAACCTTTCGCGGGCGTAATCGACCGTCGAGGCGAAGCCGTACTTGAGGTAGAGGCGTCGGCTCTCGACTTCATGGAGGTAGAAGCAAAGAACGGACTCCACGCGACGATGCACGCGCGCCAGCGCAACGAGTCGTCGATCCACCTCACTTGCGGGAAGGCCTGGTTTCATTTCGAGATCGACTTCGGCAGGCAGGGACATGACGCTGACTCCTTTTTGAATGAATGGGTTCTTTGGAAAAGCACACCCTCAATATAGGAGTAAGTTTAGTGTAAGTCAAGGAGTTCGAGACTTCTTAAGTGGTTGAAGGAGAAAGAGTTAAGTGGAAAACAAATTCCTGAGGGCGGCTCGGCCAGTTCTATAACTTATTGCGAAACAGTGACTTATGAGTAAACCAGCGCGGCTAGCGAAAGTTCTCCGTCGGAAGGACGTCTCAAAAATCGAGCTCTCGAGAGCGACCGGGCAGCCGTCGCCGACCCACTGGGATAAGAAGCCGTAGGGTGACGGCAGCTCGGGTGAACCCGGCGAAAAGAGCGCGCATCACAGGCAACTCTCGTCGATTGCGAGAGGAGGCCAGAGGCAAGCTCAGTGATTCTCGAGCGAGAGCTCCCGCACTTTGCTGGTGAGCTCGATAATGGATCGAGCGTAGAGCATCCGGCAAGCGTCCGCGGTTTTTCCGAGGCGTTCTCCCATCTCCGGAAAAGTGAGCTCCTCGAAGTTTCGAAGCAAGATGACCTCCCGTTGGAGCTCGCTCATGGTGTCGAGCGCCCTCTCGAGCGCCTCGGTTTCCCTTTTCAAGCCCAACCGGCTGGCATGGGATTGGATCTCCGCCGCCGCCAAATGGAGGCCTTCATCGAGGGGGAAGGTCCGATCGATGTCGCGACGCTTTCGGTGAAGGTATCCGGCCTCGTTGCGAATTTGGTTGCATGCGATGGCAGCGAGCCACGCCGCGAGGGTCTTTCGGCTCGTCCCACGGAATTCGTCGATGTGCTGGAAAGCGTGGAGAAGCGTTTCCTGAAGGATGTCCCTGGACTCGATGTGAGCCCGCAGATCGGGCCCGAGACGCAATCGGATGAGTGCCAGGAGCTTCTCGCCGCACTCCGTAAAGAGCGTCTCGAGCGCCTCTTGCGAGCCCTCCCGTGCACGTCCTAGAAGGACTGCGCTCGTGTCGTGATCCATGGCTCTGTCCGGCGCTAGCTCGGGTGTGGCAAGCTGGGCCTTTAGGCCATGCCGGACGGTGGTCTCGGTGCAAGGTGAGTCCTTCCACCGGTCACGGCGCAACGAAATCTACTATCTTCAGAGGCATGAGCCAACTCCCACCGTGGATCCAGGACAGGAGGGCCTTCTAGAGAGGATGAGGGAGTTATCGCGAACGCAGCACGAAGCGTTCCATCGGGGACGGCGGTGGCGACGCTACTCGAGCTTTCGAATCAGAGCGGCGATGGGCGGAGGGGGTTGGCCGCGCAGAAAGCTATCGAGACCCTGAATGACAGCGGCCCGAAGTCGAGTGACCTTGATAAAAACGTCTTTGGCTTCTTCGGTGAGGGAGAAATCACAGGCCGACTCGCGCAATTCCGTCCCGACGAGATTGATAAGAAGCGCCTCCGCATTCATGCCGGCGTCGATTTCGGATCCTAGAGCGAGGAGCGCGAGAACATCGAGCGCGCGATCCTGCTCGAACAGCCAAACGAGGTCGTAGAGGTCCTTTTCCGCGCCTCGGCTGACCAATGTCGCAGCCTTCATCTTGAGTAGGGTCTTCAAGTCGGCGACGACGACTCCATCGTCGGCCTCTATTTCCGAGCCCACTTCGAAAAGATTGGGGTCGAGTACGACTTGCGAGGTGAAATCGTGTCCGTCGAGATGGCACGTCGCGTGATAAAAGTGGGCCGAAGTGCGTTCATCCGCGAACGCAGCCCCGATGTCTCGAAGCGATTTGACGGCCAGCACCGCTCCCTGCTGCGCCGGCGCGTCTTCCGTGAACAAGTCCAGGTCCTCGGAGCGGCGGTGTCCCGCGTAGTACCCCGAAAGAGCCGTACCCCCCGCCAGCATGCAGCCGGAGATTCCTTGCGTGAAGACATGAGTGAGCGCCGTGTAGAGCTGAGTCGGTAGGACTCGGGCCGCTAGGCTGCTTTTTGGCTTACGTGCCAAGCCCATAGCGTCTCGAGCTCGCGCCGCCTCGCCGGGTGGATGTATCGCTTGTAAGTCGGAAAGTCTTGCCAGACCGATTCGCCGAGTGTCTTCTCCGCCGCGTAGAGGCCATAAATTTCCACGAAACGGCCGATCGCTCTGGGATCCGATTCAGTCAATGCGACCGCAAAGTCGTCGAGATCCGCGTAGAGGCGATCCCAGAGTAAGGTCGCACGAAGTCGCGCGTGCGTCTCCGGTTCGAAGGACGGAAGCGGCTTAACCAAATCCTCTACCGGCACGCCGAGCACCTCGCTCAGGCGCAGCAAGTTCCGACTGTGGAGGTTAGCCTCCTCGGTTCGAAACCACAACGAAACGGCTTGTCGGGACACGCCGACTCGGCGTGCGAGCTCGGCGCGAGAAAAGCCCCTCGCCTTCAGAAACGCTTCGAGTGTCCTCACGTGCATTTTACTGATGCAGATAGACTAACGCAGCGCGTGAGCGGTGTCAAGTATACTTGACACAATGAGTCCGGATAGGACCTTCCATCGAGCGGAATGCCCTCCGGGCCTCCGGCCGACGATTGGGAGCACGTGCCCCCGTTTCGCGACGCCCCCCACAGCTGGTCTTCCAGTCGCCGTCTCCCACGTTGCGGCGCCTCGGCCGGAGCCAGGTTCACTGAGCGGGAAGGGCCGGGTTAAGTCTCTTGGCCGGTGCTATCGACCACGTCAGGTCGTTCGGATCCGGGGCAGACGCCTTTCCGGGATCGATATCCAACTGCTATCGCATGGGATCACGTCCAAAGAAGGCAAGACTCAGCGGGTTTGCTGGACTGCCCGATCTGCTGCTACCCTGAAGTGCATGAGCACGGACACGAACTCATTAGAAAAGACGATCGACGCGTTAGCGGACGAGTATCGTGCCCAGTGTCTCTGGTTCCTGCCAAGCGATTTCTATCCCAAGTCCGTCGACCAACGGCTACGCGTCCTCAGATATATCGAGCGCTACGGCGACCGGATGGCCTACCGGAAGGCGGCCGAGGCTCGGCGATGGCTCTTACAGACTTCCAGCGACGCGTCTGCCGCCTCATAGCGCGGAACCGGATCGCCTCCGGCGAGAGCTACGTGGCCGGAGCTGCCGCCCTCAACGAGCTGATTCGTGCTCCACGCATCTCCCGAGACGTTGACCTCTTTCACGACACCGAAGAAGCTCTGGAGGCCACCTGGCAGGCAGATAGGAGGCTCCTCGAGGAGCAGGAATTTCAAGTAGACGTCATCCGTGAGCGCCCCTCGTTCGTCGAAGCACAGTTGACTCTGGGGAGTGAGTCTTTACGCCTCCAATGGACGCGCGACAGCGCGTACCGGTTCTTCCCTTTGGTCCAACACGAGGATCTGGGGCTCGTCTTGCACCCTTTGGATTTGGCCACCAACAAAGTGCTCGCCCTAGTCGGTCGACTGGAGGTCCGGGACTGGATCGACGTCATCGAGTGCGACGCCAAGGTTCAACCGCTCGGCTATCTCGCGTGGGCAGCATGCGGTAAGGACCCAGGCTTCGGCCCCGGGGCGATTCTCGAGCAGGCTGGACGCTCGGCGCGATATTCCCGCGAGGAGGTGATGGCGCTCTCCTACACTGGCGCTCCTCCTGATCCAGGTGAGCTCTCCCAGAGATGGCACGCCATTCTCGAAACCGGGAAGGCGATCATCGACCTACTTCCACCCGATCAGGTCGGAAAGTGCGTCATCAGCGCCCAAGGATCGCTATACGTTGGAGGTCCGTCCGAGGTCGCCTCCGCGCTCGAACACGGTCACGTTGATTTCCATCCCGGTAGCATCCGAGGCGCTTTTCCTCAAGTCAGCGGAAGCCGGTAGCCGCTCTAACGTCGCGAGTGGGCTCAGTGTCCTTGGAGACCCTGCCCCGAGCCTGCGCAGCGGTTGCTGCCGGAGTTCGGCAGATACGCGGTTAACGCGACCGTCGTGAGGCCCCCTTCCCGCACTCCGGACAGCAATGCGCTTCTTGAATCAGGGCGCCGAGGTCCGGATCCATTTGCGCGGCCTCTCGGGCGTTCCTCGGGTCGACGAGCTTGGCGGCGTGCTGGTTGAGCTCTACGCCGCAATCGGGGCAGATCATCTTCTCTTGGGTCTTGGTTGGGGCCATGGGTCTCCCTCTTAACGGGTCAATCGTTCGGAACGTTCTCGCGGCCGTAGCGCAGGACCTTGGCCATCCAGATGAGCTCATCGAGAAAATTCGCGGTTCTCCGGACGAAGGCCTGCTCCAGAAGCTTCCCCGACTCATCGAAGACTTTGTTCACGCTCCCGAAGTTCACGTCGGTAAAGATGGTCATGAGGCCCAGCTCGCGAAGGACGGGCAGGAAGTTTTCAATCACCCTCGACCCTCCGAATGGTCCCGCAGCAACTCCCACGATCCCGGCCGCCTTGTGGATGTACTCCTCGAGACAAGTATCCAGCACGTGCTTGAGAAGGCCGGGAAAGCTGTGGTTGTACTCCGGGGCCACGATCACCAGGGCATCGGCCTGATTCATTTTTTCGGAGAAGGCGGGGTCTTTGATCTCCTCTCCCGCACCGTCGACCGGCATGGGAAGCTCGGCGATGTCGATGAGCTCGGTCTCGACGCCGTCGCGCTTGCCGAGCTCCCCGTGGACGAAACGCGCCGCGTGGGCGCTCATGCGTCCCTTGCGGGTGGTGCCTAGGATGACCGGAATGCTGAGCGGACGCGCGTTCTCCATAAGTTACTCCTGCGCCACGTTGACATATACCTTGATCGCATTCTTCTCTTCTGTCAAGAGGCGGATCATCTCTTTGTAGTTCTCCAGGCCATCTACGGGGTGGGTGAGGAGTTTTTTTAGCCAGTCCGGGTACTCGAGCTGCGCGCGGCACATATCGTAGATCCCCGCCTCGAAATAGTCGCGGTTAGCGTTGACGGTTCCCACCATGACCTTGTTTCCCAGGACGAAACCGAGGTTGATGGTGTCCGCAGGCACTTCGATCTCGCGTCCTCCACCCGTGACGCTGGAGAGGATCAGGACACCGTTCTTTCCCAGGTACTGCATGGCCTCGAAGACCAGCGGGGAGAAACCCGTGGCCTCGAACATGATGTTGAAGGGACCGTGCTGGCGAGATGCATCGGCCATCGAGGTGTCCTTGGTGGAGATGTATTGGACCCCGATCTCGGAAAGAAGCTCGGAGTTGCGGTAACGGGTGGGGAGTCCGGCCGAAGCTGCAGACCTCGAGGCCGCGCATGCGCAGAGAGAGAGAGCCGCCAGCAGCCCGATGGTTCCACCACCCAGGACCGCCGCGCCAGTTGCTCGTCGCTTTTCTTGCCATCCAGCCGCTTGACGGCGGCTTTCCCTGGGCTAATGGTCTCGTTAAGATAGGTTGATGGGTTCACCATCCGTTCCCATGATAGGCTGGCGCGAATGGGTCGGTCTTCCGGACCTGGGAGTTTCCGCCGTCAAGGCCAAGGTTGATACCGGCGCGCGGTCCTCGGCGCTGCATGTGTTCGACCTACAACTCTTCACTCGCCGGGGTCGAAGGTGGGCACGCTTCAAGGTCCATCCGCTTCAGCGTAACCGTCGGAGCGAGGTGAAGGCCGAGGCTCCGGTGGTCGACGAGCGGAAGGTCCGCAACTCCGGAGGAGCGGTGGAGAAACGGTTGGTGATCGTCGCGGACATCATCCTGGGGGGCTCGCGTTGGCCCATCGAGCTGACCCTGACCAACCGGGATGCGATGGGATTCCGCATGCTGC
>Ga0326597_10010528_pt1 | contig 12304 bp, 10 predicted proteins | sample RVTome_12_FD_203789 | JGI IMG/M metagenome (GOLD analysis project Ga0326597, IMG submission 203789) | Soil microbial communities from uranium-contaminated site in the Upper Colorado River Basin, Wyoming, United States - RVT100D185 | ecosystem: Environmental > Terrestrial > Soil > Contaminated >... | reverse complement strand
TCCGGCTCCCGCTCGGGAGCACCGTCCAGGAACTCACCAAGCTCAAGGGAGTTCCCGGCGCCGTGCGCGACGCCGGCCCCGATGCTTGGGGGCGGCGCGTGATCGAGCACAAGCTCGAACGCGGTCCCGGCGACCTCGAAGAAATCGACTACCTCCTGAACGGCCCCCAGGACGGCGCCGGCTATCTGAGCTTCGGCCTGAAGCTGGAGCCCCCGGCGCCAAAACGCGGCTACAACCGGACACATCAATTGGCGGACCTGGTCGCGGCCGCAGAGGCGATCGAGGAGGGAAAGCGAGTGCCCGCTCACATCCTCGAGCAGCTCGAGCCCGGCACCTCGATGGGCGGCGCGCGGCCGAAGGCAACCCTCGAGGACGGCAACCGCCTGTGGATCGGCAAATTTCCCGAGAAGGCCGATCGCTGCAACTTGCAGCGGATCGAATACGCGACCCTCGAGCTCGCGCGCCGCTGCGGCATCGCCGTGTGCAATGCGCGCCTCGAGTCCGTTGGTGGGCGGGACGTGCTCATGGTGGAGCGCTTCGACCGGGATTTCGTGGAGGGAGGCTACCGGCGCTTCGGCGTGGTCAGCGGGCTGACGCTGCTCGACGCCGACGACAGCTATCTCGACCGGGAACGCTGGTCCTATCCCCTGCTCGCCGATGAGCTGCGCCGCTGGTCGGAGAAGTCCGACGAGGATCGCGTTGAATTATTCCGGCGCATCGTCTTCAACGCCGCGGTCACGAACAACGACGACCACCCCCGCAACCATGCGGTGCGGCGCACGGCGCGGGGCTGGAGGCTGGCGCCGGCGTATGACCTTGTGCCCGCGCCGTTGGTCAGCTTGGAGCGGCGGGATCTCGCGATGACGATCGGAACCTACGGGCGCACGGCGAGCGTCTATAACTTGCTATCGCAATGCGAGCGGTTCGGGCTGACGATCGAGGCGGCGAGGAAGGAAATCGAGAGGGTCGTTGCAATCATCAGAACCTGGCGGGACCATCTCCGTTCCTGCGGGGTGTCCGCGAAGGATACCGAGTACGTCGCGCCGGCGTTCCTGCCCGAGTGCTTCTTTTTTGAAAGGCCGGTCGAAGGCCAATGAAAAGCTATGCAAACCATTCCGATACGTTCGTGACCAATGGATCCGATAGTCGCAAAACTGGCTGAGGCGGTTGTCCTCGCTCTTGCAAGGGCCGCCGGTGCGCTCATAGGTGAGAAGGCGAAAAGCTGGCTCAAGGATCGAAACGAGCTCGAAGCCTACGAGCGAGCGCTGGCCAAGGCGCTCGAAGATGTCGGTAAGCAGTTCCCAGCCATCGCCGCCTCATTTTTCGATGAGCACTTCCTGCAGGGACCGGTAGCCGAACAGCTCGCGATCTTCTTTTTCCGCCATCGGAGCCCCGATCCCGCCCGGATCGCAGAGGCGTACGCAAAGCAGTTTTCCGCATCGCATATCGACGCGATAAACGCCGCCGAGCATTTCCTCGCGCGCGTCGAAGAGCACATGAAGGACGAGGCAGCCCTTCAGGACCTTCTCAACCGCCGCCAGATCGAGCGCGCCTCGCAGATACTGGAATGGCTGGACGAACGCTTTGGAGCGGGCAGCGTTACGGCGATCCCGCCGGCAGTGCCCAGCACCCCGGCCGGCGAAGCACCGCCCGCAATAGAGTCGGCTTTTCGCTCCGCGTCGGGCGACGTGCTGGAGTGGCCTCAAACGCTCGATGACGGCCAATGGATTCCGCGAGCTGAGCTGGAGCTGCTCGAAGCGACGATTTCCTCGACCGACCGATCTGCCGTGATGCTGCTCGGCGCCCCTGGCAGCGGCAAGTCGGCGCTCATGGCTCGCCTCGCCCGGCAATCCATCGATGCCGGGTATTCAGTGCTGGCCATCAAGGCGGACCAGCTTCCGGAAGACATTCGGTCGCTGAAGGATCTGGACCAATGGATAGGCCTCGATCTGCCTTTGGTGCGGGCGCTGGAGCTCGTCGCCACGCAGCGAAAGACAGTGCTCCTGCTCGATCAACTCGACGCGCTGAGCGAGCTGATTGACCTTCACACCGGGCGGCTATCCGCCCTGGTGACTTTGATTCGGCGGGCAGCGGAGATCCCGAACCTGCACATCATCTGCTCTTGCCGCAGCTTCGAGCGGCGCTACGATACTAGGCTGAGCAGAATCGATGCCGAGGAAGTGCAGCTCACCCCTCTGCCTTGGCCCGCCGTCTCGGAGATTCTGCGCGCGCGCGGCCTGAACGCGGATGCGTGGCCGGAAGAGTTTCGGGACATGCTCTGCTATCCCCAGTGCTTGAAACTGTTCCTGCGATTCTTTTCCGGCGCATCCGAAGCGGCCGTCTTCAAGACTTATCAGGCGATGCTTGAGCATCTCTGGCGCGAGCGGCTGTTCAAGTCCGCACAGCACGCGCAAGCCGCCGTACTGCTCAATCGGGTCGCGACGGACATGGCCGAGCGCGAAACCCTCCATGCGCCGGCGGCGCGATTTGAGGCCGAGCGGCGCGATCTCGACTATCTGGTTTCCGTCGGCATCCTGCAATACGACGAGACGCTCGGCCAAATTAGCTTTACTCACCAGACGTTGTTCGATTTCGCGCGGGCACGAGCATTTGTGACGGAGGAGGGCTCTCTCAGCCGGTTCGTTCTCGCGCGCCAGACAGCTCTTTTTGTTCGGCCGAAGCTCTGGAGCGGCCTCGCTTACCTACGGGCGACTGACGCATCGGCCTTTCGAAGCGAATTCTTGGCGTTGTGGAACGAGGCTGGACTCCGTCAGCATTTGCGGCTACTGCTGATTGATTTCGCGGGCATGCAGGAAGCGCCACAGCCGTTCGAGATTCAGGCACTGCGAGAGATGCTCGACGACCTGCGCTATCTCTCGAAGACGCTCAACGCGATCGCCGGGCGTAGGGTCTGGTTCGACGAGGTTAAGCGCGAAATACTGCCGCGCCTCATGGAGGCTGACATCAAGGAGGGCTGGCCCGCGCGCTGGGTACTGCAGCGCGCGTGGCCCTTTGCTCGCGATGACGTGCTGCGTCTGCTGGAGAAGTTCTGGTTGATCGACCAGAGCAAGCGCGAGCAGGCGTTCCTGGTTCTGCAGGAGCTTGGTCAATGGGATGACGCGGCATTGCGCCTTGCGGTGCGCATCATAGAAGCGGGCGGTGTACACGATCAGGCGGTAAGCTACTTGGCCTCCATCATCTCCGCCGCGGAGCCGGCTCTGGCCGTCAAGCTTGCTGCGGCGCAAATTCGGCTGCGCTTGAAGGAGGCCATGAATGCGCCACCGCCCCCACTTGAGATCCCAGAGGGGGCGAGCGACGAGGAGAAAGAAGTCGCGCGAGCCCTGCATGAGCCGCGTAAAGCGCTAAAAGATCTACTCGACCGGTCCGATACCACTTGGTATGACCTGCCGGCAGTCGTCGAGGCGTCTCCGACCACCTGGCTGGACGAAATGTGGCCGCTCTTGCGAGAGGCGCTGGAGCTTATCGCCTACCCAGAGCCGCGGATCGTTCAGGAGTACCGTGACGATGGCTTCCTGGCCACGAACTTTGAGGACGATGCTGAAGGTGAGGCACGGCGCGAGTATCCAATCCTCGGCGCGACCCTGACGGCCGTCCGCGAGCTGGCTAAGCGTGATCCAGATAGATTCATCGCTTTTGTGCGAGACAATGAGAACAGCGAAGTCGCATCGGTGCATCGGTTGCTTGCTATCGGGATGAGTGAGATCAGCGAGACGCACGCTTCCTTCGGGCTCGAGTATCTGCTGGGTGACGCGCGGCGTCTGCAACTCGAGAACTTCCACGAGGACGAGCGCGAGACGAAGATGTTGATTCGCGCGATTACGCCGCATCTTTCGACCGAGCAATGCGGCCGCCTTGAGACCGTCATTCTTAGTGCCTCCACAACGTGGCCGGACTTTCGCGAGGAAGACGCGGAGACTCGCTTCAAGCGCCAAAAATGGGACAGACAGTTCAGGCTTCGCCTCCTCCAACAGTTCCCGCGCGACAAGCTTTCCAGCGCCGCTCGCGAACTCATGCGTACCGAACTGGAGAGCGCTTTTCCGGGATTCGAAGACAAGCGCCGCGAGTTCGAGATGGTGGCTTCGTCAAGTCGCATGAGCGCCGATCAGATGGCGCGGGCGAGTGACGATGCGATCCACAATTTCGTCAAGGATTACCCAGACAGTATCGGGTGGGGGAACATCTTTGACAGGAGAAGCGGAAGCATTGAAGTCTCGCGAGCATTCGGTGAATTCGCGAAAAATCATCCCGCGCGCGCGCTGCGGCTTTGCGAGCGAATGGATCCCGCAACTCATCAACGCCCGCTCGGCCACGCCATCGAGGCGATTGACGCGAAAGCGCTTCCTTTGGACGAACTCACTAGAGTGGTCTTCGCGTTTGACGCAAGAGGCTTCTGGTCCCACGAATTCCGTGCTCCGGCAGCCTCATCCCTGCGCAAGCGGGTGAGCTATCCCGATGGACTGCCAGATGCGGTTATCGACCTTCTCGTCCGCTGGCTAGAGGAATACCAGATCGAGGAACAGGAAGACTCCCAATCGTCCGACGAGAAAGAGCGCCGTGAGGAAAGCATCTTGTGGGGCTACGGCGGCTTCATGATCTTGCCTCACGACACGTACCCGATCCTGAACGCTGTCCTGATCGGGCTCATTGGCAAGGAGCCTTTCCCGAACGACCGCCTTTTCGGCCTACTTACGCACCACCTCGAGCGGAACGACTCGATCAGGATTTGGGAAGCGATCGGGGTGGATCTCTCGCGGCACTTGTCGCGGTGCAACTCGTCACATGTCGAACTTTTCATCGATGCGCTCTTCAGCAGGTATCCGGCGCTCATAGGGAAAAAGGCCGGCATATGGCTCGTTGCCCATGCGCTGCGAATGGTTTCAGCGAGCGCCGCACAGCGCTGGCTTACGGCCATTCGCGACCACGGTTCCGATGGCTCAATGCAAGCATTCGGCGAGTTGCTCATTCTCTATGCCCTCCTGGCACCAATGGAGACTTGGCCGAGGAGCCGGATTGAGCACGTCCTAAAGGAAGCAAGCGCCGGAGAAGCTGCGAGCCAGTCGGCATTGGTGGGGCTCGTGCATGGGGCCGTCCACCTATGGAAGGACATCGAGGACAAAGGATTTCTCGGCCGCATCCTTGCCGCGGGCATGCTGTCCGGCCACACAGCTACAGGCAAGGCGGCAATCGCCTGGTTCGGGGTCAATGAGCATGCGCGGCTCAGCACTCGCAACCGACCCATCTTTGCTGCACTCGCGGAAGGGAAAGCTATCGGGGCGGTTCGCTCCTACACGCACCTAGTCGAGGCGCTTATGGAGGTAATCCAAGATGACCCGCGCCTCGTGTACGCGATATGCCTCAGGATCTTGGAGTCCGTCGGCTCGGACATCGGCAGCATGGCCAACGCGGTCGCGATGGACGCCGAAGGCATCATCAATATTGCGCTTACGCTTCAGCGCATGGAGGAGCCGCACCGTTCGAATGGTCTAACTCTATTCGAGCGCTTGATCGAACTTAATGCCTATAGAGCGCGCGAGGCGCTCATGGATGTAGACCGAAGGCCAGGAACGGCGCCGTCGTCTCAACCGCGGCGTAGGCGCGGGCGTCGCAAACGAGCAAAGTAGCCGACATCCCTATGACCAGTTCGCGGCGCGCCTGCGAGCTCACCACTTTCGGCGGGCGATCTCCTTCATGGTGTCGATCTCGAGATCGCGCTCGGCAACGATCTTCTTGAGCTTGGCGTTCTCGATCTCGAGCTGGCGCAGGCGCTTGATGTCGGTCGGCTGCAGCGTCCCGAACCGACGCCGCCAGGTGTAGATCGCCTGCGCGCTGACCTTGTGCTTCCTGGCGACCTCGGGCACCGGCACCTTGTCGGCCTCCCGCAGCATCGCGACCATCTGCTCTTCAGTGAAACGACTCTTCTTCATCGGCTCCTCGCTCGTGGGCGGAAGCCATTCTGTCAAGTTACGATTGGTCCTAAGAACCTGGGCAGGTCAATTCGAGTGGGTGCCTTGCCGGGGATGCGGCTGCTGTGTGCAACGGATAGAGGCCGCAGCAGTACCAGCACGTTGTGCGCCCCGGACGTGATACCCGGCGGCGGCTGATAGCCGTCCCTTCCCCGTCCGAAGCGCCGCCGACATATAAGAATCGAAGATCCACGCGCTTGCCTTTGCCGTAATCAATCGTAAGCGTGACCTCGCCATTGGCAAACAAATCCTGACCTATCTGCACGGCTCAATCCTCCTTGGCGTCAGGTAAATCTTTCGGCACTTGCCACCACGAGCCCTTCCGTCTCTGAACGCTTCTGGCGATGGTAAGGACTTTCACCTCCTCTTCGGGCGTGTGCTCTGCTCCGTGATCAGTTGGCGCCTTCGTGAACCGATTCATTTGCTCAACAATCATTCGCTCCGCCTCGGGATTCACTTCGATAGGTTTTTCCGTTCTCTCGCGCCAATTGCCAAGGTGCCTGTCCCAAAGCTGCGTGGTGAGGTAGTCCCCATTGGGCGGGTTGCGCGCAACCTTGAACAATCCCTGCTCCCGCTTTTCCGCAGGGTACTGCTGGAGAAGGGTGTCGTTGATCTTCGTAAGATCAGCCTTCAGATCAAGCCCCCAGACGAATTCCTGATTGGCCCGCAAGAACAGTGGCGCACATCGCCGGTGAAGCTTGTCGGAAGATACAAAGAGCATGCAGAACGGCAGGTAGGCCAAGTACGCGATGTCCTGTCTGTTCGAAACCCGCTCGCCCGCGATGAGCTTGGTCAATACCCCGATGTGGAGAAATAGTTCCACGGTCAGCACGTGCGCCGCAAAGGGAGCGTAGTCACGAAGCGGCTTACATCCCGCGGACTGCCAACGAGCTGTCACCTGGGGTATGTACTTGTTCGGTATCTGCAGAAACAAGAGGAGCAAACGCAGACGGTCAAACGGATGCTCATCCGACATTACCCATCCACTCGCCAGCTTATGTACGTCCTCAATGGATTTACAGGTTGCGATTTCAAACTTGGCCCATGGAGCGGCCGCGGCGATCATTGAAGGATCGATCGGCTCCAAAGAAGCACGCCAAACACGCGCGAATCGGCGCTCGACCTCGAGGAAGCGCCCTTCCTGCCATCGAGTAAACGCCTGCCTCTCAGGCGAAACGTCGTACACAACACCCTTCTTGCCCTCGACCGATACGGGTCTACCGCCGGCAATTGGAATCTGGCCGGTCATCGCTACTGGGTGCCCCATCAGGTTGGCAAGGCACATTTGTTCGTGGTGCTGGCAGGGATTGCAGCTAAGTTGCGGCGTCTTTTCTGCAATGGTCCCGACCTCTTGCTCGGGCGTCCGTCCTTCGCGCACTGCCTTCTCCAAGTCTGCAAGCGTCTCGACATAGAAGATCGGACATATCACAGGGTAGAAAAAGTGGTCGAACCAAACCGATTCGTCCACGTTCAATGACTGAAGAAACGACTTATCGAAGAGCACAATTGGCCCCATTGAGCACCACTACCCTTGCCTGCTCTGAGGTTGCCGCACTTGACCAAATAGCAGCGCAAGCTCCTCCTCCACAGCGGCAGCTTCGGCCGCTTCCTTTTCGATCTGCTCGGCCGTGGCGCCACTGGAAAGATCAGTGGCATTGCGTAGCTCGTGGCGCACCTCAAGGGCACCCGTATCTTCGTTCCGATACACATGAACCATTGGAGCGTTATGCGCAAGCAGGTTGCGCGTCGTCGTAAGCTTTCTCAGCCGCGCAATTGTCGCGTCAGCTCGCTCTTGCACCTCTGCTTTGAGTCGCATCCGTAGGATTACTCGCTCCACAACCGCAAGCCTCTTGGATAGCAATTGATTCCCAATGGCCTCTTTCTCTGCCGCGTTCCCGTAGGTCCACACGAATTGATATGTCCAATACTCGCATCCAGCAAACGCCACGATGAAGCGTCCGATAGCGAGCGCCCAGCTGTCACGGACAGCCTCGATTTCTTCCATCGTCGTGGTGACGCGGCCGTGTCCATCGACCGCCGTCTTTACTGGCTCATCCGCCTTCGGCTTTGCAGCGTCGGCGGCCATCGCTACTACCCCTTCACGAATGGAATGAAGTCCTGAATCTTTCCGTCCTCGAAGGAGCGTTTGATCCAGCCCTTCGCCGATTCCATAACGGACTTACCACGTAGCTCCAGCGTGAAGACGTTGAATCCACTTTGGCCCACGGCAATGTTGTTCCATTCACCGGGAAGTTCCGTGCCATCCGGACCGACTTTCTTCGCCTCGGGAAGGCTGACCGAGGCCGCACCACTCCATTCGGGCTTGCCGTCCAACTCCGCCTCGACCCGAAACAGGCCAAGGTTTTCAGAGAGGCGACGTCGTTCAAGGATCAGGACCCATTGACCGAATCCCTTGGGCGGTTTTGTCTCCTTGCGGATGACCTTGAGCAGTTGCCTCTTGACCTGCCTATTGGCCGTCTTGCCGACAAATCCCTCGTCAACGACGCCCATGGGTCAGTGCTCCCGATCTTTGGGCGGATTGGGGTCATTGCCAGGCGCAATGGTGTCTTTGCTGCGGATCGGGTCGCTGCCGCGCCCCTTCACCGCCAGCTCGCCGCCGCCCTGTTTGGCGAGCATTTCCTTCGCCGCCTTGATGGCCTCGCCTTGGGTCCTATGCAAGCTCGACGCCTTGTCGGCGTCATTGCGCTTGTTGGCCCAAGCCTTGTCACTCCGCTGATACACAGTTCTATCTCTATCTTTGCCGCCCATCGCTGCTCTCCAAAAGAATCGGCGATTCGCCGTGATGCAATCGGCGGTCTGGCTTCGCACCGAAGCACCGGGTAGATTACTGATGATTTATACAGTAGTCAACGCCCTGCTCCCCGGTATGCGCGGCCGTCTCGACCACCCCTCAGGGCTCTGCCTGACTTGCAGGTAAATTGAGGCGTGCCTTGCGCGGTATATCTGCGCGCCGTGGGACGTGTGCTTCGAGTGCAAGGTGCGAGCAATGCCCCTCGCGCCGCATACTGGCTACTGCTTGCGATACGAGCGGGAGCCCGGGTCCGACGGTTAGTACACGGTTACGGCGCGTTGGCTTTCACGGCCGCAACTGTCGCCGCCAGGTCGGCGCCACGCTTGGGCGGCACCATGAGGATCATGGTCGTATGCGCGCCGCAATCCGGGGCGCAGTCATTGCGGCACGGGTTCCAGATCCCGAACCCCCGCGGCAGTTGCGCCGCGCGCCACCCTTTCGCCTCACACCACGCTCGCGCCCGGGCTCCCTTGTCAGAACCGATGTATGGCTCAGTTGCAACGAGGTAGAGGCCGCGTGCATCCATCCAGACAGAGGTATGGTCGAATCCATCAGGGATCGCGCCGTGCCCGAAGACGCGAATCCATGCCTCGGAACGGCGCAGCCCGGTAGCGTCCATAAACTCGATGCCGCGCCTCGTCGTCGCGATGCTATCGCGCAGACCGCCTTCCGCCCTTCCGACAAACTCCTGCCAATAGGGACGCCCGCGGCCGAGCTTTGCGTAGTGCTTCGCCGGGTGCAGGCTTGGTACGTACTCATGGAAAACGTCGCCTGCTTCGCCAGGTCGGCTCCGGACGAAGCCAGACAGCCGGACGTGATGGGGCTTTGCGACGGCCGGATTGGCGGGCGCGGCTGCCGGAACGGGCGCTGCCACCGGCTCAACCGCGGGCGCGAGTAGCGACCAGTTCTCGAAGCCTTCTTCCTTGGCAACGTGGTCAAGGGCCTGCGCGTGGGTCAGCCCAGCGGAACGCTTCAAGCGTGCAGCGCGGCGCTTGAGGTTGTCGAATTTGGAGCGAGTGATGCGAGAAGTCATGGCATTTATCCTGTCCCGCCGTCCGCGTTAGCTCGCCCACAAGCGCGCTTCCGGCGTTCAGGTAAACGCCATAAGAGAAAAAGGACTGAACGCTGCCGGTACTCGGCTTCGCGACGTGGGCGCGCTGGCATACGCAGATGCCAGACGCGAGTTTATCACTTGCCAAGTGTGTTTGCCGACCACTCCTCTCGTCGCTCCCACACTTCGAGGCGGCGATGCTTGCCATGCTTCAGAAAGTATCTGTAGTCCTCGACGAGCTCCCTTCTCCCGTCGTCCAAGAACCCGTAGCGGCGGAGAAAGTCCTCCAGTTCGTCAGGCCCCGGCGGGTTCAGTTCGTTACCTGTCCTGTCGCGTAAAGCCTTCCATTCGCGGTGCCCGGCCTCAGCGTCAGCTTGAAACTTTGGAATGGTGTGCCCGCCAAGTATGCCGAACACGAAGTCGATCTTCGTGAACAGGTCCCAATCCTTAAAGGCCTCCTTGCGCTCTGCGTCTGTTGCCTCCACGCGCGACAGGATGCGCTCAACCGACTCTTGGAACTCGCGCTCCTGCGCGGGCGGAAATGCGCCGAATCGCCCGGTCCTCTTGACCAGCGCAAGCAACATCTTCGAGACGGTCAATGTGAGGTCGCGCGATTCCTGCACGGCCACCTGGGCATCGCGCAACACGGCCTCCACACCGCCAGCTTTGAAGCTCTTGAAGCGGTCGAGATTGGCGAGTGCGACGCAAACGAACGCGACCGCGAAGGAAGGAGCAACGAGCGCGTCCTTGCCTATCCAGCCAACGTAGTAACCGACCCCGACGAAAGCGAGTGCCGCGGCGTAGTACGGCCATCGGGTTGGAGTCGGCGCTGATTTTGTCGGCTGCATAGCGGGTCTGACCGCAGCGGATTCTAGGGACGAACGGCGGCCGAGCGGGCTTTACGCCCGATTCTACTTTTGCGCGGCTTTTGCGCCGCGTGCCATAGTCAACCTAAGTGGTTGATTCTATGGCGTCCCCACGGGGGACTTGAACCCCGGTTACCACCGTGAAAGGGCAATGTCATTAAGGACTGCCGTCACGGGGATCCGTTGCGATCCTCTCCGGCATCTCCATATGCCGTGGTCTAACTTCGAACAGACAGTCGGCGAGCACTGCGGAGGTATCAATGGGGTATCGGCCAAGAAAGTACACTTTGCTGGATTCTGATTTCTCTCTGAAACAGGCGGAGAGGTTCGATTCCCGCTGCCTCCACAAATACGAAGCGCCTTACTCCGCCGCTATAGACAGCCGTACCGGAATCCTTCTCGCCCCAAACGGCTTCCCGAACTTCTGGTACCTCCCCGGCACCTGCGCGCCGCAGGCAAGGCACGCCCCGCTCTCCGACAGCCGGTACAGCTTGATCCGATACCAGTCGCGCACGATCACGGGCTCCCCACACGACGGGCAGGACGTGGTGCCGCCGCCTTCGTCGTGCACGTTGCCGGTGTAGACGTAACGTAGCCCCGCACGCAAAGCAATCGCGCGCGCCCGCGTCAGCGTCGCCGCCGGCGTCGCCTCGACGTCGGTCATCTTCCAGTCCGGATGGAACGCCGTGAAATGCAGCGGCACGTCGGGCCCGAGGTTCTCGAAGATCCACTTCGACTCGGCCTCGAGCTCCTCATCCGAATCGTTCTTGCCCGGAATCAGCAGCGTGGTGATCTCGGTCCATACCTCGGTCTCCTTGACCAGGTAGACCAGCGTCTCCAGCACCGGCGCGAGGTGCGCGCCGCACAGCTTGAAGTAGAAATCCTCCGTAAATCCCTTCAGGTCCACGTTCGCCGCATCCATCTTGGCGTAGAACTCGCCCCGCGCCTGCGCATGGATGTAGCCCGCGGTCACCGCCACGTTCTTCACGCCGCGCGCGCGGCAGGCGTCGGCGATGTCCATCGCGTATTCGGCGAAGATCACCGGGTCGTTGTAGGTGTAGGCGACCGAGGCGCAGCCGAGCTCCTGCGCCGCGCGGGCGATCGCCCCCGGCGATGCGGCATCCTGCAGCCGGTCCAGGTCGCGCGATTTGGAGATGTCCCAGTTCTGGCAGAACTTGCAGGCGAGGTTGCAGCCCGCGGTGCCGAACGAGAGCACCGAGGTGCCCGGGTAGAACTGGTTGAGCGGCTTCTTCTCGATCGGGTCTACGCAGAACCCTGAAGAGCGGCCGTAGGTGGTGAGCACCATGCGGCCCTGCTCCATCTTCCTCACGAAGCACAGGCCGCGCTGGCCCTCGTGCAGGCGGCAATCGCGCGGGCAGAGGTCGCACTGGATGCGCCCGTCCGGGAGCGCGTGCCACCAGCGTCCGGGGTGCGAGGTCTCTAGTGCGGGGCCGGCTGCGTCCACTTGATCACCCGATAGCGCAACACCTTGCAGCGCGCGAGCCGCGTATCGGCCGGGATGCCCGCCTTGCGCATGAGCTCGCCCAGGAACCTGCCCTTCTCGGGCAGCCCTTCCCAGACTTGCGGCAGG
>Ga0326597_10010527_pt1 | contig 12304 bp, 12 predicted proteins | sample RVTome_12_FD_203789 | JGI IMG/M metagenome (GOLD analysis project Ga0326597, IMG submission 203789) | Soil microbial communities from uranium-contaminated site in the Upper Colorado River Basin, Wyoming, United States - RVT100D185 | ecosystem: Environmental > Terrestrial > Soil > Contaminated >... | reverse complement strand
CCGCTGGAGGCGGGCCTCTCGCTTGAAGGCGGCAACGGATCGACCCATCGTCAGGCGCTGGCTCTGAGAGGCGGCACGGGGAAACTCGCTTACTCTTTCAGCGCGGCGCGGATGGAGAGCCAAGGCTTTCACAGCGTCAACGACGACTATCGGAATTTGGCGGCGTCGGCGCGGCTGGATTATCAAGTAACACGGGACGCAAGTCTCAAGGGGATTTTTCACTTCGTAAAAACCGACCTGGGGCTGTTCAATAACAACAACTTCGCTTCGCAGCCCGATCCCAACGCACGCGAGGCCAGCACCCAATATTTGGGTAAATTGGAGTGGGAGCAGAAAATCCTCAAAAACTGGGACTATCGAATCTCGGGATCGATGTTTAAGGAGCACATCAAAGACAGCGATGATGTCGACGGGTGTACTTTCTTTAGCTTCCCTTGCGATTCGCGAACCCGCGACCGCTTTCGGCCGCGAATCGACACAGGGGAATTTCAAACCAACTATCGCTTCGACAACTGGAGCACGACAACATTCGGTGTCGAATACAAGCGCAGGTCAGCCAGCATCAGCGGCGGAATAGATAGAGCGATTCGAAACCTGGGCTACTACTTGCAGGAACAATTGCGGTTTTTCGACCGCCGCCTGATTATGATTCCCGGCATTCGTCTGGACGACAATCAGAGCTTCGGCACCGCATGGACGCCTTCTTTCTCCGCCGCGTATCTTTTTCGCGAAACCGGAACGAAGCTGAAGGGAAGCTACGCCAAGGGCTTCAAGGCGCCTACCTTGAATGAATTGTTCTTTCCTCCCGGCTTCGGCTGTCCGGCATTCGGCAATCCGAATCTCAAGCCGGAGAGAAGTTGGGAATTGAATGCGGGAGTTGAACAAGACCTTTTGAGCGATCGTGTAAAGCTGGGGCTGACCTACTTTCACCGGGAGGTGGAGGATCTGATCGAGGGCCGGCCTATTCCCGGGAACCCTTTCGGTTGCTTTCGCGCCGAAAACGTCGGCACCGCCCGTTTCGACGGCGTGGAGTGGAGTTTAGGCATAAAGCTCCTATCGTCACTAACCGCGAATGCCCAGTACACTTACCTCGACTGGGATACCGCCGATGGCAAACTCCGGCGCCGCCCAAGACATCGGGGCAATGTGAACCTGAACTATCTCTATGACAACTTGAATCTCCACTTGAGCGCTAATTTCGTCGGCAGGCGAGATGATTTCAAAACTGCCTCTCCTTTTGGCGACACGACCAAACCGGGCTTCGTGAAATTTGATCTTGCCTCTTATTATTCCCTGCCCTGGCAGATGCCGGGAGTAAAGAACATGACGCTGTTCGCCAAGATCGAAAATCTGTTCAACAAAAAGTACGAGGAGGCGGATGGCTTTCGCGCCCGGCCGCTGAATTTTTTGCTGGGCATCCGCGCCACTTTCGGCGGTCAGTAGACAAGATAAACTATGGGCGGCGGTGCGCGCGCGACTGTTTTAGTCATGGGTGGCTAATCGCCGACGCGCCGCCGTCCAGCGTTTCAGAACATGGTCGAAGTTACCGTCACGATCGATTTCGGGCCGGCGGGCAAGCCGCAGGTTGAAAAAACTGTCATGGTTGCGGACAAAAGCACGGTGTTTGATGCCTTAAGCAGAGCCGTTCCCGTGATCACTTCACATAAGTTCGGCATGGACTATTTTGTCGATGAGATAGACGGAATTAAAAATGATTTTGCTAGCGACCGCGGCTGGCACTTCGAGGTTAACGGTTATCGCTCCAACGTTCCGGCTGAACGATATCTCGTAAAAAACGGCGATTGGATCAAATGGTTGTATTTTGCCGCGCCGTGAGCGACCGTTGATGGCGCCGGACAAGTGAGCGCGAGGATGAAGCGATGATCGACAACATCGTTCCACAGGTTTCCGAACTGGCCGCGCTGCCCAAGCGGATTGTCTGTCTGACCGAGGAAACCGTGGAAGTGTTGTATCTCCTGGGTGAAGAGGAGCGGGTGGTGGGCGTTTCGGGCTTCGCGTGCAGGCCGAAGGAGGTGCGTCGTAAGCCGCGGGTTTCGGCTTTTACCTCGGCGAAGATCGATAAAATCCTCGAACTCCGCCCTGATCTCGTCATCGGCTTTTCGAACTTGCAAGCGGAGATCGCGCGCGACTTGATCCGCGCCGGGATCAATACGCTGGTGTTCAACCAGCGGTCGGTCGCGGAGATTTTTCAAATGATTCTGACTCTCGCCCGCATCGTGGGCGCGGAACCTGCCGGATTGAAGCTGGTCGCGGAGCTGCGCGGCGGTCTGGACCGGGTGGCGCAGTCCGCGCGCCGTTTTTTACGCCGCCCGCGGGCTTATTTTGAAGAATGGATGGAGCCGCTCATCAGCGGTATCCGTTGGGTCGAAGAATTGATCGAGATCGCCGGGGGCGAGCCGATCTTTCCACGACTTCGCTACGAGCATGACGCCGCTCGGCGCATTGTGAATCCCGATGAAGTCGTGGCGGCCGAGCCGGATGTGATCATTGCCTCCTGGTGCGGCAGAAAAGTAAACAAAGCCGTGATTCGCTCGCGCACGGGATGGGAAGCAATTCCCGCCGCGAAGAACGGACATATCTACGAGATAAAATCCACCTATATACTACAGCCCGGGCCAGCAGCCTTGACGGAAGGGGCGCTACAGGTTCATGCGATATTGGCGCAAGTAACAGGCCTCGACCCAATAGCGGAACTACGCCCAAAGGAACGTATCGATCCGGACCTCGATTTCGGCGGCGAAGCTCGATGAATCAAATGCAAAAATTCTGTCGTCTTTTAATATGTCCCCGAAGCCGACGCAAGAACAACAGGATAAACGTGTGAGCATGACCGCCAAAAGAGGTGAGGGCGTCCGAAACAGCTTGAGGGGATGTGAATGCGTCTCCAAGAGCCAACGCCGTGTCCGGTGCTGCGGCGCGATTGATGAGCTGATCGCGCAAGTAGGGTTTGCACGCTCAATCTGCTCGGACATGGAAGTAGGCCACTGCCTCAAGACCTTGCTTTTTGAGTTATACAAAGTCGGAGCGGCCGTTGTGACGCCGCCGGAATCCAAGGATCGAGCGCCGGAAGTTTCCTCCGCCATGATGGACGCGGTGGAGGCGGAGGTCCAGCGCGTCGGAAACCTGCCAGGCGTTCTCACGGAAGGGTCGTTGTTCTGGGAACGGCCGGACGCGGCAGCTCTTGACGTCGCCCGAACGATCTGCCGCCGCGCCGAGCGAATCACCAGGAGGCTAATGGATAAAGGCGAGCTCAGTAGCCCCTCGATCCCAGCATATCTGAGTCGACTGGCGGACCTGTTGTGGCTATTAGGCCGGCTATTAGAGTTGCGTCGGGGCATCGTTTCTTAGCCGCTGACGCAGTAGAACGGCGGTGGCTGTTTGTTCCTGGTGGCGGTATGCCGAAGCGAAAGGATTGATGAGAAAACGATCGCTCATGATCTTGGGAACTGCTTCCCACGTCGGAAAGTCAATTATCACAGCGGGCCTTGGGCGTGTGTTCGCCGCCGACGGCTATCGCGTCGCGCCTTTCAAGGCGCAAAACATGTCGCTCAATTCCGCGGCGACGCCGGACGGCGGCGAGATCGGCCGGGCCCAGGCGCTGCAAGCCGAAGCCTGCCGCGTAATCCCCAGCGTGGAGATGAATCCGGTTCTGCTCAAACCTTCGACCGACACCGGCGCGCAGGTGATCTTGTTGGGCAAGATTTGGGGACAAGTGACGGCGGCGGATTACCATACGCGACGCGTCGAGCAGCTTTTTCCTCAAGTCCTCGACGCCTACCGACGCCTGGCCGCCGATTACGAACTCATTCTGCTCGAAGGCGCCGGCTCGCCGGCAGAGATCAACCTGCGAGAACATGACATCGTCAATATGCGCATGGCGCACGCCGCCGATGCCGCCTGCGTGTTGATCGGTGATATAGATCGCGGCGGCGTTTTCGCTTCACTGCTCGGCACGTTGGAACTGCTCGAGCCAGAAGATCGCGTGCCCATTCGCGGTTTCGTGATCAATAAATTTCGCGGCGACGAATCGCTCCTACGGCCGGGCGTTACAGCAATGGAAAAGCGCCTCGGCTTGCCTTGCATTGGCGTCGTGCCCTTCCTCCGCTATCTCGGCCTCGACGAAGAGGACGGTGTTGCCCTGGAAGACCGTTCTTCAGCGGCGCGCCAATGGAATGATTTGGAATCGGGAGCGGCGCGAGCGCTGCGCATCGGCGTCACCGCACTGCCGCACATGGCGAATTTCACCGACTTCGACGCCTTGGCGCTTGAGCCATCGATCTCTCTCGCGTTCCTCGAACAGCCCGAAGAAATGGCCGCGGCTGATCTACTCGTCTTACCCGGCACCAAGCAGACACTTGACGATCTACGCTGGCTTGAGCGTCGCGGTTTTGCCCAAGAGCTACATCGGCTCTCTGAAATCGGTGTCCCCATCGTCGGAATCTGCGGCGGCTTTCAGATGCTCGGAGTTGCCATCGAAGATCCCCACGGTATCGAAAATCAAGGCGAGCCCTGCAGCCGAACGGCGCTCGGTCTTTTGCCGGTGCGCACCGTGCTCCGCGCAGAGAAGACCGTGCGGCGCATTCAAGGCTCCTTGCGACGCAATTTTTTCCACAACGATTCTTTGCCGCCAGTTCCTTTCGAAGGCTACGAGATCCACGTCGGTGAAGCTTTCTATCAAACCGGAGCGCGTCCTCTCGCCGATATTGAGCGCCAGGGAACGATGGAGTCCGTTCCCGACGGCGCCGTGAATGAATCAGGCCGCGTCTTCGGCACCTACGTGCACGGCTTTTTCGACAACGACGATTTTCGTCATGCGTTTATTCGAACCTCCCGTGCCGCCGTCGATCTCGCTCCCGCGGAAAATTATGCTCGTGTCGGCGCCGAACGCGACGCTCGCATCGATCGCCTCGCAGACCATCTCAGAAAATCGTTGGATATGAATCTGCTCAAGAGTTGGATCGCCGGTCCATCCGGTCGAGGACTGGAAAAACGCCGAGGCTGAAGTCGATTATGCGATCAACGAATGCACTGTTTGCCGTTCGCGCCGATCAAGATGCCTTGATCGTGCATTTTCCGGCGCCGGCGCGCGCCTTGAGCTGGACCCTTCTCAACGGCGGCTTTTGTCACGCCGATCACGTCATCAATCACCATGTGTGCGGCAGCGATCGATTGTTCTGCGCCCAACCCGAGTGGTGGCTCGAGCAGGCGGCCGCGAGATTGGGACTTCAAGGGAAAGTCGTCGCCATGGCGACTGCCGTAGAGATGAAAAATTCAGTACAAGCTTCACTATCCGGCGGCAACGCCCACGTGACCTGCTTTGCGACGGTGGGCTGCGGTAACGCTCTCTCGGTGGGAGACCCGGCGTCCGTCACGATGGAGAAACCCGCGCCGTCGCCGCTCCACACCATCAATATGATACTCGCGGTTCAGCCGGGACTCACGGACAAAGCCATGGTGGAAGCGATCCAGATCGCCACGGAGGGCCGTGTGCGCGCGCTTTATGAAGCGGGGATTCGAAGCTCGGTATCACGTCTCGCCGCCACCGGCACGGGCACCGATTGCATTGCCGTCGTTTCTCTCGGTCGCGAACGCGAGCCCTACTGCGGCAAGCATACTCAGCTCGGCGAATTGATCGGCCGGGCGGCATACACGGCCGTAAAAAACGGACTGGCGCAAGCATGGACCATAAACGGCGCAGTGCCGGGAGGCAAATCGAATGATAGATGAAAGTCGATCCGCGCAAGCGGCGTTTACACCGTCTGAGCGCGAAGCGGTTTACAAGGCGATCTTTGCCCGGCGGGACGTCCGGCGCTTTCTTTCCACGCCGATTCCAGCCGAAACTGTCGAGCGCATTCTGCTGGCGGCGCATCATGCGCCTTCCGTCGGTTTCATGCAGCCGTGGAATTTCATCGTAATCCGCGCGCCCCATACGAAAAAGCAGATCAAGGAAGCTTTTTTGCTGGCGCGAAGCCGTGAGGCGGAGCGCTTTTTCGATGAAAGGAAAAAACTTTATCTCAGTCTCAAGCTCGAAGGGATCGAAGAAGCGCCGGTCAATATCTGCGTGACCTGCGATTCGACACGCCACGGCCCGGCGGTTCTAGGCCGTAGTTTCAATCCCCAAACCGACATCTATTCCACTTGCTGCGCGATTCAGAATCTCTGGCTCGCCGCCAGAGCCGAGGGATTGGGCGTGGGCTGGGTGAGCATTCTCTCGGAGGAACGTTTAAAAAATATCTTACGCATCCCGTCTCACATCACGGCGGTCGGCTATCTGTGCCTAGGCTATCCGGAGCGCTTCGAGCCCAAGCCGGAACTCGAAACCGTCGGTTGGCTCGACCGCTTGCCGCTCACCGACTTGGTCTTCGACGAAATCTGGAATGGCCAAATGGGTGAAGACGAAAGCAATCGATGAATTGGTCATCGGTCTTAAATTCTTCGGCGGCGCTCTTGATCGGCGCTTTTCTCTTGGATCTCGCCGTCGGCGATCCGCGCTGGTTGACCCATCCGGTCGTCTTGATGGGCAAAGTTATCTCGCACGGCGAACGGCTTTTGCGAAGTGGCAACAGCCGGCGCGATTTTTTCGCCGGCATGGCGCTCTCACTCTTCTTAGTTATTTTATCGGCAGCGGTAACGTTGGGGCTAGTTGCTCTGTTTAACTTACTCCCTCTATGGCTTTCATTCAGCGCCACCGCGGCCTTGGCTTCCACCACTCTGGCAACCCGCGGACTGCTAGACGCCGTAAAGCTCATCGAAGCGCCGCTGCGCGCCGGCAGCCTTGGCGTTGCCCGAGAAAAACTTGCTCGCATCGTCGGCCGCGAGACAGCCGATTTGAACCAAGAGAAAGTGCTGCGCGCCAGCCTGGAATCTCTATCTGAGAGCACCTGCGACGGCATCGTGGCACCGCTCTTTTATCTCTTCCTCGGTGGCGTCCCGCTGGCCATGGCTTACAAAGCGGTCAGCACACTAGACTCCATGATCGGCTACCGCACCGAACGGTATTTTTACTTTGGCAAGTTCGCCGCGCGCCTGGACGACGCGTTTAATTTTATGCCGGCGCGCTTGACCGCTTTTTTCATAGTCATCGCCACGCTGGCGGTACGTCTGAATCCAGCGCGCGCTTTACGCATCGTGTGGCGCGACCACGCCAATCACCTAAGTCCGAATGCAGGCTATCCCGAGGCCGCGCTGGCGGGCGCCTTCGGCATCCGTCTCGGCGGCCCGAGCATTTACTTCGGCAAAGAAATCTGCAAGCCCTACATGGGCGACGACTTGCAGCCGGTCAGAATCGAAATGTTGAAGGAGGGACGTGTCTTATGTCTGGTCACGGCGATTCTCTCGCTCGCGACTTTCGCGCTGCTGTCGATACCGCGCGGGTAGAACCGCGGCTCGACCGAGAACACGGCGGCGATGTCTCTGCGTGCGCGCGTAATGCCGGAATCGAGGCCGGCGAGATTATTGACTTCAGCGCCAGCATCAATCCATTGGGGCCGCCGGCTTCAGCGCGTAAAGTTTTTGTAAAAAGCTATGGCGAAATATCGCGCTATCCCGATCCCTATGGCGAAAAACTCACCGGAGCCTTGGCTGAGCGCCATGGGATGAGCCCTACGGAAGTGCTGGTCGGCAACGGTTCGACCCAACTTGTTTATCTTTTGTGCGCTGCACTGCGGCCGCGCAGGGCGTTGGTCGTCGGGCCGGCTTTTTCCGAATACGCCAATGCTCTAACGCTCACCGGCGCGAAAGTGCGTCAGTTTTCTCTTGCCGGCGCCGACGGTTTTCAGTTCTCGAAGCAGCGATTGATGGCGGCCTGGGACAAAGATTGCGACATCGTCTTCCTTGCCACGCCCAACAGCGTTACCGGTCAGTTGATTCCAAAGACAGAAATAGAAAGCATCGCTTGCGTCGCTTTGACGAGAAAGAGTTTTGTCGTTATCGACGAAGCTTTCATCGACTTTGTCGAGAAAGAATCCGTCAAGACGCTCGTACGCCAAAATCTCTATCTGATCGTGTTGCGCTCACTGACCAAGTATTACGCCTTGCCGGGGCTTCGGGTCGGTTATCTTCTCGGCGCAGCTCGCCGAGTCGCACAGCTCGCCGCTCATCAGGAGCCCTGGTCCGTCAACGCCCCGGCCTTGAGCGTAGCGCTCGCCTGTCTCAAAGACGCGGGCTTCACAATGAAAACGGAGTGCTGGTTGGAGGAGGAGAGACAATTTTTGTCAGAGCGCTTAACGGCAATCGAAGGACTTCATCCGTTTGCATCGCGAGCCAATTTCTTGCTGGTCAAAATTGACAGAAGCGGTATCGACGCGTTGCAACTACGTTCTTTCTTGTCGAGAAAAAATATACTCATCCGCGCTTGTGACTCTTTCGCAGGGCTGGGCGCCGATTATTTCCGCGTCGCCGTGAAACGGCGAAAAGACAACCTACGGCTGCTCGCGGCGCTCAGGGAATGGGCGGCGTCATCGATCGGATAGTGCCGTGGCCAAGCAAATCATTTTAATCACCGGCGGCGCGCGCTCGGGTAAGAGCAAGTACGCCGAACAGCGCGCCAGCGAACTAGGTGAACGGCGGCTCTACGTAGCCACCGCCGAAGCCAAAGACCAAGAGATGGCACAACGCATCGTGGAGCACCGGCAACGGCGGGGCAACCAGTGGGTAACCGTCGAAGAACCCGTGGACTTGGCTGCGGCGCTGGCGGCGCGGCATGGACAAATTGACTGCGCGTTGGTGGACTGCTTGACCCTGTGGTTCAGTAATCTTCTGATCGGATACGACGGGAAGTATGCCGAGAACAAAGTCGAAGAATTGGTGACGATATTGCCCCGGTTGGATTTTCACGTTGTCTTGGTGACCAACGAAGTCGGTTGGGGTATCGTGCCCGACAATGCGCTGGCGCGCCAGTTTCGCGACCTCGCGGGTCGGGCCCATCAGCGCATCGCGGCCATAGCGGACGACGTCGTGCTTACGGTCGCCGGGATTCCGCTGGTCGTAAAAGAGGGAGCCGTATGCCGTTAGACGACACGCTAAAAACAATCCGCCCGCTGGATCGTTCCAGCGAAAGCGCCGCGCAGCGGCGGCTCGACTTTCTGACCAAGCCGCAAGGAAGCCTGGGCGAATTGGAAGCGCTGGCGCGCCGCGTCGCCGTCATCCAGAGAAAAGTTCCGCCCCGGCTGGGGCGCAAATTGTTGTTTGTCTTTGCCGCTGACCACGGCATTACCCAGGAAGGCGTCAGCGCTTACCCCAAAGAGGTAACTGCGCAGATGACTTATAATTTTCTTCATGGCGGCGCCGCGATCAATGTTTTAGCGCGTCATCACGGCGTCGAGGTCGAAGTGATCGACGTCGGCGTCGACCACGATTTTGCCGCAGCGCGCGGCTTGCGCCATTGTAAAATTCGCCGCGGCACGGCGAATTTCGCCCAGGGTCCGGCGATGACGCGGGAAGAAGCCGTCCGCGCTATCGAGACCGGTATAGGTCTGGTCGAAGCAGCGGCCACGGAAAATCTTTTTCTCCTTGGCGCCGGCGAGATGGGGATCGGCAACAGCAGCAGCGCCGCCGCTATTCTCTGCGCTTTGACGGGCGCGGCGCCCGCCGATGTTGTCGGGCGGGGCACGGGAATCGACGACACGACGTTAGGAAGGAAAATCGCGGCGCTGGAAAAGGCTCTCGACACCAACCGGCCCGACGCTAACGATCCTCTCGACGTTCTGGCGAAAGTCGGCGGACTGGAAATCGGCGCCATGACCGGGGTGATTCTGGGCGCGGCGGCGGCACGCCTGCCGATGGTGCTGGATGGATTCATCTCCGGCGCGGCGGCGCTGCTCGCGCAAAGATTTTGCCCGCATGTCGGAGATATTCTCTTTGCCTCGCACCTTTCCGCGGAAAGAGGCCATAGGTTGATGCTCGAAAAGCTTCAACTGGCACCGGTGCTGGATTTGCGGATGCGTCTGGGCGAGGGAACCGGCGCCTGCTTGCTCATGGGTTTAATCGAAGCAGCGGTCAAAATCATGGGCGAAATGGCGACCTTCGAATCCGCCGGTGTGAAGGAAAAACTTTCGTGAACGCTTTTTTCGCGGCGCTTCAGTTCTTGACCCTCTTTCCCTGGCCGAAACGCATGGATCGTTCCGCCGATGAAGTGGGACGATCGACGATTTTCTTCCCCGTGATCGGTCTTTTACTGGGCCTGATATTAGTGCTGGTGAACGTCCTATTGGAACCGTTTGCCAGCCCAGGGCTGTCGAGCGTGGCGCTCGTGACCATCCTCGCTTTGCTGACGCGCGGCCTGCACCTGGACGGCCTCGGCGATACTTTCGACGGCTTGGGCGCGGGCGGCGACCGCGATCGTATTCTCCGTGTCATGGACGACAGTCACACCGGCGCCTTCGGCGTGATCGCGATTGTCTTGCTGTTGTTTTTTAAAATTCACGCCATCGAGAGCCTGGACAACGAACGCTGGCGCGCGCTCCTCGCCGCGCCGATTCTCGGCCGTTGGGCGATGGTGCTGCTGGGCTATCGTTCGCAAGCGGCAAAGCCTGGACTGGGTTCGACTCTGATGGATCATCTGGAGAAGAAGCATATTGTCTTCGCTACTCTCTTTACATTGCTCTTGGTTGCCGCGATCTTGCACGGCGCCGGTATTGCCATGATGATCTGGGTGGCGATCTTCGTGCTGGCGAGTAAAAACTATTTTCACCGCCGTCTGGGCGGTGTGACCGGCGACACTTTCGGCGCCGTTGGGGAGTTGAGCGAGACTTCAGTCCTGGTAATTCTTGCTCTGGGAACGCGATGAGCTATCGACCAAAAATTCTTGCCGCTCCTCTGTTTGTCGTGAGCCTGATCGTTTTGGCGGCGCACGCTTCGTTCGTGCAGGCAACGTCCGCGCCGTACCCGCAACGAATCGTTTCCCTGTCGCCCAGCGTGACCGAGACGCTCTTTGCTCTGGGCTTCGGCAACCGTATAGTCGGGGTTACAACCTACTGTGACTATCCCGCCGAAGCGCGAAAGCTGCCCAAGATCGGCGGCTTCACCAATCCCAGTCTGGAAGCGATTGTCGGCCAAAGGCCGGACCTCGTCATCGGCGTCAACGAATCCAGCCATCCGGTAAAAGTGAGAGAGATGGAACGGCTGGGCATCAAAGTGGCGTTGATATCGGTGACCAGCCTGAACGATATTCTGAACTCGATCCAATCGATCGCCCGCTGGTTAGGAAACCCGGAAGCGGGGGAGAAGCTGGCACAGAAAATCGTTCGGCAAATCGACGCTGTGAAAAAGCGCGTGGCGCCGGCGCCGCGCCGCGCCACGCTTTTGGCCGTCGGTATCAAACCTTTAGTCGCGGTCGGGGGAAAGAATTTCATCGACGAGCTCATCACTCTGGCGGGCGGTGAAAACATCGCCGGCCAGGCTGCTCAGCCCTGGCTCAATCTACCCGATGAGTATGTCATAGCAAAAGCGCCGCGAGTCATCATCGAAGCAGGCATGGGATCGGAGCGCAGTGAATCCGCCAAACACTGGGCGGATCTCAAGTCCATTCCCGCCGTGAAAGAGCGCCGGGTCTATGCCTACCCGTCCGACAAAATCCTGCGGCCCGGACCGCGCATCGGCGAAGGACTGGAAGAAATCGCCCGCCTCGTGCATCCGGAGTGCTTCGCGGAAGCCAAACGTGGACCCAATAAAGGAAGTGGCTGTGAAGGTTCTCGACCGTAGGAAAATGATTTTGGTCAACGGCGTGCTGTTGGCTTTATTGGCGCTGTCCGTTGTCGGTTGCGCTCTGCTCGGACCGGTGCGTCTCGATCTCGCGCGCGCTTGGCAAAATATTTTTGCCGCCAACTCCGACGCCGAAATCCTTTTTCGCGCCCGGCTGCCCCGTGTTCTCTTGGGCGTCGCCATCGGCGGCGGCATGGCGGCCTGCGGCGTCGTTCTTCAAGCCCTCCTCAGCAATCCGCTCGCCTGCCCGCAGATGCTCGGGGTATCTGGAGGCGCTTCATTGGGCGGAATCTTGGGGCTGATTTTTTTTCCCAATTGGCTTCTCCCCATCGCCAGCGGCTTGCTTGGCGAAATTTCTTGGGTGCCCCTGGCGGCGTTTCTCGGCGCGCTTTTGAGCATGATTTTCGTCTACCGCTTTTCATTATTCCACGGCCGGCTTCATCCCTATCACCTGTTACTCTCCGGCGTGATTTTCAATGCCTTCATCGCCGCCGTGATCATGTTTCTCAATTCCATCGTCGATTTCTATCAGGCGCAGGGGCTGCTCTTCTGGCTCATGGGCAGCCTGTCGACCCGCGCTTAT
>Ga0326597_10010525_pt1 | contig 12306 bp, 11 predicted proteins | sample RVTome_12_FD_203789 | JGI IMG/M metagenome (GOLD analysis project Ga0326597, IMG submission 203789) | Soil microbial communities from uranium-contaminated site in the Upper Colorado River Basin, Wyoming, United States - RVT100D185 | ecosystem: Environmental > Terrestrial > Soil > Contaminated >... | reverse complement strand
TCGGCTCGGGGCCGATCTTGATCGATTTGCCGCCCATGCGGTTGACGACGGCGAAACCGTCCTCGTCGGTGAGGTCGTCGCCGGCGAACACGGGGCTGCGGCCGGCGAAGGGCGGCTCGCGCATGAAGGCCTCGATCGCGGCGCCCTTGTCGGCGTTGCCGGGACCGACTTCGACGATCTTCTTGCCGCGGCGAAGGACGAGGCCGGCGTGCTCGTCGACGGCGGATTCGGCCAGAGCGATGCAGTCGGCCTCGAGTTCGGGCGCGCCGCGGTAGTGCAGCACCACCGTGCCCGGCTTGTGCTCGACGAAAAGCCCGGGTCTGGTCGCGGCGAAGGCCTCGATCTTCCTGGTGATGGCGCCCAGAAATCCGTTTCCGATCGGAACGGCGTGGACGGTTCCTGCGGCATCGCGGCGCACGAGCCCGTGCACCCCCGCCGTCGGCAGGCGCAGCGGCGCCAGAAACCGGTCGACGACCTCGATGTCGCGGCCGGTGACAATGGCAAAGGCGCCTTCCAGCGCCGCCGCGAGCCGTTCGACCGAGCGCCGGGTCGCGGCGGTGATCGCGACCAGATCGGGCTCGGGCGCGATGTCGACCAGGGTGCCGTCGAAATCGCAGAACAGCGCGACGCGATCGCGATTTCCGAGCCTGGGGAGTGACATGCCTGAAACCGTCCGGGTGGCCTGGCGACCGCTGGACCGGTTCAACACGTTGGTGCGCCCGCGTCAACCGCCAAGACCGACAGGCTTTGGGTTGCGGGCCGGCTTCAGGTCGTCCTCACGCCTCGCGGAGGCCGCCCGGGCCAGCCGTCCCGAGGGACGGGCGCGACGGACCTCGCCCCTGGAGACCCGGGCCCGCGCTCGCTCCTCGGGGCAGAGTTTCAAGATCGGAGGCTTTGCCATCGACCCGGGCGCATGTTCTCTTGTGCACGAAACAGCGGCCCACCCGCGTGGGTGGGCGTGATCGGGGCGCGAAAGCCCGAAGGAAACGTGGCGGCGATGTTCGTTGCCGCAACAGCAGACAGGGAGTTCAGTCATGCCGTTCTACCGCATCTCCGAGATGGAGGAAGTCAAGGACCTGCACAACCCGACCTGGCACAAGCTGGTCGCCGGCGAGTTCCTCAAGGTCGCGATCGTCACCTATCTCGACGGCGAGGCGCCGCCGCCGCATTTCCACCCCAACGAGGAGCAGTTCATCCTCATGCTGTCGGGCAAGGTGCGGATGGTTCTCGGCGAGGAGAGCCGCGAGATCGGCGAGGGCGATCTCGTCCATGTGCCGCGCAACGTCGTTCACGCCATCCGCATCACCCGGTCCCCGGCGGTGTTCTTCACCTGCAAGAGTCCGGTCGGGTCCGGTGAGATCAGCCTCGACTACAATGCCGCCCCGAACGCCGAGGAGGTGACCGAGCGGCTCGCGTGAGGCGCGGTCTGGCGCCCGACCGGCGTTGACGCCCGCCGGCGCGCGGGCTCAAATGCCGGCCGCCTCGGCGATGTCAGGGAGAGACTGGATGGCAAGGCCGCTCGCCGGCGTCAGGGTGCTCGAGTTCGCGAATTTCATCGCCGGGCCGTTCTGCGGCATGCTGCTCGGCGACATGGGCGCCGACGTGGTCAAGATCGAGCCGCCGCGCGGCGATCTCGCCCGCGCGATCCCGCCGATGATCAATGGCGAGAGCGCCTCCTTCGCCGCCCTCAACCGCAACAAGAAGAGCCTGGTGCTCGATCTGAAGTGCGCCGAGGGCCGCGACCTGGCCCTCCGGCTGGCGGCCGGCGCCGATGTCGTCGTCGAGAACAACCGGCCCGGCGTCATGGAGCGGCTCGGACTCGACGCGGCGGCGGTCAGAAAGGTCAATCCGGCCATCGTCTACACCTCGGTCTCGGGCTTCGGCCAGACCGGCCCCGACCGGAACCGTGCCGGCGTCAACCTGATCATCGAGGCGATGGCCGGAACCCTGTCGGTGATGGGCGAGCCCGGCGCCATGCCGCCCAGACCCGGCATCCAGACCGCCGACATGTTCGGCGCGCTGTTCGCCGCCTACGCGAGTCTCGCCGGCCTCGTCGGCGCGGCGCGGGGCGGCGAGGGGCGGGTCAGCGACGTCTCGCTGATGGAGGCCTCGATCGCCACCGCGATCTGGGAGACGGCGGAGTATTTCGCGACCGGCAAGGTGCCGGGGCAGCTCGGCCATTCCCATCGCTCGACCGCGCCCTACCAGCTCTTCGCCACCAGCGAGGGGCGCCATGTCGCGGTCGGGGTCCCGAGCGATGCGCATTTCGCGCGGCTGATGGCGGTGCTCGGGCTCGGCGACCATCTCGCCGATCCGCGCTTTACGTCGCTGGCGCTGCGCAAGGAGAACGAGGCGGTGCTGGTTCCCCTGATCGCGGCGAAGGTCGCCGAATGGACGGCGGCCGATTTCGAGGCGGCGATGTTGCGCGAAGGCGTTCCCTGCGGCCCGGTGCGCAACTACGCCGAGGCGCTGGGCAACCCGCATATCCGTGCGCGCGGGCTGGTGGTCGAAACCGAGCATCCGGTGCTGGGCCGGCAGAAGACGGTGCGTAATCCGGTGCTGATGGACCATGACGGTCCCGAGATCGCGCGCCCGGCCCCGGTTCTCGGCCAGCACTCGCGCGAGGTGCTGGGCTTGCTCGGCATCGGCGAGAACGAGTTCGCGCGCCTCATCGAGGCCGGGGTGACGGCGGAGGCGAGGCTTCAATCGGCCGAATTGAGCGCCGCGGGAGGATGACGAGATGACGATGAAACAGCTCACCGAAATCGCCGGGCGGATCGGCGCCCGGCTCGAGGCCCGCGGCGAGACGGTCGCCGTGGCCGAATCGGCCGCCGGCGGGCTGATATCGGCGGCGCTGCTGTCGGTTCCGGGCGCGTCGGCCTACTATCTCGGCGGCGGGGTGATCTACACCCACGCCGCCCGGCGCGGGCTTCTCGGCCTCGCCGGCGATCAGGTGACGATCGAGGGCGCGAGCGAGGAGTTCGCGGCCCTGTCGGCCCGGGTGGTGCGCGAGCGCTGCGGGGCGAGCTGGGGCATCGGCGAGTCCGGCGCCGCCGGGCCGACCGGCAGCCGCTACGGCCACGCCGCCGGCCACGTCGCGCTCGCGGTCGCCGGCCCGGTCGAGCGCTCGGCGGTGATCGAGACCGGGTCTGCCGACCGGGTGGCCAACATGTGGGCCTTCGCCGCGGAGGCGCTGAAGCTGCTCGATGCGGCGCTGGGGGAGGCGGGGTGATGAGGTGGACAAGTGGCGAAAAGGGCGGTTCGACTGAGACCCGATGAAGCGCTTTTGCGACTTGAGAAGATGGTCGAGCTAATCGATCGAGACATTCGCGTTGCAATTGAAACGTCAGCTGCGCTCAGCACTGCAAATGATATCGCCGTCAATTCAATGAAGGGCGTAGAGTTTTATGGAGCATATTGCTATAATAGATTAAGTAATTCGATTGCGCTGTCACTGGCGATGTCGGTTGCCAAACTATTCGAACTCCCAACTCCGCGCAGCAAGCGATCCAAAGCCGATAAGTTAAACAAAAGTGATGTCTCATCTATTCCGCTGATGGTGCGTCTCCTGGCGCAGAAACAGTGCCAAAGACCGCTCGCTGATAGAGCAAGGGGCTGGACGCCTGAATTAACTCAAATGGAGGAGCACAACGCTGCCACATGCCTGAATGCAATCAACGCCGCAATCTCTGCATATGAGGGATTTGAGGCGAGCCAGTCAGGGCGCTTCGCTATTAAGAGGGTAAAGATATTTCGAAACAAGATGTTGGCCCATACGTTGATCGTGGAGGTGGTCGAAAGTCTCCCGACCTATACGGACCTTTTTGCGATGATGGACGTTGCATCAACGGTGATCGAGCACGCGAATCTGGCGGTTACGGGTGTACAACGAAATTATTCCGAAATTAAAAACATCCACTTGGAATTTTCAAAGGCATTTTGGGAGCCAGCACTCGCTGCGGCGGCGAATGTTGGCGAGTCAACAAGCTAGCCCTTCACCCGCTCGACGATCGCGGCGCCCATCCCGGTGGTCGAGGCGGTGCCGCCGAGATCGCGGGTGAGCTCCTTGCCCTCGAGAACGACGGCGTCGACCGCCGCGGCGATCATCCTCGCGGCCTCGCTCGCCCTCGGCTCGTCGAACCTGCGGCCGATCCATTCGAGCAGCATCTGGCCGGACATGATCAGCGCGTAGGGGTTGGCGATGTTCTGGCCCGCGATGTCGGGGGCCGAGCCGTGGGTCGCCTGGGCCATCGCCTGGTCGTGGCCGACGCACAGGCCGGGCGCGAGGCCGAGGCTGCCGACCAGCGCGCCGCCGATGTCGGTCAGGATGTCGCCGAACTGGTTGGTGGTGACGACGACGTCGAACCGGCCGGGATCGGAGACCAGCTTGGCGGCGGTGGTGTCGATCAGCATCTCGTCGAACCCGATGTCGGGATATTCCGCCGCCACCTTGCGGCATTCCTCGGCGAACATGCCGCAGGCGAGCCGATAGACCGGCTCCTTGTGCGCGGCCGTGACCTTCGCGCGCCCGCGCGCGCGGGCGACCTCGAACGCCGCGCGGGCGACCCGGTTCGAGCCCTTGCGGGTGATGACGCGCGAGGCGATGGTGATCTCGTCATTGGGCCGGTACTCGGCCGCGCCGGCGACAACGGTCTCCGAATAGAGCATGCCCTCGGTCACCTCGCGAACGAAGATGATGTCGACGTTCTCGTGCAGCGACGGCAGGTTCGGGTAGGAGCGCACCGGCTTGACGCTGGCGAAAAGGTCGAAATGCTTGCGCAATGGCGGCATGGTCCAGGTCGCGTCGCCGCGGGGATAGGAATTGTGGCCGATCGGGCCGGTGATGAAGCCGTGGGTTCCGGCGAGCCCTTCCCTCGTCACCTCCGGGAAGGTGTGGCCGTGGGCCTCGTGGCCGGCGCGGCCGATCGGAAACTCCCGCCAGTCGACCTCGAGACCGGCGCGCGCGGCCGCGGCACGCATCACCTCGACCGCGACCGGGATCACCTCGGGCCCGATATCATCGCCGAGCAGCACGCCGATCGTGACCTTGCCCATGGGGTCGCCTCGCCTTTTTGGTTCTGAATTGCTGTCGCTCCGCTCTTATGAAGTGATCGACTTCATGAGAGCCTGCCGCGCTGACACCGGCAGACGCCGCACGCCCCTTCCGACGTGATCGCGCCAGGACGGGCCGCGCTCACGGGCCTCGACATACGCCTCCTCCAGCTCGTCGGGGCGGTCCTCGGAAAGCACGCCGATGAGAGCCGCGGCCTGCTCGATGTCCTTGCTCGCCTTCGTTCCCTCGCCGTCCCGACGACGCGTCGCGACGATGAGCTTGTGTATGGCATATCGCGCCGGCTGGGGCACGTTCACCAGAACGCCGGACCGGTAGAGAACCGCCGCCTGGACTGGATGGTGGATCAGGTAATCCAGAAACCGAAGGGGCTGCGCGTAGGCGTCGAGCGCCGGAAGCTCAACCGGTTCGTCGCTGTCCGGCCCTTCGCTGGGAGTCAGCAGCTCGACCGCGATGCCGCTTTCGCGATCGGTCCACGCCGTGCTCCGCTGATGGAGGCTCGGCCGGGCGATGAACGGGCCGACCTGCTCGAGGGCGTCCGCCAGGGCCGGATCCAGATGGTCGTCCAGCGCGACGGACACGGAGTGAAACGCGGCAATGTCCACGTCCTCGGTGACGGCGATGGCCTCCGGGAGCTCAACGCCGAAGAGCGCCGGGTAACAGCGAAACGCATGGGTCCCGACGAGAACCCCTCGCAGGCGGAAGATTCCGGCCTTCGACAGGGCGAGCAGGAGCTTTCCGGTTTGCGCGTCCGCGCGCCGCAGGCCGCCCTCGACGCACATCCTGGTGAGGCGGGAGCGTTGCCTGTCACGCTGTTTCAGGTCCTCGCTGATGCGCTGGGCGCTCTCGATTCTCTCGCGAACCTCGTCCGAGTCCGGGCCGATGTATTTCTCGACGCTGTGGTCGGCGAAGCGCTGGACCGTATACCAGTATTTGCGGCCGCCCCTTTCGCGCAGCACGGGAGTGCCGCCGAGCGCCAGGAGCGAGTCGTGCTGGAGCCGCGCCAGCAGATCGGAATAGGCGGCCTGCACGGTCAGCGGCAGTCTGCGGATTGCCATGGTCCCGGCCGTTGCCATATTTGCCCAACAAAAATTGTTTTTGTTGGGCAATGCATATCATTCACGCATGGAACCGGCAATTGCCCAACGAAGGGGAGCTTTGTTGGGCAAACGTCCCCCATGCCGCGAGGCCTTGGCGGCGTCGGGCGACGCGCGCTCCATTCGCGGCTTGCACGTCGCGGCATGGCGATGGTAACCGCGTGACCTCGCGACATTCACATTTTCAAAGGCGGCCATGGCCAACCCCCAATACGTCTATCACATGCACGCCCTCACCAAGACCTATCCGGGCGGCAGGCAGGTGCTCTCCGACATCCGGCTGTCGTTCCTGCCCGGGGCCAAGATCGGCGTCCTCGGCCCCAACGGGTCGGGCAAGTCGAGCCTGCTTCGGATCATGGCCGGGATCGATACCGCGTTCCAGGGCGAGGCGTGGGCGGCGGACGGCATTTCCATCGGCTATCTCGCCCAGGAGCCCGAGCTCGACCGGGAAAAGGACGTCATCGCCAATGTGCGCGAGGGCGTCGCCGGGGCGGCGGCGCTGGTTGAGCGCTACAACGAGCTGGCGATGAACTATTCGGTCGAGACCGCCGAGGAGATGGGCCGGCTGCAGGACGAGATCGACCGTCGCAACCTGTGGGACCTCGATGCCCGCGTCGCCCAGGCGATGGACGCGCTGAGGTGCCCGCCGGACGATGCCGACGTTTCGACGCTGTCGGGCGGCGAGCGGCGCCGGGTCGCGCTCTGCCGGCTGCTGCTCGCCGCGCCCGACATGCTGCTGCTGGACGAGCCGACCAACCATCTCGACGCCGAGACGGTGGCCTGGCTCGAGACCTTTCTGGAGGCGTTCGAGGGCACCGTGGTGATGGTGACCCATGACCGCTACTTCCTCGACAACGTCACCGGGTGGATTCTCGAGCTCGACCGCGGCCGCGGCATTCCCTATGAGGGCAACTACTCGGCCTATCTCGAGGCCAAGCAGAAGCGGCTTGAGCTCGAGGGCCGCCAGGAGGCCGCGCGCCAGCGCACGCTCGCGCGCGAGCTCGAATGGGTGCGCTCCAGCCCGCGCGCGCGCCAGGCCAAGTCCAGGGCCAGGCTCACCGCCTACGAGGAGCTGCTCGGCCAGTCGGAGCGCCGGGACACCGGCCGGGCCCAGATCGTCGTTCCGTCGGGGCCCCGGCTCGGCGAGGTCGTGATCAGGGCCGAGCACATCTCGAAGGGGTTCGGCGACCGGCTGCTGATCGACGATCTCGGCTTTTCCCTGCCGCCGGGCGGGATCGTCGGCGTGATCGGGCCCAACGGCGCCGGCAAGACCACGCTGTTCGGCATGATCACCGGGGCGGAGGCCCCCGATTCCGGCACCCTCACGCTGGGCGAGAGCGTGGTCCTCGGCCATGTCGACCAGTCGCGCGACACGCTCGATGCCAAGAAGACGGTGTGGGAGGAGATCTCGGGCGGGCACGACGTCATCAGGCTCGGCGGCCGCGAGGTGCCGAGCCGGGCCTATGTCGGCGCGTTCAACTTCAGGGGCTCGGACCAGCAGCTGAAGGTGGGCCAGCTCTCGGGCGGCGAGCGCAACCGGGTCCATCTCGCCAGGGTGCTGAAGTCGGGCGCCAACGTTCTCCTGCTCGACGAGCCGACCAACGATCTCGACACCGAGACGCTGGCCGCCCTCGAGGCGGCGCTCGAGGACTATGCCGGATGCGCCGTCATCATCAGCCACGACCGCTGGTTTCTCGATCGCATCGCCACTCACATCCTCGCCTTCGAGGGCGACAGCCATGTCGAGTGGTTCGAGGGCAACTACGCCGACTACGAGGCCGACCGCAAGCGCCGGCTCGGAACCGAGGCCGACCAGCCGCGGCGGATCAAGTTCCGGCGCCTGACGCGGGACTGACCGGCGGGCTCACCGCCGCGCAAACCACGACCGCCGGCACTCGCGGCGCCGGCGGCCGAACGGGACGGAGAGGGCCTGGCTCAGCTGCCCAGCTTGTTCTTGAGGCTGTCGAGCAGCGTCTCGGGACGCATGCCGTGGGTCATGATGTAGCGGTCGAACTCGTCGCGCTTTTGCTGGGAGAGCCAGATGCCGGCGATCGAGACATCGAACACCCGCATCGCCCCGCTCGGAGTGATCAGCCACCAGCGCACATCCGTGACCTTGCCGCCGCCGGCCTTGTTGACGGTTCCGTCGACGATGAACTCGATGCCCTTCGAGCCCTTCGGATTGCACTTGTCGGTCTCGATCGAGTACTGCTCGCCGGCATAGTCGTTGAGCTGGCCGAACATGACCCGACCGATGGTCTGCTCCAGCAGGCTGAAATACTCCTTGTGCAGGTCCGGCGGGAGCTTGCTCCAGTGCTTGCCGAGCGCGAACCGGCCCATGGTGGGAATGTCGGCGTTCTGGCGGAAAATGGCGCGGAACTTGGTCAGCCGCTGTTCCGCCGTCAGCGACGTGTCGGCGACCGTGTCGGTCACCTGGTTGCCGACCGCGCTCACGAACTGAAGCGCCTCGTTGCACGACGCAGCGGCGGGAGCCGCCAGACCGAGGCTCAGTCCGGCGAACACGGTGAGTGCGAATACCAGCTTCGGCATGCCGAGATATCCTTTCAGTGAGACCCCATCTCACTTTCAGTTTATCAGAAGTTGAAGTCGAGGTCTTCGTCGAGGGCGACGCCGCCGCCGGCATGACCCTGACCGCCGGAATTGACCAGTTCACCGTTGTTGATCTCGCTGGTCCGGTTCTGGCGGTAGAAGCTCTGGATCGCCGCGTAGTAGTCGGCCGAGGTGGCTCGGGTCGCCGCGATGGTGTCGAGCACCTCCTCGCGGGCGATGATCCCCTGGGCCGCGCGTTCGGCCAGGACCACCGCGGTCGGCTCGCCGGCGAGAATCCAGGTCAGCGGATGGAACAGCGTATCAACCACCCGGCCGACGAGATGGCGCGGCGTCGACGGGCCGATCAGCGGTACCACCATGTAGGGGCCGGAGTGCCAGCCATAGAGCGCGAGCGTCTGGTCGAAGTCCTCGCGATGGCCCTCGTATCCCATCTCCGCGGCGGCATCATGCAAGCCGGCAAATCCGATCGTCGAGTTGATCACGAACCGGGAAACGGTCACATGGGCGCGCTCCCATTCACCCTGCATCAGATCGTTGGCCAGGGTGACGGGACTTTCGAGGTTGGAGGCGAAATTCCGCACCGCGACGCGGGCGTGGTGGGGAAACAGATGCCGGTAGGTGCGCGCGACCGGTTCGATCACGACCTCATCGATCGCGTTGCTGGCCCAGAATACGCGCCGGTTGAAGTCCTCGAGCGGATCGCCCTGATCCACATAGGTGACATCGTAGCCGGCCGCGGCGGGCGCGTCCTCGTAAACCGCCACTCCCTGAATGGTCATCCGGTCGTCGTCGAGCGCGGCGGTGCTCGGCGGCGGCGGCGGCCGGTAGAGCTGGGCAATCCGGGCGCCGTCGGAATCGGCACCGACAAGTTCGGAGGTCCCGGCCGCCGGGTCGATCGACGGCGCGAGGGCGACGAGCCCCGGGCCAGCCATCGGCGCGGCATCGAGCGAGCCCAGTTCCGGCCCGAGCGAGGAACAGGCCGCGAGCGGCACGACGGTCGCGATCACCAGCAATGGCCGGGCCGCGGGGCGGCGCCGGCTTGCGCGCGCCCACGCATGCCTCAAACGGGCGCCGGGCCCACGGCGACTGTCCTGTCGGGTCATCGGTTCAGGCCAATCCTAGCTTTTCGCGGACTCAAATCTGACCAGGCGCCACGGCGAAGCACGGCCAACGATAGCATAGGTCGCATCGGCGCCGGTAACAGGTGGTGAACGCTACCGAGATTTTCGCGCCATGTTGCGAAAATGCCTCGGAAATCGCGCGGCCCGCCGGTGCCCGCGCCGCGGCCCCGGGTGGTCGGCCAGGGCCGGGCGTGGCGGAATCGGTACGCGATCGATTGATAACCATATAAAAATATTGTTATATGCAATTCGCGCGGTGGGCGCGTTAATGCCGCGTCCGCCGCCGGGCCCGCGCCGGCGCTCGGCCGGGCGAGGGAAGTTGTTGGCGAGGCCGAGGCGAGCAGGCGAGCGGCGAGGCGGGCGGCGGCCGGTGACACGGGCGGACGGTTTGATGAACGGACATTTCGACGCGGCGGTCATGATCGAGCAACGTCTTTCGCTGGCCGAAACGGTGGCCGCGCTCAAGGCCGTGGGCGAGGAGACCCGGCTGCGGCTCGTCCACCTGCTCTCGCACGGGGAGCTCAACGTGAAGGACCTGACTGCCATTCTGGGCCAGAGCCAGCCGCGGATTTCGCGGCATCTCAAGCTGCTCGACGAGGCGGGCCTGGTCAGGCGCCACCGCGAGGGAAACTGGGTCTATTGCCGCCTCGCGGACCGGGGCGGGGCGGCGGCGATCACGGGCGTGATTCTTGATCAGGTCGGGTGCGACGGCCAGGTGCTGGCGTCCGATATTTCGCGCCTCCAGACCCTCAAGCGCGGCCAGGCCGCCGCGGCAAAGCGGTTCTTCGACGATATCGCCGGCGAGTGGGACCGGGTGCGCGGCCTCCAGGTCGGCGAGGGCGAGGTCGAGGGCGCCATCGTCGCGATCGCGGGCGAGCAGCGGTTCGGCACCATGATCGATCTCGGCACCGGAACCGGCCGGATGCTCGAGCTGTTCGCCGACCGGATCGGGCACGGCATCGGCATCGATATCAGCCACACCATGCTGTCCCATGCCCGCACCCGGCTGTCGATGGCGGGGCTCGGGCACTGCGAGTTGCGCCATGGCGACATCACCAGCCTCGCCCAGAACGAGAACTCGGCCGATCTCGTCGTCCTGCATCAGGTGCTGCATTACTTCGATGATCCGCTGCCGGTGCTCAGGGAGGCGGCGCGGGTGCTGAAGCCCGACGGCGAGCTTCTGATCGTCGACTTCGCCTCCCATTCGGTCGGGTTCCTGCGCGACGAGCTGGCTCACCGCCGGCTCGGGTTCTCCAGCGCGCAGATCGCCGGCTGGTTCGGCGAGGTCGGCCTCAGTCTGGTCGGGTCGCGCGATCTGAAGCCGGCCGGCAACTCGGCGCGCCCGCGGCTGACGGTCTCGATCTGGCTGTCGAGCAAGGTCTCGTCCGGAAATCTCGGCACCGGCACCGACGAGCGCGAAAATGCAGGCCGGGACGCAAGGGAGATTGCCGCATGAGTGGCGCGGGGCGCGGCGAGGGGAGGGGCCTCTCGTTTTCGATCGAGATCTTTCCGCCCAGGGAACCGGACGCCCGGGCGAGCCTGGCCGAGCGGCTCGGCGAGCTCGCCCCGATCGCGCCCGGATTCGTGTCCGTGACCTATGGCGCGGGCGGCACGACCCGTGACCGCACGCTCGAAATGGTCGCAAGGGTGGTCAACGACACGCCGCTCGAGGTGGCGGCGCATCTGACCTGCGTCGGCGCCAGCACCGGTGAGGTGGACGACCTCGTGGGGTGCTACCGCGACGGCGGGGTCGGGCGCATCGTCGCCCTGAGGGGCGATCCCCCCGGCGGGCTGAACGTTCCCTACCACCCCCACCCGGAGGGCTACCAGCGCACGGCCGATCTGGTGGCGGCGATCCGCCGGCGCGGCGATTTCGACGTCTCGGTCGCGGCCTACCCCGAAAAGCATCCCCAGTCACCGGACTTCGACGCCGATCTCGACACGCTCGAGGCCAAGATCGATGCCGGCGCGGCGCGGGCGCTGACCCAGTTCTTTTTCGACAACGCGATGTTTCTGACCTTCCTCGAGCGGGTACGCGCGCGCGGGATTTCGGCTCCGATCGTTCCCGGCATCCTGCCGGTGGTGAACTTCAGGCAGGTCAGCGCGTTCGCCGCCAATTGCGGCGCGACGGTGCCGGACTGGCTGGCCGAGCGGTTCGCGGGGCTCGACGACGATCCGGCGGCGCGGACCGAAATCGGCGTCGACATCGCGGCCCGGCAGATCGCCGGCCTCGCCGCGGCCGGCCAGCAGTCGTTCCACATCTACTGCCTCAACCGGCCGGAAATCGTCCGCGCCCTGTGGGACCGTCTCGGCGCCGGAGCCCGGGCGACGGCGGCGGCCTGAACCGGATCACGGGTGAACATGAAACGACGTGACTGCACCGACCGGCTCGCCGCGATCGCGGCCGAGCGCATCCTGGTGATCGACGGCGCGGTCGGCACCCAGG
>Ga0326597_10010524_pt1 | contig 12307 bp, 10 predicted proteins | sample RVTome_12_FD_203789 | JGI IMG/M metagenome (GOLD analysis project Ga0326597, IMG submission 203789) | Soil microbial communities from uranium-contaminated site in the Upper Colorado River Basin, Wyoming, United States - RVT100D185 | ecosystem: Environmental > Terrestrial > Soil > Contaminated >... | reverse complement strand
AGGCCGCCCCCCAGCCCCCGGTACAGCGTCGAGAAGTCCTCCGAGAAGTGGTTCACGAACACGTCGAGGAGCCCGTCGCCGGTGGCGTCCCCCACCGCGACGCCCATGCTGGCCTGGGCGGCGCCGTTCTCGTCGAGGGCGAGACCCGTCCAGGTGGCGACCTCCTGGAACCGCCCGCCCGTCTCGTTGCGGTAGAGGTAGTTCGGGTCCGAGTCGTTGGCGACGTAGATGTCGAGGTCGCCGTCGCCGTCGAAATCGAACGCGCGGACCGTGAACCCGAATCCGAGTCCCTTGTCCTCCATCCCCGCCTCCACCGTGGCGTCGACGAAGCGCCCGTCGTCGTTGCGAAAGAAATGGTCGGCTCCGCCCTCGAGCCCGAAGGGCCCCACCGCCACCTTCGCCATGCCGCGCCAGGGCAGCGTCGGCTTCGCGGCGAGGACCTGCTCGAGGGTGTTGTCGATGTAGGCGGCGACGTACACGTCGAGATCACCGTCGCCGTCGGCGTCGAGCCACGCCGCCCCCGTGTTCCACCCCGGCGACTCCAGTCCCACCCGACCCGCGACGTTCTCGAAGCGACCGTTTCCGAGGTTGCGGTAGAGGACGTTGCGGCCGAAGTTCGTGAGGAGCATGTCCGGCCAGCCGTCGGCGTCGTAGTCGGCCACGAACACGCCCGCGCCCCACTCGCCCTCGCCCGAGACACCGGCGGCGTCGGTGACGTCCTCGAACGTCCCGTCCTCTCGCTGACGGTAGAGTGCGTTCTTCCCCTTCTCGACGACCTGGTCCTCGCGGATGAGCCAGTCGTTGAGCACGTAACAGTCGAGACGACCGTCGCGGTCGAAGTCGAGCCACGCCGCCCCGGTGCCCGCCGAGTCGAGGAGATGGTCCTTGTCCGGGCGCCCGGCGAGAACGACGCGGCCAAGCCCCAACTCGGGGGCGACGTCGACGAAGCGGAGGGAAGCGGTCTCCGCCGCCCCGACCGAGCGCGCTCCCCCACCCACCTGCAGCAGGAGAGCCGTCGTCGCGCCCAGGCCGAGGGCACGCACGGCCCGGCCCGACCGACCGGGCGGCACTCCCCCGTCTACTCCAGCTCTGCCGCGTCGCCGCGAGCCGGGCCGGCTCGGCGCCCGAGCGGGAGGAGCTTCACTTCGCCGATGCCCCGAGCAGGTCGGCCACGACGCCCTCGACCTTCTTCCACTCGGCGGCGAGCCCGTCCGCCTTCGGGGCGGCGGCCAGGCCGCCGATCTTCCGGGAGGAGTCGAGCAGCTTCTGCTTGGCGGCGCGGGTCACGACCACGTATCCCTCGTCGTAGAGACCCTGCGCCTCTCCCGCGGCGTTGTGGTGGTGACCGCCCTCGAGGAGGCGCTTGCGCACCGCGCCCACGGCGTTGTCGCCCTCGGTCGCGAGCTGTCCCACGTCGGAGGCCAGGGCCTCGAGGGCCGCCGTCGCCATCTTGGAGTCGCCCTTCTCGAGCGCGGCCTGGGCGCGCGTGTACACGACGTGGCCGTGGGCGAGGGTGGCGGCCAGGATCGACTTGACGAGCTGCTCCTCGGTCCGTTTCAGGGCGAGGATGCCGTCGGCCAGGGAGCTGTAGGTCGCCACCATCTCCGCCGGCGTGCCCGCCGACTGGGCGGGCACGGTCGCGGGAAGGGCGAGGGCCAGGACGGCAACCCCGGCCGCCGCGCTGACCACACTGGGTCCGAGCTTCATGTGCGCCTCCTGCCGGCCCCGGGGGCCGACCTCGTGTTTCGCGGATTCGTCATGATTGCCTTCCGAAGCCCGGAGGCTACCACAGTCCGCGCAGACCCTCCGGGTGCCCGCGACGGGACTCCGACCGGAGCAGACTCGCCCGACACCAGCCCCTGGCCTCGCGATGCTGGCGCCTCCACGGACGACCGGGATGGAAGAAGTATCCATGACCGCGCACCGCGGCGCCGCCGCCTCTTGCCTGGCCGCTCTGCGCGCCGCCCCCCGCGAGGGAGTCGTGATCCCCGCCGCGCGGATCGGACTCGACGAGCAGGGTCGCCTCGTCTTCGAGGCGCGGCCACGCTGCACCGGGCGCCAGAAGCTCCTCGGCGTGAAGTCCCGGTCGAAGGAGTACGCGAAGAAGCACCGGGCGTCCGCGGAAGCGGCGCGGCGACACTCGGGAGAACCTGCCGGGAGCTCTGGTGTCCGGAGGCCAACGCGGCGGCCCGCCGAGAGGAGTTGGCCTCAAGACTCTCTTGGCGGCGCGTCCGCATCCTCTGGCTCACGAGGAGGCGGTGCCTCCGCGGGCGGCTCCGACGGCAGCGCTCGAATCCCATCCGCGATCTGCCGGCTCAGATCGGCGATCAGCTGGCTCATGACTTCGATGCTGGCCCCCGCCTCCGTGCCTGGCGGGCCGCTCGGTACCGGTCCCCGGCGGAGCTCGACCGGTCGGATCGCGAGCGCCCGCTCGGATCGGGCCGGCAGCAGGGTCCATCGGCCGCGGAGGAGGACGTCGCCGTCGCCCTGCCGCCCGAAGACGCTGAGCTCGACGACGACCCGGCAGCGCATCTTCGTGTCCGCGCGCCACGGGCTCCCGATCAGTCGATGCTCGGGGAGCAGAACCGCGAGGTTCTCCCGCAGAGTCCGGGCGATTCCGGTATCGAGAGGTTCACCCCACCGCACGAACTCGTCCACGCGGAGCTCGCCGGGCGCCCGCCAGGCCACGACCTGGGACCGTTCGAGATGACCGGGGAGCTGCACGGCCGCGACGCCCACGATCCCTCCCGTGGGCTCGGCGGCCGGGGCGGCGGGCGGCTCGACGAGCGAGCGCAGAACGAAGAATCGGGCCTCCGGCGTCCGCTTGAGCGAGACGCACGAGGCGGCGATCACCAGGACCAGAAGGGCGAGCAGGGTCTGGGGTCGCGTGCGCATCACCGGTTCTCCTTCCCGGGTTCCTTGCCCCGGATGACCGCCTCGGGATGGGTCTGGATGTACTCGACCAGGTTCCTCAGCGCGCTCATCGCGCGCTCCACCTCCGAGATCGTGCCCGAGAGCTCCATGCGCGTCTCGTCGGCCCCCCGCAGCGTGGCGTCGAGCGAATCGAAGGCGCGCTGTGTCGCCTGCAGCCGCTCGCGCAGCTCGCGCAGGGTCTCGCGCGACTCCTCGCCCAGCGACCCGACCTCGGTGTCGAGCCGCCGGAGCAGCGCCTGGGACTGATCGAGCGTGGCGTGAGCCTCGACCAGGGTCGCGTCCACGCGGTCCGCGGCGCGCCGAGCGCTGGCGAAGACCTTCTGGACGTCATCCGACTCGAGGACCACGCGCGCGGACTGGACGACCTTGCGCACGTCGTCGAGCATCTGGTCGAGGGGCAGCTCGGCGAGCTTCTCCGAGAACCCTTCGAACCGTGCGCTCAGCCTCTCGAAGGCGGTCGGAGTGGTGGGCAGCTCCGGGAACCGCGGGCGAACGCCACCGAGGCGGGCCGGCTGCTCCGGACGAAAGTCGAAGTCGATGGCTTTCTGACCGGTGAGGAGGCTCTGGCTCACCAGTCGGCCGCGAATGCCCCTCTCGATGAGGAGCTTTCCGAGCTCCTCGGTGCTGAGATCCTCGAAGGGATCGACCATCCCCGGCGGCACCTCGACCACTTCGCCGGCGAACTCGATCACGACCTCGATCTGGATGGGGTTCTCCGCGTCCCCGGTCAGGAGGGGGCTCACCTCCGTGACCTGCCCGATCCGCACGCCGCGAAACGTGATGGGAGAGCCGGAGTTGAGGCCGCTGACCGAGCCCGGGAAGAAGACGGTGAAGCGGTCTCGCTGCCGGAGCCAGCCTCCCGAGCTCAGCACCACGATCGCCGCGAGCACGAGCCCCACCGCGCCGAGCACGAAGGCGCCGACGAGCCGGGGGTGGGTCCGGGCGCTCACAGCCGCCCCCGGGAGAGGAACGCGCGCACCTTGGGGTCGGAGTCGTCCCGGAGCTCGCTCGGCTTGCCCTGCGCAGTCATGGTCTTCTTCTCCGCGTCGAGAAAGACGGCCTTGTCGCCCAGCTCGAAGATGCTGGGAAGCTCGTGGGTCACGAGAACGATGGTCGTTCCCAGGCTCTCGCGCAACTCGAGGATGAGATCGTCGAGCCGCCGCGAGCTCAGGGGATCGAGGCCCGCCGAGGGCTCGTCGAAGTAGAGGATCTCGGGATCGAGCGCCATCGCCCGGGCCAGGCCACCACGCTTCTTCATGCCCCCGCTGATCTCCGCCGGATAGTGCTCCTCGAAGCCGGCGAGGCCCACCAGGGCCAGCTTGAGGCGCGCGATCTGCGCCGCCTCGCGGGCGCCGATCCCACTCTCGGTCAGGGGCAGGGCCACGTTCTCCTCGAGGGTCATCGAGGTGAACAGCGCCGCGTACTGATACAGCACGCCGAAACGGTGCTGCAGCTGCTCGCGGCGCTCCTCGTCGGCGGCCCAGAAGTCCTCTCCGCCGTAGAAGACCGAGCCCGCCTTTGGCCGGTTGAGGCCGATCATGTGCCGCATCAGCGTGCTCTTGCCGCACCCGCTGTCGCCCATGATCACGAAGATTTCGCCGCGGCCGACGGTGAAGCCGATGTCGCGCTGGACCACGTGGGCCGCGTAGGCCATCGTCAGGTCGCGGACCTCGATCTGGGCGGGCTCCACGGTCTCCCTCACAGGTGCAGGAGGTGAAGGGCCACGGTGAAGATCGCGTCCACCACCACCACGAGGACGATCCCCACCACCACCGCCTTCGTCGCCGCGGCGCCCACCGCCGCCGCGCTCCGGCCGGAGCGGATGCCGTAGTAGCAGCCGCTCAGCGAGACGACGACCCCGAAAGCGACCGCCTTCACCAGACCGATGATCACATGCCGCAGCGCCAGAGCGGATTGCGTGTGGACGAGGTACTCCCGCACGCCGACGTCGAGGAGGGCGACCCCCACGAACATGCCTCCGAGGATGCCGAGCACGTCGGCATAGGCCACGAGGGCGGGCAGCATGAGACTGGTGGCGAGGACCCGGGGCAGGACGAGGAACTCCACGGGCCGAAGCCCCATGGTCTGGAGGGCGTCCACCTCCTCGTTGACCGTCATCGTCCCCAGGGTGGCGGCGAAGGCCGCCCCGGTCCGTCCACACATGACGATGCCGGTCATGAGCGCCCCGAGCTCGCGGGCGATCCCGATGGCGACGAGGTCGGCCACGTAGATCGTGGCTCCGAACTGCCCGAGCTGCACCGCCCCCACGAAGGCGAGCACGGCGCCAATCAGGAAGTTGATCAACGCCACGATCCCGAGCGCCCCGACCCCGGTGGCTTCGAGCGCCTGGAGCAGATCGACGCGCCGGAAGCGCGCCCGGGCTCGCAGCAGGGGACCGAAAGCCACGACGACCTCACCGAGGAAGGAGACGGCGTCGCCGAGCGTGCCCCACCCGTGGAGGGCGACCCCTCCGACCCGTGCGAGTAGCGCGTCGTCCGCCGCCGGCCGGTCGCTCTTTGCTCGCGGCACCGCCCGCGCCAGGTCCACGAGTCGGCGGACTCCCTCGGGCAGGGACGAAGCATCCGTCGCCAGCCCTCGCCCCGCCGCGAAGCCCGCGACCTGGTGGACGAAGGTCACGAGAGAGGTGTCCCAGCCCTCGATGCCATCGTCCTCGAACACCACGCGTGCTTCGGGGGCCAGCGACTCGAGGGCCCGGACGAGCTCCTCCGACGAGGGCACGCCCTGCTCGAGAGACCAGTGACCACGGACACGGACCCGCAGCGCATTCGCAGCGTGCTCCAGACGGTAATGGCTCGTCGTCGCGGTCTCGGCGGGCATCGATGGGCCTCAGCGTCCCCCGGAAAGGTACCTCAGGGTGAGGAGAGTGATGTCGTCGGACTGGGGCGCCGCGCCCGCGAACTCTCTCACCGCGCCGAGCAGGCTTTCGGTGATGGCGACGGCATCCTCGTGTCGGTGATCGGTTGCATTGTCCACGATCCGCCCGATTTCGAAGAACCGGCCGGCGACGTCCTGGGCCTCGGAGACGCCGTCGGTGTACAGCACGACCGCATCCCGCTGACCCAGTCGGAGCCGGTTGATCGCGTAGTCCGATTCCTCGATCAAGCCGAGCACCCGCCCGCCTTCCGCCGGCAACGGCCCGATCTCTCCTTCGGCGGGGACGAGCACGGGCGGGTCGTGCCCGGCAATGGCGAACGCGAGGTCTCCCGTCTCCAGGTCGAGGCTCCCGCAGATCGCGGTGACGAACATGCCTGCCTCGTTCTCCTGGCACAGATTGTGGTTCACCGCGGAGAGAACGGCCGCGGGGTCCCGTTCCCGAGGGGCCACGGCCTCGAACAGCGTCTTCGTGCGGGCCATGAAGAGAGCGGCGGGGACACCCTTGCCCGAGACGTCGCCCACCAGGAAGAAGACACGCGAGCCGTGGCGGAAGTGGTCGAAGAGGTCTCCGCCCACGGCACGGGCCGGCACGAGGGTGGCCGCGAGCTCGTAGCCCTCGCCCGGCCCCCCCGCCGTCCCCCGGGGCAGCATGTCGGCCTGGATGCGGCGGGCGACCTTGATCTCGCTCTCCAGCCGCTCCTTCGCCGCGGTCGTCTGCTGCAGGTCGTGGATGTAGGCTTTCAGGGAATCACGCATGTGGTGAAAGGCGCTCGTGAGCGTTCCCACCTCGTCCTGCGTCTCGATCGGGGGAAGCGCGGCGCCGAGATCCCCGGTGGCCATCTGGACGGCGCTGGCCGCGAGCGCCTGCAACGGACGCGTGAAGCGGCGCGAGATGAGCACGATGACGAGCGCGAGAAGGCTGAGGCCTCCCAGCGACAGGGCGGCTTGCACCGTGCGGAGCCACCCCACCTCCTCCAGCAGCTCGCCCTCCGGATAGAGCGTGGCCAGGGACCACCCGGCATGGCCGATCGGCCGGTAGGTGAGCCGATAGCGCACGCCGTCGACCTCGATCGGCGCGAAGCCCGCCTCTCCCGCGATCATGCGGTCCACGATGGGGCCGAGCCGGGCTCGATCCTCTTCCTTTACCGAGGCCAGCACGCCAGAGGCGGCACAGTCCCCCTCGCGCGAGCCCTCCGACGCGGCGATGACGCGCCGATCACGCGAGACGATCACCCCGAAGCCGCTGCGGCCGAGCTCCACCGCGGCCACCCGTTCGTCGAGCCAACGCAGCATCAGGTCGGCGGTGACGACCCCCCGGATCACACCCTCGGGGCCCCGGAACGGAACGGCGAACGTCACCATGGAGACGTCGGCGCCGCCCACGTCGAGGTAGGGCTCGGACCATCGCGGCTCGCCCCCATGGACGGGCGCCGTGTACCACTCGCGCTCCCAGTAGCGATACTGATCGGCGGCGAGGTCGGTGCTGGCGAGCACGGCCGGGTCGTCGGCCCGGCGGTGGTAGTAGAGGGCGAAGTGCCCCGCCCGTCCCGGCATCGCCCCCGGCTCGAACGCGATCGCCGCCCCGAAGACCTCGGGGTTGCTCAGCACGAAACGTCGCAGCAGCCGGTCCATCCCCGCGGCATCCGGGTCGAGCGCCTCGAGAGCCTCGGCAAGGATGGGTGTCTGCTCCTCCACGGCGTGAAGGACGTCTTCGATCCGATTCGCCGCTGCTTCGGTCTCGTTCTCGGCCTCTCGCTCGGCGGCGGCGAGGGCCATGCGTCGGGAGAGCGAGTTGGAGACGACCATGGTCACGACGTAGACACCGCCCACCGCCAGCAACGTCCACACGATGAGGCGTGTGGTCAGGCTGCGAAAGCCCGCGAGGCGAGAGGGGCGGCTCATCGAGGTGCTCTGTGCGGTCGAATTATACCGTTCGTCGGATTCCGGCCCGGGGCACACCGGAACGCGACGACCGCGACGCATCGCCGACAGGAGGCCCTGCTCGGACCAGCGTGAGGCGCCGCTCCCGGAGCGGGCCGCCGTGCAGAGATCCGTCGTGGATCCGCTCACCGCCCGGGGCCATCGGGACGTGGCGGCGGCACCCGCACCGGCCGGTCCGCCCCTTGGGGTGCTTGACAGGAAGAGGAGCCTGGCCTAGCTTATTAAATGAACGTTTGATTAAGTGCGTCCGATGAAGACCCGAAAGACCCCTTCCCCTCCCCGGAAGCGTTCAGGAGACCGACGCGACCCCGACGCGACCCGTCGCGCCCTTCTCGCCGCCGCCGCCGCCCTGTTCGCCGAGCGGGGGTTCGACGGGGTTTCGGTCGAGGACGTCGCCGAGCGCGCCCAGGTCAACAAGGCTCTCATCAGCTATCACTTCGGCGGCAAGCGCGCCTTGTACGTGGCCGTTCTCGAGTCGGGGTTCGCCGAGATGGCGGATCGGCTCACCGTCATCGAAGGAGAGTCGGGCGACGCGCGGGAGGTCCTGCACCGGCTGATCCAGGCCTTCGCCGCCATGACCCGGGAGCGCCCGGACTTCCCCGTGCTCTTCGTCCGGGAAGCGGTCTCGGTGGGGATCGAGCCGGCGGTGATGCCCCACCTGGTGCGGGTCATGGGAATCACCCGAAGGCTGGCCGAGCGGGGCGTGCGCGAGGGCGTCTTCCGCCCCGTCGACCCGCGGCTGCTCCACCTGGGGCTGGTGGGAACCCTGGCCTTCTACTTCGGCACCGAGCACGCCCGGGAGAAGGCCCGGGCCGAGGGGTACCTGCCGTTCGCGCTGCCGTCGACCCGGGCCTTCCTCCGGCACCTCGAGGAGCTCACCGTTCGGGGCCTCGCCCCCTCTCCTTCTCCCCGGAAGAAGGACAGAAAAGGAGCACGCCGATGAACCGCTGGGCCGTGATCGTCACAAGCGCCGCCGTCGTCACCGGCGCCTGCCACCGGGGGGACGGCGACGGCCTGATCGTCGCCTCCGGACACGTCGAGGCCACCGAGGTGACCGTGTCCGCCAAGGTCGGAGGCACCCTCGAGCATCTCGCCGTGGACGAGGGCCAGGCGGTCGCGGCAGGGCAGGAGCTCGCCCGCATCGACACGACCGACACTCGGCTCGCCCTCGACAGCGCCCGCGCCGACCGGGCCACCGCCGAGGCGGAGCTGCGCCTGAGGCTCGTCGGCTCCCGCGAGGAGGACATCGAGGCGGCCCGGGCCCAGGTCGCGCGGGCCGAGGCCGACCTCGCGGGAGCGGAGAAGGACCTCGAGCGCATGGACGGCCTCCTCGCCGCGGGATCGGGCACGACCAAGGCCCGCGACGACGCGAGGACGCGGCGGGACGTGGCCGCGGCCACCCTCCACGTCACTCGCGAGCAGCTCCGGCGACTCGTCAAGGGCTCCCGACCCGAGGAGATCGACGCCGCCCGTGCCCGGGTCGAGGCGGCCGAGGCGCGCATCGCGCAGCTCGAGCAGCAGATCGACGACGCCGTCGTCAAGAGCCCGACCGCGGGCGTCGTCACCGAGAAGCTGGCCGAGCAGGGCGAGCTGCTGGCCCGAGGCACCGGCGTCGTCGTCGTCACCGATCTCGCCCGCGCGTGGCTCAACGCCTACGTGTCCGAGCCCGACCTCGGCCGCATCCGTCTCGGCCAGCCGGCCGAGGTCGTCACCGACGACGGCGTGGCGCGAAAGGGAACGGTCTCCTTCGTGGCCTCGCAGGCCGAGTTCACTCCCAAGAACGTCCAGACCCGGGACGAGCGCGTCAAGCTCGTCTACCGGATCAAGGTGGCCCTGGACAACGAGGACGGCCTGTTCAAGCCCGGGATGCCGGCCGAGACGCGCCTCGAGCCGGGGGGAAGGCAAAGGTGAGCTCCGCTTCCGTGGAGCCCCTCGTCGAGGTCCAGGGCCTCACGCGACGCTTCGGGGCGCTGAGCGCGGTCGACGGCCTCGATCTCGAGGTCCGGCCGGCGGAGATGTTCGGTCTGATCGGGCCCGACGGAGCGGGCAAGACCACGACCCTGCGGATGATCCTCGGGCTGCTGCGCCCCGACGCCGGACGGGTCACGACCTGCGGCCTCGACCCTGTTCGCCAGCGCCGACGGCTGGCTTCGCAAGTCGGCTATCTCTCGCAGAAGTTCTCCCTCTACGGGGACCTCAGCGTCGACGAGAACATCGCCTTCTTCGCGTCCATTCGCGACGTCTTTCGGTTCGCGAGGCGCCGGGACGAGCTGCTCGAGCTGGTGCGCATGACGCCCTTCCGGTCGCGGCTCGCCGATCGCCTCTCCGGGGGCATGAAGCAGAAGCTCGCCCTCGTGTGCACCCTCGTCCACACGCCGCGTCTGCTCGTGCTCGACGAGCCCACCACCGGTGTCGACCCCGTGTCGCGACGCGACTTCTGGAAGCTCCTCACCCGCCTCCAGCGCGAGGGCCTCACGATCCTCCTCACCACCCCCTACCTCGACGAGGCGGAACGGTGCACGCGGGTCGCCCTCGTCGACCATGGTCGACTGCTGACGGTCGACACCCCGGACGCGCTGCGCGGCGGGGCGAGTGGGGTGCTGGTCGAGGTGGTGGCCGACCCGCGGCGCCGGGCCGCCGAGGTCCTCCGCACGGTGCCCGGCGTGGGCGAGGTCGAGTCCTTCGGCGAGCGGCTGCACGCCACGCTGCCCGACGCACGATCCGCCGACGCGACAACCGCCGCGGAGCATCTCGAAAGCCACCTCCGCGACGCCGGCGTCTCGGTTTCCTCCTGCCGCCCCACGACGCCTTCCCTGGAGGACGTCTTCATCGCCCGGATCCGGTCCCAGTCGACCGCGCCCGGAGCCCCCGAGGTGCTGCCATGAACCGTTCCCTGCTCGTGGCGTGGGTCGCGGTGCTCCTGCTGGCCTCGCCCACCCTGACTTCCGGCGGAGCCCCAGCCGTCGACGGCGCCGATCCCGCGCCGAGCCCCGCCCCCACGGCGGCGGCGGTCCGGCTTTTTCCGGATGCGGCGGCTCGGCGCCTGACCGTCGACCAGGCGGTCGAGCGCGCGCTCGCCGCCTCGCCGCGGCTGCTCCGCTTCGGCGCCCTCCAGACCGCGGCCGAGGCCGACGAGGACGCGGCGCGCGCCGAGCGCTGGCCTCAGGTTGAGGTTGGGGCGGGGTACCAGCGCCGGTCCCGGGTGCGGGAGCTGTCGATCGTCGCTCCCGCCGCGGACCCCACCCTCCCGGTGAATCTCATCACCATCTTCCCCAACATCCAGGACAATTACCGCCTGCGCGCGGGGTTCTCTGTGCCCCTGTACACCGGGGGGCGGATCGGGAGCCAGATCGAGGCGACCGGCTGGGGCCGGGAGGCGGCGGAGGCGGACCTCCGCGCGGCCCGGGCCGACCTCGTCCTCGAGGTGAAGACCGCGTACTGGAGCCTGGTGACCGCCCGCGAGACCGTCCGCGTTCTCCAGGAAGCGATCCGGGCCTTCGACGCCCACCTCGAGGACGCTCGAAACCGCGAGCGCTTCGGCATGGCGGCGCGGAACGAGGTGCTCGCGGTGCAGGTGGAGCGCGACCGCTCCGAGCTCGACCAGCTCAGCGCCAGGGCCGCGGCCGACGTGACCGAGGCCGACATGCGTCGCCTCCTCGATCTGCCCCCCGAGGCCAGGGTCGAAACCATCGAGCCTCTCGCCACGGCCCCCTCGGCACCCGCTGACCTCGAGGCCCTGGTGACCGAGGCGCAGGGGTCCCGTCCCGACCGGGCGGCGCTCGCGGCCCGAGCGGCGGCGCTCGAGGCCCTGACCGGGGTGGAGCGCGGGGCCCGCCTCCCCCAGGTCGCGCTGAGCGGCGGCTACACGTACGCGAACCCCAACCGCGACATCGTCCCCCCGGAGGCGGAGTGGCAGAACACCTGGGACGTGGGCGTGAGCGTGTCGTGGAGCGTGTTCGACGGAGGACGCCGCTCGGCGGGCGAGGCGCGGGCGCGGGCGCGGGCGGAGGCCACCCGTGAGCAGCTGCGCGAGCTCGACCGGGCTCTGCGCCTCGAGGTGACTCGACGCGCCCTCGAGCTGCGGACGGCCGAGGCTCGCCTTTCCGTGGCCGACCGCAGCCGGGAGTCGGCGAGGGCGAGCCGCAAGGTGGCCGCGGACCGCTACCGGGAAGGCGTCATCCCCTCCTCCGAGCTGCTCGACGCCGAGGTCGCGCTGGAGCGTGCCTCCCTCCAGCGCATGGAGGCTCTCGCCCAGCTGCGCCTCGCCGCCGCCGGCCTCGACCGGGCGGTGGGACGGTGAGCAGGGTCAGGGTGGGGGGTGGTCACAGGACGCGATGGGCCGCGGTCCCTGTCGATCCCTCCCGCAGGAGCGACAGGGACCGATGCGCACAGGCGCTCCCCCTCCCCCGACGTGGGGAGGGGATGGGGGTGGGGGGTCGATGAACATTCGGGGCGCGGTCCCTGTCGGTCCCTCCCGCGGGAGCGACACGGACCGAATTGCGCACAGGCGCTCCCCCTCCCCCGACGTGGGGAGGGG
>Ga0326597_10010523_pt1 | contig 12308 bp, 11 predicted proteins | sample RVTome_12_FD_203789 | JGI IMG/M metagenome (GOLD analysis project Ga0326597, IMG submission 203789) | Soil microbial communities from uranium-contaminated site in the Upper Colorado River Basin, Wyoming, United States - RVT100D185 | ecosystem: Environmental > Terrestrial > Soil > Contaminated >... | reverse complement strand
GTGGTAATCGCCATCTCGCTGACGTCGAACTCGAGGTTGCGGCACATGCGCCGGAAGGCGCCGATGATCGGCGCGACCTCGACGTGGTCGAGCGCGACGCCATCGGGCTTGATGCTGCCGTCCTTCAACGCCTCGAAGTGGCCGTAAGGGCCGATCGCCGTCTTCAGCGTCAGAGTCGATGTCGTGCTGGTCATCCTCGTTACCTCTTCCTGTCGCTAGTTCGCGCTCGCGCGGCTTGGTTTATCGATGGCTGGGACCGCCCGCGCTAGCTGGGCGGCAGCATGTGGGGGTTGGGCGGCCTGTCGGCGTTGCGCGGCGCCCAGCGCTGCTCCTTGCGCTCGTAGAGGTGGACGGCGTCATGGATCGTCGGCCAGGTCGGCACGGCGATGATCTCTTTGCGCAGCCAGAGCCGGAGCAGGCGGTCGTGAAAGTCGGCGTCGGCGGTGCAGCTCGGGTCACCGACGTAAACGACGCGGTCGCCGCGGAAGGCGGCGAGGGCCTCGGCCGCGAACGCCTTGCCGTAGGAGGGCCAGCAGATGAGGAGCGCCTGGTGATCGGTGTACTTCTTCACGGCGTCGAGCGCGTCGCGGCGGTCGACCGGGTAGAACCGGCCGGCGTCGACGGCGAAGCCGCTAGGAGGCGGTGCCTGCTCGCCGGCCAGAGACCCGTCTGGCGCCGCCCAGCTGAGGTCGTCGGTCGCGGTTACGGCGACGCCGTAGGCGTTGAGGAGACGGGCCCAGAGGCCGTTGCCGGCGCCGACCTCGAGCAGCTGGCGACCGGCGAGGAAGGCGGCGATCGCGCCGATCGCCGCCGGCGTTGGCACGGACCAGCCGTAGAGCTTCATGAAGCGGCGGCGGCGGCGCACCGCCAGCGCGTAGGTCAGGAGCCAGGCAGGGCCGCGGCCGCCCTTCGCACCGGCGACGGGGCCGCGCGCGGCGATATCGGCGAACAGCGCCGCTACGGCCGGCGAAGGTACGACTGCCTCTCCGTCGCCAATTGAAGCGGAAGTAGCCTTGAATGATTCCGTGGCCAGCCTCGATCTTCCATCCGCCGGTTCGGCGCGCCGAATGCGCGCCCAGAGGCCCCGATTATAGAGGGCTTTCGGTGTGAATTGAAGCGAGGCGTCAGGGAGGACCGCGCTGCCGCAAGCCGCTCGACGCTGCCTCATGCGCGGCGGGGCCCCTTGACAGATCACCGGTTTTACGCTTTGATCGTGCCTGCTAGTTAACGAACTAGTTAGCGTCTGAATACTGGAGGAAAAGCATGCATCCTTGGATGGAGCTGAAGCGGCTCTGGGCCGGCTATCCCGGCGGCTACAAGTCCACTGCACGAGGCGTCGACCCGGTCGGCCGAGCGCTTCCGTTCCGGCAGTCGGACGACCCGAACGACATCCGCACGAAGATCCCCGCCCTCGGCCACCGCGAGTACTGGTACCCGGCACTGCCGGACCGGGACATCAAAAAGAGCCCCCAGGTCCTCCGCATGCTCGGCCAGGACCTCGTGATGTTCCGGGGCAAGGACGGCGGCGTCAAGGCGCTGCTCGACGTCTGCCCCCACCGCGGCGCCTTTCTCTCGCTCGGTGAATGCTTCTACGAGGGGACGGTAAGCTGTCCCTACCACGGCGCGACCTTCGACGGCGACGGCAACTGCGTCGCCTTCCTCACCGAGGGACCCGACTCGAAGGCGGTCGGCGAGCTCAAGGCCTGGGCCTTCCCAACCGTAACCTTGAAGGGCATCGTCTTCGTCTGGATGGGCGAAGGCGAGCCGGTGGACCCGCGCGAGGACCTGCCGCCGGAGATGTTCGACGAGCCCTACACCCAGGTCCGCTGGGCGACCCAGGTGTACCACTGCAACTGGATCCTCGTCCTCGAGAACACGAACGACGCCCACAACGCCTTCTACGTCCACCGCAACTGCTTCACGGTGCTGCGCAGCCGCCTCGGCGGCCGGCCGCGGACGCCGCTGGGCTACCGGACCAAGGTCGTCGGCGGCGTCACGGCGAACTACAACGCCGGCACCGGCATCGCGCCGACCGAGCGCTACTACTACGACGAGGACGGCAAGATCCCCTACCAGATGTACTACCCCGGCGTCGACGGCGTTTGGCCGCTGCACCGCACCCGCCTGCTCTGGACCTGGATCTGGAGCCGCCGGGCGAACAACCGCCGCGATAGCACTCAGCGCTGGGGCGACGGCCGCCGCGACCCGAACCAGGGCACCTCACGGTCGGACGACGACTGGCAGGGCACGCGCCTGCCGAGCATCTCCGCCAAGGGCACGGGCGGCTCTTCCAAGTACCGCAGCCACCGCTGGGCCGTGCCGGTCGACCGCGACATGACCCGCATCGTTTACGTGAACATCGAGCGCTACCTGGAGCCGCCGAGCCTGGCGACGCGGCTCTACAAGGGCGCCACCTGGCCGTACCGGAACTGGAGCCATAACTTCAACTTCCGTTGGGCCGACGTCGACGCCGAGCGCACCTGCCGCTACGAGGTCCCGGAGTACCTGATGCCGACCGACTCGACCGTCGTCGTCATCCGCAAGGTCCTCACGGAGTACGCGCGCGGCATGCACACGGCCGAGGAGCTGAAGGAGCTGGAGGCGAAGGGCGGCATCCAGGAGGAGGAGCTGGTCACTCAGCGCAACCTCGAGATCATGGAAGCGGCCCAGACCCTGCACGCCGAGGAGATCAAAGAGGGCCTGGCGAAGACCCGCTCCGAGACGGAGTGGGGCAGCGCGCCGACCTCGAAGAGCTAGCGCTAGCGACCACGCTGGCAACGGGCCCCGGGCAGAGATGTCCGGGGCCCGTTTTTTGGTCGCCGGATACGCCGGCTGCAAGAGGCCGGCGTCGCCTCGCGCGGGCTCGGCCGGCGGTGCGCCGTCAGGCGAACCTGCCGGTTAACCTTCTCCGGCCTATCGCGTTAAATAAGGCACGGAGGGGTCGCCGTCGACCGAGAGTATTCGCATAGTCGGGCGGGCTCTCGCCGAAGCGGCGCCCCCTCCCGATGCACCGCAATACGTATGGCACACGTCCTCCGCTGTCGTAGTAGCTTCTGTAAGCCTTGAGCACAGAGGCCGCGCGAGCAGTCCATCAAGGCCTAACGGATCGTTCTCTTCAGGGACGCCAGAAGTCGCGGACGAGCTGGCCATCGAGGATGAGGCCGGTGCCGGCGGGATCGCGATCGAGAAACCAGGTCTGGCGCCCGGCGCAGTAAGACATCACGCCGACGTAGTCGCCGCAGGGCTTGACGCCGACGTGGCCCGCCGTGACCTGCGCGGCCGTAGCGTGGTCGGCGAGGCCGAGGGCGTGGCCGAGCTCGTGGGCCAGCAGCTCGCGGTTGCGCCAGGCGTCCCTGGCACCGACGAAGACGATGCTCCTATTGCTGCCGCGCCGGACGAAGGCCGGGTCGCAGGCGCCCTGGACCCAGGTCCGGTCCCAGCCATGCGCCGTGAGGAGGACGTCCGCCTCCCACCAGTCGCCGTAGTGGACCACGAAGATCGGGAAGCCATGGTGGCGCTCGAAGAGGCGGTTCCAGCGCTCGAAGGCGGCGCGGACGTCGGCCTGGCTGAGGCCCGCCGCCGCGAGGTCGGGGTCGATGCTGACGCTCTGGGGCCGGGGCTCGACCTGCCAGCCGCACATGAGGTACGCGTCGGCGGTCCGCGCGGCGGTAGGGCCCGAGAGCGCCGCCAGCGCAAGCATCGCTGCCACGAGGGCGATAGGGAGGCGGGCTAACCGCGAAGCGAGCGGTCGGCGGCGTTCGCCGCGGCGGCTCGGTAGGGTTCCTCGGGTGATCCTGGCTGCGTCGATCCGTGGCAAACCGCACCATCCCTGGTTGGCGGTTTCACCACTGGCCTGTCCCGGCGGGACGGCCGCGGAGCTTCTGGTGACCACATCGGGCGGCCTGACGGCGCCCAGCTCCGAGGCATGGCCTCAACGATTGCTGTCTAGAGGTCCTTCTTCTCAGGAAAACGCAGCCGCGGTCGCCGCGTTACGGCGGCCGGTGCCGCTACCGGCGTCCGGTGATCGACATCACATTCCTTGCGGCCGGCGGCCGCGAACCTGAAGAGGCGTCAAGGCCGCCGCTGCCCGGCGTATGGCAGAATAGGCTATCGGGCAGCTACGACCCGGCGTCGGCCGAGCGCCAAAGCGAGGAGAGGACTACCGATGGCTCCAGAAATCACGATCTACGGGGCGCCCTGGTGCCCCGATTGCCGTCGCTCGAAGAAGTTTCTCTCGGATCTGCGCGTGCCCTACAACTGGGTCGATATCGACCGCGACCCGGCAGGGGCCGCGCTCGTGAAGGAGATGAACGGCGGCAAGCAGATCATCCCGACCATCGTCTTCGCCGACGGCAGCTTCCTCACAGAGCCGGCGGACGACGAGCTCGCCCAGAAACTCGGCCTCGAGCTCCGGGCGAACCGGACCTTTTACGACCTGATCATCCTCGGCGGCGGGCCGGCCGGCCTCACCGCCGCGATCTACGGCGCCCGCGAGGGCATCGACTGCCTCGTGATCGAGAAGAGCGCCCTCGGCGGCCAGGCCGGCGTCACGGAGCGAATCGACAACTACCCCGGCTTTCCGGACGGTGTCGGCGGCGCCGAGCTGGCGGGGCGGATCATCGACCAGGCGCGCCGCTACGGCGTAGAGCTCCTCTCCGCCGTCGCGGTCGAATCGATCGGGCGCGACGGCGACCTGATCGGCGTCCGGACGACGAGCGGCGACGAGTACTGCAGCCGCGCCGTGATCATCGCCACCGGCTCGACCTACCGCCGCCTGGACGTCCCGGGCGAGGAGGAGCTGATCGGCGCCGGCATCCACTTCTGCGCGACCTGCGACGGGCCCTTCTACAAGGGCTCGCAGGACCTGGTGGTCGTCGGCGGCGGCAACTCCGGCGTCGAGGAGGGCCTCTTCCTCACGCAGTTCACGGACCGCGTCCACCTGGTGGAGTTCATGCCGGAGCTCAAGGCGAGCGCGCTGCTTCAGGAGAAGATCCGCGCCCACCCGAAATTCGACATCCGCACGAACACGGAGGTGCTCGAGTTCCGGGGTGAGGGCAAGCTGCGCTCAATCCTGGTCCGGGACCGGGCGACGGGGGCGACGGAGGAGCTGCCGGCCCAGGGCGCCTTCATCTTCATCGGCCTCACGCCGAACACGGCCTTCCTCAAGGGCGCCGTCGAGCTCGACCGCGGTGGCTTCGTCGTCACCGACGATACCCACCAGTCGTCGCTGCCGGGCGTCTTCGCCGCCGGCGACGTGCGCATGGGCAGCACGAAGCAGCTCGCCAGCGCCACCGGCGAGGGCGTAACCGCCCTGCTCATGGCCCGCCAGCACCTGCAGCAGCTGGGTGAGGTGGCGCCGAGGGAGGCGGAAGCGGTCTGATCGGCGCGGCTCGATTGGCCGCGACCGGAAGCCTTTACGCAAAGGGAAGGAGCCCGCTAATAAGCGGGCTCCTTCCCTTTACTGCCCTTACGACCACCCCGGTCGGGGCGGCGCGTCCTGTTTAGATCTTGTCCCAGTAGGCGAAGCCGGCGCCGACCGGCGAGGAGTAGACCGGGACGTAGTCGACGACGGTGGCGCGGCTGCCGTCAACCGTCGCGGCGGCCGCGATCCAGTTGCAGCTCTCGCGGGTGCCGCCCTGAGGGCCACCGAAGCCGGGCATGCCGGTCGCACCGCGGCCGCGCTCGCCGACGAACTGGCTAATGTCGCCTTCGGGGATGTGGTAGTGGTCGAACTGCTCGGCCATGCCGCGGGCGTCGCCCGCCTCCATGAAGCGCAGGAGGCCCTGGTCGAACTCCTCGTCCAGCCAGGCTTCTTTCGCGCCCGGCGTGTGCCAGAGGCCGCCGGAGCCGACGACCGCGACCCGGAGGTCGCTGGGGTGGGCATCGATGACCTCGCGCACGGCCTTGCCGAGCTGGTAGCAGCGCTCCGCCGTCGGCTGGGGCGCGTAGTAGCAGTTGAGGAGGATCGGCACGATCGGCTTGTCGAGGATGTCGAAGGACTCGGCCGGCCGCAGGAAGGCGTGACCGATGCCGCGTTCCGGCTTCGGCATGTCCATGCAGAAGGCCGGGTCGAAGCCGCGCTCCATGAGGCCCGTCAGGAGGCCGACACCGAGCTCCGGGTGGCCCTTGACCTTCGCTTTGGGCGCCGCGGGGCGCTGTCCGCCCTGGCCGAACTGGCCGTCGCGGGCGGACAGCGACCCTTCGAACTCCTCACCGACGTAAACAGCGATGCCGGGGAAGTTGTTGAAGTCGAAGCACTCGAGCTGGTCGTCGCCGTAGATGACGATGACGTCGGGATTGGCTTCCTTGATCTTCTGCCTCAGGGTCGCGAAGCCGTTCTGGATTCGAGCCGCCTTCGACTTGTTCTCCTCCAGGTCGTCCATCGGGACGTCCTCGCGCAGCGAGCGGCTCGCCCGTACGTCGTTCCAGCGCTCAGGCGGCATGTAGCAGAAGGGGCTGTGGGCGACGTTGTATGCTCCAACCAGTTTGGCCATCGTGAAGAATCTCCTTTTATAGCCTTCCGACTCGCTTTAGTCTCTAAAGTAAATTCTCTCGCGATTATAGACCCCTTTCGCGAGGTGCCGCCGTTCATTTCGGCGTAAGCACTGCACATTTTCACCGTTCACCGACGGGCCGTCAAGACTGACCGGCCCTCGCGAACGGCTCCGGCGGCGCAGCAGCCTATCTAAGTTAAAGCCGAATGGCTGTTACAACAAGGAAGGGGCAGCGGTAGCCTGTGCCTATGCTGTGCCTATAAGGATGGCATCACGACAGGAAGATGAAGAACACGTGGCCGAGCACATACAACGGGCTGTCCTCCGAACGCGGGGGCTAACGAAATGTTTTGGCGACCTTCTCGCCGTCGAGGACTTGAATCTCGAGGTCCTACAGGGCGAGGTCTTGGGTTTTCTCGGGCCTAACGGATCCGGCAAGAGCACGACAGTCGGGATGATCCTCGGTCTCATCAGGCCAACATCCGGAACGATTGAACGACAAGGGCTGCCCCTCCAGCGAATCGGCGCGATCATCGAATCACCAGCCTTCTATCCGTACCTGTCCGGGCGGGACAATCTCCGTGCCCTTGCGCTCGCGACTGGCGGAGTTGCCGAGGAGCGAGTCGAGCAACTTCTCGCCATGGTCGGGCTCGGCCAGGCAGCTCACAGGAAGTACCATACCTACTCCCTTGGAATGAAGCAGAGGCTTGGCATTGCCTCCACCCTGCTTGGTGACCCGGAATTGGTAATCCTCGATGAACCTACAAACGGCCTCGATCCTGCCGGCCAGCAGGAGATCAGAGCTCTTATCCCCCATCTCGCCGAAGAGGGCCGGAGCGTCCTGCTGGCCAGTCACCTGCTCCACGAGGTCGAGCAGGTCTGCGACCGCGTGGCAATCCTGCGGCGTGGAAAGCTCATCGCCGAAGGTCTGGTAAGAGATCTCGTAAAGCGGGGCGCTTATCTCGAGGTAGAAGTCAGCGATCCCGAGAGGGCATCGGCTGTGGTCAGCCAGATGGACTGCGTCCGCGGCGTGCGCATCGACGGCGGGCGACTGCATGTCGAGGCTGATGCTGACGCTGGCTCCGCCATTACCAAGGCGCTAGCTGAGGCAGGAATGTTCGTTTCTTCACTCAGTCAGAAACGTAGCTCTCTTGAGGACGTTTTCCTCGAGTTGACGTCCGAGGACACTTCACGATGACCGCTCTCTTACGGAGCGAGCTGTTTCGCCTGACCCACCGGATGATGCCAAGAGTCATGCTGCTGCTGATGGCCGCCCTGGTGGTCGGCGCCTATGTCCTGCTTTGGTCCGCCTCCGGCTCACTCAGCGAAACCGAGCTGGCAGAAGAGAAGGATCATATGCGCCTCGCCAACGCACCGAAGTACGGCATGGATATCGCGTATCAGGTGGGATTCCTGGTCACCGTGATCCTCGCTTCGAGCTCGATTGCCACCGAGTATGGTTGGGGGACCGTAAGAACAGTCCTCGCCCGGACCGGCAGCAGGTCTGCTTTCTTGCTGGCGAAGCTTTCGGCTATTGCGCTCTTCATTGGCTGCAGCGCCCTCGTGGGAGCCTTGAGCGTGTTCATCGCTAGCTCAATCGTTACCGTCCTAGGAGACCTGGATACCGATTTAGGAAGCGGATTCATCACGCGGGCGATGCTGTCTCCGGTGCGCGTCGCCGTCGTGCTGCTGCCCTACGCGAGCCTGAGTTTTGCCGTGGCGCTCTGGTCACGCACGACCGCGGCGGGCATCGTGGTCGTCGTGGTGGCCTTCTACGCTGAAGTGCTGCTGATGCCACTCTTTGAGGCCAGCGGAGGCTTCAGTTGGTTTCCGGAGGACTTACTCATCTACCAAAACATCAGAGCGATTCTCGAAATGAACGCAATAAGCCCTGATCCGAGTCTCCCTGACGCCTGGCTTGGAACCGGGATCCTGGCAGTTTATGCTGCAGTCTTTCTGGCCGCAGCTTTCTGGCGATTCAACTCCCGCGACGTTACTCTGAACTGATCAGGGCCTCAGGCGGGTCCCCCGCTCGAGTTGCTCATCGTAGCTTCAGCTTATTGGCCTGATTAATGCGGGCTAAGAGCGCTTCGCGGAGGGCCTTGTGCTGTAGGCGACTAGGCGGCGGTGACGACCGGGGCCGCTGCCAGCCGCTGCTCGGCGACGCGGTAGAGGGCGTCCGGCTCCGCCCCGTCCTCGGGAAAGACCGCTACGGCCACCCTCGCCTCGAACTCGTGCTCGATGTCCAGCCGCCGCGCCGCCGCCGCCGCGCCGGCCTGGTCGCATTGGATCATGCAGACGACGTACTCGCTATCGGAGAGGCGCGCCGGGATGTCGAAGGGACGCAGGCCGACCGAGAGGTCCTGGACGAGCTTGGCGCCGAGCATCTCGAGGGTCGCCGGGCTGCCCTCGAGACGGATGAGAAGGACGGCAAGCTGAAAGCCGTAGCGGCGGCCGCGCTCGATCTCCTCGCTGAGGCGGAAGTCGAAGTACCAGCGGTTGAACAGCCAAGGGACGTCGGCGTGGATGCTGAGGCGGCGGGCGCGCTCGCGCTGCTCGCGCCAGAAACCCTCGCTGAGACCGCCGAGCCGCGAGCGGGTCGCGTAACGGTAGCCGGCGGCGAAGGCGCCGGCTACCGTCACGGCTATCGCGCCGACCGCGGCGGCTTGCCAGGCGAGGTCGAGGGCGAGGCCCGCAAGCGCGGCGGCAAGAATCGTCGCGGCCACCGCCAAGAGGGCAATTCTATGATCACGCAGGCTGTCCATGACCATCTCGGGTTCAACCTCCAGTTGGTCTCTAAGATTGGTTCTCTTTGATGTTATCGACACCGCTAGCGGTGCGGTCGAGCCGGCTTTATGTCGTATGCGCTCTGGCCCGGGACGGCACCGCCCTGCTATCGCCTTGCTCGCAGAGAAGGCCGCGGCTAGCATGGAGACTCCACTGGCGGGCACAAGCGAGGCGACATGAAACAGGTCAAGTATCTCCTCATCGGCGGCGGTCTCGCCTCCTTTCACGCCGCGAAGATGCTGCGGCGCAACGACCCGGACGGCTCGATCCTCATGGTCAGCGAAGAGGACCTGCCGCCTTACGACCGGCCGCCGCTCTCGAAAGAGATCCTTCGCGGCGAGCGGACGCCGGAGGAGGTCGTCTACGAGTCGGCGGCGAAGCTCGCGGAGCAGAGCATCGACCTGGCGCTCGGGACGCGCGTAGAGCGGCTCGATCCGGCGGCGAAGACGGTTACGCTCTCAGACGGCGAGACCGTGACCTATGAGAAGGCGCTGATCGCGACCGGCGGCCGGCCAATCCGCCTGCCGGTCCCGGGCGCCGATCTCGCCGGCGTCCACTATCTGCGTGACGCCGCCGACGCGATCGCGATCTCCAAAGACGCGACGCCGGGGAGCCGGGCCGTGATCATCGGCGGCGGCTTCATCGGCATAGAATCGGCCGCCTCCCTGAGCCAGCGCGGCGTGACCGTCACGGTCATCGAGGCGCTGCCTCACATCTGGGCCCGCTTCTGCGACGAGACGCTGGCCGGCTTCTTCCAGGGCCACTGCGCCGACCAGGGCATCTCCTTTCTGACGAGCGAAATGGTCGCCGAGATCAAGGGCGACGACCGGGTCCGGTCGGTCGTGACGAAGTCCGGCCAGACGATCGAGTGCGACTTCGTCTGCATCGGCATCGGCATCGTCCCGAACGTCGAGCTCGCCGAGGAGGCCGGCCTCACCGTCGACAACGGCATCGTCGTCGACGAGCACCTGCGGACCTCGGACCCGGACATCTACGCCGCCGGCGACGTGATCAACTACTACGACACCGTCTTCGCCAAGCGGCGGCGGGTGGAGCACTGGGGCCACGCCGAGTATGCCGGCCAGGTCGCCGCCCAGAACATGGCCGGCGGCGACGCCGCCTACGACTTCCTCAGCTACGTCTGGTCCGACATCTACGACCTCCGGATCGAGTTCGCCGGCGACGAGAGCGAGCGCGACCAGGTCCTGGTGCGGGGCCGTCCCGGCGAGGGCCCGTTCACGGTCTTTTACCTCAAGGAGGGGGTGCTGACCGCCTACTTCGCGATCAACACGCAACCGCGGGACTTCGCCGCCTATCGGCAGCTGATCCGGCGCAAGATCGATCTCCGCGGCCGCGAGGCGGAGCTGGTCGACCCCGAGTCGAACACCCGCGACCTCCTGCGCTAGATCAGCCAGAACATCTCTCGCTGCGGGCGGCTGGCGGCCGCGGACCAGCCTCTGCGTGCCCGGGCCGACGTGCCATTGACGAAAGTGCCACGATCCTTTAGCTGCAAATAGCTGCAAATTTGAAGGGAGCACGCTGCGATGGCGGATGAGAAGGAAGTTGGTAACAGGGTCAAAGGCGCGATTATCGGCGTCATTCGGGGCACGGGCGAGATTGCCCAGGCAACGATAGAGACGGTCGCGGAGACGACGCAGGCCGCAGTCAAGGGCGCGGGCGCGACCGGCGCCGCCGTGGCGGGACTCGCCGTCGGCGCCGTCAAGGGCGCGATCGAGACGGTCGGCGACGTCGGCAACCAGGCGACGGAGACCGCCGCCGACAGCGTCGAGACCGCCGTGGCCTCGGCCGCCAAGGTCGGCGGCAAGGTCGGCTCCGTCACCAAGGGCGCCGTCATCGGTGCGCTCCGCGGCAGCAAAGAGGTCGGCGGCGAGGCGATGGCCACCGTCCAGCAGACGGCGAGCGGCGCCGTGGCCGAGGCCTCGGAGATCGGCTCCGACATCACCACCGCCGCCGTCGGCGCCATCGAGGGCGCGATCGAGGCGGCGAAGGACGTCGGCGTCTCCGCCGAGGAAGCGGCTTCAGCGGCCGCGACCGGGGCGATTGAGGCCGCTGGCAAGATCAGCGAAACGGCAGCGCGGCGCGTGCGCCGCACCGTCGAGGGCACGATCAAGGGCGTCAAGGTCGTCGCGAAGACCGCGATCGGCAAGGAGTAGCAGCCGGGGGCCGTAGATCGAGGCCCCAGCCGTGCGACACGGCATCAGGCCTATTCGGCCGCCGGCCCCAGTGTTGCGAAGGCGCGGTTGCCGAAGATCAGGGGCTCGAACCGCTCGACGAGACCGACGGCCCGCACCCGCCCGACGACGATGACGTGGTCGCCGCCGTCGTACTCCGTCTCGACGCGACATTCCAGACGCAGGCGGCAGTCCTCGAGAAGGGGGACGCCGTCCTCGTTCGGTTGGAAGGCGAGGCCCTCGAACTTCGTCTCCGTATCGGCCGCGAAGCGACGGGCGAGCTCGGCCTGGGTCCGGTCGAGGATGTGGACCGCGTATGCCTGCCGCGCTCGGATCGGCTCCAGGCTGCGCACCTCGCGGCCGAGGCAGACGAGGACGAGCGGCGGCTCGAGCGAGAGCGACGCGAAGGATGAGACGGTGCAGCCGAAGGGCGTGCCCTCGGCGTCCGCGGCGGTCACGATCGTCACGCCGCTGTAAAAGCTCTTCAGCGCGTCTCTGAGATCGAAGCCGTGCGGGTTCATCGCCATCTCCGGGCTCGATTCTGGCGCGGCCGTCGCGCCAGCGTCAAGGCGCCTGCGGCGGTGCTCACGACTCCCCGTCCTGGGCACGTCGTTGTATCCGGTTGATCGAGGCCGATCTCACCTCCCCAGGTGACGCCGCGTCTGCTAGTATCGCCACGTCCTCAGACTTGCCGCGGCGAGTCCCAGACCAGCCGGCGATGATTCAGATGATTCACTAGAAGCGGGGTGCTCACTTGCTGAAGCTGACGATGGCCTGCAACGGAACCAACGCGCGCATGGCACCACTGATCGACGGCACCGTGAAGCCGGAGAAC
>Ga0326597_10010522_pt1 | contig 12309 bp, 12 predicted proteins | sample RVTome_12_FD_203789 | JGI IMG/M metagenome (GOLD analysis project Ga0326597, IMG submission 203789) | Soil microbial communities from uranium-contaminated site in the Upper Colorado River Basin, Wyoming, United States - RVT100D185 | ecosystem: Environmental > Terrestrial > Soil > Contaminated >... | reverse complement strand
GAGACACCCGCATCACAGCTCCTCGATCCACGCCTCGACCGCCTTCCTGCCGATCCCCGATTCGAGTAGAACTCGAGCGCCAGGCGACTTCTCGTCGCGGATGAGGCCAAGGAGGATGTGCCCGGTTCCGATACGACGATCACCGCTCCGGATCGTCTCCCGCAAGGCCAACTCCAACACCTTCTTGGAGTCAGCCGAGAACGGAATGCGACCACCACCGCGGTCAACAGCCTCGTCTAGATCCGTCTCCGACTGTGCCACTGACCTGATCTCGTCCACCGACCCCCCGAGAGCCGTGATCGCCCGACAGGCAACACTCTCCGGATCGTCCAGGAGCCCAAGCACCAGATGCTCGATGCCCACATGCGAGCTGCCCGACTCCCGGGCATGCGTCACCGCCCTCCGCACCACCTCCCGTGCCTCCTCGGCAAGCCGGGTGAGAAAGAAGCCCCCGCGACCTTGACGTCCTTTCAGCGCGAACCGCTTCTGAGCGGCCTGCTTGCTCACCCCCATGCGCTCGCCGATCTCCTCCCAGGTCGCACCCGACGAGCGGGCACGCTCCACGAAGTGGCCGACCAGGCCGCCACCGAGATCGGCAATTCGACCCGAGAGAACCACCGCGTCGGTGAGCTGCTGGAGGGAGTCAGCCTCCGCGTTTGTCTCCTCGACCAGCCGGATGAGGTCATCGAGTGAAGGCAAGGATTCCATCATGTCGTCAACTCTAAGTTGACAAGGTGCTCGTGTCAACCTTAGGTTGACGACGGCCAGCACCAGCAGTCTCGTCTTCCCTCTCGTGGTACGACGGGGCTTGCCCCTGACCGCCCCCTGAATCCCCATGTCGGACATGAGCCGCTCGACGGTGCAGCGGGCCACCCGGATCCCTTCCCGGTTCAACTGCGCCCAGATCTTGGGGGCCCCATACACCCCGAAGTTCTCATCGAAGACCCGACGGATCTCAGATCGCAGCCCGGCGTCACGCAGCTGTCGGGCACAGGACCGGCGTCGTTTCGCCGACCAATAGGTGGACGGGGCGAACTGCAAGGCCTTGCAGATCGGCTCGACCCCGAACCTGTCCCGGAACGCGTCGATGAACCGGATCACGTCTTGCGGCGACCGTCGAGCTCGGTCGCGAAGAAAAGCGAAGCCGCCTTCAGGATCTCATTGGCACGCCGCACCTCCCAGTTCTCCCGCTCCAGACGCTTCAACCGCTCCCGCTCATCAGTCGTAACCCCCGGCCGGCGACCCTCGTCGATCTCCGCTCGCCGCACCCACTTGCGCACCGTCTCGGCGGTCGGGCCCAGCATCTCAGCCACCGCACAGATCGCCTTCCACTCCGACCCGTACACCCCCTCGCCCTCCCGGACCATCCGCACCGCACGTGCACGCATCTCCGTCGGATACTTCCCCGGCCTTCGTTGCTCTGTCATGACCCCATCCTCTCAAGGTCTGGAGACTGCGCAACACCAGGGGCAGTTCAGGGGTGACAGGCTCGAGCGGCACGCAGAGCGGCCAGCTGAGTCGGGCAAGCGTCGCCAGGACCACCTTTGACTTTTCGCACGCCTTCCATTTCAGTGTCAACCACCCTGTCAGTCCGGTGACCGAGGGCCTCAGCCAGCGGGACCGGGAGCGCAGAATGCCCGGATAGCGCGCTGGTAATTCGGCCGATTTCGGGGTTGGCCGGCGCGTGATATGCGCTACCTGCCGACCAGGACAGGAAACCCGGTTCTGATTGGGACCATTCGCTCCTCACCTGGGGTGCCCTCCACGGCATCTGGACAGCATGAATCCGCCCCTCAAACGCCGCGTGTTCTCTGGCCCGTTTCATATTCTCGTTGCTTGTGGATACCCCACAAGAAGTGGTGCGACATGTCGATCGCTGAGGTTGCGTCGATTCTCACGGGTCTAGCCGCCCTGGCGGTCTCTGGTTCGCGGGATTGGAAGTTAGGGAGTCCCGAGACAGCGAGTCGCCGAAGGCGCCCAGCGGGCAAAGGACGAGAAGGTCTATCGCGCGAGCATGGCTCGGTCAGTCGGCATGAGCCTCACGGACCGAGGAGTCGTTGGTGGTCACCGTAAGTTCAGCGTGGTGGTCAGGAACGGCGGCCGGTTCCCTGTTGAACGGGTTGAGGTAATAGCCGGGAACTCGCCGATGGACAACGTCTTTGAAGCGCCTGATGACTTGGTAACCAAAGCCTCAGTGGGAAAGCTCTTTCCCGAGAGCCACCAGTCGCACACCTTCGAGTGGCCGGACGGGCTGTCCGAAACGGGACAGCCTGACGTTGACCTCACCTTTGTCGACACTTGGGGTCAGCGTTGGATTGAGACTTGGAGCGGTGCTCTCGTCGCGCATGGAGAACCCGGAACTGCCGTTCCCGGAAGTCACGCAAGACGAATGAATCCGGCTGGCGGGACCCGACGAAGGCGGTAGCTCCCCGCTGGTCCTACCGCCGAGATGTCAACTGCGGTCGTGATCATGTCGTGTGCAGTGTTGACCGTCCTTCCGTGAGGCGTCGGTCTTGTGTCACACTTCGGGCCGTCTTGTTCGTGTTACTTGTATGACACATCGGCGAACTCTCGATGCTCCGACGGAGGAACCAGTCGACGACGAGGTTCTCATCCTTCGAGGCGTGGAGCCCTTCGAGACCTTCTACAGACGTGAACGTCGCGGGATGGTGGCTCTGGCGTACGCGTTGTCTCGGAGTCGTCTCGGCGCCGAAGACCTGGCTCAGGACGCTCTGATAGCGGCATTTCGCCGGTGGGATGAGGTTGGCCAGCTTGACCAGCCTGCAGCGTGGGTTCGCAAGGTGGTCGCCAACAACGCGTGGTCGTTCCACCGCCGAGCCAAGGCTGAATTGCGCGCGATGACAAGGGCCGTGATGTCGTCCAGATGGAGCCAGCTACCCAGGTTGCCGGACACAAGTGTTGAGACCTGGGAGGAGGTGGCTCGTCTGCCCAAGCGTCAAGCTCAAGTGGTGGCGCTCTACTACGTGGCAGAAATGACGATGCCCGAGATAGCCGAGTTCCTCGATTGCAGCAAAGAAACCGTCAACACTCATCTCCGCCGAGCGAGAGCGGCCCTCTCCCGGCGGCTTGGAACCGAGGAGACATCATGACCGTAGACGAAAGACTTCGCGAAGCGTCGCGAGATATCCACCAGGCGGCGAGACAGATGAACGACCGCCTACCTCCTGAGAGATTCCGTCGGCGATCCGTCCTCGTTGCATCTGCAGCGGCCTTCGTCCTTGTTCTTGCCGTGTTCTCGCCGCTCAGGCTCATCTTCGGCGGGTCCGAACCCTCCAACCAGTCGATCGTCCCGGTCGCGACTTCGCCGGCCGATCCGGGTACGACCGCAGTCCCGAGTGAAGAGCCAGTTGGCGTCTCGTTTGGCGAGCCGGCAGCTTTGACCGCCGCACCCGGTGAGTTGCGAACCATGCTCAGTGTTGGGAATGTCCTGTACGCCTCGATGGTGGGACCCACTGATCGAGTGATGCGATCAGCGGACGAAGGCTCAACGTGGGAGTCCGTCCTGGAGGCTGATCCGGGCGATGGGGAAGGGCTGTTCGCGGCCGGTGACATGGTCGTGCTTGTCATCGAAGACGACAACCCTGCTCGCCACACGGTTACCCCTTCGTCGGTGGTGAGTAAAGCCCCGAGGGTGCTCGTATTCGACCCAGCGACCGGAGAGCAGTCCGAGGCAATCCTGCCGAGGCCCGAGGATCCAGAGATGGAAGGTCTATCGCTCGACGAGAGCACCGAAGGATGCGTTCTTGGCGGTTATCAGAGCTGGATACGCGCCAACGGTGTAGCGGCGGGCGATCGGCTCTTGGTCACCGGAAGCCACCAGCTGGTCGGGAGACTCGCTGACGGAACCCTGATCTGTGACAGCCAGGTCTACCAGCACCTGACCTGGACCTCCGACGACCAAGGCCGAACATGGGAACTGCACGCAGGGATACCTCTTGGGGCGATCACCTGGACGGGAACGCAATACGTTGCCTGGTCGACAGCCGACACCAGCGACTTTCGGGGAACTCCCGACGGCCTCGTCGTCTCCACCGACGGACTCGACTGGACCGCCGCAGTAGCGACCCCTCCGATCCCCTCCGGATCGATCCCCGTTGGGACTTCCGTGATCTCAACCGGCGATACCGTGATCGCCTGGGCCGGGGTTCAAGGCTGGGCGACCAAAGTCCCGGACGACGTCACAGATCCCGAGCAGCTCCGAGACATACTCAACATCGGCGACGACATGGACATCGAACAGGTACTGGAAATGATCGGAGTCGACCTGCCACTCGACGCGGAAGACAAAGAAAAGATCGTCCGATTCAACGGCTCAAGCGTGCCCACAGGAGCGGTGATCGCTGTTTCCAACGACGGCGGGCTCACCTGGGCGACCTCATATGTCTCAGAGCCGGTGACAGGAGTCGTCGGCATTAGTCAGACCTACATCGCTCTCACGTCAAACTTCAACGACCCATCGGATCCGAACGACGACTCGTCCTCACTTCTCACCTCGACCGACGGTGCCGACTGGAGACATGCCATTGACCTCCCAGAGCTCGGTTATGGACCAGGTTCCATCGCTGCAACCAACGAAGCCGTCTACGTGAGAGGAGAACAGTCTGGGAGACTGTGGAGAATCCCTGCGGGCGACTGAATTCGTGGCGAAGGCTAGGGCAAGAGTGATAGCTGGGCATCGGCTGGGCGATAGGCGGCACTTCGGATTTCAGCGGGGGGTGACATTGGCGAGGAGGTCCCAGTTCGGTCGGCCGGCGTAGAGCAACGCTCGAATCCGGTATGACGCGAACCGTCGGAATCCGAAGCCGATCCGCTTGATGCGTTTGATCAGGTTGTTGACCGCCTCGGTCGGCCCGTTCGACACCCGCGCCCGATGCCATGCGCTGATCTGGGAATGCCAGTGGATCAGGGTCCGGCCCAGCTGGTTGATCTCGGGGGGACATGAATCGTCTTGAAGGTCATGGCCGAGCTGAGCGACGAACCCGGCTGCGGTGTCGGGGTCGACGATCCGGTAGATGTTGCGGACTTCTTCTTTGGCATGCCAGGCGGTCTTGACCTCCCCGCGAGGATCACCGGCGGTGAGGAGGCCGAGCATCTTGGTTCGGCCTCGGTCGTCGACTCGTTCGCTGGCTATGACCAGCAGCTTGCGGACCCGATACAACGGATCGGCTTTGCGGCCCCGATGACCCAACGTCTCGTTCTGGACACGGCGACGGCACTCGTCGAGCTTGTCGTTGGCCAGCCGCACCAGATGAAACGGATCCGCGATCTGGGTGACGTGGTCCAGGGCAGTGTTGAACACCGCCCGATACGGGCCGGACAGATCCAGCACGCCGTAACGGACATGGGCTTTCCAATCGTCCGGCATGGCTCCGATCCAGCCGATCACCCCAGCCGAGTCCCGGCCCTCGACCATGTCCAACAGGGTTCCGGTCCCCACATCGACGATCGATGTCGCCCAGGCTTGGGTCCGCCACCTGCCGAACCGGGCGAACAGGGTCTCATCCAGACCGAGTGCGGTCACCTGTCCGATCCGATCGGTGTCGGCGTCCAACAGTGCCTGCCCGTAGGCCAAGACCGCGTCGTTGACGGTGTGCCAATCGCATCCCAGCTCCCGAGCCACCTCCGCCACCGTCCGCCCGCTCCTCCCGACCTGACGGGTGACCCAGCGGCCAGCCCGGTCTGTCAGCCCCAACCTCGGAGACGCGATCCGGGCGTCGATACTCCACGAACCCGCGGTGCATCCGGGTTCGGGACAGCGCCACCGGTGCTTGCGCCACACCAGCCGCACCGGCCGCCCGACACCGCCAGATCCGCGAACTCGACTTGTGGCCGGTCCTTGACCTCCGCCAGCGTTCCGCATTCGCTGCACAACGGCCGCGATGTCCGGGACTCGATGTGCAACCGCAGCGGCAGGTCAGCACCGTGGTCTTCGACACCGAGCACGTTGACGTCGGGCAAGCCAACGATCAGCTCACACCCGGATAGGGTCAGTTTCCACAGGGGCTCTCCAAGCTGGATGGCGTAGAACACCGCCGTATTGGCAGGGCCCCTGTTACTCGCCTATGACCCCACACCCCGCTCACTGGTCCACCATGGTCGCCGATCGGCAGGAGGGCCTGTCGATGCACCTGAGGGTTCGACTGGTTCACCGCCGACCCCGCTCGCGGCTCGACCGCCAAAATGAGTGAAGCGGGAACCAGTCGCCCAGGACGTGCCGACTGGCGATAGGGCTGAGCGCCACAGAGCGCCGATCAGTGAGCTTCCGGCAGCCACTTCCTGAACCCGACACGTGCAGGCCTGGAGAACGATCAGCAAGGAGACTGACGTGGAAGAGTTGAGGGAACGGTTCGGTGGTTTGGACTGGGCGAACGACAGTCATGGCCGTCAACGTCGTCGACGACGAGGGCACCATGATCGACGAGTTCGAGGTGCCCGATAGCAGCGATGGGCTTGGGGACATGTGCCGTCGCCTCAAGAAGGCAGCGGTCCGCCGAGTGGCGATCGAACGTCCTGACGGCCCGGTCGTCGACGCCCTCCTGGAAGCCGGTCTTGAAGTGGTCGTAGTTGTGTCCAGGTCCGTGAAGGCGTTGCGAGTTCGCTACGGCGCCTCTGGCAACAAGTCCGACCGGGCCGACGCCTATGTGCTGGCGGACTGCCTCCGCACCGACGGGCACCGGTGGCAGAGCCTTCAGCCGGACACCCCGGCCACAGTGACACTGCGTTCACACGTGCGAGCCCGCAAGGACCTCGTTGAGCATCGGGTAGCGATCGCCAACCAGCTGCGCGCCCACCTCAAGGTCGTGTTCCCCGGTCCTGTAGGGCTGTTCTCGGACCTGGATAGTCCCATCTCGCTGGCGTTCCTACGCCGGTTCCCCTGGGAAGGGAAGGCGGCTTGGCTCTCCGAGAAGCGTCTCGGCGCCTGGCTCCGCACTCAAAGCTACGGCGGTCGCCGCTCAGCCGCCGACCTCTACGGTCACCTCACCCAGGCACCCGTCGGGTTGCTGGGCGACGAAGGAGAAGCCCGCAGCAGCGTCACCTTGGCGTTCGTGACGCTCCTCGAAACCCTCGACAGCGAGATCAAGACTCTCAACCGACGGATACGAGAACTGTTGGATGCCCACCCCGACGGCCACATCTTCCGATCCCTTCCCAGAGCCAACACCATCCGCGCTGCGACCCTTCTCGCCGAGATCGGCGACTGCCGCGCCCGGTTCCCCGAACCCGAAGCCCTCTCCTCCCTCGCCGGAGTCACCCCCTCCACCCGCGCCTCCGGCAAACACCGAGCCGTCACATTCCGGTGGGCCGCCAACAAGAAACTCCGAGACGCCATCTGCGACTTTGCCGGCGACACGCCCAACGGCAACGAATGGGCCCGCCACCGCTACCAGCAGCTCCGCACCGACGGCAAGAGCCACCCCCACGCCGAACGTATCCTCGCCCGCACCTGGACCCACATCATCTGGCGCTGCTGGCAAGACAGAGTCCCCTACGACCCGACCCGCCACGGCGCCCTCCAACGCCTCCAAAACGGAACCAGCTTGACATAGGGCTACTCATTTCCGAAGAGCCCGATAGGCGCCGGGTCCACACCTAATCCATCACGGGACGCCGTCGCCGGTTGAGTCCGCTTTGCTTTCCGACGAACAGATCACCTGATCGGGAGCGCATTCGCCCATATTGAGACTGTGCGGTGAGGTGGGGAGTCGGTTGGTGATGTGAATGCCGGGCTGATGACATAGCGATCTGGGTGACAGTGGCCAGAGCCACCTTTGAGTTTTCGCATCCCTGTCATCTCAGTCTCAACAACCCTGTCAGCCTGATGCCAAACACCTTGTCATCGTCGACTGATGTGTAACCAGCCCGTTCACCAACCACCCATGCGGGGAACCGTGGACGTGAGTTGTCGGCTCACACCATGCCACCGACGCGTCACCGTCGGGTTATGAGCTCTTGGGGTAATGACCCCTGCTGATTAGCGATCTCAGTGTCGAGCTGATTCGGAACGACTGCCAACGTGTACCTTCTGGTCTCAGCCTGTGCTGGGTCGTTTGTCATCAGCCTGTCATCAGAGACGACTGGGGCGGACGTGTATCTGTTCGATCGGAGTCTTCGGAGCGTGGGAGGCTTGTTCCGGGTACGGGCCGTCGATCACGTGTGGTCGCTCTTCCTTCCTGCCGCGGCACTGAACGTGGATGGACCTTCGGCGTGCCGGCTGCGTTCGGCCGTTACTACGAATCCGGCACCCCAAGCAATTGCCGGGAGGGCCCAGGGCAGGCTGAGACTCGAAGTGGCGGGGTAGGTGAGTGAGGCCAGCCCGAGGAGACCAGGTAAGAGACCGGCAACCCAGGCGGTGAGTCTCCAGCCGTCGGGCCGCAGACTCGCCAACAAGCCCACGCCGATGATGGTGAGGCTGAAGGCGGCCATGAACCCGTAGTGCCCGGCGGCGGCATGGTCGTCGGCGACGGAGATCTGCAGCCTGAGGTTGGTGGCCGCAAACGGGAGCAGCGGCACGGCCGCGACCACTACCAGCGCGGCCATCATCCGGTTGGCCCGCGAGACCTGGAACGAACTGAAGAAGTCACGTCCCGCCGGGTGAAGACCAAGTGCAATGAGTGCAGCAGCGCCAACGGTCGCCCAAGGAGGCTGCAGCATTCGCGTGTTACCGGCCAAAGCTGTAATCAAGAGGACTATGAGCAGCGATGCTGTCGGGATCAACGCCATCGCCTGGCCGGCGACGTTCTTCACTGGTCGGCGGATCTGGGCGAGGATGCCGACTAAGGCCGGGATGAAGAGGAACCCGAAGGTGAGGTCGTGGATGCGGTGGTGAGGCTCTTGGAAGTGTGTCATCTGACCGAACGCCCCTGGCAGATCTACATCCAGCATCATCAGGAAGACCATGAGACCGTTGAACCCGGCAGCCACCAAAGTGAGCAGCAACGCCAGCGCGAAGAGTGGTGACGCTCGGAGCGAGCGACCACTATCGCGAATCGCGTGCATCAGGTAGATCTTCATGCTGAGAGGGTCATTTCAGCCCGCCCCGTGTTGTACGGGCGGTGTGTGTCCGCCGCCGACCAATAATGCGATGACGATCACCAGGACCACCAAGAGCCCGATGATCCCAACCACCTTCTGCCAGAAGGCCAGGCCGGTCTTGCCGCTGCCGGGTCCCACTCCCGGGTCACTGTCGTCTCCAGCGTCTCCGTCGTTTCGTGAGTCAGCCATGTTCTCTTCCTCTGCCGCTCGACTTACCGAATGGGCCCTCCGGGGGACCGGGGTGGCGCTTCGGCGCGCCCCAACTCGGAGGTGGAGATGGGGTGGGTCACGTCGTCGCCTCTTTGGCGGTCGCCTGCATCCTTATCGAGACACACTGTCTGTGTCAAGTCGCACTGTCCTTACCCCAGGCATCGTGTACAGTAGGCGGCATGCCGAAGCTATGGGACGAGACGATCGAAGCTCACCGCCGGTCGGTGCAAGAAGCAACGCTGGAGACAACGGCACAGCTGGTGGCAGAACGTGGTCTGCGGGGAGTGACCATGTCGGAGATAGCAGAGAAGACCGGTATCGGCCGCGCCACGCTCTACAAGTACTTCCCCGACGTCGAAACCATCCTCGCCGCCTGGCATCAGCGTCAGATTCGCCGGCATCTAACCCACCTTGGTGAGGTTCGGGACCAGGCCCAAGGACCCGAGGATCGGCTTAAAGCGGTGCTGACCGCTTTCGCCCACATCCAGCTTGAAAGAGCCCGACACGGTCACGGCCAGCCACACGCGTCAGAGCTCGCTGTCTTGCTCCACACAGACGATCAGCTCGCCCATGCACAACAGCAGGTGCACGGTTTGATCGCGGAGCTGATCACGGATGCAGCTACCGCAGGCGCCGTCCGGACCGACATCAGCTCAGAGGAGCTTGCCGGCTACTGCATCCACGCCCTCGAGGCGGCGCGCCATACACCCTCCGAGGAGGCGGTCTCCCGGCTGATCATGCTGACACTCGCGGGGATGCGGCCGGAGCGCTGAACCCGGGCAGTTTGTCTCAAGGCGGATACGATTCGAAGCCTTGGGTGCGCTGCTGTCCCCGAACGAAGGCGACGATGGCTTCCACGTCTTCAGGGGACAGCCCTTCGATGGGTGACCTTCGAGCAGCCCATCAGAGCAGGCACCCAAAACAACCGGTGGAAGCGCTGGTAGAAGAACCGCATAATACGGTAGAAGCCCTGGCCAGCAAGTCGCTGGCCAGGGCTTTTTGGTAGGGCGAGATTTGAAACCCGCGACCTTCGGGTTATGAGCCCGAGTCCGCGGTATCGGCTGATCAGGGGAAACGCGCGAAACACCTGCTCAGACGCCGTTTTTGGTTCGCGTCATTTCGCGTTCTTGACCGGCCCATAGCACCCTCTCGCGCGATGGACGCGCGATGAGAGACAGAGGAGGCGTGAACCACCCTCGGCACCGTACCTCCAGCTGAAGGCTCCAGGTTCCGTTGGAGTGGTCCGAGAACGGAAACGACCGAAGGACTCTCGCGTAACAACCCGGACTCTGCGAAGCGATCCGCCCAGTCGATACCAACTCTATGTGTTGCTGGCCGACCCGATCGTTGCTGCGTCGTGTCGACCGCGCTGGATGAGCCGTTCCCGAAGGTGACGAAACGTCGCATCGGCCAGTCCTCCTGCAGCGGCGGCGCGGAGGGCCTCTACGCTGACGGTTTCGACGTGGTGCTGCTCCCATCTGTCGCCGTGGCCGAGGATCGCAGCAAGGATGCGAAGGCCGGTTGGCGAGGGCTGTGCATCACGGCATCGTTCGGCGACTTCAGTCGCTTGGTCGACCTGCCCATCAGTGAGCTTCACGGTGCGTTCGGTGAGTTCGAGCCACGTTGCCTGGTCGAGCTGCTTGGCGAGGGCCCAGCATCCGAGGCCGCGAAGAGCCGAAGCCGGGACTCGTCTGCCCGCGTCGCCTATGAGCTGCTCCCAGAATGAGACCCCTCGTTCGATGAGGTGAGCTTGGTCGGCAGCTACGCCTCCAGAGAGGCGAGCTATCTCATAGCCCGCTTCCGTCAGGGCGCTGCTTTGCCCGGAGAGACCGTCGATGATCGGCTCGAACGTGTATCCAGGCTCGTCCCATAGGTAGGCGATCAGCAGCCATGCCACGGCATGGTTGGCACCTCGCCGCCCAGCATCGAGGAGTCGGTCGAGCGATCGGGCATAAAAGATCCTTGTGGGCCGTGAATACTTGAGTGTTTGTTGAAAGGTAACGCGTCCCAGCTCGTCGCCGAACAGGACGTCTTGCTGTTCGGTGAGCCAGTCAGCAGCGATGGCCTCAACGAAGGGTCGGCTAGCGGCAATGACTGATCGAAGCTCAAGTCCGACCGCACCATTGACTGCTAGGACGTCGGTGAGGATGGCGTTGAGTTGTTCGCTCGCCGCTCCCCTCTGCCGGTGCTCCCAACCGCCGAGCGCGAGTACGGCCTGAAGGCCCTTCCCGTAGCTGCTGTTCATCGCACGGTTCAACGGGTCGGAAAAGTCGGTGGCGTCGGCGTACTGGTCGATCGTTCCGAGGTCATCCGGTAAGCCTCGCGCCATCTCGGCAGCGAGCGTCCAGCAGAGGGGCAAGTCAGCTTCGAGATCAGCGTCGGCATCGGCCAGAGCGTCGATGAGTTCTACAACGGCGGTGTCGACGCCAGACCAGTCGGGTTCGAACTCGAAGTCGTCCCTGCCGATGACCACAGCTTCCCACCGTTCATCACGAATCAGCTCGACCGCTCGCATGAGCGCCGGCGCTCGCTCGGCGACCCTGGCTGCGCTTGCCGCTATGGCGCGGAAGTAGTGGAGGAGGTAGACAGGTTCCCGGAGCGTCCCAATCACGGCGACCGGGTCATCGGTCCAAGCCTCAGGATTCTCCTTGACGACTGCCTCTAACGCACGAGCGAGTTCTCGGGCGCTGGTTTCCCATGCGTCGCTGGCCTTCGGACGCCAGGCGGCCACCATTGCCGCTGCGTCAAGCACCTCCAATTCGGCGATGTCGTTGGTGGAGTAAGGCGTGGTCCCGTAGCTCGCTCTGGCATTGGAGGCCGGCCTTTCAAGGGCCGAGGGGTCGGGTGGCCCGTGTACATCGGTAACGGCGGCGATGGCGTCCTCCCAGCCTGTCAGAACGCGGTCGAGAAGGACCATTGACCACCGCCACCCTCGTGGCCAGTTGTCGCCAAAAGAGCTTTGCTCGCCATCTGCGGGTTTCGGAGATGGCGTTCCGAACGCCTCCCGAAGATGCTCAATCTCTGTGTCGTCGAGCGGAAGAAGGT
>Ga0326597_10010520_pt1 | contig 12310 bp, 13 predicted proteins | sample RVTome_12_FD_203789 | JGI IMG/M metagenome (GOLD analysis project Ga0326597, IMG submission 203789) | Soil microbial communities from uranium-contaminated site in the Upper Colorado River Basin, Wyoming, United States - RVT100D185 | ecosystem: Environmental > Terrestrial > Soil > Contaminated >... | reverse complement strand
GGTCGAAGTACATATGATCGCGGTGGAATGTAGTCTTTCGCTCGAACGCTACCTTGCCGACCGGCAGCTCAGTTCAGGAGGTCGATTTGCTCAGGACGCTCTGGGTCCCGACGGATGGAGTCGATTCACTACAAATGCAAGCGAGAAGCTCCGTCGCTCGTTCGGGCCTCACTTCGACTACAGTCGCGGGGTCCTCATTGGTCTTGGGCATCGAGTGTGAGGGGGATGCCGCCCAACAGCCGGCTGAATCCGGCAATCGGTCCCGTCACGGGTCTTGTAAGAAAGGTGCCGGACACCCTGGGCGAGGTAACCGCGTGTTGTCCTTGGACCTGATTTTCGATTCCGCGGGCGCGATGTGCTGGGCAGGAAGCGTATGAAGCCGTATCCGCCGGTGGAGGATCTCCTCCGGCCCGTCTTACGGGTGGCTATGCCCCGGGCCGGACGCCTCTACTTGTAGCTAGGCGAGCCAAGTAATGCTTGCAGAGCCAACTCGACCCCGGCTATGGCGATAACCAAGAAGTCCAAGAAGCGTACCTATCCAAGCGGTAAAGGCGCCCTGATCAAGGGTATGTCTGGCCGCCTGCCACTCCAAATCTTGGAGAGCCCACTCTTTAAGACCGAACTCAGAGCCCTCATGCGGGGGTATGCGGGGATCTACGCCCTATACAAGAAGAAGCGCCTCTATTACGTGGGGCTGACCACCGATCTCTACTGGCGCATATGGCACCATGCAAGGGACAGACACGCCGGAAAGTGGGACCACTTCATCATATTCCGCATCCATCGAGTGCGCTACCTGAAGGACATCGAGACCTTGATCTCTCGACTAACCGACGCTCCAGGCATGCGCGTGAAGGGAAAGGTCCCTAAAGACGCCGACTTGATGCGCGTTCTCCGGGCCGTTGTCAGGGAGCAGCAGCACGTCATCTCCGACGTTTCGAAGGTGCTCCGGAGAAAGTAGGCCGGAGCCGCTTGGCCCGTCCAACAATTGGAATTGACGAGGTCGGCGCAAGCGACGGAGCCTCGCAGCTCAACTGGGTGCTAGATTGCACCGGATTGTGCACACAGGTTATTCGTCATGGCAATGACCAAGGAACAACTACTCGCTGAGGTGGAAGACCTGCTAAGGAACATGCCTCCGGCCGAAAACATCCACCTCCATACCGCAGAAAACTTTAGTTGGCTGGGAAGAGTGGCAGCCGTAATTGGACACTGGGACGGCTTGAAGGCTAGCCTCTTGGAGGACTACCTGGACAAGCTTCACAGCCCATTTGCGCGTGACTCTGATGAGGGGATGCGAAAGCTGATGACTCTTCTACACCAGGCGCGCCACGACTTGCGCATGCAGACTGTGGGCCCGGTAAACGTTGCCATGGCGCAAGGTATGGTCTTCGATTACTTCGACGAAGTGCGAAAAATAATCGAGGCCGCGAAACTTGATTTGTTCTTCGTCGACCCGTACCTAGACGCAGAGTTCGTGTCCCGCTATTTGCCGCACATCAGGCCCGGCGTAACCGCAAGGTTGCTTGCGCGTGAGAAACTTCAGACGCTACTGCCAGCGGTGGATACCTTTGCTCAGCAGTCCAAAGTAAAGATCGAGGTTCGGTCGGCGCCCAATTTTCACGACCGCTACATATTCGTCGATAGATCCGCTTGCTATCACTCGGGCGCGTCATTCAAAGATGGCGCAAAGACAGCCCCTACGACCTTGACCCAGATTACCGACGCCTTTGCACCGGTGCTACAGACATACGAAGACCTGTGGGCTCGAGCAAAGGTCGAACGCTGAACAAGCGCAACGTAACATTCGGTTCCAGGGGAAGCTCTGCAAGCGGCGTTGCCGCTCGCTCCGCGCCCCTGGATCGCGTCGTTAGGCCAATCCCGTGACATCTCGATCCGCAGGGAGGTTCGGGGTTCTAGCCGGAACGTGTCTGCTGGGAGTGGGGTGTGTACCGTACGTCCTTCCCGCGGGCGACGTCTGCTTGCCCGGCACCGCGCCACCGTCCGTAGAGGGTCGGATTCACGCCGTAACATCGGCGACGATTAGCGTTAAGCCAAATGCCGAGGTCGAGTCCGCCCCCGTCGTAATGCGGGACTAATGCGGCACGTTGTTGACTCAGTGGACTAATGGCCGCTCTGCTCTCGCGACCGCTTTCGCAATCCCCGACGAGGAGACCCCGAGCAGCCGCGCCGTGTCGGCGAGGGACAGCCCGAGCCGCGCGAGGAAGCTTTCGCGGTTCTGCCGATCGGCCACGATCTGCCCGCATTCCATCCCCCGGAGGATGACGTGGTGCAGCGTCCCCGGGGCATCCAGCCGTGCCTGTCGTGGCATCCTCGCGCTGGCCCTCCATCTTGAGTCGTGGGGAACGCCATCAAAGTTATTCCTCTCAATCAACAACGTCCCGCATTACGCATTACGGGAGCGACGAGCATCGTCGTTCTCCGCCGCCTTGCCCTTGCGAGCCAACCCATCCTGTTCTTTGGTCCCGACTAACCTCTTGCCTGCTCGCTCCTCCTCGGGATGAACACCCCAGTCCTCGGCGCGGTCGGAAGCCTCCCACTCTTGCAATCGATAAATGGAAAGTGACAAAAGCGGCAACGTCCCCTTATTATATCCCTTTGGTTACACAGCAGATTCAAGCAGCTTCTTTAGGTCGTCTCGCCAGTCACGATCCGCGTACTCTCCCTCATCCAGGACTTGAAATCGGAATGTCTCGTCCTGGAAGTCTTCCGCGAGCTTCTGCCAGGGAACTTTGTACCCAACTTGCTCGAAGTAACGGCCTACTTTCCGCTTGTAGTTTGTGTCTTCGTTTCCTTTGAGATGCTTGCCCTTGCTTTCGACCACGACCACAGAGGCGACCGGCTTTTTATTGTGACCCTGTTGAACCACGAAATCCGGATAGATTTTATTCCGCTTGTACCCTTGGATTGAGAAGCACTTCGCACCAACGAGATTTCGATACCACCACAGGACTTCGGGATGCCTGTCCAGATACAGTGCGACTGACTTCTCATACTCGTTAAGGTCATCCGGCACGTAATCAAAGAGGGACCGCTGAACTGCCTCGTGATCGTCATGGATCAGCTTCTTTGTTCCCCTAATCTCAATCTTGGGTGGAATTTCAAAGCGCCCTTCCACACATTCAAGGTAGAAGCCGAGTCGTTTGTTCTTGAACAGGACCTCAAATGTTTCTTGGGTTTGACGGTCTGTTCCGCGGCCGATCAGTCCGACAATCTTCTCACGCACCTCAAACTTAACCAGTCCTAATCGGCCGGAAAGCTCCGAGGTGAGTTGATACAGACGCTCAGTCACCCGACTAACGATCCCCCGCAGCTGCTTCTGGCTGAAGTAATCAAATGGCAGGCTCGCTACCAACCAGGCCTTCACCTGTTCATCAGTCTCCAGGGTAACCGATTCGCGTTCCGCCACACGCTCAAGATCGTCTTGTTCCAGGCTCAGGCGATAGATGGAATCCTTTGCCGCTTCGAGCGCCGCCGCCATGTTCCAATCTATTCCGGCGTAATCGAATCGCATTACATCCACCTGACTGAGCAAGTGTCGGAAATAATCCAGGACTTCGTACTTGCCTCCGTGTTTGACGCAAAAGCGCGGGAGATAAATCTTGCCTTCGAACTCCCGATAGTAACGGCTGAATTCTTCCCGAATAGTAGCAACGCGCTTCTGTCCTGCTTTGCCGTCGTCCGTGCTGCGGTCAACGACACTAGCCTCGTCGCCTTCGTAGCCCTCCTGTTCCAGCGCCTTTTTGACCTCCCGAGAAATATCCGCCGCCTTTCGGCGCAAACAGAACACATAGCTCTCGTTAAGCTCATCGAACGGCGTCCTCGCCACATAGGGCTGGCGAAGCACACGCCCTACCAGTTGGGTCATGCTCTGTTGGCTGCCGGTGTTGTTGAGGGAAACCAGGATGTAGGCGAAGGGGCAATCCCAGCCCTCCTGCAAGGCTGCCTTGGTGATGATCCATTCCACAGGACAGCCTTCGGCCAACAGATTGAGGCCCTCAATATCGTCCGTTTCCGAGGTCTTGATGGCAATGGCCGATTCATGGACGCCCTCTCTCTGCATCAGGTACTCTTTCACGGCTTCGCTGTGAACGAAGCCGGCGTCCCTCTGGTCCTTCCCTGTCCGTTCAACCTGGACCAGCACGATCGGGCGAATGAGCTTCTCGGTTGTCCTGTAATACTTCTCCGCCAGTTTCGCCAGATGCTCGCGCTTCTCCCTTGCTTGTGTCAGACAATACTTCCAGGACGGCTGGTTGGAATGGCGATGTTGATCGGCAGCTTGATCATCTCCTCATCAAGAAGTTCCTTGCCGGTTACTCGAACGAGGACGTTGGCTTCCTTTGGTGGCGTGGCGGACAGTTCGACAACTACTGAGGCATTGAACCCCTCGATGGTCTTCCGGGCGAGCTCGCTAGTGGCCTTGTGTCCTTCGTCTAAGACAACCGCCGGCTCGCAGAGACGGACCAAGTTGCCGAGTGACGTCTTAACCAAGCCCTGGTCTTCCCCGTCACCCTCTCCAAGCATATCCAGGTTCGGGATCTGAGCCTTGACTGCCTTGTGCTTTTCCGGATCGTTCTCAGGCGGGAAATGCTGTACGATGTTGCCGCCGCTATCGCGGAAGAACTTGAGTTGCTCTCGGGTCTCACGATTGGTGCTGGCAAGCTTCAGAAGTAGGATGTTCAGGTTGCTGTGTAGCTGTCCCGGTGTAAGGCGGAAAATCTCATGCTTTTCCCACACCTCAATGCGACGCGATAATGCGAACTCCAACGACTCGCGGTAGGGGTGGCGACGATCTCGCAACGCCTTGAGCGTGTCCTTGTAGATTTGATCGCTGGGAACCACCCATAGCACCAACCCGGAGCCATTGCGGTTCTTCAGGATGGTCTGATAGACGAGGCCGAGGATCTGAGTAGCCAGCAGGGTCTTCCCGCCGCCGGTGGGCACCTTGATGCAGAACGTGGGAAGATCCTTTTCCAGGCCGTTCTTGCGTGGACTGTACTGACCGGGCAGATGAAACAGTTTCTTCGCTTTATCCCAAGCAGCTAAGGTTGCGTACTGACTCCCGGCCGCTTGCTCCGAAGCCAACGCGTCCAGAAACAGTTTGATCTCTTTAATGACGCGTTCCTGGTAGCGCTTCAGTTCCATTTGAGGCTTATTACTTCAGGTTGAACGGAACAATCATCGGCCGCACCGTCCGCTTCGTCTCAAGCGCATACTTCGCCAAGTCATCACGGTGGACCCAAAGTTTTTCACAGTAGACGACCAGGTTCCGATTCTTCTCCATCTTGTCGAGACCCTTGAGCCATTCCATATCCAATCGGCGGTCTTGCTGACCATCGGGAGTGTAGAGCAGATAGTAACTGGTTCCGTGATGCTCTCCGATCTTTCCGGTCTTCTCGTTCATGACCTTTCGGTCGAAGTCTCGGCTGGTCTCAGTATAAAAGATGTACTTGGCGAGATCTTCGTAGCCGGGCAACTGCCCGCCCCAATCGCGGTATTCTCCGAAGAGCGGATTCCCGACACGGGCATACGTGAATGCGTTGCCAAGCCCTGCAACCTTCTCCTTCTTCCCCTTCGGATTGGTGTACGTATAACCGGCAATGACCCGCCGGACCCGTTCAGCCGTGATCTTCTGGCAGATGGTGAATTTCTCCTTCTCCTGGTCTTTGGTGTCATAAGGCATTTGGACAAGGATAAATCTGCGATTTCCCCCGTCCTCTTTGTTCAAATCCAAGACAGCATGCGCGGTTGTGCCAGAGCCAGCAAAGGAGTCCAACACAACATCGTTCTCCTCAGTGACAAGCTCCAATAACTTTTTGATTAGACGAACCGGCTTAGGAAATTGCAGAACTAGACGACCATCGAATATTTGTTTTAAATCTGCGGTGCCTTCCTGAGTGTATATCCCGTCAATTATTGAAAACAGCTTCGCCCCTCTCTCCTCCCCCTCCTCATCTTTAAGATACTGCTTATACGATACTGAGACTCGACTTTGGGTCTGAGTGAAGACAATCTCATCATTGGCCAGCGCCTCAAGTGTGCGTTCCTTCTTCCACCACCATTGTTTCTTAGGCGAAATTTCGCCCCCCTTAGGTAGAGGAATTGGATAAACAAGATTGATTCGTTCCTCCATGCTTTTTGTCGCTTCTAGCGGCTTAAGACGGTATGGCCCTCTGGTGGCAAACTTCGAATCTCTGTATTTGTAATATCTCTCAACGGCAGCCGGGTCAGGATGTAATTCTAGATGATCGATTTGATTTATATCTTTTGAGTAGCACACAATGTATTCGTGCAGCGTAACGATGTGACGTTCCTTAGCACCCCCCCCATAACTCTTTTTCCAAACAAGTCGCTCTATCCTATTTTCTGCACCGAAAATCTCATCCATCAGGAAATTCAGATTGTGAATCTCGTTGTCATCAATCGAGACAAAGATCACTCCATCATCAGTCAACAGTTGTTTGAGAATCTGCAACCGCGGATACATCATGCAGCACCATTTATCGTGGCGCGTGGCGTCTTCTCCTTCCTTGCCAACTGCATGGCCAATCCACTCCTTGAACTGCGGTTGGGTGAGATTGTCGTTATAAACCCACCCCTCATCACCCGTGTTGTACGGAGGGTCAATATAGATGCACTTGATCCGTCCCGCGTGTGTGGGAAGCAGCGCCTTCAACGCGATCAGGTTGTCGCCCTCGATGATGAGGTTGCCGTCAAGCCCGGGCTTCTCGCCCTTCCCTAGGACCGACAGCTTGCTGTCGAACTCCAAGGTATGGTGCGGGACCGTGTGGTGATAACACTCAATCGCGGTCTTTCCTTTGAACTGCAAAACCGGCATCTGTCGCTAAACTCCTGATCGGACCTGTCCAATAGAGAACCGAGGTCTAAGGGTTTCGTTTGGGATTGTACTTTCCTTTTCTATACATATCATACACCCACCCGGCTATTTCTTTCACAGCATTAGAATTAATCGGAGTCTTTAGGCGGTAATGTTCGATACCCTTCGGGGGATTAGCTAGCTCCCCGACGCCAGGCTCTAGCACTAAAATTAGCGGCTTGTCGTTTTCTTTAGAAAGTTTAATTTCGCGCACGATACGATCCGGATCACTTTCGGCACTTGCAGTGAAAAGTATTATTGTCCCAATGCTTCGCTTTATTGCGGGAATGATCTTTTCCTCCCAAAGATCTATACCGAGCATTATATCATCTTCGGCTACGTACCCGACTAGGCCAAGTTTGAAAAGAAATCCCGCTAGCCTTTTACTAATAGCAGTATCGGCGGGGTCTTTATGACTTATGAAAAATTCCTTCTTTGGAGGACATATTGGATAGATAACTATATACTGCCGTGGATCGTGTTCCAAAACCTTTCCGGAAGAGTGGTAGATCTTAATGAGGTAGCGATTTGTGTCAGCTTTAAGGGCTAAATCAAACTGGAAATCTATGAAAAGTGGAGGCGAGAGTTCATCTGCCTCCAGGTTCAATACCCATTCTGCTGTAGGAATATACGGTTCTAAATCTTCGTCGTTCTTGAAAACGCATTCTACCCTTTCCAACTCGATGTCATGAGTCGAGCTGTTACGCACCTGAACATAAATCTGGCCTCTTTGAGTGAAATATGCATTACTTTGTGGAATTGACCAAACACTCACGATCTCAAGCTCGCTCCCGGGCATAGCTCTCCTTAATTTAGTCAGCCACCGAGAAGGGTACGTCGAACCCTTTTCCTTGCCTTTTCATACATACACACTCAGGTGTTATAGGCGATTTAATCTTGAAGGTGTCTTTAGAACGTAAGTCAAAAATTAAAGTTGAATAGGATAAGAAGGCACTCGATAGCATGTCGACAAACAACCCCAATCCAAGGGAGCTGGCCAAGGTTGTAAAACTTACAAGGGACGGAACATTTTGCTGTAAGTCAGTTACATACTCTTCGGCTCGTCTCTTTTGGTATTCTTCGGGCGAAAGATTTTCTGCTGTTATGACCTCAGGTCGTACGATCTCTTGGCAGATTAAGCATGGCAAGCCTGGACCGATAATTGTCGCTCTCGCAGCTCCACCGACCAAGCCGCTTTCATCTTTTTGTAATCCGACGCCGACATCTATCATTGGAATAAAGCACTGGTAGGAAAGCTCATTCAGCACGGCTCTTGGACCGTGCCGATCCAAACAAGAAAATATAATATCGCAGTTGGCAAGTGACCTTAGGACGTCGCTTTTCATCACGGTTTCACTCACTCTCGCAACGTCGAGACCTGGATTAATTGTTTGCAAGTGTGAGCCTACCACGTCTACCTTGTATTTCTTCTTTTGGACGTCTCGTATCGTACTCCCATACAGCCGCGATAGATTACTCCTTTCGATCTTGTCGTGATCGACAAGTCTCAATTTCTTCACGCCCATTCTGGCAAGCTGTTCGGCAACCGCAGATCCCGTCCCCCCTAACCCCACGATGCCAATATCCATTTGCTCTAACTGTGCTTGGGCACTTTGTCCCAACGCCTTAATTTGTCTGTCTAGGAAATCCTTTCTGTTGCTTCGACTTTCCGCAAGAGGCAGATGTACCTGGAAAGATGTTCCATCTAGCACGTTTACTGGACACAGAGAATTCTTCTTGGTTAGCCCCGTCCACATTCTCGCGGTTACGTGAGCCTGACCAAAAAGCATGCTTCCAACAGGCGGGTTTCTCTCCAGACACTTTGATATAGTTTCCGACGTCAGTGCTTCACCGTGGTCATCCGTGGGTGAATAGATTGGAATGGTCTCCTCAAACGGATGGCTATGAACCATGATAATCGTATTTGTCTGGTCTTCCGCGACGTTCAAGACTCGATTCACATATAAAGGTGAAACCTGAAGATGATATGGCCCCTGTCGCAAATAGTCCCCGGGTTTTGGGGAAACCATAGCCTCCGCAAGAAAAACTATCCTTTCACCAGCATCGAAGTATCTTGCGGTTAGAAAGGCAACACTTTCGTCTGAGCCTGTGGACAAGACTCTTGTGTGCACGTCTTTGAAAAGAGGACCCAGGATCCGGATGGAAGGGTTTTTCACTGTCGTTGCGTTAATCTTGCGTCGATTGTTCCCAAATACGTAATTAGATTGTCTGCTGCTGGGTTCCACTTTTGCACATGCCAACTCAATCGATGCCACTGCTGGTTTAGATAGCTTTCGAATGACCCACCCGCCTGTGGAATGTTTCCGTCAGCCAACCGAACATCTGGATCGACCCAAAACATGTCAAGCTTCGAATTCGGATAACTAATATCTGCAATTACCAAAAGGCGGGTTTCTGATTTATTCCACCCTGTTGGGAGTGGATATTTCTCGAACACGACAAATATCTGACTTCCCGCAGGGGGTTCACGTTGGGCGGAAACATTGTATCCTCGTTCCCGCAGGATCGTTAGGTCAGATTCAAGCTGCGGTGGCAAGGACATCATCGGCTCCAAATGTCGCAGGATTGACTATCCTGAATCGCATTCCGGGCTTCAACTCCACGACTTCAGAATCCTGAATCTGTCGATCGTCACCACCTGCCACCGGGTCAGGAGACTTTACATTGAGGATTAACCAGTAGTCCGCCGGACCACCGCCTAACTCTTTTATTTCCAACCCAGTCATCGCTGGCTTCGGAGCCTCGTAGGGTGTGTTGTTGATAAGGATAGTTATCTTGTGACCTTTCTCTTCTTTCGCCATAAAGCACCTCCCATAGTTGGTTTTTGAGTTTTTGAGTTATTTGAAGCCTTTCCCCCGATCACACATACGAAGCGTCACAAATCGTACGCCCAGGCAATGGTGCGCAACAGATGAAACTCGGTTGGTTTGACTTGCAGATGTAATTCCTGGAGTACGTCTATCGCCAGCGCACCATCTTGTTCCTTGTAGCTCATGATCTGCTCAAACACCTAATCGATGATTACCGAGCCTCGCTTGAGAACCCTGACGACTGTGCCCTGGATGTGGAAGTCGCGATCGACGACAATAGGACGATGCTTTGCGCTCGTGGAGTCAGGTTTTAAGACGAAGTAGCCCGACGCTCGTGCGAAACGCTTGATCGTTGCTTCGCCATCGATCAACGCAACTACAATATCCCCGTCATTCGCCGTCGCTTGTTGCCGAACTAGAACCAAGTCGCCGTTCTCAATCTTTTCCCCGGCCACCTTTGCCTTGTTCATGGAATTCCCTCGCACCCGGAGCAGGAAGTACTCCGAGCCAGGCCGGGCGATCTTCTTCGGCATCTGGACCCAACCATCAACGTTCTGTTCCGCGAGTACCAACGGACCGGCTGGGGCCTGACCAACCACGGGTACGGCGCGCGTTTGAACGGTGCTGATGTCGCTTCGCAATGGCCGCAGGCCGCGTGCGCCGTTCCACCGCTCGATATCGCCCTCCTCTTCGAGCCACCGGAGATAGCGCAACACGGTTCTCGTCGAGCCAACACCAAGCGCCTGCCGCAGCTCCTCGATCGTCGGCGGTAAGCCGCGTTTGATAAGCGCCTCGTTGATCGCGCTTAGTACTTCTTCCCGTGACAATTGCTTAGGGCGACCCATATTCAGACACCAGTTGTGTCACATGTCTTTCCTTAAATTTAGATAATCAGGTTGGACTTGTCAAGCTCTATCGGACCAGGGTTAGGTAACGTGAAAACGGGGGCAAACCTTGCGGGTTAGGGGACCGCCCTGTGCGCCTCCGGGCCAAGAGGCTTTCCTCTCGCGGCGGCCAGGCAGGTCGAGTTGGGCGGAGGGGACTTTGCGGCTTTAGTGACCTTTGGAATTTCTAAACCTTTACCTGCTTGGTCTTAGTAGTTGGTTACATCGCAATTCATCCGTCCGGGAATTCCCGCTTGACAGCGGATTCCTTGACCCGCCGAATCTCCCTTGCTAATGTGCTGACGAAGGGGATCTTGCCTCTTTAGTGGCTTTACGATGTCTTGCGACTCCACCACTTTGGTGTTGCTAGTCAGGCCTTGGTGTCCGGCGGTAGCCGGAAATCATGAAATTGAATTGCTTCTTTGTGAAAGGGCAAATATGCTCCTTCCCTCACGGTCCGAGCTTTCTCTGTCCTATGTGAGGGTAGGCTGACATGGCGATTTTGCGGGTTAAGGGTTTCGATGAGGCCCTGTACAAAGCGTTGGGGGCCCGGGCGAAGCGAGACAATCGCTCGATTAGCCAAGAAGTGGTGAAAGTCATTCAGGATTTCCTAGGCCGACCCAGTGGCTCTGCGGAAGAGGCCACGCGCGCTTTCCTCGCTCTTTCCGGCTCGTGGGAGGACAAGCGCTCCGCTCGTCAGGTCGCCCAACATATCCGCAAGCGCCGCCGTTCGGGAAAGCGCTTTAGCGGAGGCGGGAATGGATAGGGGACCCGGGCTTCAGTGGCTTTTTGCGCTTTCTCCCGTCCCGCCCGTTTGCTGCTGATAGTTGGAGCACCGTCCACATACCTACATCGTGGAAACCCCCTTTTGACCTCGGATTTCTTGACCCGCCTAATCTCCCCTGCTAATGTGCCGAAAGTTTCCGTTCAAAGGGGGCGTCCCTGGTGCGTCGCTGGACCTGTCTTACCGTAGCGCTGCTGGTTGCACTGCTCTCCCTCGCGCCGGGCCAGGCGGTCGCGGCTCCGGCGCAACGAGAACTGCTCGTGGCGGCGGCGGCAAACCTCTCATTCGCACTGCGCGAGATCGCACCCGCCTTCGAACGGGAGCATGGAGTCAAGGTCACCCTCACTCTGGGTTCGACGGCGCAACTGGCCCAGCAGATTCTGCATGGCGCCCCCTACGACGTCTTCCTTGCCGCGGACGCCGCTTCGGTCGAGGACCTTCGGGCGAAGGGCGCGGTCCTGCCGGACAGTGTGGAGGCATACGCCTCGGGGCAAATCGTGCTGGCGGGCATGCGCGGACGTTCTGCTCTCTCTGGCCTGAGGGACCTGACCCGCAGCGAGGTCAAGCGGATTGCCATCGCCAACCCGGTACACGCCCCTTACGGCAAGGCGGCGCAGGAAGCCTTGGAGAAGGTGGGGCTCTGGAGAGAGATTCAGTCGAAGCTGGTGTATGGGGAGAATGTTGGTCAGGCCCTTCAGTTCCTCCAGACTGGAAATGTGGACGTGGCGATCATCCCCCTTTCCCTGGCACGGGCTGTAGAGGTCCCGTTCACGCCCATTGACCAGGCACTCTACCGCGCGATCATCCAACTGGCGGGTGTAAGCGCCAGATCCAAGAGTCCCGACCTGGCCAGCGCCTTCATCCGGTTCGTGACCGGACCGCAGGGCCGGCCCGTCATGAAGCGTCTGGGATA